>Ga0315906_10000654_pt1 | contig 54002 bp, 41 predicted proteins | sample LakEriMetagenome_4_FD_203526 | JGI IMG/M metagenome (GOLD analysis project Ga0315906, IMG submission 203526) | Freshwater fungal communities from buoy surface, Lake Erie, Ohio, United States - Buoy 2 MA122 | ecosystem: Environmental > Aquatic > Freshwater > Lake > Lake biofilm | place: USA...
CGAGAGACATACTCAGATCCATGATGTGTTGTGATCTGGTTTGTTTCATCACTTCATCTGCCATCGCTTGGCACTCGCTGTATTTGAGTGAGCGAATGACTTGTCCAACTCTGGGAACAATTTTCGGAGAAACCGAAAGTTCTTCAACACCCAGACCCAACAGCAAAGGGGTGAGGCGGATATCGCCGGCCATCTCTCCGCAGACTCCTGTCCAAATTCCATGAGCTTCACCTGCCTCGACCGTTTTCTTGATGAGTCGGATCACAGCTGGATGAGTGGGTTTGTAGAGATCCGCCACATGTGGATTCACGCGGTCGACCGCAACGGTGTATTGGATCAAATCGTTGGTTCCGATTGAGAAGAAATCCACATTCGGTGCTAACAGATCCGCACAGACGGCAGCCGATGGCACTTCGATCATCACGCCGACAGGAATTTTTTCGTTAAACGGAATCCCCTCTCTTGTTAGTTCATCCATGCAACGGTTGAGCATATCACGAGCTTGGAGTAATTCGGAAAGTCCTGAAACGAGAGGAAACATCACCGCCAGTTTGCCATGTGCGCTGGCACGTAAGATGGCGCGCAGCTGATCTCGGAACATCGCCGGCCTGGATAGTGAAACCCGTATTCCGCGCCAACCCAAGAAAGGGTTAGGCTCTGGTTCGGTTAGTGGCTCGATGGGTAGTTTATCTCCACCCGCATCCATGGTGCGAATGATCACGATCTCACCAGAGACTGCTTCAGCCACACGCTTGTATGCGTCTGCCTGTTCATTTTCATCTGGCATCTCAGAACCGTTAAGCAACAAAAACTCGGTTCGATAAAGACCCACGCCTTTCGCGCCACTTTCTGTCAGCTCATGCAGCTCTTCTAAAAATTCAATGTTCGCAGATAATGAAATGACTCTGCCGTCCTTGGTATCGGTCGCTTCATCCTTACGAGCCGCTAGCTCATCGCTCTGGCGTTCTTTTTCAGCTGCTAGATTGATGTATTTTTCCAACGTCTCTATCGTCGGATTCAAAATCAGTTTACCTGAGTAACCATCAATCACCGCAGGAGTCAGCGCAGTGACTTGGATTACCGAAGCTTCCAAGCCGACAACAGCCGGGATACCAAACGAGCGTGCTAGAATCGCGGTATGCGAGTTAACACTTCCCTGTTCTGTCGCAAAACCTAACAGCTGCCTGCGGTTCATCGATGCTGTGTCCGATGGCGACAGATCATACGCCAACAAGATGTGGTTTCCATCCGGCAGCTGATGTGTGCTTTCCTCATCGACCTTGAAATTTCTCAACACCCGCTGCGAGACGTCTTCGATATCCGCTGTGCGCTCACGGAGATACGCATCGGGGATACGACGCATCGCTTCCAAAAAATTCTGCATCACTGCGTAAAACGCATACTCCGCATTTTGTTGACGTTTTTCGATCGCCTGTAAAACACGCTCAATCAGCGACTTATCCTCCAGCAGCATCACGTGAGCTTCAAAAATTTCGCTCTCCGAATTTCCCGCTAAAGACTCCAAGCGCTCCTGCAAATCTTTGAGCTGCTTCTTGGTGATATTCACCGCTTCCTGAAATCTCGACTGCTCTTCTGCAACCTGATTCTCAGCGATTTCATAGATCTCGGGAGCCGAAAACCCCCGCGCACTCACATGGATCGGACCCACCGCAATTCCAGGCGATGCCGGAATTCCAGTGAAGATCAGTTCTTCGGATTGTGCAGTCTTTGCCATTTGTTATTTCTGACCCCCAGCGTTTCCAATAAATCTCGAGAGGATTCAAGACCTATCTCTTATCTGTAAAGAAGAATTCATATTCTATTACCCAGAAGCCCGTTTGATTGCCGATTGTTGATTTAGGATGTTTGATTTTTGATTTGGAAGAAGTGACTCTGAAATGGCCATTTCATTCAAAAATCATCAATCATCAATCAAACCATAATAGAAAAAGCCGCCTTCCGATTAAGGAAGACGGCTTATAAACGACCGTTTGTAATGCCTTACTTGGTTGGAACTTCAGAAATGGTCTTAAGAATACGCGAAGCGATCTGATATGGATCACCTTGTGAGTTCGGACGACGATCTTCGAGGTAACCTTTCCAATCATTATTTGCGAAGCTGTGTGGGACACGGATGGATGATCCGCGGTCAGCAACACCCCATGTAAATTTGTCGATGGACTGGGTCTCGTGAAGACCGGTCAAACGGAGATGGTTGTCTGGTCCGTAAACCGCAACGTGCTCTTCCATGTTTTTGCCAAATTGTGCCATGAGTGCATCGAAATACGCCTTACCGCCGACTTCACGGAGGTGTTTGGTGGAGAAGTTCGCGTGCATACCGGAACCGTTCCAGTCACCGCGGATAGGTTTGCAGTGATACTCGATGTCGATACCGTATTTCTCACAAAGGCGATTCAGAATGTAACGAGCGACCCAGATTTGGTCAGCTGCGTTTTTGGAACCTTTACCGAAGATTTGGAATTCCCACTGACCTTTAGCAACCTCAGCGTTGATGCCTTCGTGGTTGATACCCGCGTCGAGGCAGAGGTCGAGGTGTTCTTCAACGATTTGGCGAGCGATGTCACCAACTGCTTTGAAGCCAGCGCCGCAATAGTATGGGCCTTGTGGTGCTGGATAGCCATCAACTGGGAAGCCAAGTGGCTTGCCATCTTGATACATGAAATATTCCTGTTCGAAACCGAACCATGCATCTGGATCGTCCAAGATGGTGGCGCGGGAGTTGGATGGGTGCGGTGTGCCGTCTGGCATCATAACCTCGCACATGACGAGGGCGCCATTTTTACGGGTGCTGTCAGGATAAACAGCTACCGGTTTAAGCATACAATCCGAACTGCCGCCCGGTGCTTGTTGAGTTGAGGAACCGTCAAATCCCCATAATGGAAGCTCTTCAAGCTTAGGAAAGCTTGCGAAGTCCTTGACTTGGGTTTTGCTGCGTAGGTTCGGCACGGGCGTGTAGCCGTCGAGCCAGATGTATTCCAGTTTGTATTTGGCCATGTGTTATTGTTTCTGTGTTCGTGGTTAGCGATTGATTTTTCGGTGAAGAGCGACGAAAAAATCATTCATCCTCCCCACCGTCGAGCAAAATTACAGCAATTCACGTGCCAGATCAGCAATTTCATGGGATTTTAAGGGATTACTCATACTCCCCCCGGGGACCCAGCATCTCATTTCCACTGACCTGAATTTGAGCTTTAAGATTTGGGATTTGAAATTTACTATCCCCGCCCGTGAACCTCCTTCTCCGCAACGCTCGCATCGCTTCTGAATCTTCACCCGTCCTCGTTTCAGCCGATGTTCTGATCATCGATGGGGTGATACAGAAGGTAGCCAAAGGAATTACTGCAACGGACAACGCAAAAGTCATCGACTGCAAAAACCAGATCCTCTGCCCCGCCTTTTTCGACGCCCACGTCCACCTGCGCGAACCCGGCCAGGAGCATAAGGAAAACATCGCAACTGGCTCTGAATCGGCCATCAACGGCGGAATTACCGGTCTCGTGATGATGCCAAACACATCTCCCTCACTCGATTCCGGAGCCGCCGTCACAGCCGTTCTCGAATCCGGAAAGCGTAACTCCCGCATCCCCATCTATACCTCTGCCTGTGTGTCCAAAGGGCGAGAAGGAAAAGAAATGGCAGGCATCGATGGCATTCGCGCCGCCGGAGTGAAAATGCTCACCGATGATGGCGACACCACCCTAAATTCATCCCTCCTCTACCGCACCATGCAATACGCAACAGAGTTCGGCATGTTCTTCGCCTCCCACTGCGAAGTCCCCGAGCTCGCCGGCCCGCGCGCCCTCAACGACGGACCGACCGCCTACAAACTGGGCATAGCCGGCTCCCCTGCCTGTGCGGAGGAAATCATCATCGATCGCGACATCCGCCTCGCCCACGCCACCGGTGCGCACATCCACATCCAACACGTTTCCTCAAAAATGGGCATGGAAACCATCCGCTGGTGGAAATCCCGCGGCGACGTCAAAGTCACCGCCGAAGTTTCCCCTCACCACCTCCTCTTCACCGACGAAGATATCGGCGATTTCGATACCCATTACAAAATGAATCCGCCCCTGCGCACCAAGGCGGATAACGAAGCGCTGTTAGAAGGATTGCTCGACGGCACCTTCGACCTGATCGCCACCGATCACGCTCCACACAGCCCTTTCGAAAAATCCCAAGACTTCGTCTCCGCACCCAACGGCATCACCGGGCTCGATACCGCGGTCGTTTCTCTCTACCACTACTTCATCAAAGAAGGAAAATTCGGCTGGGATACCTTGGTGAAAAAATACTCCGCTGAGCCTCGCCGACTCATGTCGCTCGACGTCCCAAGCATCGCCGAAGGACAAACCGCCAACCTCACCCTCTTCAACACCGAGGCCACTTCCACCTTCACCAAGGACTTCATGAAGTCCAGATCTCAGAACACACCGTTCTTGAACAAAACCCTCCAAGGCAGAATCGACCTGGTGATCCTGGGAGATAAGATTCTGTTAGAGAGATAGTAGCTGCGGCGTCTCGCCGCAGGCCGTTCGAGGATCGTCTCGCTCCTCTCTTTGAGCATGATCCAAATATCCGAAAGGCACCAGACGCACATTTCCCACATGAAGATATTCAGGAAACGTCGGAAAAAGACTTTTTTCAAAAGCGGAGTTCCGAGCCTTATCGGAATAAGCGCAATGTTTCTCATCGGTGGAATCATAGCCACGACATCTCCGATTGCTTACTTTAGCTCGGGAGGAACAGGCAGATATGGCGCCACAGAAGTAATGATTTCCCACAGCACAAACGAAACCCGAGTTTGGGGCGTCATCTTTCTAGCGATGGGACTCTTCTTTTTATACTGCGCGTATAGCCGCCAACGTGATAAAAAAATGAAATAGTTCAGAAACAAAATGGAAACCTACCCCGTCACCTGCCCTACCTGTTTTGAGACGTTCGAAATCGCCGTCCCACCCGAATCCGAGATGCCGACCGAATACGATTACGATTGTGAAGTCTGTTGTCGGCCTATGCTCATCATCCTGAATTCCTCAGATGATATCTACGCCCAGTCGCTGGCGGATTGAGGTAATTTGTTCCTGACTCCTGACTCCTGACTCCTGACTCCTGACTCCTGACTCCTGACCTGTTAAATCAATCGATGGCTACTTCGATGCGAAGATCACCTTGTATGCATGATCCTCAGCGATTGAACGTGAGCGCAAGCCGAGTTCACGCAAATGGGCTTCATAGGGTAGTTGTCGATTCGCCACAATGTGTAGCGTTCCATTTCGTTTCAGAGCTGCGGCGGCGACCGTTAGAAATGCTTTACCCAAATCCACGTCCTTGGACTGTGCAGTGTGGAACGGTGGATTCATGATGATGTGATCGTAAACATCTGGCAGTCCAGTGGTCACATCGTGCCAATGAAAATTCACGTTTCCGGAAACATTGTTGCGCGCGCAATCCAGGGCCCGCGCATCGGCTTCGAATAAATCGATCTGTGAGATGTTCGGAGATTTTTCCAAAGCCACAGAACTGAGAAAACCCCAACCCGCGCCGAGATCCGCGACGTTTCCGCGCAGCGAGACTGGCATGTGTGCAGCTAGCAAGAGCGAACCGGGATCGATGTGTTTCGCGCTGAACACTCCTGGCTGGGTGACGAAAGAAGTTTCAGGGATCGTCTGCGGCTCAGCCAACTTTTGCCACTCTTCCAGAATCTGCCCATCCCATGGTGATTTGTTAGAAACCCCGAAAGCGCGGCATTTGTGTTTCGATACGGAAAATAAAAGTGGTGTTACATTTCCCAGTTCTTTTTCAAAGCGCGCCGCACCAGCCGTGTTTGCCATTGCAGTGATGAAAACTCCACCCTCTGCCAAGCAACGATGCGCCATCGCAAATCCAGCCAAGGTCTCTTCTTTGCTCTTACCTGGCAAAAACAACACGGTCGGAAATTGACCCGTAGGATATTCAGTCAAAACCATACCCGCCCGTTCACAAGCATTTGCCAAGGGTTTGAGCGGTTGCCATGCGGTGAGAGTTGGTAAATCAGGATGAGGCTCGGCTCCGAGAAATAAAACGTTCTGCGTTCCAACTCGGTGCTCTGCAAGCGCAAGAACCAATGTCTCTAGCGCCGGATTCATTGTGAACTTGTAAATGTTAATCCCAATTTCTCCAACTCCTCCTCGATGATTTTTTCACACTCAACAATCTGATTCACACGTCTAACCTTTGCCTCTTCGGCAAGTTGCTCCAAGGCATCAATGTCATAAAGATAGACCTCTTCAATCTCTCCCACCGAGTGCTCGATGTCGCGCGGCACCGCGATATCAATCATGAACAAAGGCCTATACTTTCTCGCACGTCTGAGCGATTCAACTTCATCGCGATGAATGATTGTATGCGGGGCTCCCGTCGATGAAATGACCACATCCACATTTTTAAGCTCAACCAACCATTCATCGAACCGCACCGCCCGACCTCCCATTTCATCAGCAAGTTCCACCGCACGATCATGGGTCCGATTCGCAACGATGATCGACTTCGCCCCACGAGAAACCAATGCCTGCGCAGTCAAGCGACTCATCTCGCCAGCTCCCAGCACCATGACTTCGCTATCTTTCAAATGTCCAAAAATCTTTTCCGCCAACTCCACCGCCACGTTTCCTATCGAGGTTGATCCCTCTTGAATCGATGTTTGAGTGCGGACTTTTTTGCCAACGCTGAACGCCTTTTGAAACAGCTTGTTCAATATCGATCCCGTTGCGCCTGCTTCATGTGCAGCTTGATAGGCTTGTTTGACCTGACCGAAAATTTCTGTCTCCCCCAACAACATCGAATCCAACCCGCTGACAACCTTGCACAAATGCCGGGCCGCATCGCGTTGTTGATAATGATAAAACGGTTCCTCGTGTCCGTGGACTTTCTCTGCAAGGGAATGTTGTAAATTTGTCAGTGCTACCGAGGCGTTCTCTGCAACTAGATAAAACTCGGTGCGGTTGCAGGTGGAAACCACCACACCTTCGGGCGCACCAGCCATTTCTAACAAGTGCTGCGATGCTTCGCCGAGCTTGGTCGTGCCCACAGCGAAACGCTCGCGAACCTCAACAGGCGCGGTCTTATGATTCACTCCCAAGCAAACGAGTTCCATTTAGACGAATGCAAAAACTCCAAGTGAAAGGACGAATAGTGCAACTGCACCCAGCGCAAACCGCCGTCCTGTTATGCCCCTCACCCGTTTGGTGACCATTAAAACAAGATACCCCAACCACACACCTACCGCAGCGATCAAATGCGCCATCGCATCCTCACCCAACGGCATTAACACCCCTGCAATGACGCCCACCGTCAACAGCACCATCCCCAACCAAAGCAGTCGCTCCAAAGAAACCAACAACTCTCGCACCGGCGGCAAATTCCGAAACAAGCCGCTTTTCAAATGATGCTCTTTCAATTGTTTATCCAACACCAAGAACATCACTCCCGCAACCGCCGCCAACGCCAGTGCTCCATAAGCAAGAACCGACATCGCGGAATGCGTTTCCCCCCAGAACGTTGTGTTCATCACCTTTTCTGGATTCGAAACCAAGCGCCCAGGCAGCAATGCGAATCCTTGAAAAATCACCACCACCGGAGCAGTGAATACCCCTAACAAAGAAATCCGATAGACTGGCCCAACCAACAAATAAAACAAGGTCAGCGACCACGCCAAGAATACCGAGATCTCACCGATACTCCGTAACGGGCAAGCCCCACGCATTTCACCCCGCACCGCGAGATAACCCATCTGACAGGCCATCACCGCTATCATCCAAAAAACCGTCCAACGACTCATGTTGCCATGGCGTAAAATCAACAGCCCACGCAAACCTGCCACAGCGGCGAGCAATGTTGAGGCGATCAAAAACCAACGGTCCATGCCCTTAAATCGCCTCTCAGCTGGCAAGATGCAAGTCTAGGCTTAGGCAATGAAAAGATAAGTCTTATGTGACATATAGGCATTATCTTTTTTATCCCCACCTTTCTCATTTCCCAAAAGAAAATTCATGCTAGCCTGCACGCATGACGGAAGAAATCGAGACTCCTCTCTGGAAAGGAACCCCATCCCAATGGCTAAACATCGGTCCGTTCAGCTTAGGGCTACTGCTTTCCGCCGGTATCGCCGTGGGAGGTATCTTTTTTCCTCCTGCTTTCGCCGGATTGATTCTCCCACTGATCTGGATGATCTGGCGCTTTCTTGTGATTCGCTGTGAAATTTTCGAACTCACCTCGCAACGCCTCAGAATCAGCCATGGCGTATTCAACCAAAAAATCGACGAGATCGAACTGTATCGGATCAAAGATGTCTTGGTTGAGAGAAAATGGTGGATGCGTATCTTTGGACTCGGTTCGTTGCATCTGGAAACCTCAGATCGCTCACTGCCACAAGTCACCATTCCTGCGATTTCTGATGCAATAGGTCTTCGTGAAATTTTACGTAAAGAAGTCGAAGCCGTCCGCGATAAAAAACGTGTGCGAGAGTTGGATTTTGAAGAAGCGCATGAGGAAACATTGTCCTAACAAATTTCCACTCGATTCAACCACTGCTCTCTACGGAACCAAGTTTCCTGACGCTTCGCATACTGACGCGTAGCGAAAACGATCAACTCCTCGCATACCTCGCGAGAAATCTCTCCCGCAAGGAACTGCCGTATCTCTCTCACTCCTATGGCCTTTTCCCAGTTGCCTCGCAAACCCGCAAGTGCAACAACTTCTTCAATCGCTCCTTGATCCAGCATCTGTTTGGTTCTTAGCGCGATGCGTTGATGCAGATCCGCTCGCTCGCGTATCAACCAAACTCCTTTGAGCAATTTCTCCAACTCCCGAGTCTTTTGCTCCCAACCATCACGGAGCTCCGAAACCTTTTCTCCAGTGAGTCGGCAAATTTCCAACGAACGCGAAACATAACGTTTGTTACCCCGATTCACCTGAGCGGCTTCCACGGGATCGATTTTTTCCAACTCTTCTAACAATTCATCCAGAGACTTTGCATCCATCTCCGCACGAAGTTTTGCATCCCCTTTCGGCAGCGGCGATGGGCCGTGCGTGAGGAATTTCAAATACAAACCCGAACCGCCCACCACGATAGGCGTTTTTCCTCGTGCTTGGATTTCGGAAATCACAGGCATCGCCATTTCAAAATACTTGCCTGCATCACAATTTTCAGTCGGATCCAAGACTCCGAATAAATGATGTGGGAAACGTTTCTTCTCCTCCTCATTTGGAGCCGCACTTAAAGTTTCTATGCCACGATATAACTGAAACGCATCGCCGTTGACGATCTCCCCGCCCAACTCCACCGCCATGCGCAGCGCATGGTCGGTCTTTCCAGACGCAGTTGCCCCGCAAACAAATAAGGGCGCAAAGGTTTCAGGCATGACTAGTTGAAGCAGCACCAGACCTAAGTCAAAAGTCAAAAGTCTGAAAGTCTATCCAGAACCGCTGGAGCGGTTGGATAAAATAGACTTTTAGACTTTGACTCCACTTCGTTCCGTCCAAGCCACCACGGCAGAGCCAGTATTAAAAGGCTCATTACCATTCGCTCTGCTTTCAGACTTTCAGACTTTCAGACTTTCAGACTATAATCCCGCCATGGGAATTCCCTTCCAAAACACTTATGCACATCTCCCAGCGCGCTTCTTTTCGAAACAGAAGCCCGCAGATACTCCAGAGCCTGTGTTAATCCGCACCAACCCCGCGCTGGCGAAAGAACTGGGAATTGATCCTGCTTGGCTAGACTCCCCATCCGCTCTCGCCACCTTTTCCGGAAATGAAATTCCCGAGGGCGCAGAGCCTATCGCACAAGCCTATGCCGGACATCAATTCGGTGGCTTCGTCCCACAACTGGGTGATGGTCGCGCTATCATGCTCGGTGAAGTTGTCGACATCCACGGCAAGCGCCGTGACATCCAGCTCAAGGGATCAGGTCGAACCGTTTTTTCACGCGGCGGTGATGGCAAATCGGCCCTTGGTCCTGTACTGCGTGAATACCTCGTCAGCGAGGCGATGCACGCTCTCGGCGTCCCCACAACCCGCGCGCTCGCTGCCGTTTATACCGGTGAAACTGTCGAGCGAGAAGAACCCGCACCCGGTGGTATCTTCACCCGAGTCGCCTCCAGCCACATTCGCGTGGGCACCTTTCAATACTTTGCCGCTCGCCAAGATACTGAAGCGATCCTAATTCTAACAGATCATTGCATCGCCCGCCATTACCCAGATGCGGCTGAAGCGGAAAACACCACTCTCGCCTTTCTTGAAAGCGTCATTCGTGCACAGGCTGAACTGATCGCGAAATGGTTGCCGCTCGGTTTCATACACGGCGTGATGAATACCGACAACTGTGCGATCTCAGGTGAAACCATCGATTACGGCCCTTGTGCGTTTATGGATACCTTTCATCCAGATAAAGTTTTCAGCTTCATTGATCGCCATGGCCGTTACGCATGGGGCAACCAACCCACCATCGCACATTGGAATCTCACTCGTCTCGCAGAGACCTTATTGCCCATCATCGATCCCGAACCAGATCGCGCCAAAGAACTCGCGAAAGCAGCTTTGGAAAAATTCATCCATCATTTCCAACCTGTTTACCTAAATCACTTCCGCGATAAGCTTGGCCTCTCCACCGACAACTATCTCGAAGCCAGCGCCGCTTTCATCAAATCCACCCTCGGCACGCTCGCTCAGAACCAAGTCGATTTCACCCTGTTCTTCCGACACCTCACTTTGCTCGCGGCCGATGATACACGCGCGGATTTGCCATCGCTTTTCTCAGATCCACAAGCCGCCGAAACATGGATCACCCATTGGAAAACTTTTACTAAGCCAGACGATCATTTCACCAGGATGAAAGCCGTAAACCCGATTCTCATCCCGCGCAACCACCGCATCGAAGAAGCGATCCAAGCTGCCTACCAAAACGATTTTTCGCTCTTCCATCGCCTAGCCGATGCTCTAACAAAACCGTTCGCTGAGAATCCGGCGTATGCAGATCTGGAACTCGCACCGCACCCTGAGCAATGTGTGAAAAACACATTTTGCGGAACGTGAGTCTCAACTAGAGCGGAAATGTTCCCTTGCAAATGGGATAACCCACGCAGCCCCAAAACTGGCTCCCAGGATTCTTCCCGCCTTTTGCAGTGCGCAAGGACATGAGGCCTCCACAGAGTCTGCACATGGGAATCTTCTTAAGATCAGTCAGATTCGACGGATCCGTCCGATCAGACTGATCTTTCTTTCTCCGCTCCGCCATGCGTGCCGTGGCAAGCTGCTCCGAGTAACCTCCACCCTCCACAAAGGCTGCCTCCAAAGCGGCAATCTGACGATCCAGAAGAAAGTTCGCTTGGTGAATCAGGCATATCACCGCGTTCGCACGCACGGCTGCATCCGGCACATCCAGCCAGCGCGAATATAATACCCAGCGCTCTGCATCTGTTAGATCAGTTAGATCCGACGGATCTGTCCGATCAGACTGATCTTTCTTAAAATTGCGCGGAACCGCTCTTACAGCACTGGCCTCCACACCACTCACATCCCACTGTGGCAGCCGCCGATGCCTCAGAAAATCCTCATAATCCAGCAAGAGCTCTTCCAAACTCGCACGCGCCACATTTACCAAACGCAGCTCAGTCTGCGAACTCGTCGCGGATGCACGACTCCCCTCCGCAATATTCTGCCGACCTGATCGCGCCGCCTGCACCATCTGATCAACCGTTCGGGATTTTGAACTCACAAATTTCTCACAAAACCAGACGGTCGCATCATAGATTAGCGTGGTAGTTTGAAAACTGGCGGTCTTCCTATAACCGCCGCTGGGGCGGAGCTTTTTCTGGGGGGAATTCATACGATCTGTCCTATCCGTCAGATCTGACAGATCCGTCAAATCCAAATACGGAGCACTCACCCCTCCGGATTATACATCCCGTTATACCCTGGCTGATACAGCATCACCCCAAGCACCTCTGCCATCACGACAAAATGCTTGTCCTTCGCATAAACTCTTATCAACTGGTTTTTCGCGATCGTTCCAATCAGAATATCATTCCACGGAACTGTGAAACCCTTCGCCTTCAACTTTGCGAAATTTAGCGCCGCCTCGCGCCAGATCTTCAGGTCATTACGAAGGTAAGGGATGAGATCAAACCATTTCTTGATTCGCGGCATTTCGTTTTCACGCGCCCCACCCAGAAATTCCATCTCCACTGGACCGCATAACGCACCCTCGTATTCATCTAACAGCCCTTTAACTGCCATCTTCACATGCAGATCGCCATCCCTGCGGAAAAACTCAACCCACGCACTGGTATCAATGATCACCATATTCAGCGATCCACCGCCTCCAGTTCATCATTGGTCATTGGATAATCCTCAAACTGACCTTCCATCACCATCGCTGCGAATTTTTTGACCATCTCCCGCTTCACATATTCCGTGGCAGCTTTTGCCAGCGCCGGACTCTTCTTGGTCTCGCCTGTTAATTTCATAGCATTGGCCAAAATTTCATCGTCAATTTCAACTGTCAGTTTCATGTAGAGACATTACCCTATATTTCCCTTTTTTCAAGATCATTTTTCCATATTTAAACCTATTATTATTAAATTTGAAACATACTCATAATTTAACTAGGAATAACAGTCGTCACGCTTCCGTGAAACTTTAACCACCCACCCAACGTTGTATTGCCATGGAAAAGCCCCATACAAAACCTTCACGCCGTGATTTCATTGGCGGCTTCGGCGCTGCCTTCGCTACCCTCGGCCTTGCTACACCCCTCTCTGCCAAACAGGCCGCAACCGATGCAGCAGGCAACGCGATTCCGGAAAAGACGATTTCCAACCCATACATCTACAAGTTCTCAATCGGAAAATTCGAGGCATGGTCCATCAGCGACGGCTTTGGCACGTTCACCAAGGGAGTAAACAGCAGAATGTGGCCACCCGCCGAAAGACCCGAGATGTCGAAAGCTCTAACTGCTCTCGGCGAACGCCCCGATGACATGACGCTCTACGTAAACATCTTGCTCCTGCGGAAAGACAAGGAAGTCATTCTCGTGGATGCCGGCTTCGGCCCACACCAGAAAGCGACCTGGGGCTGGCTTGCCAAGGCGATGGAATCCATCGGAATCACTTTTGCCGATGTCACCCACGCCATGCTCAGCCACTCACACATCGACCATATCGGCGGCCTCGCGAGCGGCGGAAAAATTCTTTTCCCCAACGCCGCCGTCCACGTGCTCCGTGAAGAACTCGACTTCTGGCGCGCCAAAGAACCCGACTTCTCCAAATCCCACCGCACCGACGACATCCCCAAGATGATTCAAAACGTCCGCAACTCTTTCGACACCCTGCAGCCCAACCTCGTCATCCATAAGAACGGCGACCAGATCCTCGATGGCGCGATCACCCTCCTCTCCGCCCCCGGCCACACCAATGGTCACGCGATCTTCCGCATCAAATCCGAAGGTGAATCCCTCCTACACATTTCCGATCTCGCGCACAACCATGTGCTGATGTTTGAGAATCCAGAATGGTTCATCGACTTTGATCACAACCCGCAAGTCGCGATCGCCACACGAAAAAAAATCTTCGAAGAAATCGCCGCAACCCGTGAGCGCATCTACGGCTTCCACCTCCCCTGGCCCGGCCTCGGCGTGATCATACCCAACGGCCGCAAAGGATATCAATGGGTAGCTGAGTCGCACCGGTGGGATTTTTGAATGAATGAATGCTAGGAATTAGCTTTTTCACCCAGAGCGGAGAATACATTGAAGAGCCGGTCTAGGAAGGGGAAAAAGAGGGTTGAGCACGGAGGAGCGGAAGAACTTGACCGGCAAGGACCGAGTCCTTCGCCACCTTTAGCAGTTAATCTTGTTAAATCGTCTGATTAGAAAGAGTAGGAACCACCGATGTTTACACCGTTTGCAACTTCTGCATCTGTGCTGAATTCCGCACGGTAGTTGATTCCAAGGCGGACATTTTCGGTCACTTGGTATTGAGCACCCATCCCGATTGTGAAGAAATCATTGCCAAGCCCCGGAGAAGCTACCGCAAATGGCGTGCCACCTAAGCTTGCTCCGATATTCTTTTCGCTACCACTGACGTTTTGAGTGTAGCTGAGATTGCCATTCAAGCTAAATTGCTTGGTAAATTGATATTCAGCTTTAACACCAATCTCTGAGAAGAATGCATCGTAGTCGTGAGCATCTACTGAGAGAGCGCCAGGACCCGTTTCGGAGAATGCCTCGGTATCGGAGTAGATGTAATGGAATCCAATGAACGGTGTAACGCGAATATTGTCAGCAGCATAAGCGTCTCCTTCCAGTCCGACATGGATGTCAAAGACATCGGAACCCACTTCATCGAATGAGGCATTACCTATGCCGGTAAAGCGAGTGCCGCTGAAGTCATAGCAACCGTAGGTGATTCCGCTAGTAGCGATCAGATTGATCTCAGGCTTGATTGTGTAGCTGGCAATCGCGCCGAGGAGGAAGGCATCAGAGTCGGAATTTAAGGTGGATGAGTTAACATCACCTTCGTCCACTCCGAGGAAACCTCCAAGCATTAAGCCATTAACATCATGGCGAACACCTACGATGCCACCGTAGTTTTTGATATCATAGTCAGCTCCGTTGATTGAGGAATCCGTTCCTGTGCTGTAGTGAGTGTAGCCAGCGAATACAGAGGTAATCGACTCACTTGAAACCCCAGTGACCACAGGCTCGGAAGACGTACCGACTGGAATTCTTAGCGAACGAGCCGATCCGTCATTACTGAAGCCCGGCATACTGAGTGCGGCTTTACTATATGACCTGATGGTCTCAACTCCGTAATCTGTAAATCCGGCATAAACTTCAGGTGAGATCAAGCTAAGACCAGCAGCTGGAGAACCATCGCAATCTCCGATGATAAGGAGTGCCATCTGGTCATCTGGATCCGATGCGTCCAAGATATTGCCATTGCCGGAAATGTTGGTGTTGATCACGTCGGCGATGACCATCTGGTTTCCGGTGAGTCCTACGGTGTCGGCGAGGCTAGCGCCATCGGCAACACCGGATCCAAGAAGGGTTACAAGGCCATTCGCATTATCGATCACCAGAAAGTTTCTCCTCGCGAAATCATCCGTGAAGTTATCAGGCAATCCATCGATATCACCAGGGGTGCCATCGATAAGAATGGCACTCTCTCCGCGTGCGAATTCGTTTGTTCCGCCTTGGGTGACATGGATCGTTCCACCAAGCTGCGTAACACCGCTGACATAAAGCACATCATTGTCGGTGCCCGGTACCAACTGGCAATTGACGAGTGGAGAGCCGGAATGCGTGACATCAAAGTTGATGGTGCCAGCGGTTTGAGTGAAGCTCGAAACACTCTCGCTATTTACGAAAGTCAATTCGCCACCACCAATAACCAGAGATGAAGATGAAGCTAGACGACCCGCGGTACTCAATGCAAGGGTGCCCTCGTTGATGGTGGTAGTGCCGGTGTAGGTGTTGCTGCCGGTGAGGGTCAGTGTGCCGGTTCCATTTTTGGTGAGTCCGCCGACACCTGATAGAGTGTAAGCAGATCCTACTGCAAAGCCATTACTGTCGAGCAACAACTCGCCCAGTAGTGAAACATCGCCATCTTCGAAGCCGGAGAAGAGCGTGGATTGAGCAGCGGAGATAATTAAGGTGGTATTGTTGAAAGTGACCGTGCCCGAGCCCACACCCTCAGAGATCTGACTAGTGGTGATGGTGCCGGTGCCGAAATCCGCAGAGCCGCTGGAGTCAGCCATCTCGCCAAAGATAATCTGGGCCGCCGAGAGAGAGGCTGCATCAGAGAGGTTGAGTTCATTGTTCGTACCGGAGCGACCAACGAGAAGATTTCCCCCGATATTGAGAGCAGTGGCGATACCGGAGAGGGAAAGCGTGTTGTTGGAGGAAGTGCTATCGCGACCAATCACAACGAGACCAGTAGATACATTAACTTGAGCGCCATTCTTGATCTCGAGCGTATTGTTTGAGCCGCCAGAGCCAACGCGAATTTGTGTTCCTGTTATAGTCCAGATAGTGCCGCTATCAGACACAGTAACTGTGTTACCAGAGGAAAGGGCATTTCCACCTATACGAACATTTTTAGATGTAGTTTGAGAACCTTGCTCAAGTTCCAGGGTATTATTGTCGCCCTTGTCACCCACGTAAAGGGTAGCATCATTGGTGAAAGCTGAGCCAGCACCCGTGACGGTCAATGTGTTGCCATTTGAACCATCAAGAGAACCGATGACGAAATCTTTGTTGAGGGCTGTTGCCTGAAGCAATCCCCCGGAAGAGACAGTCACTTCGTTTTGAGAGCCGGAGTAGCCAAGATGAAAAGTATCACTGACGATCCAGCTGGAGGACGTGCCGGCAACTGTTACGGCGTTATAGTTGGATGCACTGTTGTAGCCCAGGAAAGCACCCGCACTACTGACGCTTCCACCGTTCTGGATATCGAGTGAGTTACTTGAAGCGCTGTAGCCGACGGTCAGGTCAAGCGAGTTCGTCCAGATACCTCCGTCGACATCAACCGAGCTGCCCGTTGAAGCGGGTTCCACTCCGATGAACGCTTTGGTATTTGTGACGGTGCCACCTGTCAATATATTGAGGGTACCTATTCCGGTGCTATCACCGATGCGTAGCTCACCACCTACATTCCAAGTTGGGCTGGCGAAAGGAGTAGGAGTGTAGTCACCTGTTGCAGTAACTTGAGCGTGTAAAAAAGGTGCCGCAAGAAAGACAGACAGCGTGGGAACTATGATAGATGTAAATTTCATAATGATGATTTTTAAAAAAGATTTGTCGCAAATGAAAGACTTATTTGGATGACACGCCTCGTGGTAATCTTCCAGTTTATGGTCCGCTCAAAGTGAGAGGATACAGTTTCATTAATAGGGGCTCCTACCTGCTTGTCAATCTGCTTCCGAGCGAAGACCGGAGACCGCAGCGCGTAGGGAGCAGATTGAGTCGTTTGCCCTCTTGCGGAAGCGAGTCCAAAGGCGAACTCCTCGGGCGTCGTCATGCCGAGGCTGCGATGTGGTCTGACTTGTTTGAACTTCATGCGCCAGGCCGAGATCACCACCCTCGCCTCTCTCAGCATATCCAGTTGACGGCGGTGCGCCACGCTTAGAGCTTTTTTCCAGAGCCTGCTTGATTACCTTAATTCCCAGCATGGCATCGGCATACATCTTTTTGAGCTCGGCGTTTTTCTTCTCAAGCGCTTTGAGTCGCTTGGTGTCTTCCACGTCCATCATCCCGAATTTTTTGCGACAGCAGTGCAGCGTGGCTACCGAGATCTGCTTCTGCTAGCAGAACTGTTCTTGGCTCAGGTGACTCGCGTCACGTTCACGCAGTAAAATATGCCAAGCAGATAATTTAAGGCAGATAATTTAGTTCCAGCAAAGACGGCACGGCAGGGGCGGCCCGTTAAATCAGGATAACCGAGCCGACTACTCAGAACGAGAACGGCGACAGCCAATGATTAACACAAGCGTGCCCAGAATCAGCGACGTGGTCGCGGGCTCGGGAATAGAGGTGACTTGCACAATCTGTAACCCGTTAAATTCCGCCTCGCCATTCGTGGGCGTATAAAAACTACCATTCAAGCTCATACCAACTGTGGTTACGGTAAACTTTAGGTAATTATCCCCTAAGACAAACGAATCATACAGCGGTCCTCCATCCGTCGCGGAAGAATAACCATTCACGCTTTGAGAAACCCCATCGAGGGTAAAAACGGCCTGACGATCTCGAGTCCAATTATAGCCCCCGACTGCAGAATAAATGTAGATTTCGTAGGTGGAGCCAGCGCTCAACCCTCCAATCGAAAAAGACACTGGAGTAGAGCTATCGTTAAATGTGTAAAGATAATCTTGCATGAGATCTCCAGCGACTCCCAAGGGGGCACCCCCACTACTAAAATTATAGTCTGACCCAGGGGCTCCCATGGTAAAGGTAATCCCCGTGTCAGTGATACCATCGGAAGCTTTGAAAATTTGGGTCGTATTAATCGTGCTGGATTTGATTGCATTCCAGAAATTGTTTCCGTTATCGGAATGCGCTCCTTGGCCAATATAAGTTTCAGTTCCGTCGGTATTATAATTGAAATCGATGTTCACCACGACTGCAGCGGTGACGCGCTCAGCGCAAAACAACACGAGAGTTAGCAGAAACAGGTTCTTAAGTCGGATGATTATCATGGAATGAATGAATGAATGAATGAATGAATGCTAGTAATATGCTTTTTCACCTATGGCGGAGCATACACTGGAGAGCCGGTCTGGGAAGGGCAAAAGGGGGTTAATCCTGCTCAGTCCTTTTGATTACAGAATTTTAGTTTATCCCGATTTTCCCTCCTAGGGCATGTCTATAATGGGCTTATCCGCACACAGTGATAGAGCGAGTTCTTGGCGTTCGTATAAAATTTCGATGAAAATTCAATGCGTCACTTTGCGACAAACCGCGCTCGCACTGATTTCGGTTATTGCACTTTTTCCCGTCAGCCTTCGAGCCGCCGAGGAGAGCATTGCTGGCAAGAAGCCGATCCAAATCTATCTACTCTCCGGACAGTCTAATATGACCGGACGCGGCATTTTTGGCGACCTAAACAAGCCTGCCGCTGAGCAGAAAGCGACGCTGGTCCGGTTCATCATGGAGCCGCAGAACGTGGAGAAATACAAATTCCTCTATAAGGATGTTGAGAAAAAAGGGCTCAGTTGGACGATCCGGGATGACGTATTCATCACGCTGGGCGACTGGCCGCATGAGGGGCAGAAAGACCAAGGAAAACACGGCGGTCTGGGGCCTTTCTACGGGGGCTTTCGCAACAAGGGATTTGGTCCGGAGATTGGGATCGGACATGCCTTGGGCAACTTCCACGATGAACCGGTGCTACTGGTGAAGGTGGCGTTTGGCGCCAATAACCTGGCCGTGAATTTTCGCCCCCCGAGTTCCGGCGGAACGCTGGGAGACAAATACCCGCTGGTGGGTAAGGCCGTCAAAGAGGCGATCGAGCATCTGCCGGAAATCATCCCGGGCTACCAGAAGGAAAACGGTTATGAAATTGTCGGCTTCTTCTGGAACCAGGGGGAGCATGACTGCACCCCCGAGTTTTCGGCGGAGTATGAACAGAACCTCGCGAATCTCATCCAGGATTTGCGTAAGGAATTCAACGCACCCAGCATGAAAGTGGTCATCGCGACGACAGGTTTCGGTGGTCGTGATCCCAAGGATGCGAAGACTGCAGCAACGCCCAAAGGTTATGAAAATCAGCTGAAGGTCATCGCCGCCCAATTGGCCTTGCCAGCCCGACCGGAATTCAAGGGAGCCGCGGCCACCGTCGAGACGCGTGATTTCTGGCGCGCGCCGGAACACTTCGGGTCGAATGGAGGAGGTGACGTCCACTGGAACAGCAATGGCGAGTCATACTGGTTGATAGGAGAAGCGATGGGGCACTCAATGGTTGAGTTGCATAAATCGTCAAAAAAATAGCGATTATGATGAAAATCAAAACAGCAAATGCCCTCCTGCCAATCATGGTCGCTGGGTGCCTGTTGTTTTTAGTCATGCCGAATTCTGCATCCGCTGCTCCGGATGCCGCAACAGCTGTGCCTGAAAGCATTGGCAAGGTTTTCGAAGCCCACTGCGTTTCCTGTCACGGTCCCAAAAAGAGTAAGGGGAAAATCACTCTTCATGATATCAATGGTGGTCTGGCGGCAGGACACGATCTGGTGCGGTGGGAGAAAATCCTCAAGGAACTCAGAAGCGGTGAGATGCCTCCAGAGGATGAGAAACAGCCGGACGACGCGGACCGCAAGGCGATCATCACATGGATTGAGGCCAACATCCGTGAATTTGCCAGCAGTCCTGATTTGGAGCCCACAGTTCCAACCGCCCGTCGTCTCACTAACTTCGAATATCAGAACACCATCCGCGATCTGCTCGGGTTCGATTTGAAACTCTCTAGCGGCTTGCCTGAGGATCCTGAGAAACCTTACCGCTTCAATAATACGGCCGAGTTCATGTTGATCGGTCCCGAACAGATGGATCGTTACTTGGAGTGCGCCCAGCGCGCGATGACTTCGGCAATCGTGGATCCTGGCAAACCGGAGATCCATCGTTCCGAGGCTAAGTGGGGAGCAAATGTTCCCTCTGCAGCCAGCAAGAATGCGGACGAGATTGGTGTCTATCGTGGCGCTGGTCGCAACGCCGCAAGCGAGGGCCTGAATCTGAAAAGCTGGCCGAAAACTGGCGAATTCCGCATCCGGTTTAAGGCATCTGCGATCTTACCCCCGGGATTTGATAGCGTTCCACTGCAAATGGTGATGGGTTATCCTCCCGGGTTTCAAGCGCTCTTTCTGCTTGAGCCCGTCGGTAATCTACGACTGACCAACACCACGGATAATCCTCAAATGTTTGAGATGCGCGGCCGTATTGAAAACTTTCCAGTGCGTCCGCCGATTTCGCTAAAAGGTGGGATGTCGCCTCCGGCGCTTTGCGTCAAGCCAGTGAATCTCTGGGACAACGGCCACCTCAACGACTATAACGACAGTGGTGGAGGATGGGACATCTCTGGGCCACGGGTATCCGTTGAATCACTGGAGTTTGAAGCGCCGATAACTGATGTGTGGCCGCCGGATCATCACACTCGGATCATGTTTGCCTCGCCGTTACGTGAAACCGATAAGCCGGCTTATGTGCGGGAAGTCATCAGTCGTTTTATGACGCGGGCATTTCGCCGGCCAGTGTTGCCAGAGGAAGTTGATCGGTTTGTTAAGGTTTACTATATTTTGGAGGGTGATTCCCCAACCTTGGAAGACGCCATTAGGGAAACCTTGGCGCTGGTGCTTACGGCGCCGCAATTTCTCTATCATACAGTCGCACAAGACGAGGCCACCACGAAGCAATACGAGTTGGCTTCCAAGCTGTCTTATTTCCTCTGGGGTAGCATGCCGGATGACACGCTGCTTGCACTCGCTGCGCAGGGGATGCTGGATGATCCGGCTACGATTGAAACACAAGTGCGCAGGTTGCTCGCAGACAAACGATCCAGTGATTTTGTGAAGAATTTTACACTGCAATGGCTGAGTATTTCGAAAGCGAAAACGCGGAACATCAATCTGCAGCTGTTCCCCCGGTTCCTGTTTGCTGCAGGCGGCGAAGCGAAGGGACGGGAAGTGCCCAATCGACCGACGATTCGCGATTACATGGAGCTTGAGACCGTGGGCTTCATCGCGGAGTTAATTAAGAAAAACGCCAGCATCACGAACTTGGTGGATTCTAACTTTGCAATGTTGAATCAACCGCTAGCGGGACATTACGGGGTTGCTGGGGTCCAAGGCAACGAGCTACGTGCCGTGCCGATCAAGCCGGAACATCGTTTGGGCGGGTTGCTCACCCATGGCTCGGTGCTGGTGGCAAACTCGACCGGCTCAGCACCACATCCGATTTATCGCGCGGTGTGGTTGCGTGAGGCGATCCTCGGCGAAGATGTGAAGCCGCCGCCAGCCGAGGTGCCGGCGCTAGCGGACACCGTCGGCACAGCAGCGGAGAAAGCTGTGACCATCAAGGATATGCTGCGCCAGCACCGGAAGGAAGAAACTTGCAACGTATGCCATGCAAGCCTCGATCCTTGGGGAATCCCTTTTGAAAAATACAATGCGATCGGAAAATATCAGCCGATGGTTCCTAAAGCGGGTGTCAACGTCAGGGGATTCATCGAAAAAATCGACAAAGATCTGGCGGGGTATGAAGCCTACCTCAAGACGATCAACACGGTAGAAATCCATGCTGACGCCCGCGTCCCACGCGGCCCGACGATTGACGGGATGGAGCAGCTCAAGGCGTTTCTGCTCGAGGAACGCAAGGACGACATCGCTGAAAACGTAATACGAAGGTTTCTCAGTTATAGCTTGGGACGGAGCCTTACTTATAAAGATTTTCTCCTCGTCGAACAAATAAGCACTCAGACGAAGAAAAACGACTATCGCTTTCAAGACATACTCATTGCCATTTGCCAGAGTGACACTTTTCGTGGTAAACCCTAGCTGTAAGGAACCCCATCGTTCCAAAGTAACAACATTTATGAAACAGAAATCCTGGCATCTTGATCGTCGTGAATTTCTTCGGGGCACCGGCATAGCATTGGCCTTACCGTTTCTGGAAAGCATGGGGTGGGCAAAGGCTCCTGCCGGCAAAGAGATGCCCAAGCGGATGCTGATCAGCTATTTCGCCTACGGTGCTTACATGCCCGACACCCTTGAAGGCATCCCGATTGCCGGCAAGCCGCACCACGAGTGGAACTGGTTTCCGTGCATGGATCCCGGCCCACTGACTTTCAATAAATCTTCGGCTCCGTTCGCTCCGCTCAAGGAATACGTCAGCTATCTACGTGGTCTTGATCATGCCGGCGGCTACGGAATGGGCGGCCACAGCAGTGGCGATGTCTTTGGCACTGGCGCGTTAATGGCTAGTAGTGAGCAAACCAATAACATCTCCATCGATCAATTCGCAGCCAAGATCAGCGGTAATAAGACCCGCTTCCCCTCTCTAGTCCTTGGCACCGAGGGCGGGACTGGCTCTTACGGAAACGCCAAGACGCTTTCCCATTACGGCCCAGGTCGACCTATACCCGCAATGCAGAAACCTCAGGAAATCTTCAATCGAATGTTTCAGCCTTACGCAGGATCCAGTGCGGAACAAGTACGTACACGGCTGAAGCGGGATGCCAGTGTACTGGATGTGATGCTGGATAATTCCAAAAGTCTGAATAACCGTTTGGGCAAGGCGGACCAACAAAAGATGAGTGAGTATCTGGATACGGTCCGTGCACTCGAGCAACGGGTCGAACGTTCCAGTCAGTGGACTCATGAGCCACTGCCCAAAATGGACACCAAGGGACTCAACCTCGAAGTCGCATACACCGAAGCGCAGGAATATACCCGCTGCCTGTATGACCTGATCTATCTGGCATTCCTGACTGATTCGACGCGCTTTGCCACGCTCATGCTCGAGAGTGAATCGTCAAATTCACATCCCACGATGCAATATCCGACCTACGTGCTCCCTGGTTGCAAAGCATCCTCGCATGACTTCTCCCACGGCCGTGCCCCAGAAAACGGCCCATGGGACAAGTGGCGCGCGGAACAACACGCCTATTTTCTCCAACGCCTACGCGATACCAAAGAAGGCGATGGCAACATGCTCGACCGCACTCTTGTGCTTTGGGGATCGTCCCACTCGCACGCCGGGCACGGCACGAAAAACTACCCGATCCATTTCGCAGGCGGCAACGCGCTGGGCTTCAAACACGGCAACTTGCATGCGTTCGAAGGGGCGAAGAAAAAGCCGTTGGCGAATCTTTTCGTCTCGATGCTCAACGCTGTCGATGCGCCTACGAGTAAGTTCGCTGACAGCACTGGGGAAATGACAGAATTGAGAATCTGAGTATGCCACGGCTGAAGCTAAATGTTTTAGGGTTGTTGCTAATACTTGGAATTCATGTCCTTGCTGCAGAGCCCTTGCCGCGGGTGTTGGTTCTTGGCGATAGTTTCTATCAAAACTTGTCTAACACTGCCGTTAAAGAATTCAAGGACCGCGCGCAGGTGGTTTATGCCAATCCCGGCGACTCCTCCTATGTATTAGTGCATCTCGATGAATTGTTAGGGAAAGACAAGTGGAGCATCATTCACTTCAACTTCGGTATCGCGGACCTGTGTTACAAGCACCCGAACCTCAAGGGTGTCCGAGCATTGAGTAAAGCCGCTGGCGGCGTGCGCGTGAGCTCGCCGGAACTCTATGAGAAGAACCTAAACGAGTTAGTCCGGCGATTGAAGTCCACTGGCGCAAAAATAATCTGGGCCAGCTCCATCCCTCCTGTTTCACCCGGGGGCAGCTTCATTAATTACGATCCGGGATCAGAAGTCGAATACAACAAGATCGCCGCCAAAATCATGGCGGCACAAAATGTTACAGTGAATGATATGTATGTGCTCGGGAGCGCTAATGCCAAAAATGGGGCCCCGACTACGCCATTAACCGAGGCGTTTCATAAGGCGATCGAGACGGCGCTAGAGCCAGAGAAAAAATAGTGAACGATTTACTCATACTACGTCCGTAAAATTCGAGGGTTTAGGCAGCTTTTTTAATAGCCATCAACCCAAAAGCAAATTCCTAATGTAAGAGTCCCCGTCAACGGTACATTTCAAAAGTAGAATTTTAGGTAGCATTGACAGTTCACCGAAAATGGGACAGCGGGACTCAAGTTTTCCAAGTTATTTGGTTTGTTGGTTGGCGAATTCGGCAGGTGAACGACCTCCGATACTGCCAGAGGGAGCATCATGAAAACAAGATCCAAGGGAGTATCTTTCAGACTGCATGGCCAGAGTGGAGCGACGGCAATCCATTGCATAAACGCCATCAACCCTTTCGCATAACGGACAAAAATTGGTAGTTCTTTCCTCCTTGGAAATTGAGATTTGAAATTTGAAATTTTAATCCGATTGCAAATCACCTCCGCCCCATATTGAGTCGCCTTGTTCATGGCAAACGACTTCGCATTCGAATCTCTCAATCACGCACAGCGCGAGGCAGTCGCCAATTTGGATGGTCCAGTCATGATACTTGCTGGTGCGGGCACGGGTAAAACTCGAACGGTCACTTGCCGCATCGCACACATGTTGGAGCGTAAAATTCCGCCAGCGGAAATCCTTGCGGTCACTTTCACCAATAAAGCCGCATCGGAAATGCGCGAGCGTATCGGCGGCATGGTTTCCAAACATGCAGCGGAACAAATGACCGTCTGCACCTTCCACTCACTCTGCGTCCGACTCCTCCGTGGTGGCATTGACAAGCTCGGTTACAAAAAGAATTTCTCCATCACTGCCTACTCGGATCAGGTCGGTATCATGAAACAACTCCTCGTCCGCAAAGGTGGCACCGATGAGAAGGTTAAAGCCGAAACCGTTCTAACAGAAATATCCCGCGCGAAAAACAAAGGCATCGATGTCCAAGATATTAGCGACGACTATTTCGCCCAGCTCGCGGTCGCGTATCAAAACGAACTCCGCGCGCAAAACGCAGTCGATTTCGACGACCTCCTCGTCCTTGCCGAGCAAGTCCTGCGCGAGCACAGCGATGTGCGAGATCATTTCCGCAAACTCTACACCCGGGTCACGGTCGATGAGTTCCAGGACACGAACTCCCTGCAAATGCGTTTGCTCCAACAACTCGTCGGCCCGCCGTATCATGTTTGCGTGGTCGGCGATGACGATCAATCGATCTACGGCTGGCGCGGCGCGGAAGTCGCAAACATCCTCGAATTCGAGCGCTTCTTCCCCAACCCGAAAATCATTCGACTCGAGGAAAACTACCGTTCCACCCAAGCCGTTCTTCACACCGCGAACTCCCTGATAAAACACAACATGGGTCGTCGTGAAAAAATCCTCCGCGCCACACGCAAAGATGGCGAAAACGTCCGCATCGTCGCCATGCCAGGCGATGATGAAGAAGCCGATTTCATCGCTGATGAAATCCTCGGGGAAAAATCTGCCGTCGGACGCGAGTGGGAGGATTTCGCAGTCCTCTTTCGCACCAACGGCCAATCGCGCAAACTCGAACTCGCCCTGCGCGATCGAAAAATCCCCTACCGCATGGTCGGTGCGCAATCGTTTTATGATCGACGCGAAATCCGCGACGTCCTCGCTTACGCCACTCTGTTAGTTGCTCCGCAAAACGATGTTCCCCTGCTCCGCATTCTCAACGCGCCGAATCGTGGCATCGGCCAAGCCACCGCCGTCCTCGCAACCGATGACTCACGCGAAAAAAACCGCTCGGTATGGGACACACTTTGCGATCCGTTTTTCACCACCACCCTCGGTGCGAAAGCCGCAAACGCCATTGAAGAATTCGTCTCCCTCATCTCCAGCGCGAAAAACCGCATCGATTACTCCAAAGAACATCCCGCCGATGTCCTATCCGAACTTCTCAAGGAAATCGATTACCTCCCATGGATCGAACGCGGTTGCAAAAACGATTCCGAACGTCAGCAACGCGCCGAATCGATTCATTCTCTGTTAGATTCTCTGCGCCAACACATCGATCGCGGCAAAAAACTGCAATCGTTCCTCGACGATTCCGCCCTCGCTTCCGAACGAGAAGATGATGACCTTGAGAAAAAGAAAGGCGCCACCCTCATCACCCTCCACGCGTCCAAAGGTTTGGAGTTTCCCATCGTGTATCTGGTTGGCCTCGAAGAAGGTTTCCTCCCCCACAGTCGCAGCGTCACCGAAGGCACCAAAGACGAAGAACGCCGTCTCCTCTACGTCGGTATCACCCGCGCCCAAGAATCCCTGACGCTTACCTACTGCAACACCCGCGTCAAATGGGGTCAAAAAACCGGCTGCCAGCCCTCATCGTTCATCTGCGAGCTCGATGACAAACACATTTCCCACACCTCATTCGACGAAATTCAGAACACCGAAATGAGTGAAGATGATCTCAGCAACTTCTTCGCCGATATGAACAATATCTTTGCTGAGGATAAATAGGCAGGAACGTTTATCCCATGGTGTGAATCAACTCATCGAATCCTTACCGTTCTCAGTGCCGCAAAATATGGACACCTGAGGATAGGCGTCCCTGCCATAAATGATGCTCGACTCACCCCGATCCACTTTGTGTTAATTTGAATTATGCCACGCATCGCCCGCATTTTACTCTGGATCTTGATCTCTCTCATTGGCGTCGCTGCCATCGCAGTCGCCGCTTTTCAACGTGGTGAACCTGTTAACGCCCTGTGGCTCGTCGTTGCTGGCGTCTGCACCTTTGCGGTATCTTACCGATTCTACTCCGCTTGGCTAATGGCCAAGGTGCTGACCATCGATGACAATCGCGCACCCGCCGCTGTCACCTGCAGCGATGGCAAGGATTTTGTCCCAACTCCGAAATGGGTGGTCTTTGGTCACCACTTCGCTGCCATAGCCGGACCGGGACCGCTGGTAGGCCCTGTGCTCGCAGCTCAGTTTGGATTTTTACCAGGCATGATCTGGATTCTCGTCGGAGCCACGCTCGGCGGCGGCGTGCATGATGCGGTCATCCTTTTCGCATCGATGCGACGCAACGGAAAATCCTTAGGTCAGATGCTCAAAGAGGAAATGAATCCGGTCATCGGTCTGATCGCGATGTTCAGCCTACTGGCGATCATGACGATTCTGTTAGCAGTACTTGGCCTTGTGGTCGTCAAAGCCCTTGCCGAGAGTCCGTGGGGTCTTTTCACCATCGCCGCCACCATCCCGCTGGCGTTCATCATGGGAATCATGATCAAGAGCGGAAAAGTTTCAGTCACCGCGGCCTCCGTGTTTGGCGTGATCGGATTGATGGCGGCGGTGGTCGCTGGAAAATATCTGCCGCCATCTTTGACCGAAGCTCTCACCCTCAAGCCCACACAGCTCGCATGGGCGATCATGATCTATGGCTTCGCCGCCAGTGTTCTGCCGGTTTGGATGTTGTTAGCACCGCGCGATTACCTGAGCACATTCATGAAACTCGGGACGGTCGCCATCCTTGGGATTTTCATCGTCATTCTTGCGCCTCCCCTGCAGATGCCCGCCATCACTCCTTTCATCCACGGCGGCGGATTTGTTGTTCCAGGACCAGTATTCCCCTTCGTCTGCATCACGATTGCCTGCGGCGCGATCAGCGGTTTCCATTCTCTCATCGCCTCGGGCACGACACCAAAACTCTTAGCTCGTGAAAAGGATATCCGCCTCGTCGGCTACGGTTCGATGATCGTCGAGATGTTGGTTTCGCTCATGGCGATCATTGCTGCCTGCGCACTCACTCCTGGTGAATATTTCGCCATCAACTCCCCCGTGGCTCCCGGTGACAAGGCAGCTCTAACAGCCCAAATTGAGAAGATCAGCAACATCGACGACAAAGGCACTTACAAAGTCACCGAAGCCGACATGCTGCGCATGACCCGCGACATGGGTGAACCCACGACCGTCAAACTTGCCGATGGCACGGTCGTCAATGACTACCCAACCATGGTCGGAAAAACGGGTGGCGCGCCCACCTTCGCGGTCGGCATGGCACATCTTTTCGCGAAAGTCATCCCCGGAAAAACCGCGCTTTCGCTTTGGTATCACTTTGCGATCATGTTTGAGGCATTGTTTATTCTAACAACTCTCGATGCCGGAACTAGGGTTGGCCGATTCATCCTTCAAGACCTGTTAGGAAACATCTCACCCAAACTCGGCAAGACCGACTCATGGATGGGCAATATCGTCGCCACCGGTCTGCTAGTTGCCGCATGGGGATTCTTTCTCTACCAAGGAGCGCTCGATCCCGCCGGCATTGCCAAGAGCCTCTGGCCCATCTTCGGCATCTCCAACCAACTCCTCGCCGTCATCGCTCTCTGCCTAGGCACGGTTGTGATTATTAAAATGGGTAAAACTCGTTACTGCTGGGTCACCGCCGCACCCATGTTGTTTCTCACCATCGTCACCTTCTCCGCAGGCTATCTGAAACTCGTCTCTCCAGAAGCCGCCGGCTTCTTCCCAGAAATCGAAAAACAACAAGCCCTCATCGATACTGGCATCACCGGCACCGCCCTGAAATCTGCCAAAACCTCTCTGTTCAACGCCAAAATCGATATCGCCGTCACCATCACCTTCCTGTTCTTCGTCACCATCATCGTTTTAGGGACCGCTCGCGAATGCTGGCTACTCATCACCAAACGAAAAGAAAGCATTCTTCGGGAAAGCGAATACACGCATCATATCTAACACAGAATGAGTGGACCGCGTGAGTCCACTCGCGCCGAGTCATCTGATCAGCAAGAAAAATTCTCTCTTTCTCTCCTGTGGAATCACAAGAAAGCAGCAAGCACAAGCTCCTGCCTTAGACCCATTGCCAGAAATCTTTCGGGTAGGCATCGGATCTTACAAACCCTGGCTCAAACTACCCCTCCTTACGCGCGAGTATCCACATCAGATCGGAAATCCGATTCAGGAAGAGTCTGACCATCTCCGGCACGCCGCCCTCGGCTTCGTGGAGCTCTAAGACATGCCGCTCCGCGCGTCGCGCCACGGTGCGAGCGAGATCCAAGTGCGCGCGCGCGATCGAACCCTCAGCACCGGGCACCGCCCAATGCGTGAATTTCACGCCGCTTGCCTCAATCTCTCTTGCCGTCGCGGTCAGCCAATCTAGATCGACCTCTTTCACCATTGCGTAGCCTTTTTCGGCATATTGGGCCAAGTCCTCCGGCAAACAAGCGAGCTGACCCATCAAGCCAAATAACAAATTTTGCACCCGATCCAGAATTTCTGTGTATCGGTTCTCCATATCCGCCGCCCGCGCCAGCCCAATCGCAGCGTTGAGCTCATCAATGGCCCCCAGAGCAGCGAACCGCAGCGAGGTTTTTGCAATTCTCCGCCCGAACATCAAATCCGTCATCCCGTCGTCACCGCGTTTTGTAATAATGCTCATTTATTTGAAGATGTACATTGAATCTCTCTAAACAACAACGAAGATATAACTTAAACATGAGAGAAACGGAATTAGCGAATCAATTGGAGCAGACCGTGGGCCAGGTGATACTCGGTCAGCAGGAAACGATACGAAAAGTCCTAGCCTGCATGTTTGCTGGGGGGCACGTTTTGTTAGAAGACTTTCCAGGAACCGGAAAAACCACCCTCGCCAAAGCTCTCGCCAAAGCCATCAGCGGTGCAGAGTTTAAACGGGTCCAGTTCACCCCAGATCTTCTACCCTCAGATATTCTCGGTGTATCCGTGCTCGATCAAAAAACCCAAGAGTTTCGTTTCCATAAAGGTCCGGTCTTCACCGATATTCTCCTTGCAGACGAAATCAATCGCGCCTCTCCCCGCACCCAGAGTGCGTTACTCGAAGCGATGGGCGAACGGCAAGTTAGCATCGAGGGCGAACGCTACGATCTCGACGGCTTGTTTTTCGTCATCGCCACCCAGAACCCAGTCGAGTTTCGTGGCACTTACCCCCTTCCCGAAGCACAGATGGATCGTTTCTCCATGCAATGTCAACTCGGTTATGTCAGCGCTGAAGAAGAAGCAAAAATTCTGTTAGATCAGATCGAATCTCATCCAGTGAATTCCATCCAACCGATGATTACCCGTGAACAGATTTTAGAAATATCATCCGCTGCTAGAAAAATCCGCTTCAGCGATGAACTCCGCCATTACGCCGTTTCACTCGTTGCAGCCACCCGTAACATCCATGAAGTCCAACTTGCTGCAAGCCCACGCGCATCGTTGGCTTTGATGAAAATTTCCCAAGTCATTTCCCTATTCGAAGGTCGCGAATTTGTGACTCCGGAAGTCATACAAGCCATTGCAACCGATGTCATCGCGCACCGTCTCGTGCTCGCTCCGGAATCAAAATTCTCAGGAGTTAACGCCCGCCAAATCGTAGCCGACCTGATAAAAAACACTCCCGTTCCTGTTTAATGAGCCCTAGCGACGTATCGTGGCGTTTTAGATTTCTCCACCGGTTTTATTGCCGCAGTGCCACATTCCAATTCTGGCTTAGCCAACGAATACGGCCCGCCGGAATTTGTGCCCTACTCGTAACCGCAATGGCCAGCTTCTTCTGCGTCGGTCATCCTAAAGACTCTATCTTTCAGTTATTTTGTTTTAGCTTCGGCCTCATCGCCTTCACGATCATTTGGTCCACCCTACGCCGCGCTAAAGTTACGGCTGAAATAAAAGTTCCAAAATACGCTACGGTGGGTGAGGAATTGCGCTACTCGGTGGAGCTCCGAAATAAAAACTCATCCACCCTCCGTGACCTACGTCTCATCCAGATCCCACCAGATCCACGGCCTAACCTGTTAGAATTCAGTCAAACCGAGGAACCTTTTGAAAATATCCGCAACGCTTACGACCGCACGATCGCCTATTACCGCTGGCGGTGGCTTATATCTCGCAATACCAGTTTCACATCGAACGAATCCAAAGACTCGTTCGATCTTATCAACCATAAAAAAAACACAATCCCGCTGACGCTCACCGTCGTAAAGCGAGGCGTTTACCTACTCGAAAATCTGCAACTGCTCATGCCTGATCCACTCGGATTCTTTCAAAAAAGCTCCCCCCTCAGCCCTTCGCCTTCCCGCCTCATCGCCCTACCCAAACGTTACGCTCTGCCCCATTTCGAAATGCCGGGCTCATCCACCTTTCGCATCGGCGGCGAGGAAACCAGTAACACGATCGGAACTTTCGGAGAATTCTTGAGCATCCGAGAATACCGGCCCGGTGACTCCCTACGCCAAATTCATTGGAAAAGCTGGGCTCACACAGGGAGACCCATGGTGAAAGAACTCGAAGATACGTTTTACCCTCGCTACGCACTTATTTTGGATACTTCCCCAGGCTCAAGCGATCGCATGGTTTTTGAGGAAATGGTATCCATCGCCTCCTCTTTTATTACCAGCTTGGATCATAGCGATGCCTTGCTCGACCTGATGTTCATTGCCGATCATGCCCACATCGTCACCGCGGGTCGTGGTTATGAGAGAGCTGAAAAGCTCCTAGAAGTCCTCGCTGACGTCCAAATCGACCCTATTCCTCGCTTCGATGTGCTCTCATCGACAGTCATTCAACACTGTGACCGCATCACCTCCTGTCTGCTTGTTCTAAATGGATGGGACGAAGAACGAATCGAATTCATCAAAAAACTCCGTAAGGCCGGAATCCTCTGCGTGCCTATCATCGTCGGAAAAGACGAAGCACCGTCCAATATCTCAGGGTATTGGGTCGATTCCAACCATGTCGCCCGTGACCTCATGCGGTTGCCGTCTCAACTCTCCGGTTTCTAATTTCAGCATTCCATGACCAACCAAATCATCCAACCACCCCCGAGACTGATCCTCGGTGCTACGCTCCTTTTCTGGGGCGCGATGACTGGTCAAAACTTATTGGCTTTGGTTCTGGCGCTAATGATTGAAAGCCGAAACTGGATACGTTCACGCTGGGATTTTCATGACCAAGCCTGTGCCCGTGCTTGGCACCTTTGCCTAGTTTTAACTATCTTAATTGCTATCCCAGTATGGCTCGATGGCAACCGCTTTAATTTCGTTCCCAAACTTCTCTGTTGGACTCCTGTCATCCTACTTCCTCTGCAATTCATACAATCGTTTGGATTTGTTAATTATATAAACCTCAGCAACTTCTATATCTTTTCACATATTTATCGTAAAAGAAACGAAGAGCTTGGAATTATCTATCCAAACATTCGTTTTAACTTCGGAAACGTCTATTTCGTCGCCATCATCATAGCTGCCAGCTTCGGTCCTCATGCTCAACAGAAAGCCTATTATATTGGCATAGTCGTCCTCACCGCATGGCTGCTACTGGCACATGTCAGGTCACGTTTTTTTGCAATCATTTCCCTGTTGATCTTCGTAACCCTGTTCGGCATGGCCGGACAAATCGGCATGTCGAAGCTCTACGCATGGGCAAGCAATCTTGGATACCATGAACACGGCTCACCCGCCGACCTTCATTCCCTGAGACAAACCAACATCGGCTCACTTGGCACTATCAAACAATCCTCAGAAATGCGCTGGCGACTTAAGACAATGCCCGGGCAGGCACCGCCAAAACTCCTCAGAACCAGTACATACAACCGCTACCGTGGCGTGATGTGGAAAGCCACTTATCCCGTATCTTTTTCTATAGAGGAACAAGCATTTCGAGATCTTGAAACTATCGATCTATCATTAGATCAATCGTATGATCTGCTGCGTGAAAACATGAATCGGGCAGAAATCACCAAGAAATTGCCCAAGTTTGAAATTCGCGGTGCTTGCTTCTATGGAGATCCTCTCCCCCTCCCTGGAAATTCTTCGACATTGCAAAACTTCATACATGAAGGTGTTGAGATCAACCCGCTCGGCACCGTCCGCATTTTCCCTCAAAAATCCATCATTCAAGGCCAGATTCGATGGAAAGATGATCTCACCATCGAAGCTCAACCGTTTTTAAAAGAAGATCTGGCTATCGATGAATACGAAATCCAAGGCATTCATGAAGTGGCCGAGGCATTGGGACTCAAACAGCTAACCACTACGGCCGAAAAAATCAAACGCTTGAAAAAGTTTTTCGATTCAGAATTCCAATACACTCGACATCTAACCATTGGCTCATTCCATTCCTCAAAAAAACGCCCTACCCACATCGAAACTTTTCTCACCACCAACAAACGTGGTCATTGCGAATATTTCGCCACAGCTGCGACCTTACTTCTCAGAGCCGCCGATGTTCCGGCTCGATACAGCATCGGTTTCTCGGTGATGGAAAAAAATCACGAGAATGACGAATGGATCATTCGTGGAACCCATGCCCATGCATGGACTCGATTTTGGGATAACGAACTCCAAGCATGGGTTGACTTCGATCCTACTCCTGGTGGTTGGTTAGACATACAATCCGTTGGCACAGAGAAACGACTTTCATTCCTCGATTTCTATCAACGCGCCAAAGAGGACTTTTTTCTCTGGAGGAATCAACCCTCAAATCGCCTAGCAGCCACCGTCGTAATTTGGGGTTTTGGAGGCGTTCTAATTACCTACATCGCTATTAGACTCAAAAAATCTCGACTCGTCATCAAATCGAAAAAATCATCAGCGAACTCGATAAAGCCAACAATCAGAACTCCCCTTCACAAGTTAGAAAAAGTTGCGATAAAAATTCTTGGACCTCGTTCAACTGGCGAAACATGGATTACATGGTTGAGAAAACTCAGAGCACATCAAGTTTCTGAAAACGATCTGGATCATGCCTGTAACATGCACCAACAACTGCGCTTCGATCCAGTGCCTTCGGAACCTAACACCCATCGACAACTCGCAGAAATTACCCACAAGCTCATCAAGCAGCTGAAAAAATTATAGTCAAAATTCCGAAAATCTTTATTTGAATATCTGCTCCATGATTTCAAACTCTCCCATCGATTTCCATATTTCTTTGCTGTGTTTTCGATCAAAAAATAGATCAGCACCGATGACTTGATAGATGAGAATGATTCCCCAGAAAATGGATTGATAGCTCTTATTTGTGCTCTTATGGCGAAAGATTCTTTGCGCAACAAATGCGCCCGGCCAACCACCTGCGAGTTCACCGAGTTGCATGATCGTTTGAGGCACGCGCAAAGCATGATGGATCGCCTGCCGTTTGTCGTGGGCATAAAGCCTGAAAACCACCGCAGAGAGAATAATCATTTGCATGATCGGCCAATAAATGGCGACGGGTAATTTTGTCATCCCAGCAATCGGCCAAAATAAAAGAGCCGCTAAGAGCAGCCAACCCGTGAATTTAACCTGACCGTTGACCAAGCTAGCGCTTACCCCTTTTGCACAAAGCCTGCCATGCACATCCGTTCCCACCAAAAAAGGGAATTCAACACCCTCTGCCGGCACGATTTCCGTGCCTTTAAATTCTCTCAAATGCACAAACAACCTCTCTCCCTTGCATTCCAACCAGCCAAAACCTCTGGAACTGTTCCAAACCACGATTTTCCCGATTCTTACTGGCTTGGTTTCGTCTTTTTTGGCTTCTGGGATTCGCACGTTGTTTTTTTCTATAATAAACCAGATATCCGCAACCAAAATGAGGACAGACTGATAATGAGTCTGGAAAATCCACACTATCGCCCACTTGCAATCCTGCGTAAGCTCGCCATGGTTTCCACATGTCTTTAATTCCGAAACCAAACTCCGCTCTTCTTATTGTCGGCCATGGCTCGACCGAGAACCCGGATTCCTCCACGCCTTACTTCGATCACGCCGATGAAATCCGTCGCAAAAATCTATTTGCCGAGGTGCATGTCTGCTTCTGGAAAGAAGAACCCTCCTTGCGCGAGGCCCTGCTAATGATCGACGCACCAGAGGTCTACATCGTCCCCGATTTCATCAGCGAGGGCTATTTCACCCAAGAAGTCATCCCACGTGAACTCGGACTCAGCGGTGATACAACCATCCGCGATGGCAAGACCCTGCATTACTGCCTACCCGTCGGCGTTCATCGATCGATGACTGATCTCATCCTACGCCGTGCCCGTGAAGTTGCGCCTGATGCGGATCCAAACGACACCACTCTCATCATCACCGGTCACGGCACAGGATTAAACCAAAACTCCACCAAAGCAATCAAAGACCAAGCCGAGCTAATTGCAAAATCTGGTGCGGGCTACAAATGCGTAACCGATGCCTACATGGAAGAAGCTCCATTTATTGCTGAATGGGATAAAATGTCGGAAACCACCAACGTTGTCATCGTTCCGTTTTTCATTTCGGATGGCCTGCACTCTTATCAGGATATTCCCGTTCTGTTAGGGATCGAACCGGAGGTGGGCCCGGCAGCAAGCCAAAGAGAAGTTTTCCGCCAAAACCCTCATCACTTGAGAGAAAAAACTCTATACTACTCCTCCGCCATCGGCACGGAACCGCTCATCGCAGATGTCATTCTCGATCAGATTTTGGATTTCGACGCGAAGTATGCTCCTCAATCCCCTGAGCCAAATTCCAATCCAAAACTTGCGGATCATTTAACAAAGCTCGTGCGCGACGGAGTGAATCAAATCGGCCAAATCCGAATTCATCGCCATTACTGTGAGTTCGAATACGCGCTTTATCACATCGAAGACGAAGACCTCGCCACCCAACCGGCTTTTGGCGGGCTCGATCATTACCACGGGCCGGAAATGTCGCGAGATCTTTCCACTTACGCAGAGGACGGCGAATACCGTTTTACTAAAGGAAAAATCAATCTGCGCCGCGGATGGATCATTACGCTCGATAACGAACACGATCTACTTCGCTCACTCGATCAGTTTTATCCCGCATGCAGCGCGCTTTTTATCAAATATCAGGACGGAACCCTACCCATCGAAAACCTCCGCGACAAACTCAGCAGACAAACCGGTATGTATCGCTACGCCGGAACCATCAGCGATGCTGGCGCTCAAAAACTCATCCAAAAAGTTTGCGGACCAGCCCACAATTGCGCCAAGAAAATCCTCTGGAAACTCGACGCCAATACTCATCTCGACGATAGTGAAGCCTCTCGTTTCAACGGAGTTCCCTACAACACCCCCGAAAACCTCGCCATTCCCCTCCTCTGCCGTGAGGCCTGCAACCACTTTGTCGCCGAATGCCGCAAAGCCGCAAAACGAGAATTCGACTCCGCACAGGCATCTTAAGGGGATTACCCAGTTAAAACTGACATCCCAGGAGTTATTAGTTAAAAGCTATTCATTATCAGGGAAATTCTAGTGCGTTCATGTGCGATTTTTTATCCACCAAATAATTTAAGAATGATGCTCTAAGAAATTTCCAAATGATGCGGATTTCCACCTAAAAACTGATAACCAATGACGAATAACTGCCTAAAATGCTCAATTACAACTGAGAATTTTAGGATAATTTTCTGGAGTCTCCATGACACTTGATTGAGCATCAGCCAAGTAATGGACAGCATCGACCAACTCATCAAAAACAACGCCATCTGGGCTCAAAAAATGCGGGAGAGCGATCCTGATTTCTTCGCACGCTTGGCCAACCAGCAAAAACCCCGCTACCTTTGGATCGGCTGCTCAGATTCACGCGTCCCCGCCAACCAAATAACAGGCCTTCCCCCAGGCGAAGTTTTCGTCCACCGCAACGTCGCAAACGTCGTTCAGGAATCCGATTTCAATGTCCTCGCCGTCCTCCAATACGCGGTCGATGTTTTGAAAGTCACCAACATCATCGTCTGCGGCCACTACGGCTGCGGCGGAGTTCAGGCAGCACTGGAAAATATCCGCCACGGTATCATCGACAACTGGCTCGCGCCCATCCGCAACTTAACCCGAGTCCATAAATCCGAACTCAACTCCCTCGAGAACAATCAACGCCTCGATCGCCTTTGCGAGCTCAACGTCCTCTCCCAAGCCCGCCACGTCGCCCGCACGACCATCGTCGAAGACGCATGGGAACGAGGCCAGGCTCTCGCCATCCACTCATGGATCTACCGCCTCGACCAAGGTATTCTCACCCCACTGCGCAATCCAATTGCAAATGCAGCTGAGGTCGAATCTATCTAATCATTCCAACAACATACCACTGTGCCTAATTTAGATAAGAAAAATGTCCGTATCGCCATCGACCTCGGCGCTAGCAGCGGTCGAGTGATTTCTAGTTATCTCGTCGATGGAAAAATTCAACTGGAGGAAATCCATCGTTTCGATAACCCAGCCATCGAGTTACCTTCGGGGTTATATTGGAACCTTTTCGGCCTCTATCACGAAATTCTAACAGGTATAAAAAAGGCAGTTGACCAATACGGCGAGCAAATCAGCTCCATCGGCATCGACACTTGGGGCTGCGATTTTGGACTATTCGATGGACAGGGTGAAATTATCGGAGTTTCCCACCAATACCGCGATCCACGCATCGATGGAGTAGAAGAACAAATGCACGAACTCATGCCTGAGGAGGAAATTTTCAGCTTCACCGGCATCAAAACCAATTTCTACAACAGCGCGCTTCACCTTCTCTCGCTGCGTTTGAAAAACAGCGCAACACTCTCCCAAGCGCGCAACATCCTCTTCATCCCAGACATCCTCGCCTACTGGCTTACTGGCGTGCAATCCGTCGAAAAAACCAACGCCTCCACCTCCCAACTTCTCAACGCGGAAACCGGAACTTGGTCGGAAGAAGTCATCGAAGCTCTCAAACTCCCTCGCAATATTTTTGGAAAAATCGTCAACCCCGGCACAATCATCGGCACCCTCCGCCCAGAACTCAAAGACACACTGGGCCGGTGCGATATTCCCTTCGTCATCGCACCCTGCCACGACACCGCCTCAGCCGTCGCCGGTATTCCACTCTCCGAAGCCGAGCCACTCTGGCTTTCTTCCGGAACATGGTCCATCATGGGTGTCGAAAAAAAATCTCCCATCCGCAGTGAAGAAGCTCTCTCATACGGTTTCTGCAACGAACTCGGTATCGATAACACCGTTCGTTTCCTTAAAAACATCGGCGGCCTCTGGATCATTCAAGAATGCAAACGCCACTGGGATCGCAAAGGAGAAGTCCATTCATATGCAGAACTCGCCAAACGCTCATCAGAATCTCAACCGTTCTTCGCCTACATCGATCCAGATGACGCCCTGTTCTCCTCTCCCGGCGACATGCCAGAACGCATCCGCCAATACTGCGAAAAATCCGGCCAAGCCGTGCCAAAATCTATCGGCCAAATCCTCCGCGTTGCCACCGACTCCCTCGCACTCAAATACCGCGTCGTTTACGAAAGAATTGTTAGACTCACCGGCAGGAACTACGCTCGCCTGAATGCTGGCGGAGGCGGGATCCAAAACGAAGCCCTTTGCCAAGCGACCGCAAACGCCCTCGGCATCGAAGTCCAAGCCGGCCCCATCGAAGCCACATCCTGCGGCAACATCATCACCCAAATGCTCGCCACCGGTGAAATTAAATCCTTCACCGAAGGTCGTGAGCTCATTCGCCAATCGTTCGATTTCAAAATCTACACGCCACAAGAGACCGATGCTTGGAATCAAGCCTACGCAGATTTTTGCAAAATCATAAACTTATCATAACGACGGATTCTCGATTCATGCCGATTCCTAAAAGTGCCACGATTAAAACCTCACGCAGCTCAATTGTGTTAGGTCACCTTGCTGCATTTGCGATGAAACTATGGAGCATCACCCTTCGTTATAACGTTAATGACCAGGCTGGTATCGTTCAACCAGACATCGATCCAAAACCCGTCATCTTTGCACTCTGGCACAATCGCATTTTTACCATGCCTCCTATCTGGCAACGTACAGGCGGAAAAAATCGCTCAACTGTCGTTCTAACAAGTGCTAGCCGAGACGGAACCACTCTCGCTAAATCCATGGAGGCTTTCGGCATTGGCTCCATTCGTGGCTCATCATCCCGACGCGCCCTTGCCGCCTTGATCGGAATGAAAAACGCCCTATTGGAGGGCAAGGATGTGTGTATCACCCCGGACGGCCCGAAAGGCCCACGCTACCAAGTCCAGCCCGGACTCCTGAAAATCGCCCAATCCACAGGTAGCGACATCATTCCTATTCACATCCTATATGGCTCTGCCTGGCGACTCTCCTCCTGGGACCGCTTTGTCATCCCTAAGCCGTTTAGCAAAGTCATCGTCACCTTTGATAAACCCATCTCCATCCCCAAAAACCTCTCCGAAGCCGAATTCGAGACTGCCAGATTAAACCTCGAAAATAGCCTACTTACCGGCTGCGATGACGTGTAAAATTAGTTAGCTTTAGTTAAATTTTCATTGTCATGAAGCCCGAATCCTGCAAAATTCGGCTTTATGAAGATAAAACCCTGCTTTGTATTGCTATTAGCTCTTATTTTTGCCTGCGCGCCTCTTCTTTCCGCCGGTGAAGTGGAGCGACTTCGCACCCTTGTTGCCGAGCAGGAAATGCAAATTCAGCAACTCGAGTTAAAGATTGCCCAACTCACAAGCGCACCTGCTCCTATCAACACTCCTCCCGCTCCTGTCAGCACTCCGGCTACTTCCGAGGAAAAGCCCACATCAACTTCAGAAAAAACTTCACCACCTATAGCAGAAACCTGCCCCGAGCCTGTTTCATCTGAAAATCTAGCAACTTACACCGTTCAGTCTGGCGATAACATGGTCTCCATCGCTCGCAAACATGGGACTACATCCGCCATTTTAAACGAACTCAATGGTTTAAAAAAAGACGGAATCATCCGCATCGGTCAAAAACTAAAACTTCCTAAGAATGCCGCCACTAGCTCAACCGAAGTTGCGCAAACGCCAACTAAAGAAACCGAAACACCTAAAATAGAAGCTCAAGTTGCTAACACTATAAAACATAAAGTTTCAGACAAAGAAACCTTCTACAGCATCGCAAAAGATCACAAAGTGAGCGTTGATGCCCTCGTGAAAGAAAATCCCAGCATCAATCCTAAAGCCCTACGTGTTGGACAGATCGTTCAGATTCCAGCCTTACCAAAGGCAGCAAACCTAGAACCCGTTCCAGGACCTGATCAAACCGCTTCCCTTTCAGGCTATAACAACATTCCTATCTCCAACCAACCAGCCGCCGTCAACCAAGCGCGCGCAGCAGATAAACCCGTCAAAATTACTGAGGAAATCAGCTACACCGAATTCGCCAAGCAATACAACACCACCACCGCTCGCCTCGATCAAATCAACGGTCTCCGCCTCGATCCCACCACCGTTCTTGCCAAAGGCTCCGAACTCTACATCCCTGCCCAACCTTAATTTACCAACCCATCTATCCTTTCTGAAATCCGTTAGGGAAAATCTCTAACGGATTTTTATTTGAAAAATCCATCATATCGGCCGACAAAGCACAAACGGCGATACCACCAAAGCTTCAAACTCTGTCCCACCCATACGCCACTGTTCCGCATGTAAATCGCCGATCTTGACCAAATCCCCATTTTTCAGCCACTCCTCAACCTTGTCTTTCTCATTATACGAAAACGCCTGACCCACCTCCACAAGCGCCAGCTGCGGATCCACAAAAAACAGCGACCCTGTCAAATAATGCGGAGCCAAATACTTCCAATCCACCGTTCCCACATATTTCTCAAGCTTATCTTCCGTACTTGATCCATCATTCCCTATCATCGCATACCGCAACGGCTCTCGCTTGTTCGACTCATCTGAAACCATACCGATGACTTAAACTCTAAACTTTAAACTTTAAATCTCAAAATTTCACTCTTCCTAACTCACTCTTCACTATTCTCCATGCTTTCCGGCCAACGCTACATCTCCACCTCTGAACCCAATCTCGGTCTTGGCCACGTGCTTTCCGAAGAAAATGGATTGATTGAAATCTGCTTTCCTACCGCAGAAGACACCAGAACCTATTCCATCTCAACCGCTCCTCTCGTCCGTGTCCGCTTCGCACCAGGCGATGAAATTTCCGATCATGAGAAAAACCACCTGATCGTTGAATCGGTCACCGAAGATGAAGGACTGCTAATTTATCACGGCCAAGGCAAGTCCATCCATGAATCTAAATTGCTGGATTCGCTAACATTCATCAAACCCGAGAAACGTCTGCTCGCAGGTCTCACCGATCATCCACGTGATTTTGATCAACGCCTCGAAGCCCTACGCTGGAACACCAACATCCGCCGCTCACCCGCCCGCGGTTACACTGGCGCACGCATCGATCTCATTCCTCACCAACTCTCCATCGTCGCAGAAACCGCCAACCGTCTTTTCCCACGCGTCCTGCTCGCCGATGAAGTCGGCCTCGGAAAAACTATCGAAGCCTGTTTGATTTTACATCGACTCCATCTAACGGGTCGCGCCAATCGCATTCTCATTCTCGTTCCAGAACCGCTCGTCCATCAATGGTTCGTTGAGTTACTGCGCCGCTTCAATCTTCTCTTTGCTATCTTCGATGAAGAACGTTGCTTATCCATCACCGCTCATGATGAAACCGCCAATCCCTTTGCCGATTCACAACTCATCCTCTGCGCCACGGAATTTCTCGCGGATAATGCAACTCGTGCCTGGGAAGCACGTAGCGCCGGATTCGATCTCCTCATCGTTGATGAAGCTCATCACCTCGAATGGTCCGCTGAAGAATCATCAACCGCTTACCAAGTGGTCGAATCCATCTCAAACGTCATACCTTCGCTTATCCTTTTAACTGCCACTCCGCAACGACTCGGCGCAGAGGGTCACTTTGCTCGACTGCGCTTGCTCGATCCCGCCCGCTACTCAAGCCTCGAAGCATTTCTCAGCGAAACCGAATCCTACGCACCACTCGCAACAGCCGTCGAACAACTCAGCCAAGGAAACATTCCTAAAAACCTATCGAGTTTCACCCAAGGTTCAAAATCAGCAAAAGAATATCTAACAGCTCTACAAAAAGGTGATGAAAACGCGCGCCAACCGCTGATCTCAGAACTCATTGATTCTTTCGGCACTGGACGCGTCCTATTTCGCAATACCCGCGAACGTCTTACTGGATTTCCAAAACGAATTCCCCTGCTCCACCCTTTAGATAAAGGCACATCTCCCTACACTTGGCTTGCCAATCTACTGCGTGAACTTCCAGCCAACGAAAAAATCCTTCTCATCACCAACTCGCCAGATGCAGCGATCACCGTTCAGGAAAAACTTCTCAAAGAAATCCAACTCGAAACCGCGCTCTTTCACGAAGACCTCAGCATGCTGCAACGCGATCGCAATGCCGCTTACTTCCAAGAACCCGAAGGAGCTCGCATCCTGATCTGTTCGGAAATTGGTTCCGAGGGCAGAAATTTCCAATTCGCCCGTCATCTTGTGCTGTTCGGACTTCCGCGTGATCCCGAAGTTCTCGAACAACGGATAGGCCGTCTCGATCGCATCGGCCAAACCGGTGACATTCACATCCATATTCCTTACGGAAAAGAAAGCCGCTCCGAACTTCAGGCGCGGTGGCTCCACGAGGCGCTCGATGTATTTTCAGAACCTTTGAAAGGAGCAACCACTCTCGCCACGGCCTTACTTCCTGAGCTCGATGCGTTGGCGGATTCCACATACGAATCGAAACCGTTTCAGAATTTCCTGAAGCGCTCAGTGAAAATGAAAGCGGATGTCTCGCATCAACTCAGCACGGGTCATGATCTTTTGTTAGAACTCGGTGCGCCACCCGCCTCGCAGTCTACCGAACTGCACGAAGCCATCGAAACCGCCGACGAAGATGCACGTTTCGAACGCTTCACGCTCAGGCTTTTCGATTTCCTCGGACTCGACGTTTCCGATCTTTCCACACGCGCCTTTCTCTTCAAACACGGGAATCGCCATTCCGAAGCCTTTTCCGATATCGGCGATGACGGGCTATCGGTCACTTTCGATCGAACCACCGCACTTTCTCGCGAGGATCTCTCTTTCCTCACTTTTGATCACCCTTTGTTCCGCGACGCGCTCGGGCAGTTACTGGATGGAAACTCCGGCAATGCCGCCTTCGCCAAGCTTCCTAGCACCAAAGGGAAAAGTATCTTGTTAGAATGCGCCTTCGTTTTGGAAGTCATCGCTCCAACTCGCTTGCATCTCGATCGATTCCTCCCACCCACACTCCTTCGCGTCATCGTCGATCACACAGGCAAAGCCCAAACCAAAGCTCCACCAGCCCAACTTCTCCAACCCAGCGACCCACGCCGCATCGTCGCTCAAGAGACATTTAAAACCCAACTCTTCCCAACCATGTTGGAAGCCGCAAAAGAAGTCGCCACCCGCGCCAGCAGTAAGCCCATCGAAGCTGCAATCGAACTCGCAACTAAAACCTTGGAATCCCAAATCTCGCGACTGAACCATCTTACGGCCCTCAATCCAAACATCTCAAAATCCGAGATCGCATCACTAAAATCCACTCTCAAAGAAACCACCGAGACCCTCTCCCAATCCCGCATCCGCCTCGATTCACTCAGGCTGATTTACTGCGGATGAAAATTGCAATCTTTGTCCCAGCTGTGACAATAATTGTAAAGTTCGAGTTGGAGGATGATTTTCTAGGGTTCATTTTCATTTCTTAGGGCTGTGATTATGATATTTCGTAACAGCGCTCTTGCGGTTTTGGCTTTGAAACATAAGTGTTAGTTCAGTGATTGCCTCTGAAATGCCTGTGTCTCCGCCCCGTGCGTGGGTTGAGATCAACACCCTGAGTCTGAAACACAATCTGGAATTCGCCCGCGAGGTTTCAGGATGTGAACTGATGGCTGTGGTCAAGGCAGGAGCTTATGGTCATGGGTTGGAAGCGATTTCACGTGTTTTGGAATCCTGCAATGTCGCCTTTCTTGGGGTCGCTAACATTGGTGAAGCTCGGCGCATTCGTAATGCAGGTGTCCAAACGCCCATCTACCTACTCGGTGCAACCTGGGAAAAAGAGCGTGAGGAAATTGTAGCTCGTGACATCGTTCCCTGTATCTCCACAATAGTAGAGGCCAAATCGTTTCATGAAATTGCCAAACGCCTTGGCGTCTGCCTAACAGTACATCTCGCGGTCGATACCGGTATGGGTCGCGGTGGATTTCTACCTGACGATCTAGTGGAAAAACTTGATGAACTATCAAAACTTGATGGCTTACGCATCGAAGGCATCGCCTCTCATCTTTCTTCATCTGATGAAGACGAATCGTTTACATTACAGCAGATCGCAAATTTCGATGGCACGGTGAAAAAACTTGGTGGTATAGATGCATTCAAGTGGCGCCATCTTTCCAACAGCGGCGGGATTCTTGGATATGAGAATCATTGCTGCAACCTCGCCCGCCCGGGTTTGATGATTTACGGAGTTTCGCCCATCCCTGGTTTCCAAGAAAAACTTCGCACGGTGATGTCTTTGAAATCCCGCGTCACTCTCGTGCGCACCGTGCCCGCCGGCCACAGCATTTCCTACGGTCGCACTTTCGTCACCACCCAGCCCACACGAGTCGCTACGGTCGGCATCGGTTATGGCGATGGCTATCCACGCCATGTGTCTGGCAAAAACGCGGAAGTATGGATTCGAGGAAAACGGCATCCCATCATTGGGCGCGTAACCATGGATCAGATCATCATTCGCCTGCCCGATGACTCGGACATCGAATGTGGGGATGAAGTCGAACTCTTCGGTACGAATATTTCCGCAGACGAAATCGCGAAACTTGCGGATACGATTGTTTGGGAATTGTTCACCGGCATCACGCCGCGGGTTGAACGGCTTTATATCTGAAATCCTCAGTTGAGCACTAGATCTTTGGGATTAAGATTTTTTTACAGAAGGAAACGAAGAGAACGAAGGATGTGCCAGCACCTCATTTTCAAATCACCTGCCGTAGAATCGATAAAAGCAAAACCAAGTTGTGCGCAAAGCCCCTTCGTTGACTTCGTTACCTTTTGTTAAAAACTGAATTCAAGTATTCAATTCCTTTGCGTCTTAGCGCCTTTGCGCGAGATAAGTTCCATCAACCATGCAATTCATTCTATCAGTCCTCATGACCAAACTTTTGGTAGGACTTTGTGGCATGGCTAGTCCCTGCACTTAAGAAGCAAGCTTGGGTGGGATCACTTCTTTTATGGTGATCGTGCTTTGCTTTTATTTTGATTTGGTTCTCGCGCAAAGTCGCAAAGACGCAAAGGGAAGAGATTGTTGAGCCACGAAGTTTACGAAAGTTTGGAACAAAAAAACGTCTACCTCCGCGAGGGAAGTAGACGTTGGAAACTTTCGGGGATGAAAGATCAACCCCAGTCGTCATTGCCGCGACCACCGCCGCCGCCTTTGTAGCCGCCGCCGCCGCGACGATCACCGCCGCCTTTGTAGCCACCGCCGCCGCCACCTTTGTAGCCGCCACCGCCGCCGCCACCGCCGCCGCCACGACGTTCACCGCCGTAACCGCCGCCGCCGCCGCCGCCGCCGCTGCGGAATCCGCCGGGACGAGCTTCTTTAGGCTCAGATGCGTTCACGCGAAGTGCGCGACCTTGATAGTCTTGCCCGTCGAGCGCTTCGATTGCAGCATTCAATTGGCTTTGATCTCCGAGCGTGACGAAGGCAAACCCTTTAGAGCGGCCGGTTTCACGATCAGTGATGATTTTTACCCGTTCGACCGGGCCGTATGCGGCGAAGAGATCAGTTACGTCTTCTTCGGTAGCGGTGTAGGGCAAATTGCCCACATAGATGTCCATTTTCTTATTCTTTGAGTCACGCCATTACAAACCATACTTCCTGAGACCATGGCGTTAAAGGACCAGACGAAGCGCGCCAAACCGCTAGGTTGCAGGAATGACGTTATTGAATTAATGAATAATTCAGAGAATGGCAAGATTTCTTTAATGCGAAATCGCTGCCAAAGAAAAAAGGGCGAGAGATAGCTCCCGCCCTTTTTGGATATATTCTGAGGCACAAAGCTTATTCTGGAAGCAATGGCAAGACGCCTTCACCGGGAACTGGAGTCACAAGCTCGGAATCTATGGGCGCAGTCGTTGTTTCTTGTTCGCGGACGCGTCTACCGGTCGGGTCGATGATTTCCGCGGTCACAAAGATGATAAGGTTGCTCTTGATGCGGTTTTCCGCCTCGCTTTGGAACAATCTACCGAGAACTGGGATATCGCCAAGAATAGGCACTTTATCCTCCACAATTTGGACATCCTCACGCATCAGACCACCGACAGCCACGGTGTAGCCGTCGTAAATGGTGAGCGAGGTATCCACACTGCGTTTGGAGAAAACCGGCATTTCAATGCGGTTTTCCGTGACCACCAAGGTGATTGGGTTGCCGTCGCCATCGACTGAAGGAGCGAGAATGGGGCTACCATAGTTGACGAATCCCTCGAATTCCACGATTTGTGGAAGGAAACGAATATCGATGAGGAAATTATTTTCACCAATGTTTGGCTCAATTTCCAAAGTCACGCCCGTATTACGGGTTTCCCATGCGACCGGTGAAGCAGGAGTGACAGGAATGAATTGTGGAGCAGCTGCTACGCCGCCTCCACCAGCGCCGCCAATTGCACCACCGATGTTTTGCGGGACTTGTGGGGGTTCGTATTCGATAGGATAGATGAATTCGCGGATGACCTCGATGGTTGCTTTCTGACCCGAACGAGCAGTGACCGAAGGAGCAGTCATCAAATCGCTACCTTTTTTCTGAGCAAGGCCACGCATAATCATTTGCACTTGGCCATCAGAGAACAAGCCCGTGACACCAAGGATACCCGGAGCAACCGATGGATTTTGTGCTGAGCGGTCAGGATTATTCAGAATGGAGTTTATGCTATTACGATTGATTGCATAATCACCGCTTCGTAGACCCGCTGTTGGGGTATTTGTGACAGCCGTACCCGGTGAACTTGGGATACCAGGAATCAGGTTTCCAGCAATCGGATTGATAAAGTCTGCTGCGGTGCGGACAGCTCCAGATCCCACGGTTCCTGCGGTGCCGAAGACGTTACCGCTTGAACCACCGATGGGGCTGAATATCCAGTCGAACCCAAGTTCATCGCTATTTTCCTGAGTAATTTCAACAAACTTGGTGGTGATTTTCACCTGTTTTGGCTCTCCATCCATGTGGAGTTGAACTAACTGCTCCACCTTATCTAACTCGGCAGCGGTATTGGTAACCAACAAGGTACCTGCTGAACCCAACGTCGCAGCACTGCCTTCTGTAAATTTGATACCATTCGATTTGAGCAATTCGATAATTGGAGGGCGTTCCTTCAAGCTATCATTCAAGCCACCGCCACCACCTGCTGCGGCAAACGGATCGGCCTCGGCTGGTGCAGCGCCTCCACCGTTGGAAGACATAAGCTTAGCTACGAAATCGGGTGGGACTCGGAATGTGCGAGGGAACATATCCTCGCCTTGCTCGGTGATCGGCACGAGAGTCACAGCGAAGTCATCCACTTTTAAACGCAATTTGGTTTTATCGCAGATATAGTCTAGGGCGACACCGAGTGGGACATTGCGCAGGCGAAGCTCGTCAATACGCGCTGAACCTAAATCACCACCACCGCCACCCAATAAATCCTCACCCGCTGGCAATTCTCCTTCTGCAGGAACCAAACCGCCACCTAGGCTATTGCTTTTGGGACGACGAATGACCAAGTTGATGCCTTTTTTCGCGGGGTCGAGCTCACTCACATCAAGTTCACCAGCACGCAAGCGAAGATAATCAATCGCTTCTTCAACCGTTCTGTCTTCGAAATCAATTCTAGGAATAATGATGTTGCGTAGTTTTGCATTGATAGCAACAACGCCATCGGTTTGGCTAGGGCCTCTGGTTGTTACCGGATCAAACGTCGGGACATCGGCAGGAATAGATAATTCCCATGCTTGGTCGACTTGCATCAACAACTCAGCGCGAGTTTGACCATAGGCGGCACGGTAATAATCGCTTTTCGACTGTGCAATTTTTTCCATCCCACGACGAGCAGCTTCGTTGTGTGGATCAATGCGAAGAACATCTTCATACTCTTTTTTCGCGAGATCGTATTTACCGAGATCATAGTAGCCTTGTGCCATGTAAAGAGTGCGGCGAACTTGATCGACCTTTTTGACGTGATCATTGGTAAGCGCAGGGTTTGTGCGGATGGGATCATCCAAATACGCCAACTCAGTTTTAGCGGTGACGTTTTCAGGATCCATGTCTGGAGCGAGAACCACTTCAAGCAACTGGCGAGCCTCGTCGTATTTGCCAGTTTTGCGATAGGACTGAGCAAGAGCCACGCTGGCGTCTGCCAAATGTTGAGTGTAACTTTCACGCCTATCCACAAGAGCAGGAACGTTTCTGACATTTCCCAAGGCCGCTTTGTATTTATCCACAGCTAGTTGGAAGTCAGCTTTCTTGTAGGCTTCGCGGCCCTCCGCAACGAGGCGATCTGCCTCAGTCACAGCTTGAGTTCTGCGGATGATTTCGCGTTGGGCAAGACTGCCTTTGCTTGATTCACCTCCACCAGTTTGTGCTGAGGAAAGATTAAAGGGCATGGTCGCAGCAAGCAGTATGAGGGATACGGCTGTCGGACTGGAGCAATACGTTGGCTTTTTTTGCATAGTGGGCGGAAACTTTCTGGAGAGAATATATAGATTTGAAAAGCGCATTTTTGAGAAATGTTGATAATTTAGCTAGGAGTGCAAATTGCGTTATGGGCGTTTGGCGATCTCATGGAGCTTAGTTGAGCCGTCTTCGAGGGTCTCACGGACCACAATTCGGGTCGGGGAGACTTCCATCATACGGAATCGTTTGGGCTCAGTATCCTTTGGTAATGCGAAGTCTGTGAGCTCTTCAACCTTGAATTCTTGACTGCCCAAGCCGAGCGCTTCAAGGGATAATTTCGCGGTGCGATCGTATTTTGTGAACTTTGCAGCATTGTCCAACCTGAAATTTGCGGGGATTTCATAAACCATGCCTTTTTTATTCGGCTTCTGGTCCTCAACTTTGATGTAGTCGATATTTGATTCGCCTTCCGCTCTATTCTCAAATCCAAGGTATTTAAATCGGCCTTTTGCCTCTTTTGCGGCATCTTCCTTAAAGAATAAAGTATTGGGTTTGATCGGTTCTACTGCTGGATTTTTCACCCAGACACGCTTGGTATCGTTGTATTCGAAATTTATATCAGGTGTGGCTGCGGTCGGATAACCGTTGGGGCGCAATACCCACTTAACGGATTCGTCGCCTAAATATGCGAGTTTCAGAATCAAATTGGGATGTTTACTGGAATCTTTGGGATCTGTATTCGCCTCAAACTCCTCGAGGTTAGTAAAGCCATCTGAGTCTTCATCGCGCTGTGGCGAGTCGCCAAAACCCGGATCGATGCGATTTTCAAGCCACCATTTATTGGGTATGGGTGGATGAACGTCATCGCTTTTAGGTAAATCAACGGGTTTTTTAGGAGACTTTTTATCAACGAAAAGAGGCACTCCCGTAAAGAGATCGACAGGCCTACCCTCACCATCCTCGCCCTGCACCCATCTCTGATCGATCAGGTAGGAGGAATTCGCCAAAGCGACTTTATCACCATCCTTTATCGACACATTGTCAGAACCGCCACCTTTCGGATCATCCGCAAAGTCCTTCTCCACTGAGCTTCTCATTTTAAAGCCCGTGTAACCAAGAGCCACGGCAGCGACAAGCGTTCCAGCAAGCGCTACCTTTTCGTAATGATCAGAAATCCAAGACATATGAAAAATTTAACTTAAGGTTTTGCGGGTTCTGGTTTGGGTAAGAACAACAGGAGATCGAATCTGATAAAGACCTCTAATTCTTCGTCACCGAGCACTTGGTATAAAATTCTTGATGTGTCTGTATTTGCCTGTGCTCCGGCAGGTAGTGGTGCGGGTGCTGGTGTAGGAGCGCCGGGATTTACTGGTGGAGCAGAGGCGTCATCAGCGCCTTCAGGTTGCGGATCTACAACAGGTGCGGGTGCAATGTCAGGTGTGGGTGCAGTGCCAGGTGCCGGTGCTACTCCCGACGCAGGTGCAGTGCCAGGAGCAGGCGCTACTCCCGGTGCAGGTGCAGTGCCAGATGGGGTTCCGGGTGCAGGTGCAGGATCCTCAAAAAACGCTCCAAAGGGAGTCGCAGCGTCAGGTGGTTTAGGAGTTTCAAATTTCGCATCGGAAATTCTAGGTGGAGCTTCCCGCTGATTGTTGATGCGAATGGAACGGATCACACAGTAGTAATTGTGTTTATTTCCAAGCTTGGTGATGAAGTCACGGACGGCGGGTTCTGATCCTTTGAAGACGATTTCATATCCAAACTTTCTTGCGACATCATTTTTTCCTGGAATGTGAGCGATATCATTTTCCTCAGAAATTTTTTCTCTGTAAATCCGAACTAGCTCTGAGGGTTTTGCCTCGGCCATTCCTAACAATATGTGTTTGATTGCGTTGAGTTGATAATCCAAGAGAGAGGTGGAACCCGTCTTGGCGAGTTGCCCCTTGTATGACTCAAATCCCATGAAGAAATTTTCAGGCAATTTTCCTCCCGTAGCATTGAATGCCTTTGCTACTTCCTCGCTCGCTAATTTTACGTTTCCAGTAAATTGCTGAGTAGTGATTTTTTTGGATGGGTCTAATTGATAGTTCTTGTATAAATCACTTAGATCTTTGATCGCCTTGTCGTATTCTTCCAAAGCTTTATTCTTCGCTTGGCTGTTATCTTTATTGGGATACAATTTGAGTTTTTCAAAATTACGCACATCCGCATAAGCAGAATTGTAATCTTTTTTGGCCTTCTCGTATTTAGATCCACCTTTGATCGCAACAAACACCAGTATACCACAGAGAACAATCGTGATACCGATTAAGGCTGAGAGGAATGGGTTTTGTTTAATCCAATTCATAATGGCTATGTAAAATTCTTAAAATCTGAGGGTTACTTAACGGCTACCGGTTCCGCGAGGGGCAGGATCAATTCGAATGGGAAACCAAGATCATCTTCTCCACCAGCTGCCGATGGTTTTAACAACTGTTCGTCGCTGAGTTGGATTTCTTTTGTATCACTGTGGTTGTTGCCACCCCTAGTTTTACCCTCTTTCACGGTGAATTTAAACACAGTGCTATTGTCACGTAGGTTTTTCAAAAGATCGGATACCACGTTTTGGCTACGAGGATTATCCCGCCAAAATCCGCGAACCATGATCGCGTTAGCGACATATTTTGGCTCTGCTTTTTGTTTATCTTTGTCTTTTGGCTTCTCTTTATCTTGTGATTTTTCCTCAACCACGGGTGGAGTTGCGATCAGGCTTGCTGCGACAGCCGCATTGTTAGCGAAATTACGCGGGATAACTTGTTGCGCTGGAGAGATAGGTGGAACAGGGCCGTCTTTTGGTGGGATAGGATTATATCCATAAATGGGTGATAGTTCAGTTAGCCAAACGGAATCGCTGGCAAAAGCTTCGCGAACTTCATTAATCAAATTATACCAATAGACGTGATCCTCTTGGATATCTGTATAAGCCGTTGCATACTCATTTGATGAATCTTCCTTTTTCAGTAGGGCCTTAATTTTTTTTGCATCAGGAGCCAACTTATCTCTCACATCCGACATGCTTTGCTTCTCATTCTCCGCGTCAGCAGCTGCCAACTGCGCCAACAACGCCCAAACACCAAAGCCGGCTACAAGGATTGCAGCGGCCGCGATCAAAAAGGGCTTACGTCTTTCCGCTTCGCGCTTCTGCTCAACCGCAAAAGGCACGAGATCAATATTGATGGATGATTTACCAACTCCCCTGAGTCCGAGACCTACCAATTCTCCCATCATGTGAGCTTCTTGTTGAAGAATCTCAGGATCAACAGTGAACGCAAGATTGGTGAGCGGATTGAAAAACTCGACTGGAAGGCCCAGTTTTTCCTCAAGAAACTCCAAAGTGTATGGCAAATTCGCACCACCACCAGCCAACAAGACTTTCTTGGGTGCACTACCATTGTGCTGGCTTCGATAGTAATTTGTGGTGCGGGTGATATCGGATGCGAGACGAGTTAGGGCGTTACGAATAACCATCGCCAAAGCAGCAATCGATTCATCCAATGTATCTGTGTGTCCACCACCAAGCGCCACTAGGCCATTGTGAATTTTCTGATGCTCCGCTTCACCAAATGGGACTCGATACTCTTTTGCGATCGCCGAGCTGATAGACGATCCACCAATCAAAACACTGCGGGTGAAAAAGCGTTTGCCCTCGACATAGATCAAGCTGCTGGTCTTCGCGCCAATATCCACAATCAATACCGCATCATCAGAAACACCATAGGCAGAACGATAAGAATTATAGAGTGCCATTGGAGCGACGTCCACCTCCGCAGTGGACAAACCGGACAAGTTGACGATGTCGTTGATCTTTTCCAGTTCATCGCTTTTGATAGCAACGATGACTGCTTCTTTTTCTTTACTGCCTTCGATTAATTCATAGTCCCAAACGACTTCTGATAGAGGAAAAGGCACGTGTTGTCTTGCTTCGAATGTAACCAGTTGTTCTAAATTTTCATCCTGAATCGCGGGTAGCTTGACAAACCGCATGAACACAGCCTGTGCGGATATCGAGTAGCGAACTTTCGCCTTTTCGATATTCAGGCGTTCAACGATATCTTTGATCGCAACTTGAACCTGCACTTCCCTTGATGCTTCAAAAGCTGGATCCGCAACGATGGTTTCAGCCGTATATCCCTTAAGTATCAGATCACCATACTTGGAAGTTTCAAATACAGCTGCGCTGATGCGTTGAGAGCCTATGTTTAAAGCTACGATAGTCGAAGAATCAGCCATGGTTTGAGGGTATCAAAAATCTTAAAATCTAGTGAAGAGGCATTAGAAAAAATTAGCGACGCTCGATGAGAACCTCCGCATAGCGATCCCACCACATATTTGCGAATGGAGTTTCCATCTTATTTAGCAGAGGCACGGTATCACTACGAGAAATTTTATCTGAGGTTGTATTCCACCAACCTGCTTTGCTAGCGCCACTGGTTTCCTGTGCGACTTTTTCACCGTTGATCAATACTTCATATCCAACCAAATTTACCACTCCTTTGCCTGCACGATCACGGCCGGTCAGGCGCTTGATAGATGCCGGAGAGAGATAGACCGAAGAGAAAATTTCCTCATTCAAAGGCACGTTAACATGAGTGATATCTTTTGTGAGCAACAAGTAAGCTCCTTTTTTTTCCGGATGCTCCACAGCGATATACCATTTCACCATGACTCGCTCCGCTGTTTTCGAAGGCGGCTCAGGTGCCATCTGGATTTTGAATGACGCCTCAATTTCCAACCAATCTTTTGGTTTGAACGCTTTTGTCTTACTCACATTGAAATCCGGCGATGGAAGATCATCAAATGCCGGCTTTTCTGGTTCGACCTTGAATGATTGAGCCCTAGCTGTGGAATCAAAAGAAACAGCTATGGTAGCGACTGCAACCGCTGATAGTAAGGAAAGTCGTAAATTACGCATAATGTTTGGATATAAAGAAAACTAAGGAATTCTTGCTTGGGTTGACCAGATAAAAGATCAATCTAAGTGAATTTCTTGATAGAAAGCAAAAAATCCAATCAATCCCCCGCACAATCCATTGACGAAAGGGCATGGCTTGCACATCACTTGAGGCATGAGTGTGACGCTGTTTCCTTTCCCAAGTTCTAACCCCTCTGTGGTTGGAAGTTTTGGGGATTTACTCGCGCTTCGTTCTGCAACGCCCGCAAGTCTCTTCCTAGAATGCGATCTCGCCGAGATTCGGCTGGATCTATTTCACCAAGAGATTTCCCAACAAGGCCCCCAACTCTGGGCTCATTTGAACGGCTTTCCCCTGCTCTTCACCGCCCGCCGCCACTCCGAGGGCTCACCCTTTGATTTATCTGTAGATAATCGGAAATCCCTTTTAGAATTAGCCTTACCCGCTGCGACACTGATCGATA
>Ga0315906_10000656_pt1 | contig 53886 bp, 31 predicted proteins | sample LakEriMetagenome_4_FD_203526 | JGI IMG/M metagenome (GOLD analysis project Ga0315906, IMG submission 203526) | Freshwater fungal communities from buoy surface, Lake Erie, Ohio, United States - Buoy 2 MA122 | ecosystem: Environmental > Aquatic > Freshwater > Lake > Lake biofilm | place: USA...
GCGAGCGTGGTCGTCGTGATGCCACCGTTCGCTTCGAGCAGACCGCCGACGCTATTACCGCCGGTCACCTCCAAAGTCGGCGTCCGGATCCCGCCGTTCGCGTCAAGCTGGTTCACGAGGGTGGCCGTGCCATTGACCGTCAACGCGCCCACCAACTCCGTGGCGCCGTCGACGCGCAACGCACCACCGATGATGCCGGCACCTGAGGTCGTGATCGTCGTGGTACCCACTCCGCCGTTGGCCGTGAGCAATCCCGTCAGCGTCGTCGTGCTGGTCGCCACCAGAGTGGTGAAACGCCCGGTGTTCGCCGTGATGGCACCGATCGCCGTGTTCTCGATGCCGCCCGTCGCGCGCAGCACGCCGCCGACGGTGGCGTCGCCCGAGGTGGTGAGCGTCGTGGTCGACACGCCGTTGTTCGCGGTCAGCAGGCCGCCGAAAGCGCCGGTGCCCGAGGCGTTGAGGTTGGTCGTGGTGACACCACCGTTGGCGGTGAGCAGACCGATCAGGGTCGAGACGCCGTCGACCGACAGCGCATTGCCGAGGGTGGTGGCGCCCGTCACGCCGAAAGTGCCCGCGACCGTGGCGTTGCCGGTGGCGGCCAGCGTCGTGAAGCGACCGGTGTTCGCGGTGGTCACGCCGATCGCGGTGTTCTCGAGACCGCCGGTGACGGCCAGGCTGCCGCCGATCTCTGCAGCCCCCGACGCCCGGAAGGTGCCGGCAACATCCAACCGACGCTGCGGATTGTTGGTACCGATGCCGACATCGCCACTGGTGTCGATGCGCAGCCGCTCACCACCGTTGGTGCTGAACGCGAGGACGCTGGCGGTCGGCATATACATGCCGTTACCGCCGTTGTTGCCGCCAGTGATGAGCGCGAACTTGAGCGCCGAGGCGGTGCCGGTGGTCGCGAGGTTGCTGCCATCGAAGGTCAGCGCAGCCCCGGTGGTCAGCTGACGACTCGCGTTGAGGAAGGCGACGCCGTTCGCCGTTCCGCCGCTCAGCGTCACCGCGCCCGAGGCGGTCAGTGACGACACGTTGGTCGCGCCCGTCACATCGAGCGTGCCGCCGATGACGCTGTTTCCCGTCGCACGGAAGGTCCCGGCGACATCCAAAAGATTGGTCGGATTGTTGTTTCCGATACCGACATTGCCGCCGCTCGCGATACGCAGTCGCTCGGCGCCGTTGGTGCTCGCGGTGATGATGTTCGCGCCGGTGGCAGACAGCGACAGCGTACCCGCGTCGGCCGTCAGACCGAGCGAGCTCGTGCCGTTGACGGTCGGCGTGCGTACGCCGCCGGTGGCGGTGGTCAGCCCCATCACGCCGAGCGTGCCCGCGACCGTGGCGTTGCCCGTGGCATCGAGGGTCGTGAAGCGGCCGGTGCTCGCGGTGGTCGTGCCGATCGAGGTGTTGTTGATCGTTCCGTTGCGGACATCGATGTTCTGGATGCGGAACTCACCCGAGTCGTCGATGATCGCGCGCACGATATTGCCGGCGACGAACTGCAGCGGCTGCGAGCTGGTGGAGCCGAGGTAGCTGCCGGTCGGGGCACCGTTGAGGTTGCTGTTGCCGTCGCCCGAGGCGCCGATGGCGTTGCCGCCGAGGCCCCAAGCATTGGCCGTGAAGAGGCCCGCCACCGACACGTTGTTGAGCACACCCGTGTTGTTGGTGACGACGATGCGGTCGTTGCCGCCCATGCTGCTGTTGAGCGAGGCACCCAAGTTGCTCAGCGTGGTGACACCCGCCACGCCCAAGGTGCTCGAGAGCGTCGTCGCGCCGGACACGCCCAAGGTGTTGTTCACCTGCGTGGCGCCGCCGAAGGTCGCCGCGCCGGTCGCACCGAAGGTGCCGGCCACATCCAAGACCCGAGCCGGTGTCATGCCGATACCGACGCCCGTCGCGGTGACCAGCATGCGCTCGGTGCCGCCCGCGCTGAAGCCGAGCGTGTTGGCCGCCGGCAGGTACATGCCGTTGCCCGCAGCGGTGCCGCCGGTCGGGATGAACTTGGCGGCTGACGCGGTGCTGGTGACCGCGAGCGTGCTGCTCAACGTGGCAGCGCCAGCGACCGCGAGCGTGTCGCTGAGCGTCGCCGGACCGACCGCGCGCAAGTTACCGTTCACATCGAGACGGAACTGCGGGTCGTTGGTGCCGACGCCGACATTGCCGTTGTTGTCGAGGCGCAGCCGCTCAGCACCGTTGGTGCTGAAGGCGACCTCGTCGGCCGTCGGCAGGTACATGCCGTTGCCCGCGGTGACATTACCGGTCGGGACGAACTTCGAGGCGGTCGCCGTATTGGTGACACCCAGCGTGCCACCCAGCGTGGTGTTCCCGGTGACATTCAGCGTGTTGCTGATCGTGGTCGCGCCGTCCACCTGAACGGTGTTGCGCAGGCGCGTGGTGCCGGTCACATCGAGCGCACCGGTGATCGTGCCGTTGCCGGCAACGGTCAGGTTGCTGCCGAGCGAGGTGGCACCGGTCACGGTCAGTGTGTTGCTGATCTGTGTCGCGCCGTTGAGGGTGGTCGCGTTGGCCACGGTCAAGGTGTTGCCGAGCGCCGTCGCACCCGCCACATCGAGCGAACTCGAGAGCGTGGTCGCGCCCGACACGCCGAGCGTTCCGTTGAAGTTGGCGTTGCCGGCGTTGCTGATCCGCGCGACCGCGGTGCCGCCATTGTTGCGGGCCTCGAAGAGGTTGGCGGTCTGGCCGCTCGCGCTGCGGACGATGAAACCCACATCGCCGGTGTTGACGGTGTTCACCTGCAGCGCCGCGCCGAGCGTGGCCGGGGGCGTATTGCCCGCGTTGAGCAGGATACGGCCCGTCGAGAAATCACCGTAGATCAGGTTGTTGTTGCGGCTGTTGGCGATGTAGAGGCGGTTGCTGCCGGTCTCGTTGTAGGCCGCCTCGAAGCCGAGCGCTACGTTGCCGCTGCCGTCGAAATTCTCGCGCAGCGCGTCGACGCCGATCGCGGTGTTGTTGAGACCGACGAAATTGCCCTGCATCGCACGCACGCCGAGCGCGGTGTTGCGCTCGCCGAGCGTGTTGAGGCGCAGCGCATCGGTGCCGACCGCGGAGTTCTCGTCGCCGCCGTTGTTGTCCGCCAACGCATTGGTGCCGACCGCGGTGTTGCCCGCCATGGCGTCCTTGCCGCGGCCTACGGTGACACCGTTGGCGACCAGGTTACGGGCCGTACGGAAGGTGCCGCCCGAATCGATCATCGCGCGGATGAGGTTGTTGGTCACGAAGCCGACATCGCGGCTGTCGGTGGTGCCGAGGAAGTTGCCGGTCGGCGCGGAGCCGAGCGTGCCGGGCTGCGTGATGACGGCGTTGCCGGTGAGACCCCAGGTGGTCGCCGTGATGAGCTTCACCGTGTCCACCTGCATCAGGCGACCCTGCGCGTTGGACACGACGAGCCGGTCGCCGACCGTGACCACCTGGTTGGTGGGTCCGCTCAGGCTGCGCAGGTTGACGGAACCCGCCGCGTTGACCGTGAGTTCGCGTTGGAACGAGCTGCTGGCGAGATCGTAGCCCTGGATCTCCAAGAGATTGGCGACCTGGCCCGGGAAACCGCGGGCGACCAAAGCCGGCGACACCGCGGCGGCGGAATTGACCTGCAACTGCGGCAAGGACTCGTTGGCGGGGTCGATCAGGTCAGGACCGTTCAGGTCACGGTCGCCGATGAAGACCCGACCGTCTTCGTCGATGCGCAGGCGCTCGCTGCCGTTGGTGGCGGCGGTGATGCGGCTGAGCCCGCCGGCGTTGAGCGACAGGTTGCCAGCCGTGGTCGTGACGGCGAGGTCGCCGGCGTTGCGCAACAGCGGCGTGGTGACGGAGGTGCCCGCGACCGCCGTCGTGAACTGCGCGGCGGCGGGCGCGTTGAGGCCGATGGTCGTGCTTTCGATGGTGCCACTCGCGACCGCGACATCGGCGATCTGGAACTCACCGCCCGAAGTCAGGGTCGCGCGGATGGCGCCGTTGGTGCCGAAACGCAGGTCCGCTTCGTCGGTGGTGCCGAGGAAATCGTCGGCCGTCGTGTTGGCGTTACCGCTCAGACCCCAGGCCGAGGCGGTGACGAGGGCGCCGCGCGCGATCTGGTAGAGCTGGCCGCTCGAATTGGCGACGACCACGCGATCGCCCCAGAGGCTGTTGTTCGCGGCACCACCGAGCGTGCCGAAGGTGACCGTGCCCGAGGCATTGAGCGCCGGGACGCTGGTGGTACCGCTGACGGTGAGCGTGGTGCCGACGGTCGAGGCGGTGCGACCGATGCTCAGCAGCGAGGTGCCGCCGCGGTTCACCGACAGCAGCGCCGATCCGCTGGTGCTCGCGGTGCCGTTGACGGCGAGACCGACGACATCGTCCCCCGCGGTCTCGACCTGCAACTGCGCCGTTGGGATGCCCGTGCCGATGCCGATCAGGCCGTCGGGCGTGATGCGCATACGCTCAACATCGTCTTCGAGGGGACGGGTGGAGAACAGAACCGGGCTGGCCGCGCCCCGCGCCGTAAGGGCGATGCGGCCGTTGTTGGCGGTGAGACCGATGTCGCCGTTGCTCGCCGTGAAGCCGAGCGAGCTGCCCGTCATGCCAGGCGCGTTGACCACCGAGTTGGCGGCCAAGGTCGTGAACGCACCCGAGGCGCGGCTGCTCGCACCGATGCTGGTGGCGTTGATGGCTCCGCCACCCAAGGCCACGCTGTTGGACTGGAACTCACCGCCGCGCGTGACGATCGCCCTCACCAAGCCGTTCGTGACCAAGCGCAGGTCGTTGTTGCTGGTGGTGCCGAGGTACTTACCGGTCGGCGCGTCGCCGAGGCCGCCCCCGCTCGCAGTGATGGGGTTGCCATTCAACGCCCAGGCGTAATCCGCCACGAGGCCTTCCGGTGTGACCTGAGAGATCACACCGTCTTCGTTCGACAACACCACGCGGTCGTTGCTGCCGAGGCTGCTGTTCGCCGTGCCGGCCAGCGTGTTGAAGGTCGCGCTCTCGCTCACGGTGAGCGCGCCGGTCAGCACCGTGCTGCCGTTGACGGCCAACGCCGTGGTACCGGGCACGAGCGTGGCGATGCTCACACCGTTGCGGCGTGCGCGCAGCACCGGGGTCAGATCTGCGGGATCCAAGGCATTGGCGACGCCGACCCGCAGCAGGTCGCCGGTCGAGGCCGCGGTACCCACAACCAGCAGTCCCGCCGTGGAGTCCTGAGTGGTGTTGATCTGCAGCATCGAGTTCTCGATGGCTGCGGCACCGCCGATGACGATCGGGCTGAGTTGACCGCCGACGATGCGCAGCCGCTCGCGGTCGTCGGTGCGGAAGGCGATGGTGTTGTTGCCGCCCGCCGCGAAGGTGATGCCCTGCGGGTCGGTGCCGATCGTCGACAACGAGATCGCGCCGTTGGTGGCGGTCAGGGCGATGTTACCGCTGTTGGCGATCAAGGGCGTCACCACCGAGGTCCCCGCGGTCAGGGTGTTGGTGACCGCGACACCGGTGAAGGCGCCGGTCGCACGCGTGGTCGCGCCGATCGGCATTCCATCGAGGCTACCGCCCGTCAGCACGGCATTATTGGACCTGAACGCGCCGTCGGCGGTCAGGATCGCGCGCACCCGACCGCCGGTGACGAGGCGCAGATCGATGGCATCGTTCGTACCGAGGTAGCGACCGACCGGCACCTCGCCGAAGCCGCCGCTGGTCTCATCCGTGAGGGTGTTGCCGAACAGACTCCAGCCGACATTCGCGATCAGCGCTGAGGGGGACACCTGCGCCAGCCGACCCGAACCGTTCGCGAGGACGATGCGGTCGTTGCCGCCGAGGCCGCCCGACGCAGCGCCGCCTAGGGCGCCGAAGGTGATCGTGCCGCCCGCGTTCACGGCGCCAGCCGTGACGAGGTTACCCGTGCGCTCGACGCGGAAGTTGGTCGGCGAACCGGTCGTGCCGATCTCCAGGAGATTGGCCGCCGGGCTCGTCGCAGCGCCCGTGATGCGCAAGCCGACGGTGTCGTCGTCCACCGGCACCACCTGCAACTGTGCCGCAGGCGAGACGGTGCCGATGCCGACCTGTCCGGTCGCGGTGACCGTGAGGCGATCCGAGCCGCCGGTCGCGACGGTGAGCGCGCCGTTGGCGTTGATACGGGGCGTGCGGATCCAATCCTCGACGCGCACGGTGTCGAACTCCGGATCGCGCGTCAGGGTGCCGTTCACGCCCGGGATCGTCACCGTGATGTTGTTGCCTGCCCCCGTCGCAATCACACCCTCGCCCACAAAATTGAGCCGCGCGAGTGACAGCGTCAATTGGTCGCCTTCGTCGTCGACCGCGACGCTGCTGCCGCCGCCACCACCGCCACCGCCGCCGCCGCCCACCAAGTGGAACTTCGAGAGGTCGAACTGCTGCAGTTCGCCGTCCGCATTGGCCAGCACCACGCGGTCGAAGCCTGACAACACCACCTCGTTGCGGTCGCCGCCGAGCGAGCCGATCTTGGAGAGAGAGGTGCCATTGACGGTCAGGCCGTTGACCGCCGTATTGTTCGCACCGGCGACCGTCAGCCGGCCGCCCACGCCGAACGCACCGCCGACCGAACCGTCGGAGCTCGCGCGGAAGGTGCCGAGAATGTCGAGGGTCCGGTCTGGCGTGGTCGTGCCGAGGCCGAGCCGCCCGTCCGTGGTCAGGCGCATCCGCTCGGTGCCGAGGTCGGTGGTCCGGAATACGATGGGGCTCTCAGAGCCGACCGCGAGCGTGATCGCGCCCGCCGTGTTGCCCGCGGTGGCCGTCGTGGACAGCGTCAAACCGTCATTGACACGGGTCACGAGCGGCGTGTTCACCGACGACGCATTGACCGTCGAGGCGTTCAGGGTGGTGAATGTGCCCCCGGCCGCGCCGCCCGAACCGATCGTGGTGTTGTTGATGGCACCGCCGCCGATCGCGACGTTGTTGGTCTGGAACTGACCGCCTGCGGTGATGGTGACGCGGGTGGCGTTGTTGGTGCGGAAGCGCAGATCGTTCTCATCGGTGGTGCCGATGAAGTTCCCCGCACCGATCCCGGCGTTGCCCGAGAGACCCCAGGCCTCGGACGTCACGAGTGTCGACCGCGCGACCTGCGACAGTTGACCCGAGGCGTTGGCGACCACGACGCGATCGCCCGACAAGCCGCCCGCGGCGCCGCCGAGCGCGGTGAGCGTCGTCGCCCCCGTGACATTGAGCGACGCCACGCTGGTGGCGCCGTTCACGGTCAGCGGGTTGTTCACGATCATCTCTGTGCGACGGACCCGCAGCACATCGGTGCTGCCCGAACGCACGACCATGAGGTCGCCGGTCGCGCCCGCCGTTCCGCTCACGATCAACCCGAACTCAGAGTCGACCGGCGTGTTGACCTGCAACTGCGCGCCGGGCGTGATGGTGCCGATGCCCACGCGACCGAGGGCGCCGGTGATGCGCAGTCGCTCGACATTGTCGGTGAAGAGGGAAATGGGGTTGTCACCGCCGGCGGCGATCGTGACGCTGCCCGGCGAGACCGCGCCCGCGGTCGACAGGGTCAACGCGCCATTGTTGGCGGTGACCGCGAGATTACCCGTTCGGGTCACGAGCGGAGTGATGACCGAGGTGCCGGCGGTGATCGTGGTGCCGGCGGTGATGCTGGAGCCCGCGGCCACAGTGGTGCTGGACGTCACGGTCGTGAACGCGCCGGGCGCGCGGCTGGTGCCGCCGATGGTGACGCCGTCGATGGTGCCGCCGCCCAGGACGACATTGTTGGTCTGGAACTGACCGTCCGCCGTGAGGATCGCGCGGACGAGGTTGTTGGTGGTGAAGCGCAGGTCGACCTCGTCGCGGGTGCCGAGGATGCGCGAGCCGGCGGTCGGCGCACTGCCGAGGGCTCCACCACTCGTTCCGCCGATGTTGCCGTCGATCAGCCACGTGTTCTCGTTGGTGAGTTGCGAGAAGGCGATCTGAGAGAAGTTGCCGGCGCTGTTGGCGATGACGACGCGGTCGTAACCCGCGGGCGTCGAGCTGTTCGGGGATCCTGCGCCGACACCGATGACGCGCAAGGAATCGGCGGTGACGCCGCCCGCCGCGATGACACTGCCTGCCTGCGTGACGGTGAAACGCGACGCGCCGCCGACCTGCGCCTCGATGAGGTTCGCGGTCTGCCCGACGACGCCGTTCACGACGAGCAGTTTGGTACCGGCCGAGGTGTTGTTGACTTGGAATTGGGCGCCCGGCGAATTCGTACCGAGCCCGAGCCGGCCCTCACTCGTCAGCAGCAGGCGCTGGGTGCCCCCGGTCGAAAAGGTGATGTCGTTGGTGGTGCCGCCGGCCGCGAGCGCGAGACCCCCGTCGGCTGCGGTGACCGACAGCGCGCCGCCGCTCTGCACCACCGGCGTCGTGACCGAGGTGTTGGCCGACACGGTGGTCGCCGCGAGCGATGTGAAAGTGCCCGCAGCCGGCGTGCTGTTGCCGATCGTCGTGCCGTTGATCGTACCGCCGCCGATCGCGATGTTATTGGTCTGGAACTGGCCGGCCGCCGTGAGGATCGCCTGCACCCGGTCGCCGGTGACGAAGCGGATCGGTTGGGCATCGCGCATGCCGAGGAATCGCCCGGTCGCGGTCTGCCCGAGATTGCCGCCGCTCGTGATGCCGGTGTTGCCGGCCAACAGCCAGGTGGCCTCGTTCGACAACTGCGTGAACGCGATCTGGGACAAGCGGCCGTCCGAGTTGGCGACGACCACACGGTCGTAGCCGGCCGGCGTCAAAGTATTGGGATCGCCCGCACCGACATCGGCGACCTGCAAGGCGGCGGCGCTCACCAGACCCGCCGGGTTGATCGAGAAGCGGGTCACGTTGTTGACGCGGGCTTCGAAGAGGTTGGCGGTCTGCCCCGACACGCCGTTGACGACGAGACCTCGCGTGGTGCCGAGCCCAGAATTCACCTGCAGCTGCGCATCGGGGGTGACATTCGCGCCGACGCCGACGCGACCGGTGGTGGTCACGCGCAAGCCCTCGACCGTGGCGCCGCCACGCAGGATGAGGTTGGCGGCGCTCGACAACTCGGCCGCGCGCAGCGAGGCGACATCGAAACGGCCATCCGCGGTGTTGAGGATGGCGCGCACGGTGTTGTTGGTGACGAGGCGCAGGTCGCGGGCGTTGGTGGTACCGAGGAAGCTGCCGGTGGGGATGTCCCCCAGGTCGCCGCCGCTCAACTGCAGTGCGTTACCCACCAGACCCCAGGCGTACTGGTCGACGAAGGCGCCCGGCGACACCTGCGCGACGCGGCCCAGTGGGTTGGCGACGACGATGCGGTCGTTGTCGCCCATGTCCGTGTCCGGCGAGCCGCCGGAGATGGACACGAACGAAGTCTCGTCTTCCGTGACGAAGGAGCGCGCCACGCGGGTCTCGCCGTCCGCGGCGACGCTGAAGTAGGTGGTGCCGCTGCCGCTCTGGATATCGATGATGCGGCCGGTCTGCAGGAGGTTGCCACGCACCATCAAGCCCGGCATCGTCGGGCTCCGGTTCTGGATCATCACCTGCGCCGACGTCGGCGTGCTGGTGCCGATGCCGATACGACCCGAGGCGTCGACGCGCATGCGCTCCGTGCCATCGGTGCTGAGGATGATCGAATCGGAGTTAAGAGCGCCAAGATTGAGGTCAGCGTTGCTGTTCACCGAGGGCGTGCGCACACCGCTGTCGGCGGTCAGGAGTCCGGTCGCGCGCAGCGTGTTGTTGACCTGCGAGGCGCCGGCGACGATCAGCGTGCTGCCGAGCGTCGTCGCGCCGCTGACGCCCAGCGTGCTGCTGAGGGTGGTCGCACCGGAGACGCCCAGCGTGCTGCTCAGCGTGGTCGCACCAGAGACGCCCAGCGTATTGCTCAGCGTGGCCGCACCCGTCGCACGGAAGGTGCCGGCGACATCCAAAACATTCGTCGGGTTGTTATTGCCGATACCGACATTTCCGCCGCTCGCGATGCGCAGCCGCTCGGCACCGTTGGTGCTCGCAGTGATGATATTGGCTCCGCCTGCGGCCAGCGACAGCGTGCCCGCGTCGGCCGTCAGATCGAGCGAGGTCGTGCCGTTGACCGTCGGCGTGCGCACGCCGCCGGTGGCGGTGGTCAGACCCGTAACGCCGAGCGTGCCCGCGACCGTGGCGTTGCCGGTGGCAGCCAGCGTCGTGAAGCGGCCGGTGCTCGCGGTGGTCGCGCCGATCGAGGTGCTGTTGATCGTGCCGCCGCCGATCGCGACATCGTTGGTCTGGAACTGACCGCCCGAGGTGATGATCGCGCGGACCAAGTTGTTGGTGACCAGCTGCAGGTTCTGGTTGCTGGTCGCGCCCAAGAAACTGCCCGTCGGCGCGGCGCCCAGGGTGGCGGCCGACGAGGTGATCGGGTTGCCGCTCAGGCTCCAAGCGTTTGCCGTCACCAGCGCCGAGGTCGAAATCTGCGACAGCACGCCGGTGTTGTTGGCCATGACGATGCGATCGAGACCGACGGGGATGGTGGTCGCTGCCGTGCCGCCCAAGTTGCTCAGCGTGGTGACGCCCGACACGCCCAAGGTGCTCGAGAGCGTCGTCGCACCCGTCACGCCCAAGGTGCTGCTCAACGTGGCGGCGCCGACGGCGCGGAAGCTGCCGTTCACATCGAGGCGCAGCTGCGGATCGTCAGTGCCGATACCGACATTGCCGTTGTTGTCGAGACGCAGACGCTCCGCACCGTTGGTGCTGAAGGCGACCTCGTTGGCCGCCGGCAGGTACATGCCGTTGCCGGCCGCCGTACCGCCCGTCGGGATGAACTTGGCGGCGGTCGCGGTGCCCGCGCCCGTGACCGCGAGGTTTGTGCCATCGAAGGTCAGCGCACCGCCCGTGGTCAGCACCCGGCTGCCGTCGAGGAAAGCGACGCCGTTCGCAGTGCCGCCGTTCAAGGTCACGTTGCCCGAAGCCGTCAGCGTCGACACCGTGGTCGCACCGGAGACAGCCAAGGAACTGTTGAGCGTCGTCGCACCATTGACGCCCAGCGTGCCGCTGATCGAGGTGTTGCCGGCGCTCAAGGTGCCGAGCGTCGACGCGCCCGTGACATTCAGCGTGCCGCCGAAGACGCCGTTGCCGGAGGCCGTCAGCGCCGTGGTGTTGACGCCACCGTTCGCGGCCACGAGGCCGGTGAAGATGGAAGTGCCGCCGACCGCGAGGCTACCGTTGAGCGTGGTCGCGCCACCGACGACGAGCGCGCCGTTGAGCGCACTGTCGACCCGGACGCGCAGGCCACCGTTCACATCGAGCATCGCCGTGGGCGCCGTCGTGTTGATGCCCACGAAGCCCGCGTTGGCGCCCGTACCGAGGATGCGGATGCGGTCGGCGTTGTTGGTGCGGATAGCGAGATCCGCCGCGTCGCGGGTGCCGACGAAATTGTTGGTCGGGTTGGTGCCGGTGTTGCCGGTGATCGACCAGGCCGTCGCGCCCACCAGCGTCGCGGTCGAGACCTGCGACAGCAGCCCTGCCGAATCCGACATCACCACGCGGTCGAGGCCGGTGAGATTGGTGTTGGCCGCGCCACCCAGCGAAGTGACCGTGGCGCTGCCCGTGACGCCCAAGTTCCCGCCGAAGCTGCCGCTGCCCGAGGCGTTGAGATTGGTGGTGCTGATGCCGCCCGCGGCGGTCAGCAGCCCGGTCACGCCGAGCGTGTTGTTGATCTGCGATACGCCGCCCACGGTCAAGGCGTTGGCGAGCGTGGTGGCGCCGGTGACGCTCAGGGTGTTGTTGAGGGCCGAAGCGCCGGAGACCGTCAGCGTGTCACCCAGGGTGGTGGCACCGGTCACGCCGAGCGTACCGCCGAAGCTGCCTGTGCCGCTCGCCACCAGGTTGGTGGTGTTGATGCCGCCGCTCGCCGTCAGTAACCCCGTCACGCCCAAAGTATTGTTGATCGTCGAGGCGCCGGCGACGGTGAGCGTGTTGCCGAGGGCGGTTGCGCCGCCGACCGTGAGAGCGCCGCCGACATCGGCGGTACCCGTGACGCCGAAGGAACCGGTGAGGTCGAGGGTGCGCACCGGGACCATGCCGATGCCGACACGACCATTCTGATCGATGCGCAGGCGCTCGGTGTTGGCGGTGCTGAAGGCCAGCGTGTCGACCCCCGGCAGGAACATGCCGTTACCCGCCGCGGTGCCGCCCGTCGCGATGAACTTGGTGGCGGTGGCCGTGCCGGCGACGGTCACCGTATTGCCGAACGTCGCAGCGAGCGCGGCGTTGAAGGTGCCGTTCACATCGAGCATCGTGGTCGGATTGGCTTGGTTGATGCCGACGCTGCCGCCCGTGGTGATGCGCAGACGCTCGACGCCTTCCGTACGCGCGACAATCGGGCCGCCCGAGGCCTGCAGCGTAAGGGTGCCGGCGCTCGCGGCGATCTGCAGCGCGGAACCGGTGACGAGCGGCGTCGTCACACGGTTGTTGGCGGTGAGGAAGGTGAACACGCCGGTCGAAGGCGTGAGGTTGCCGATCGCCGTGTCGTTGATCGTGCCGCCGCCGATCGCGACGTTGTTGGTCTGGAACTGGCCGCCTGCGGTGAGGATCGCGCGGACGCGGTTACCGGTCACGAACCGCAGGTCGACCGGCGTCGCCTCGTCGATCGTGCCGAGAAAGTTCGTGCCGGGGGTCGGGACCGCACCCAACACGCCACCGCTCGTGGTCGCGTTGTTGCCGATGAGCGTCCAGCCTGAACTCGCCGTCAGCGGGTTGATCCACTGCAACAGCCCGCCGCCGTTGGTCGAGAGCACGTTGCCTGCGCCGCCATCAGCCGCCGGCAGCGTCCAGACGAGGTTGGCACCGATGGCATCGGGCGCCTTGAAGCCGACATAGGAGGTGCCGGAGAGGCCTGCGAAGCGCAGCTCGTTGGTGTTGCCGGCCGAGCCCCCATAAGGAAGGAGCGTGATCGAGCCGTTAGCGTTGGCCGTGAGGACGTTGATGCCGTTTCCGCGCACGAGGCGCAGCAGATCGGCGGATTGGGAGGCGCTGTTGCCGCGGACGATCAGACCGATATTCGTATCGGCGCCGGTGTTGACCTGCAAGGCGGCGTCGACCGTGGCGCCGGTGTTGATGCCGACGCGGCCCGCCGAGGTGATACGCAACCGCTCAAAGCCGTTGGTGCTGGCGGTGATCGTACCGGCGGCGCCCGTCGCCGAGAGCGCGAGCGTCCCTACATTGGTGAGCAGTGGCGTGGTCACCGAGGTGGTGGCGGCGAGCGCCGTGGTGTTGACGCCGTTGCTGGCCGTCACGAGACCCGTGAGCTGGCTCGTACCGTTGACGGTGAGGTTGCCGCCGATCGTGGCGTTCCCCGAGGTGGCAAGAGTGGTGGTCTCGGTACCGCCGTTCGCACGCAGCAAGCCCGCGATGGTGACCTGGTTGCCGAAGGTCGCCGCGTTGGTGACCGCGAGCGTGCTGTTGAGGGTGGTGGCGCCCACCACGTTGAGCGTGCTGCCGAAATTGGCGGCGCCGGTCGCCCCGAAGGTCCCGGTGACATCCAGCGCCCGAGCCGGATTGGCCATGCCGATGCCGACGAGGCCAGCGCTGGTGATGCGCAGACGCTCCGAGCCGTTGGTGCTGGCGGTGAGGGTGCCGGTCGCACCGGTCGCGTTCAGCGCCAACGTGCCCGCGTTGGTCACCGACGGCGTGGCCACGCCGCCGTTGGCGGTGAGCAGGTTGGTGACGGTGACGGTGTTGTCGAAGGTGGCGGCGCCGCGGGCGCGCAGGGTCCCGTCGACATCGAGTCGCGCCGTGGGGGCGAGCGTGTTGATGCCGACGAAGCCCGCGTTGGCACCTGAGCCGAGGATGCGCATCCGCTCGAGGTTGGCGGTGCGGATCGCAAGGTCTTGACCGTCGATGGTGCCGACGAAGTTGGTGGCGGGATTGGTGCCGGTATTGCCACCAAGCGCCCAAGCGGTGGCACCGATGAGCGCGCCCGTCGAGACCTGCGAAAGAAGACCCGTATCGGCAGAGACGACGACCCGGTCGATGCCGTCGAGCGTGGTTGCCGCCGCGCCACCGAGCGACTTCATGGCGACGGTGCCGTTCGACGCGATCAACACTTGATCGGTCAGCGTCTCGCCGACGAAGTTCTGCACCCGGAAGAGCGGAGTCGCCTGGCCGGAGGGGCCTTGGATCGAGAGCGACCCGCCGAATAAAGAACCGATCGACGCACTGCCCGTCGAGACCAGCTCTCCGGTCACATTGAGCGGGCCGACGGTCAGTGCGCCTTCGGCGCCCAAGATCGCACGCACCCTGCCGTTGGTGGCGAGGCGCAGATCCGTCCCGTCATTCGTGCCGATGTAGTTCGAGTTGACGGTCGGCGCCTGGCCGATGTTGCCGCCGCTCGTCGTGCCCAAATTGCCCGACAAGGCCCAAGAGAAGCTGCCGACCGCCGCCTGGAGGTCGGTGGTGTTGTCGAAGCCGGTGACCCGGCCGAAGCTGTCGATGATCGGCACCGGGATGACCGTGCCGTTGACCACCGGCGACGACGACTGCGGAACGGGCTTGAGACCAACGCTGACATTACCGGGCGCGGCCCCGTCACCGTTGGTCACGACCAGCGTGTCGGTTGCGTCAGGCGTGACGGCGAAAGTGCCGACCTCTCCGCCGGTCGCACGAAGCGGGCCGTTCAGACCGACGATGCGCAATTCATTGGTCGTGAGCCGCGTCAGGGTCAGCGTGTCGGGCAAGCCATCGCCGTCAGTGTCGGCGAATCCCGAAGCGTCTTCCCATTGCGAGCCGCTCCAGCGCCAGATCCGGTTGGACGATTCAACGAACCGGAGTTCGCCGATCGCGATCTCGTCGGTCGGGGTCAGCGCCGGATCGAGCAGCGTATCGGTGTCGACCACGGACAACACCTTGGTGACCGCATTGCCGAGGATGTAATTGACCGACGCGAAGGCGACATAGTCGTCACCGTTGGCACCACTATCGCGCACACCGGCTGTCCGAGTGTGGCCGCCGGGCTGCAACACATCCGCGCACAAGGTCTGGAATTCTCCGTCGAGGCCCGGCCAGATGACGGCATAGACGATCGAGGTGCCGACGGCGGCGATGCCGCCCCGGCCCCGGGCGCAGTAGCCGAGCGGCGTATCGAATTCGTCGGTGCGCGCGACGCCGAGACTCGCCGGCAGGAAGCCGCCCTTATCGGTGTTCCCTGGCCCGCCACGGCTCGGAGGATCGAACAACTGACCCTTGGTGTTCTGATATCTGCCGCCATTACCGACATCCGGGAAGTCGGGCGGCGACAGCAAATACTTCGCCACCAGCACATCGACGGCGATGCGGGTGTTGCGCTGGCCTTGGCGGATCTTGTCGAGACGCCCTTCGAGGTTCGACTGGGTGACGGCCTGGGCCTGCACGGGCACCGCGCTGAGCACGGTCAACGCGAGCGCGCCGAAGAGCGCGGCGATCATCGTGACAGTGCGTGAACGGATCATCAGGATCACGCCCCCCGCGACGCGAGGAAGAACCGCAGCCGCCGCGCGCCGGCGACCGTCGTGACTTCGATGTCCGGACCGGAGGCACCGATCTGGATCCGGTTGAGCACGGCGGCGCCCGACGGCGAGGAGACCGAGGTCTCCACCCACACAGCCTCGGGGCCTCTTGCGGCGTCATAGGTGTTGAAATTGTTGATGTAGACGAACGGCGTGAAGCCGCGTGGCGGGGTCGGCGGGAACACGCCGGCCGAACCGTCGAAGAGACCGATGGAAGGCTCCGCACCTTGGGGACACTGCAGCTCCGCAAGCGGTGTCGGCTCGCCGGGGGTGGCCTCAGGTGGGAACGCGATGTCGGTGGCACCGTCTCCGGCGCCGAGCAGCGCCGAGCAGGTGATGACCTGGACGCGGACATTCTGCAGATTTTCTTTGATGCGGATCACGCCGTCGTTGACCCATCTCGTATCGGCTTCGGCGTCGTTGATGCGGCTGAGGACAGCCGTCACGATGCCCAGGACCAGGAGTGCGAAGAGGATGTAGCCCATGATGAAGCCGCGTGCGGGTGCGCCCACCCGGCCGACGCGACGGAGGCGTCGGGCGGGGGTCGCATCTGTCGCGCTACGTGCGAACATCATCGGTCCCTCAGTGGGCGGATGACCCCGCGCCCTGGAGATCAGAGCGCGGGGTCCCGCGAGTCAAGTCGCCGGGGTGGGCCAGTACGGCTACCCCGGCATCATGCGGTCAAGGAAATAATCAGGAAACGTCAGTAGCGACGACCCGGAAGTAGCTGAAATCCGGAGTCGCGCCAACGCAGCCTTCTCGCAAACCCGCGTCAGCTGCAATTTCGACGGATCCGAGAATGTCATCGGTAACCACCGCACGGTTCGCCGTCACATTGATACGACGACAAACGTCTTCTTTGAGGTTGCCGATGACGATGATTGCTTCGTTTTGAGCTTCTACGCCAACGCCAATAACGGGGTACACCTGCCACGTCGCTGAGGTTTCGTCCTCCGCGAACGGCTGAGCATCAGGATCTTCAAGCGCCGTCAGCGGGAACGGCGGACGAATCATGTACTTAAGAGTATCGTCAAAGAGATTCAAATCACCAACGCCGTCCGCATCGGCTTGGATGAACTTCATGTTGGTGGAAAGATTGGCTGTCTGAAACCCGTCCGCGATGGCACGGCTGACGCCGGTCTGCAGGTTGTTGCCCACGGTGAGCACGAAGGACGCGTTGACCCGAGCCTGCTCGGAGTCGGCGCTGCTCTGCGAATCCCGGTTGGCCAGCGAGAACGCCGCCACCACGACCGCGATGATGACCAGTGCGAAGAGGATCGCACCCTGAATGAAACCGCCCTGACGGCGGCGCGGCGCGAAGCCACTGCTACACATTTTCATCGTCTCTCTCCTGCCCCGCCGAGGGGCGTTGTTGTGATTCCCGACGCATTCGACACCCTGCGACGCCGGGGGTTCAATATCCGATCCGCGCAGCTCGGATCGTTGTTCAAAAAAATCAAAGTTTTAGCTTGACCTGCGCCTTTTCGCGGCGCGCCAAAAGTTCCTTGTTCAAAAGATCTTGGGCGATGAGGTTTCTGATCTGGTCGTTCAGGTCTTTAGTCTGTGCCGGCTTCTTGCCCGCGCGCACCTGCTCGACATGCAAAATGAGAAATCCGTCACGGACACGGACGGCGCGCAGGTAGTCGCCCACTTTGGCGCGGGCCACGAGAGCACCAAGGCCGTAGGGCGTGGAGGCGAGCGGGATGAAGCCATCGCCCTCACGGTTGACGGGCACGAACTTGCCTTTGGCTTCGACATCGTTGGCGGCGATGTTGCGCTCCATGGCCGTCGCGTCGAGGTCGTCCTGGGTGAGGTAGTAGTTGAGCTTGTAGGACGCGTAGTCCTCGTCTCGCACCTGCTCTTTGTAGAACTTGTCGATGTCGGCTTGGGTCACCGCCATCACCAATTCTTCGGACTTGCGTCGCAAGTAGAGATTCGCGAGCACCTCGCGCTCGGCAGCCGCACGGGCTGCCTTCGCCTCACCAGGGTACTCCTCGAGGGCCGCCTCGGAGGCCAGCAGGCGGGTGACATAGCGATCGACGGCGACCGCGCGATCGAGTCCGTTGACGAGCGCCGGAGCGACTTCTTCTGCGGTGATTGCATTGCCGTTGACCTCAGCGAGCACCCGCAGACGCTCATCCGCCGAGAGGGCGGCGGTCGTCGCTGGCGATGCCTTGGCCGAAGACGGGGCGCCGACGCCCGGCAGCATCCCCTGCGAATAGAGATACCAACCGCCGCCGCCCAACAGCGCGACGGCAAGCGCCGCGATCAGGGGCTTGAGGGAGCGACGCGCCGGTGGCGCCTCGACCTCGGCCTCGACGGGGGCGGGCGCGGGAACCGCGCTATCGTTCGGATCGGTCATTGTTCGAACTCCACAGATTGGACATAACCTTGGACATCGGCGGTGGCCACCAGTCCTTTAACGCATTCCTGCAGACAGATGGACTTGGCTTCCCAGACGACATTCTTGGCATTAGGCTGCAAGGCCATCAGGCTGCGGATCCAAGCGTCGTAGAGGGCGATGTTGTCGATCGAGACTCGTAGCAAGCCCTCGCCGGCTGGCACCTCGACCCGCACGCCGGGGTAAAGCCCCGCGACGATGCCGCCGTAGCGGGTGTAGTCCGTCTCGCCGAGATCGTTGCGGACGAGCTTGACCTTGGCCGCCTTCTCGGCAGACACCGCCCGCGCCTTGCTGAAGGCCTCTACCGCATCCCGCACGACGACCGCAGCGTACATAGTGCCCACGAGCGCCGTGCCGACGAGCACGATGGCGAGCGGCCGCAGCCGACCCAGGACATTGAAGAAGGTGGTGACCTGGTCTTGTAGCGTGCCGGCCATCAGCGTTCACCTCCGGGCAGACTCGGCGTCGTCGTATCGGAGACCTGGGTACGCTCACCCGTGCCGGTGATCCTCCCGCGTCGCACACGCACCATGCCGTCACCGGCGAGTTCAGCCCGCGCCTCCGTCCCGAAGGATTGGACGATGTCCCGGGTGACCCACTCGGGGACCATGACCTCGTAAGCCTCTTTGCTGCCTTCGAGGCGGTACCGCTCGATCCAGCCGCCGGTGCGCACGGTGTTCGAGGCGACGGCCTGCACCATCGCGATCTGCTCGACGAGACGCGAGGTCAGCGCGAGGTCGGAGGTGAAGCGCTGCAGCGCGAGTTCTTTGTTGTCGGATATGGTGTCGAGCTTGGACTGGAAGTAGCCCGTCAGGAACTGCCCCCCGAGCATCACCGCGCCAGAGATCAGGGTCAGCACACCGGCGATGCGGGTGACGCGCTCAGAAGTGTTGTCGACGCGTTGTTGCAGTGCGGCATAAGCGGAGGTGAGCGGGTAGCCGTTCTTCACTTCGCTGACATCGAATTCCGCGAGACCCTGCTCGGCGATGGCTTCGGCGATGAGGTCGCGGTCGTTGAACAAGAGCCGCAGCTGCGTGCCGGTGAAGATGGCGGCTGCCGAACGGCTGCCCTGGGTGAGCACATAAGCGCCGGGACCGCGGTGGCCCGGGTGACCGGGCAACGCCGCCGTGAGCGGCAGCGCCGCGTCCGGCACGGAGGTCAGCGCCTTGGAGGGCACGGCGAAGTAGAGGATTCGCTTGAGGACGGGCTCGCGCACGCTGACGGTGTGGACATCTTCAGTGCCGAGGATGTCGCGCGACACGAGCGCCACCGCCGCCTCGGCGTTCACGCCCGCTAACGGCAGGGCCCCGGCGATCATGGAGCCGAAGACCTCTTCAAAACTGTCGTGTGCGAACACGGTGCTCATATCAGCCCTGCACCCTCGACATCATCTGCTTGTTTTGGACATAGACGACATACAGCGTGAACATCACGGCGATGCCGGAATACATCATCGAGGCGACGAACATCCAGAGCGCGAAGCTCTTGGAGGCGGCGAGTGCGATGCCGTCACGGCGCTCGGCGATGCGCTCGAGCACCTCGCCCAATTCGCGCTGGGTGGTATGTGACGCGATCAGCATGGCCTCGGAGGAATTGAGCAGCGGCGAACTGAGCGAACGGGGGATGGTCTCGCCGGTCTCGACGCGGTTGACGGCCGTGGCCCAGAAATCGCGCACCTCGAGGTGATCTGCACCGACGGCAGCGGTCGAGGCCGAGGGCAGGAAGCCGACGCCGCCCTTCAACATCGAGGCGGCGACGGTGAAGCTGGTGGAGATGGCGGTGTTGAGCAGCGCCGACCCGAGCGACGGGACGCGCGCCATGACGGCCTCGGCGCGATCGCGGATCGAGCGGACATTGGCAGCGTAGCCGTAGATGCCGAGGGACACGAAGGCAAGCAGGACCAGTGTGCCGCCGATGAGGACATCGTTGACGAGGTAGGCCTGATCGACCAGCGCCTTGAAGGCTTCGCGCTCGGCCTCGGTCTCGCCGGTGGTCTTGGCGGTATCCGCGAGTGTCGGCAACAGGCTGAAACGCAGGCCGATGATCGAGGAGACCGCGAAGCCGATGTCGAGCAGAGTCCAGGAGACCGCGCCGAACATCGCCTTGAGACCGTTGCTGGTCTTTTCATAGTGACCGGCGGCGGCGTTCAGGGAATCTTTCATGCGGCCGGTGCGCTCGCCGGCTTCGATGATCGACAAGGTGCTCGAATCGAAGAACCCAAGCGAGCGCATCGCCTCGGGGAAAGTACCGCCGGTGCGCAGCACGGTCAGCGCCGGATTGAGCATGCCGCGGTTGGCGCCGGTCTCGCCCTCAACGACCATCTCGAGCGCACGGGCGGCGCTCATGCCACCCCGGACGTTGTAGTTGATGGCCTGCAGCATCTGCAGTTTGTAGGCGCGGTTGACGTTGTTCAGCCAGGCCGGCTTGGGCTTGACCGCCTTGATGTCGAGCGGCAGCCCGCCGCGCTGGCGGATCTCGCTGATGATGCTGGACGGGTTCGGCGCGGCGAGCAGCGTCGCATGCCGATAGAAGCCGGGCAGATCTTTGTCCGGCAGGGCCATCAGGTTCTCGGGCCGGGGCATGAGGTAGGTGACGCGGTAGTTCTGCATGGCGCGCCCCTCAGACCCCGAGCACGCGGCGCGCCGAGACGGCATCGACCACGCCCGCATCGAGCAGCATCTGCATGGACTGGCCACGGCTCTGGAACATCACCCCTCGCATCTCGCGCGCTTTGTAGAAGGAGTTGTGGGACTGCTCGAGTTCGTGGGCGAGTTTGATGCGCACCTCTTCATCGCTCGGCAGGTGCAGGACTTCGTAGGCGAGCACTCGCCCGCGGTAACCGAGACCCTCGCAGGCGGTGCAGCCGACGGCCATGCGCAGGTTGGCCTCGGGGCGATACTCGAGACCGGTGCCCTCGAGCGCCTTGCGGATCGCTTCGCCATCGGACGGGGTGGCGTGGCGCGCGCAATCGCAGAGCCGCTTGGCAAGGCGTTGGTTGAGGAGCGTCTTCAGGGAGTGCGCGAGCACGAACAGCGCCTCGGCCTTGGTGGCGCTGTCGAAGAAGCTGACGAAGCGCTCGAAGGTCTGCAACGCGGTCACGGCGTGCACGGTGGCGATGACCAAGTGACCGGACTCGGTGAACTTGAGGGCGGCGCGCGCGGAATCGCCGTCGCGGATCTCGCCGAAGATGATGATGTCGGGGTCCTGACGGAGGATCGAGCGCTCGACATCGACAGCGCGCTGATCGAGCATCTGGTTGAGCTGGATCTGGCGGGCGAAGGGCAGCACATACTCGACCGGATCCTCGACGGTGACCACATTGACGCGATCGCGAGGCAATCTTTGGGCGAGGGTGTAGAGGGTGGTGGTCTTGCCCGAGCCGGTCGGCCCGGAGAGCAACACCAAGCCGCCGGACTTGCCGAAGACCTCGGCGTGGCCGCGCAGCAACTTGATCATGGCCGGATCCGCCGGGAACAAGGCCTCCATGCCCGGCATGCCGTCCGGGTCGAGGATCCGCATGGCGATGGTCTCACCGAGCGCCAGCGGCTGGCTGGCGACACGCACATCGATACCGCGGCCTTGGAACTCGAAGGAGAGACGGCCGTCCTGGGAGCGGCGGCTGTCGGAGGCGTCCATGCCGGCGTCGGTCTTGATGCGCATGAAGAGCGCGCGCATCAGGCGCTCGGGGATCTGGTGTTTCTGCTGCAGATCGGAGTCGATGCGGTAGCTGATCCAGCTGTCCGGGTCGGGACGGGCGTCGAGGTGGATGTCGGAGGCGCGCAGGCGCAGCGCCTCGGTGAGCATGGCGCTGATCGCGGCCTTCAGCTGCGAGCCGGACAGATCATCGGCGCGCAAGCGATGCAACACAGGCTCGAGCACCGCGCCCTCGGCGGCCACGCGGCGCAGCGACTGGCGCGCCTCGGCGACATCGACCGGCACGATGCGCAGGCTGCGCACCCGGGTGGCGCAGGCCTCGAGGATCACGGCCTTCTGGGCAGGGTTGAGCGGTCGCGCGGCCTTGATGACGAGGACATCACGCTCGATGGCGACCGGCGCGACCAAAAATTTCTCGCAGATCTTGAGCGGCAGCAGCTGCATGGCTGCGAGCGGCGCGGTGTTCTGAGGCAGGTCGACCGCCAGCGGATTCGCCTCGCGCATGCGGATGGACTCGGCCATCTCGCGGGGCAGGAAGCGATCGCGCACGAGGATGTCGAGCAGCGCGGCACGGCCGCCCATCTCGAGGATGGCCTGCTGCTTGCGGCGGCCGACCTCGATCTGCGCGCGGGTGATGAAGCCTTGTTCGACGAAGGTCTCCAGCGCGGCGATCGATGGATCGACGCGCGCCTCCGATGCGCCGACGCGGGCGGCCGAGACGGTGGCGACGATGTCCGCTGCGGCGCTCATGGGTTGCCTGGCAGGCCGGCGCCGCCCGATGTGCCGCGATTGCCGGAACCGCTAGAGCTGCTGGAGCTGCCGCCTGAACCCGTGTCAGCCGAGGTATTGCGGGCGCGCTCGAACGCCTCGCCGTCGACGCCCTCGCCCGGCGCGATGAGGGACGGGGGTACCGGTGGCAGGGACTGGATCGAGTCGATGCTGCCGCGGAAGGCGACCGGAAAGCCGCGGTCCATCAGATCGAGCGGGTCGTACTGGCCGGGCGGAACATCGGTGACATCGAAGAGCGTGACGGTGGTGTCGCGCACCCGGACGAGGACCCGCAACCGATCGAACAGGGACAGGACCTCGCCGTTGCGGACCATGAAGACTTGGGAGCGCAGCGCGGCGATGTTGGCGCTGCCGCCACCGCCGCCACCGCCACCACCGGCCGCCGCGCCGCCACCGCCACCACCGCCGCCACTACCACCACCGCCAGGGCCGCCCGTGGGGAGCACTGCGCCGGCGAGCACCGGCACGGTGCGGACATCGAGGCTACGCAGCACCGCGCGATCGCCGATCACCGCGGACACATACAAGCCGGCCAGCGTCTCGGCATTCGTTTTCCCGCTGCTTTGATCTTCCGGCAGACCTTCGCCGCCAGCCCGGCCCGATGCTGCGCCACGTGTGCCCGGTGCGGCGGTCGCGCCGCGCGACTGCGCCGGAGCGCTGCCCTGCCCGGCGTTCCCGGCGGGCGGCTGGGTGGGAACGGTTTCTGCACCACGCTGCGGCCGAACCAACGGGTTGGGGATGCCCTGCGCGTGCAGCAGATCGGCGGCTGCCGTGACGCAGAGGGCGGCCAACACGGCGACAGCGCGAACGGTGTGGTGGATCGACCTCATCCGCCTTCTCCTGCGGCTGCAGCGACCGGCACCGCACGCACGACGGCGCAGGGATCGCCCGCGCGGCGGATGTCGGAGCAAAGACTCTGCACACTGTCTCGGTCCATCGCCGGAGATCGCAGCAGCCACAGCGGCTGGTCGCCGAAGGTCTCGCGGACGATTTCGGGCGAAATCCCCCGCAGCCCCGGGTGTGTGGTCTGCAGCGTGGTCCAGGCGGCGCGGGCGGCGGCCTCGCCACTGCGATAGGCCCCGAACTGGGCGCGACTGATGCCACCCGATGTCGCGGCCGCGGCTGCAACCGGCACCGCGAGCGCGGGGGTCGGCGTCATCACCGCAGGCGGCAACGCGGACGGCGGCATCACCGAGGGGACGGGGCCGCGCGTGACCTGACCGGGGTCGACCCAAACCGGGGTGGGCAGCGGCGACGGCATGTCACCCGCCGGCGGCAACGCCCCGAGGGCGGCCGACCCGACGGGGCGCTTCACGAAGCGCACGACCTTGGGGCGCAGCGCGATGACGAGTTCGCCGCGCTGCGTCTGCGTCTCTTTGCTGTTGCCGCCGACTGCGTTGGTGATGTCGGAGTTGTCACGGGCGACCGAGATGCCCGCGAGCAGGATGACATCGCCCGGCCGTGCCGCGACATTGGTTTTGACATCGCGGCTCGAGGTCTGCGGGAGCTGGAGTTCGGTGCCGAGTGCCGTGAACGCCGTGAAGCGCAACAACTCGCTGATGGAGAGGTTGATGTCGGTGAAGATGACGCCCTCGCGCTCGATGCCGAACAGCGTGAGTTCGAAGCCGGTGCGCAGGGTCTCGGTCTCGACCGTCACCTGGTTGAGGTTGTTGCCGATGTTGGTGCCGACCTTGGCGACATAGGTGTTGTTTCCGGTGACCTGCAGAGAACCGCGTGAGCCCGACATCATCCCGATGCGGGGTTGTGAGACCACGCGCACCGTCCCCTGGGAGCGCAGGAAATTCAGCAGGATCTGGGCGTTGAAGTTCGGCCCCGAGAACACGGCACCGATGCCGAAATCGCCCTCGCGGACCGCAGTGACGGCGCGGTTGGCGGCACCGAAGGGCGAGAACACATCGCCCGTGGGAGGCGCTTGGGCGCCGCCGGAGCTACCACCGCTACCACCGCTGCCACCGCTGCCGCCGCTGCCGCCACTGGTCGCGTCGCGGATGATGGAATCTTCGGTCCAGCCGAAGCGGTTCCAGTTGATGCCGCTCTTGGTGTCGTCGGTGAGATCGACTTGGTAGACATGGACTTCGTAGATGAGCATCGCGCGTGCAGCGCGCATCTGGCGGACATACTGCTCGATGGCGCGCAGCGAGGTGCGGTTCGAGCGGAAGACGACGGTGCTGTTGAGGCGGTCGAGGTAGGTGTCACGCGCGCCCAACATCTGCAGGTTGTTGGCGAACCCGGCCAGGTTGTCCTCGGTCAGCGTCGGCGGTGTCTGCAGCATGAACTGCTGCTCGGGCGAGATGATGAGCATGCGATTGCGCACGCTGTAGAAGAAGCCCATTCCCTCGGAGAGCTGCTGCATGACCTCGGTGAGCGTGCCGGAGACACGGAATACGGCCGACGCGCCGTAACGCTCGAGGCCGCGCGCGCCGCCTTCGATGGAGAGCGAGAGGTTCGCGCTGGCGGCGATGAGATTCATCGCGTCGAAAAGACCGCTCTCGGTGACGCTGACATTGCGCAGGCGGATATCTGGCAGCGGATCGCTGTCTTCGATGCCGCGCAACAGGAATTCGACATCTGTGGTCGACTCGACCGGCAGATCGACTTCGGCGACATCGAGGATGTCGGTGGTGGTGCGCAGCCGCTCGACCGAGTCGGGTAGATTCGGGTCGCGGGCGACCCGCGAGAGCGGCTGACAGGCGGCGAGGAATGTGGCCGCGCAAGCGAGCGCGATGACGCAAACGCCCCGGAACCGGCTAGGGACGCCCGGTCTTGCTGCAGCAACGGAATTCCGCTGCGCTGACGATCGATGTGGTCCGGTCATTTTTGATGAGTCTTTTTGATTAGACTTTAGAGTCTTGAGCAACGCTGCCCTGAGAACGCGCCAAGCCCATGTAAACGATAAATTTTTGACTGCGTCGACACGGTCTTTGAAGGTTTTTTCTAAAGCGCAGATTACTCTTGCCCGGCGATGCCGAAGGGTTTATCAATCCGGAATGGATGTAGTCTGTCCGGCCCCAATGACCCTACCGTCGAATCCACGTCGCCCAAAAAATCGTGCCAACCCTGCCGAACGTCAGGGTGGCGGGAAAAATCTCATTGGAAACATTGTTCTGCGGTCAAAATTCCGTGTCGGCTTATTGACGCATCTCCACCAAACCACTTGGAAACTTTGCAACGAAGCCCTAAAGTGACGGCAAAAGAAAAATTCATTTCGGATGTTGACGCATGACTCGAGACCCCCTGACGATTGGAGACCCCCCGAGTGTCGACGGCGCTGAACCCAGCCCGGCAGCGGTTCTGGTCATCGACCCCGATCCGGCGGCTCTCGATTTCGTGGCGCGGGCGCTCGTCCAAGCAGGCTATCTGCCCTGCGCATTCCCCGACCTCGACCCGCGCAACGGCGCGCTCGATCGGCTCGGCGTCGACCCGCCCGTGCAGGTCGCAGTGCTCGACGCCTGTACGCTAGACCCGCTCGAGGACGGCCCGACGCTCGCCGAACTACGACGGCGCTCGCCCCGCAGGACGTCTCTGCAGTTCGTGTTGATCGGCGAGGCCGACCGTCTGGATCGCGTCGTGCCCCGTCAAAGCGCGGAGATCACGGACATCCTGACCAAGCCGCTGGAGCGTCATTCGCTCCTCCTCTCTATTAAAGAGGCCACCCGTCGCCATTCAGCGGCGTTGTCCCGTTCGGGCAGCCCCGCACCCGCACCCGCACCCGCATATATTTATAAGAGTGGGGCGACCCGACGTGAGCTGCCCCTCGACCTCCAAGTGCTCCATTGGCTGAGGGATATCGACGAGCAGCGGAGCAAGGCCCTGGGTGGCATCGTCAAAACCGACGCCTCTTGGAATATGCTGGCCGAGTTGTTGCGTGCGCGCATCACCCGCAGACGGATTTCGGTCACCAGCCTGTGCCTGGCCTCGCGCGGTCCCGTGACCTCAGCCCTGCGCCGATTGGACCAATTGCTCGCCGACGGCCTCGTCACCTACACCTTGGATCCGCAGGATCGGCGCCGCAAATACATCGAATTGACCGTCGAAGGGGCGAACCGGATGCAAGCGGCGGTCCGCGGCGTGGCCCAACGGTGGGCCGTCGGGGAACCCCCGCGAAGCCGTTGAGCCGCCGGTGTTGCGCCATTCCCACTCGTTTTGTGGTTAGAATCAAGTCCGAAACGATAATACGGTCCACGGCCGGCCCACGCCGACCCCAGGATCACAACAAAGGGGCTTTTCTATATGAAGTCATTTTCAATCGTCGGGTTGGCCGTGGCGGCAACGCTGCTGACCACCCAAGCCGCCGCGCAAGACGGCGTGCAGCTCGAGGAAGTGGTGGTCACGGCCACCAAGCGTGAGCAGACACTGCAAGATGTTCCGGTCGCCGTCACGGTGACCACCGGCGAGACGATCGCGCGAGCGGCCGTGCGCGATGTCTCCGACCTCGCCTCACTTGTGCCGTCGCTGCGCGTGTCGCAGCTGCAGACCTCCACCAACACCAACTTCATCATCCGCGGCTTCGGCAACGGCGCCAACAACCCGGGCATCGAGCCCTCGGTCGGTGTGTTCATCGACGGCGTCTACCGCTCGCGCTCGGCCGGCTCCATCGGCGACCTCGTCGATGTGCAGCGCGTCGAGGTGCTGCGCGGCCCGCAGAGCACGCTATTCGGTCAGAACGCCTCGGCCGGCGTGATCAGCGTCGTGACGCAGCAGCCCGACTTCGACTGGGGCGGCTTCGTCGAAGCCGGCGTCGGCAACCTGAACGAGCGCGCCTTGAAGGGCAAGGTCACCGGCCCCCTCACCGACGCCCTCGCCTTCAGCGTCACCGGCTCGATGAACAAGCGCGACGGCTACTTCATCAACCTGACGAACAACGAGAAGCTGAACGACCGCGACCGTTGGGACCTGCGCGCCCAGCTGCTCTGGAACGCCTCGGAGAACACCACCGTCCGCCTGATCGCCGACAAGAGCGAGCTCGACGAACTCTGCTGCGGCGTATCAAACCTGTTGAACGGCCCGACCGGCGCGCTCGTGCAGAACCCGGCGTTCGGCAACGGCAAGATCTACCCGGGTACCGCCAATTCGCCCGGTCAGCCGTTCGATCGCAAGGCCTACCTCAACAAGAACCCGGTCAACGCCGTCGAGAACGACGGTGTCTCGTTGCACATCGACTGGAAGGGTGAGGCGTTCTCGCTCGCCTCGATCACGGCGATCCGCAGCCAGAAGACCGACTTCGACTACGACTTCGACTTCACGGGTGCGGATCTCGGTCGCACCAACCGCAACATCGGCGATATCGACACGAAATCGCAGGAATTCCGGCTGTCGTTCGACAACGACGGCGCGGTGCGGGGCTTGCTCGGTGCGTACCTGAGCAGCGAAGATGTGAAGTACGACAACATCATCCAGTTCGGCTCGAATATGCGTGGATATGCGACCGGCCTGGTGTTCGCCTCCACCGGCAGTCTCACCACATTGAGCGGCCTTGAGACCGCGCTGGGTCTGCCCGCGGGCACTTTCTTCGCCGCGAATGTCGGCAGCAGCATCTTCACCCGCCAAGAGAGCGACGCCTACACCGTCTTCGGCCAGTTGGAAGCCGACCTCGGTGAGCGCGCCACCCTGACGGCAGGTGTCGCCTACACCAACACCCAGAAGGACATCGACTTCCAGCAGACCAACAACGATGTCTTCGCAGGCCTCGACTTGGTGCAGATCGGCTTCGCGCAACTGTTCAGCGCGTTCACCGGCGGTCGACCGCCGACCCCCGCGAACATCGCGGCGTTCCCGGCGCAGGCGGCCCTCGCCGATGTGCGCAGCGTGACGCCCTGCACCGCGGGCGCTGCGCCGGGGTCGTGCAACTCGGCGCTCGGCCTCTACGCGCTGCAGTTCTTGCACCCGGTCGTGCCTTTCACGGACAAATCTGACGACAGCGAGTTCACCTACACCGTGCGTCTCGCCTTCGATGTGACGGACAACATCAACGCGTACGCGGGCGTGTCGACCGGTTACAAGGCGACCTCGTGGAACCTGTCGCGCGACAGCAAGCCGCTGGCGCCTGCAGTGCCCCCGCGTTCGCCGCTCGGCGGCGCCGTCAACCCCTACTACCCGCGCTTCGGCACCCGCAAGGCCGATCCCGAGGAGTCGACGGTCTACGAGATCGGCCTGAAGGGCCGTTGGCCGCGAGCCGCGATGTATGTCGCGCTCTTCGACCAGACGATCAAGGGCTTCCAGGACAACACTTTCCGCGGCACCGGCTTCGTGCTGAGCAACGCGGGCAAGCAGTCCAGCAAGGGCATCGAGATCGAGACGCAGTTCCAGGTCACGGACAACTGGCGGGTGGATCTCGCCGCCACGGTCCTCGATCCGACCTTCGACTCCTATGTCGGTGCGCCGAGCCCCTGCTCGGGCCGCAACACCGACCTCACGGGTCAGCGTCCGCAGAACATCCACGACACCAGCGTCAGCCTCGCGCTGAACTACGCCTGGTCCATGGGTGAGACGGATGGCTTCGTGCGCGCCGACTATGACTACCAGGACAACACGCTCGTCAGCCGGCACGAGCAGGCGACTTCGAACTGCGCCGCGGTGCCGCCGACCAACACCTTCGACACCTACCGCAAGGTCGGCACGATCAACGCGAGTGCCGGGTTCAGCCGCGATGGCTGGGACTTCTTGGTCTGGGGTCGTAACCTGAACGACGACGAGTACATCGTGCAGACGTTCCCGTCGGTCGCCCAGCAGTTCAGCGTCTCGGCCTACCCGAACCAGCCGCGCACCTACGGCGTCTCGGTCCGCAAGAACTTCTGACACCCTGCGACGCCGCACTTCGGTGCGGCGGTGGCGATCCCATCTGGGGGCATGCTTCAGCATGCCCCCTTTTTTTAGGCGAAGCGGTACCGTCCGGGAGCGACGTCAGGCAGCCGTGGCCGAGACCGCCGCCACCCGTGGATCCATCACGCGGAACCAGAGCGGCGGCAGCAACGCGAGCAGTACCATGGTCGGATAGCCCGCCGGCAGCTGCGGCGCACCCGCGACGCTGCGCAAGGTCTGGTACGGACGACCACCGTTCATGTGGTGATCCGTGTGGCGCGGCAGCTCGAAGAGCAAGCGACGGCTGACGCGGTGGTCGCTGTTCCACGAGTGCTGTGCGCGCACCGGCTCGAGCCGTCCATCCGGCCCCGGATAGCGCCGCAATCCGTAATGCTCGATGTAGTTGACGACCTCGAGCAGCGTGACCGCCAACGCCGCGACGGCGATCATCACCCCCATCACCTCGAGGCCGAACACCGCGGCGATGCCCGCGAGCCAGACCGCCTGTAGCCCCCAGCCGACCAGCACCTCGTTGCGCAGCGTCCAGGCACCCTGACCCGCGCGCGCGAGGCGGCGGGTCTCGAGGTCCCACGCCGACAGGAACTGGCGGATGATGCTTCGCGGGATGAAGGCGTAGATGGATTGTCCTTGGCGCGCGCTCGCCGGATCCGCGTCGGTGCCCACCCGGGCATGGTGGCCGCGGACATGCTCCACCGCGAAGTACGTGTAGAGCACCGTACCCAAGAGGCACTTGCCGAGCCAATAGAGCGTCCGGTCACGCCGATGGACGAGCTCGTGGCCGATCACGATACCGAGACCCCCGCAGCTCAGGGCAGTGGATGCGACCCAGCCCACGCGCTCGAGCAGGCCCGCCTCGCCCTGCCACACCACGGCCAGCAGCAGCAGCAACCCGCATTGCACAGGCAAAGCCAGATAGAGGGCCCAATCGGCGGTCCGCGAACGGGCGGCGGCCTGGGCCGTGTCGTCGATCGCAGCGCTTCCGCCGACCGCCTGGTCGAGCAGGGGCACCACGCCATAGACGAGGCCGACCGTCAGCCAAGACCAAGCCCCGCCCGCCCAGAGACCGATCGCCGCCGAGAGCGGGATGAGATATGCCGCAAAGTAATGACCCATAGCGGTGGACTCTACGCGCAGCGTCTAAGATTGGAAACCGAGACCCAAGATCCGCTCCGGCGTGTCAGCCCCCTCGTCTCATCACCCAACCCATCGGGGAGGTGGACCGCCACGACATCGGGTGCACGACTCGCCCTGCGGCGATTGCGTCACGGAAGTGCTTGCGCCATCCTCGCCCGGATGACGCACTTCACCATATCGACCGTCACCGACGGCTGTCCGCTCGCGATCTACGACTGGGCTGCGGCGCCCTCCCGCGGCACGGTGCTGATCGTCCACGGTCTCGGGGAACATGCCGGGCGCTACGCGCCGCTCGCCGCGCGGCTGAACGCGCTCGGCTGGTCGGTGCGGGCCTACGACCAGTACGGCCATGGCGAGTCCGCCCGGCTCGGCGCGGGCCGCCCAGGCGCTCTGGCTCGCGACCTGCAACTGCCCGAGCACTTGGCGGCGATCGCCGGCGCCACCCAGGCGGCCGGACAAACCCCCGGTCCGCTGATCATCCTCGGCCACAGTTTGGGCGGCTTGGTGGCCGCCTCGGCGGTGTCGCGCGGCGTGCTGCGACCGGACGGTCTGGTGCTCTCATCGCCCGCCCTTGCCGTCGACATGGCCGCCTGGCAGCGGGCGGCGGTGAGCTGGCTGCCGCGCCTCGCGCCCAACCTCACGCTCGGCAACGGCGTTAAGCCGCAGTTTCTGTCCCACGATCCGGCGGTGGTCGCGGCCTACCAGGCCGATCCGCTCGTCCACGACCGCATCTGCGCGCGCTTGGGCGCCTTCGTCGCTCAGGAGGGTGAGCAGGTGTGCGCCGCCGCGGCGCGCTGGTCCGTCCCGACCTTGCTGCTCTACGCCGGGGACGACCGTCTGGTGAGCCCTCGCGGCAGCCGGGCCTTCGCGGCGACGGCCGAGGCGGCGGGCGCTCCCGTGCAGTCACGCTGCTTCGGGACGCTCTACCACGAGATCTTCAACGAACCCGAGCCCAGCGACCCGAGCGATTCGCCGTTCAGGGCCCTCGGAACCTGGCTCGACGCCAGGGGTTGAAGAGCGTCCAGACGATCACGAGTGCGACGATCGCGGCCCCTGTGAGCGCCACGAGCCGCACCGGCGCCGTGATGTCTGGCAGACCCGCCCACACACCGATACCGGCCCACACGAACACCGCGCAATACACCGCATCGCGGGTGACGCTGCCCATCCAGACATAGATCGCGGTGGCGAACGCCACCGAGACCAACGCCCATTGGTCCATGGTGAGATCGAAGGGATACCACTTCAGGTCGAAACAGAGGTTCGCGAAATTGAGCAAGGTCGCGGCCGTGATCCAGCCGAAATACAGGCTGAACACGCCATCGACCGCGAAGAATTCGCCCCGTGTCGGCGCCGGAAGCTCTCGCAGACGGCGGAAGATCACGACCAGCGTGGCGAGGATGCCCACCATCACCACGAGGCTCGCGGCGACGAGCTGCGAATGCCACACGAAGATCCACGCCGCGTTACCGAGCGCATTGAGGTAGAACGGACCGGCGATCGCCGAGATACGCTCACGGATGCGCGCCCCCCCAGCCCAGGCCGCGATACCGAAGGCCAGCAAGCCGAGGTAGATCAGGCTCCAGATGCTGAAGGTCCGGCCAGCGGGCGTGAACCCGGTCGGGTACATCGCCGAGAGCGTGCCGGTGTTGTAGCCGCCGAGCGGAACGATGTTTGCAGCGGCGTTGACCGCCATTACTATGATCACGGCCACCAACGGCCAGAAGCTGCGTTTGCCCATGAACATGCTCCACCCGAGGACGACTGCGCACATCATACCCGCACCCGGCAAGCGCGGTGCCCGGGCGCGGTCCGTGTCCATTGTCCGGTCCGGTGCCACCGCTCTCGCATTGGGCGCTGTGCTCTCGCTCGTCGGTTGCAGCGCCAACCCGCGCATCGACGACCACCACCCGATCGACACGTCCCATCGCAGCCTCAACCAGGAAAGCCGCGTCCGCTACCTGATCCTGCACTTCACCTGGGAGGGCTTCGAGGACTCGTTGAAGGTACTCACGCGCGGCGCCGTCAGCAGCCACTACCTCATCGACGACTCCCCGCCGCGCATCTACCGGCTGGTCGAGGAGGACCGTCGCGCCTGGCACGCGGGGGTGAGCTTCTGGGCGGGCGAGACGATGTTGAACTCCGCCTCGATCGGCATCGAGATCGTGAACCTCGGCGACCGCGTGGATCCGGCCTACGCGCCCTACCCGCCCGCGCAGATCGACGCCGTGGTGGCGCTGGTGCGCGACATCCAGCGCCGCCATGCCATCAAGCCGCACCGCATCCTCGGTCACAACGACATCGCGCCGCAGCGTAAGACGGATCCCGGGCCGCGCTTCCCGTGGCGTCGGCTCGCCGACGAAGGCTTGGTGCCGTGGCCGGACGACACGGCCGTGGACGCGGCGCGTCCCGCGCACGAGGCGATGCTGCCGCCGGTGGCGTGGTTCCAGGACCGGCTCGCTGCCATCGGCTACCCGGTCCCGCGCCACGGTGAACTCGATGCCGAGACGCGGCGCGTGTTGATGGCCTTCCAGATGAAGTATCGGCCGTCCGCGTGGGACGGGACGCCGGACGCCGCGACCGCGGCGCTGCTCGAAGTGGTGGCGCGCCCGGGCGGACTGCTGCTCCTCGGCGCGGACGGCGTGCGCCGTCCCTACACACCCTAGCCGAGTACCACGGTCTCGCCCGCGGTCAGGGGATCGCGTCGAAGTTCGGTACGGCGGTCGGCGTGGCGGTGCCAGTGGCCGTGATCGTCGAATTGCCGAGCTGCTTCGAACCGTTGTCGCCCCACATGAAGGTGGTGCCGTTGTCGGTGATCGCCGCGGCGAACGAGAGACCCCCCGCGCCCACCGTGATGCCGGCGCTCACGCCCGAGACCGCACCGAAGGTGTTACGAGCGGTGGTGCCGCCATCGCCGAGCGAACCAGCGTCGTTGGCACCCGTCGAACGCGCGAGGCCGTCGCTGCCGACGAGCAGCGTCATGCGTGAGCCCGGTGCGACATCGACCGCCGCACGCGCCACACCCGCCGGTACGCCGAGATCACCCGGCGCGCCTGCACCGAGCCCGAGCTGGCCGTCGGCGTTCTCGCCCCAAAGATAAAGCGCACGGCGGCGCGAGACCGCGGCAGAGTGATCGCCCCCCGCGCGGATGCGGGCGATCTCGCTGAGGCCGGTCACCACGGGCACGAGCGAGGGCTTGAAGCTGCCCTCACCCAACTGCCCTGAGGCGTTGGCGCCCCACGCCCAGACGCGGCCGTCAGCGCCGAGCGCGAGCGCATGTGAGTTGCCCGCCGCGACAGCGATGATGCCGGTGAGCCCCGTCGCTTGGATCGGGACGATCACGGAATCGCGACCACCGTTGCCGAGCTGGCCGATGGTGTTGCCGCCCCAGGTGAATACACGACCGTCGTCGAGCGCCACCACCGAAAAGCCGCGGCCTGCTGCCACGGCCACTGCCGGACGCGGCAGGCTGACCTTGTTGGGCGTCGCGCGCGGCAGGACATCACCGAGGCCGAGCTGGCCGAGGTCGTTGAAACCCCAACTGAGGACATCGCCGTTGTCGAGCAACGCAAGCGCGTGGTTGAAGCCGGCCGCGACTGCGGTGGCGACGCGACCCGCCGGCAACACCACGGCGGTCGGGGTATCGGAGGCCAGCCCCGGCGTACCGTTGCCGAGCTGACCCTCGATGTTGTATCCCCAGCCGGCGATCGAACCGTTGCCGCGCCGCACCAAGGTGAAGCTGTTGGCGCCGGTGGTGCCGCGCGACAGCGAGACCTCCGCGGCGAGCGCAGCGAGCGGCGCCACCGCACCGTCGAACACGCGCAACACCGCGGCAGCGCTGGTGACGCTGCCCTGCGGGTTGGTCATGCGCACCGTGAAGGCGGCGTTGTCATCGCTCAGCGCGGTGGTGGCGATACGGTAGGTCGCTGTGGTGGCACCCGGGATATCGACGCCGTTACGCTGCCACTGGTAGAGGAGGTTCCCGCCGGTCGCCTTGACGCCGAAGATCGCGGGCTCGCCGACCACGACCGTCTGACCGACCGGCGGCACCGCCACGACCGGAGTGCCGGTGACCGTCAGGGTGGCAGGGTTGCTGACCACAAAACCCGCCGGGTTCAGCACATAGGCACGGAACACCACGCCGTCGTCGGCGGCGGTGGTCGCGGAGATCGTGTAGGTGGCGGCATTGGCACCGGCGATGGGGACTTCGTCCCGCAACCATTGGTAGGTGAGCGCCTCGCCGGTGCCGGCGACGGTGAAGGAGGCCGAAGCACCCGCTGCCACCGAAACATTGGCCGGTTGCGTCGTCAAAGCCGGCGGACCGTTGACCTTGACGGTCGCCTCGCTGCTGGTGACCGACCCCTCCGCATTGCTGATGCGCACCGAAAATTTGGCGCCGTCGTCGGCGGCGGTGAGGATCGGGGTCTGGTAGGTGATGCCTGTCGCACCCGCGATCACTTGGCCGTTGCGCAGCCACTGGAAGGTCATCGGCGGCTTGCCGGAGACACCGACATCGAATCGTACCGCCGACCCGATGAAGCCGACCCGGTCCTTCGGCTGCTCAGTGATGGTCGGGGCTTCGGGACCTGCACTGCTCAGACAGCCGGCGAGGGCGTGCATGACGAGCAGGAGACCGGCCAACAACCGGCCGCGGCGCATCGGAGTCGTGATCATCCCCGGATTTTAGCCCAATACCACGGCCCATGCGGCTACCATTAGGTTTGGGTCGTCACGATATTGTCGGCCCGTCTCTTCAGGAGCCCAGACATGTCCGCCCACGTCCGCCAGTCCTTTGCGCTCCGGGCCTTTGCCCTCGCGACGCTGATCCTCGTCTGTGCGCCGCTGCGTGCGGCAGCCTCCGACTTCACGCTGCCCCCCCTGCCCTATCCGCACGACGCCCTCGAGCCCGCGATCGACGCGCGCACGATGCAGATCCACCACGGCAAGCACCACCAGGCCTATGTCGACAACCTCAACCGAGCGATCGCGGCCGACGCCACGCTGCGCGGGCAGCCCTTGGAAGCCTTGATGGGCCGCATGTCGAAGCTCCCCGATGCCGTGCGCAACAACGGCGGCGGTCATTGGAACCACGACTTCTTCTGGCAGTCCATGACCCGCCCCGGTCAGGGCGGCGCCCCCTCGACGTCGCTGCTCGCCGCGATCGAACGCGACTTCGGCTCGCTCGACAAGTTCAAATCCGCGTTCCGCGCAGCGGGTCTCGCCCGCTTCGGCTCAGGCTGGTCGTGGTTGATCGTCGGCGCCGACGGCAAGCTCAAGGTGACCTCGACCCCGAACCAGGACAACCCGCTGATGGACCTCGCAACCGATCGCGGCACGCCCTTGCTCGGCAACGATGTGTGGGAGCACGCCTACTATCTCCAGTACCAGAACCGTCGCGGTGACTACCTCGACGCTTGGTGGACGGTGGTCGATTGGTCCGTGGTGTCGCGTCGTCACGCCGCAGCGCTCACCGTCGGCGCCGCCCGCTGACCTCCACCGCGCCCAACAAGACACCAAAGAACACCCCATGAAGCTCAAAACCTTCCTGCAATCCGATACCGGTGCCGGCACGCTGCTGGTGCTCGCCGCAGTCCTCGCCATGGTGGTCGCCAACTCCTCGCTGGCCACCCCCTATGCCGCGACGCTGGCGGCAGAGTTGAAACTCGGCTTCGGCGCACTGTCGCTCACCAAAACGGTGCTGCACTGGATCAACGACGGCCTGATGGCGGTGTTCTTCCTGTTCGTCGGCCTCGAGATCAAGCGCGAACTGCTCGACGGTGAGTTGTCCGATCGGCGGCGAGCCGCACTACCGGTGTTCGGCGCGATCGGCGGCATGGTGGTGCCGGCCTTGATCTATGCGTTCGTCAATGCCGATTCACCCGACACCTTGGTCGGCTGGCCGATCCCCGCCGCCACCGACATCGCCTTCGCGCTCGGCGTGCTCGCATTGGTCCGGCGCTATGTCGCCCCCGGCCTACGCGTATTCCTGCTCGGGCTTGCGATCATCGACGACCTCGGCGCCATCATCCTCATCGCGCTGCTGTTCACCTCCGACATCTCCGGCCAAGCCCTCAGCTGGGCTGCGGCCTGCGTGGCGGGGCTGGTGGCGCTCAATCGTCTGGGCGTCCGCAAGCTCACACCGTATCTGCTGATCGGCTTCCTGCTTTGGCTGTCGGTGCTGAAGTCCGGCGTGCACGCCACGATCGCCGGCGTCGTGATCGGGCTCAGCATCCCGCTCGGCAAGCGGGGCGGTGCCTCGCCGCTCAAAAAACTCGAGCATGCGCTTCAACCCTGGGTGGTGTTCTTCATCATGCCGGTGTTCGCGCTCGCCAACGCCGGCGCCTCGCTGGAGGGCGTCGGCTTGCACACCTTCCTCGACCCGGTGGCGCTCGGCATCATCCTCGGTCTGTTCCTCGGCAAGCAGCTCGGCGTGTTCGCCTGCTGTTGGATCGCAGTCCGGCTGGGCTATGCCCAACTGCCGAGCGGTGCGGGCTGGGGCAGCCTCTATGGCGTCGCCATCGTCACCGGCATCGGCTTCACGATGTCGCTCTTCATCGGCGCCTTGGCCTTCGATCCGGGCACGCACGACACCGCGATCCGCCTCGGCGTGCTCGCCGGCTCGGCGCTCTCGGCCGTGGTGGGTTGCGCCTGGTTGATCATGGCGCGGCCCAAGCCTGCACCGGGCGCCGACGGGCGCTGATCGGCCGCTCAGTCCGCGGAGTCGGTGACCGGCGCGGCGCCCGCTTCGGTCGGCGAGATGCGTCGTGCGCCGTTGAAGCGGGTGCGGTAATAGGTGTCTTCCATGTCGTCGATGCGGACACGGCTGCGCGCGTTCGGCGCGTGCACGAACTTCGAGTCACCGAGATAGATGCCGACATGCGAGTTCGAGAACCCGCGCGTGTTGAAGAACACGAGGTCGCCCGGCAGCAATTCGCCGCGCGCGACCGCCGCGCCGCTGCGGGCGATCTCGCGGGCGCTGCGGGGCAATGACAGCCCGAACGCTTGACGGAAGACATGGTTGACGAGGCCGCTGCAGTCGAATCCGGTGCGGGGCGATGCACCGCCGAAACGATAGGGCACACCGAGGTAGGAGAGCGCGGTGTCGAGCATCTCCTGGACCTCGAAGGCAGGCACCTCGAAACCGGGCAAACCGAGCGTCTTGGCGTTGATCGAGCCCAGATCGAGCGTGACGACCCGCGGCGAGTAGATCTCTGGTGCCGGCAACCCCAGCGAGCGCAGGCTCTGCAGCACCGGCGACTCCGGTGGCGTGGCGGTCACCGGGCGCGCAGCCACGCACAGCAGCGCCGAAAGCGCCACGATGCCGAGCTTGTGCTGAGGGTTCCGAGTCATGTCGCGCCGAGACCGTGTCCAAGTTGTATCATTGGAGGGCGCGATTCTAGCCTGACCGACAGGCCCCGTACACCCCTGCCTGCGCGACGCTCCGCCCGCCCTCGGCCGTTAAAAAACCATTTTAATCAATGACCTACGACCCATCAGCCGAGCGTCGCGCCCGTTGGAGTCTGCACTTGTGCGTGCTGCTGTGGGGCTTCACGGCGATACTCGGCAAATTGATCACCTTGCCGACGGGCGCGCTGGTCGTCTGGCGCATGGGCCTGGTCGCCGCACTGCTCGCGTTGTGGCCGCGGGTTTGGCGCGGGATCGACGCGATCAGCCGGGTCCAGATCCTGCGGTACGCGGCGATCGGCGTCGTGATCGCCCTGCACTGGCTCGCCTTCTACGGCTCGATCCGCTTAGCCAACGCGTCGGTCGCCGTCGGCTGCGTCGCACTCGGTTCGGTGTTCGCCGCGATTATCGAACCCCCCATCACCGGGCGGCCGCACGAGCGCGCAGAACTGCTGCTCGGCCTGCTCATGATCCCGGGGATGGCGTTGTTGGTCGGCGGCGTGCCGCTGTCGATGTATCTTGGCGTCGCGGTGGGGGTGCTCTCGGCGCTGCTCGCAGCGTTGTTCGCCGCCCTCAACAAGCGCTACGCGACCGACGATCCGCCCGAGGCGGTGACGCTCATCCAGATGACGGCCGGCGCACTCGCGATCGCCCTCGGTGCGAGCGTCGTGTTCGGCGCCGATCAGACGCTGCGGGTGCCGGATGCGACCGATCTCGGCTGGCTGTTGGTGCTCGCCATCGTCTGCACCCTGCTGCCCTTCATGCTCTGGCTGCAGGCCTTGCGCCATGTCAGCGCGTTCACCACCCAACTCACGCTGAACCTCGAACCGGTGTACGCCATCGTGCTCGCTGCACTGCTCTTCCACGAATACCGACAACTGACCCCGTCGTTCTATGCGGGTGTGAGCGTCATCATCGCCACGGTGTTCCTGCAGCCGCGGCTCACCGCCTGGCTGCAGCGTCCGGCAGGTCGTTCCGGTACCATCCGCCGATGACCCGCAGCGCCGTTCTCTCGCTCGCCGCCCTGCTCGCCGCCCTGATCACCCCCTCGCTGACCGTGCCGACCGCCGCAGCGCTCGAAGCCGCGAGCGGCGCGGGGTTGAAGCGTACCGCCCGCATCCAGGCACTCGGACCGACGGGCCGCCCGAACGACCTCCACGACGGCGGCGTGCGTTCGCCCAAGTCAGCGGCGTTCTCGCCCGACGGTCGCAAGCTCTACATCAACGCGCTCGAGGGCGGCCAGACGCTGGTTTACGCCTTCCCGTCCCTCAAGCGCCTCACGGCGATCACCCATGCCTTCGACGCGGGCGATGCCGCGCTCTTCCAGGGCGAGACCACCGTGTTCGACTACCCTTTCTTCAACGGCCGCGAGGGCAGCCGCAACGTGTTCGCGGGGAAGCCCGTCGAGATGGCCTTCTCGCACGGTGGCCGATATCTTTGGGTGCCGTACTACCGGCGCAGCTACGACCCGAACGCCTCATCGCCCTCGGCGATGGCCATCATCGACACGAGGAGCGATCGGATCGTGCGCGTGATGCCGACCGGGCCGCTGCCGAAATACATCGCGGTCTCGCCCGATTCCACTGTCGCCGTGGTCACGCATTGGGGCGACAACACGCTCGGCGCGATCGACATCCGCGGCGACGACCCCGCCCAATTCCGCTATGTCGGCCACTGGACCGTCGAGTACCGCATGCCGGTCGAGGGCCTCGAGGGGAACCGCGACAGCAACTGCGGATTCTGCCTTCGTGGCACGGTGTTCACGCCCGACGGCAAGACCGTTCTGGTGGCGCGTATGGGCGGCGGCGGCCTCGCCGGTTTCGAGGCGAGCACCGGCCGCTACCTCGGCACACTGCTCGATTTCGTGCCGAATCCACGGCACATCCTGATCTCGCCCGACGGCCGCACCCTCTATGCGAGCGGTAACCAGAGCGGCGCGATCGGCCGCTATGACCTCACCGCGATGCTCCGCGCACTCGCGGGCGCGGGCGGCAAGCGCATCGATGGCCCGGGCGGCGAGACTCTGGCCGTGGGCCGCGGCGCGCGCACCATCGCCTTGTCGCCCGATGGCCGCACGCTCTATGCAGCGATCAACAACGAATCGCGGCTGGTGAAGGTGGACCTCGCAGGCTGGCGGGTGGTCGATCGCGCGACGGTGGATCCCTTCACCGTCGGTCTCGCCGTGAGCCCGGATGGCCGGACCATCGTCACCACGAGCCAAGGCCGCAGCGGCCAGGGCGGCGGCAACTCAGTCGGTCTTTACACCGACGCGGACTGACTCGGCGCAGTCGCGCCCCACCGGCGGCAGCCCCGAAAGCACCAGTCGGATGGCGCTGCGCGCCATGCCGGCGTTGTCGTGCGCGACGCCGGGCACCACGACACAGGACCAATCGAACGGCATCGCGGCCTCGGTCGCCGTGCGGCGCGCCGTGTCGTAGAAGTGGCGTCCACGCGCGAACCGATTCGGCCCCTGTCGCATCGCCGCCTCCTGTCGCGGCAGGCTGCGATGCGCCGGATCGTTGTCCGCATCACCCAGCATGACCACCATGGGGGTCGCGAACCCCGCGCGGGCATCGTCCACAGGCGCCCCGTCGAGCCCGAAAGGCCAGCGCTCCGCCTTGCTCGGCATCATGTACGACCCTGAGTTCGCCGCCATCGCCGCGATCATCCTCGGCCCGCCGCCCAGCATCACGAGACGATGGACGAACTGCGCGCCGGCCGAATGGCCGAACAGCCAGTACCGGGCGGTGTCGAGTTTCTCCTCGCGTCGCAGCGCGTCGAACATCGGCTCAAGGGACGAGTACGACCACGCCGCGCGCGGCCGCAGCCTACCGGCATCGTCGAACACCGCGCCGAAGTTGTAGTTCTCGGCGCCGGGGAAGTTCTCGGCGCTGAACTCCGGCACCACCACGATGATGCCCGACCGCAGGGCGAGCTCACGCCACTCGAGCAGATAGCGGTCCGCATCGCGGCCCACGCCGTGCATCACGAAGAGCACCGGCGCATCGGACGGCGAACCCGGTGGCCGGATGTACCACAGCCGGATGTCGGGGCCGCCCCAGCCCGCGACCACCAAGCGCGAGGACCCGGGCACCTCGACGCCCTCGAGCCCGGCCGTCCCGAAGGAAGGAAGGACCGCGAGCGCCAAAGCGCACAACCCACCGAGCAGACACCTACGCATCGGCGTCAGAAGCTCGCGCGGCTCTGCGAAGGGCCTTCGATCGACCCGAGCCTGATGTGACTGAACATGAGGTCGATCCCTATTGCGAGCGACAACGGTGATGTCGGGTTTGATGACCCGACACCACCGTCGCCTGCGTTGACTTACTTGCCGAAGCTGAATCGAAGGTCGAGGTAGTAGTGGCGCCCGTAGTCCGAATGCACATCGGACATATAGCCGAAGTAATCATCGGCGAGCGGCGCGCGCTCGTCCGTGAAGTTGTTCACGCCGACCCGGACGCGGCTCTCGACACCGGAGATATCGAAGCGATAGTCGACGGTCGCGTTGCCCGTGGTCATCGCGGGCAGCACCCAGCGCGTTCCGTCGGCCAAGGTGACGCCGCTATCGTAGACGCTGCCGATACGGAAGCCCGATACCGATGCGCTCCAATCACCCTTGCGCCAGCTGAGCGTCAGGTTGTGACGGTTGCGGGGGCTGCCATCCATGCCGATCAGGTCGGCGAAACCGTCGACCGGATAGTTCCCCGGCAGCGTCCCGTCGGCCTGAGCCGCCACAAGGTCACCCGCCGCGCCACCCGCCGACTGCTCCAGCTCCGTCATGAACGAGGCGGCGTAGCGGACCGAAAAGCGCCCGAGATCGGTGCGCAGGGTGTAATCGAGCGCCACGTCGATACCCGCAGCGGTACGCGTATCGAGGTTGGTGTAGCGATCGTCGATGAAGTTCACATCGCCAGCCGGGCAGATGCCGGCCCTGAGGTAATTGGCCTGATCGATGTTGAAGCTCGTGCTCGAGCGAACGACGGCCGAATTGCCCGTGAACGCACCGCAATTATTGGTGCCATTGGCGATACGCGCGAGCAGATCGACGAGCGTGTGGTTCTCTTCACCGAGCAGACCGATGGTGTTCTTCTTCTCGATCTCCCAGTAATCCACGCTGAAGGCGAGGTCATCGATCGGCTCGATCACGAAGCCGACGGAGAAGTTCTCAGACTCTTCGGGCTCGAGCGCGTCGCTGCCCTGTGCCAGACGCAGCGTGCCTTCGCGGCAGGGTGCCGCGCTGACGCCCGACTTCTCGGCGGCGTATTGGCAGACGTAGTCCGTCGTCGTATTCGTACGCGAGACGATCGACTCGTTCACGGTCACGAGGTTCGGCACACGGAAGCCCTGCGACCACGATGCGCGCAGCAGCAGGTTGTTGAGCGGTTTCCAGCCCAACGCGATCTTTCCGACGGTCGCGTCGCCCAGATCCGAGAAGTCCTCATAACGGCCGGCCAACTGGACATCGAGGTTCTGCAGCACTGGCAGCGAGAACTCGGTGAACACCGAGTTGGTGCGGCGATCGCCCGAGCTGTCGGGAGTCGGCGACGAGTTCATGACATCGCTGATGAACGGATAGGTTTCGCCACCCGAAGCCGTGAACCGGATCGTGCCATCCAGACGCGGGTCACGGTCATCCGCGAAGGATTCCTCTCGGGTCTCGAGACCGATCACCATGCCGGCCTTGCCGCCCGGCAGATCGAAGATATCGTTGCGGGAGAACTTGGCATCGAACATCGTCAGCTCGGTCTCGGTGAGGCGAGACACGTCGATGAGTGCGCGTTCGATGTTGGAGTTCACACCGCCGCTGAACGGATTGTAGGCGGCGGACGTCGGGTCGTTGAGCGCGGCCTGCATCAGGGTGTTGCTGATGCGGTCTTTCGTGATGTCGTCGTTTGTGGCCTTGTTCCAGGTCGCCGCAGCTTCCCAATCCCAACCACTGACTTCGCCGCGGAAGCCCTGCACGATGCGGAACATCTCGCCGTCGTTATCGACGATGCGCCCCTTCTCGGACCAGCGGTAGTTGTCCATCAGCAGCGCGACACCGGTGCACGGCACGCGCGGGATCACCGACGCCGGCAAGCGGTTCGGCGAGCCACAGGGACCGAACGGGTTGTAGTAGTTCTGCGCGCCGACGACGAGGTTCGAGGCGGCATTCACGAAGCTGCTCGGACCACGACGGGTGACCGTCTCGGAGGTGTAGTACATCAACTCCGTGAAGCTCTCGAGCGACTCGTTGATCTGGTGATCGATGGTCGCGTAAACGTTCAAACGCTCGAGCGCCGAGCGCAGGTCACGGTCTTCGTTGAGGTTGTAGCGAACCGTGCCCTGGAAATCGACTGCGCCGCATACGGTCGCACTGATGGCGTACCTGCAGCGCGGATCACCGACGGGATAGGTCTCGAACTCGCCGGTCGAGTCCCAGATCGTGTTGGTGAGACCGAAAGTCGTGACTGCCGGGACCACATCGAACTGACCCCAGAGCGAGTTCGCCGAGTCGTTGAGGAAGCGCGAGTCGCCCGCCCAGGGGGAATCGGCGGCGAGGAAACGGCGGTAGTCGGAGTCAGCCCAGCGCGGGTCGTCCTGCGAGCTGACACGATCACGATCGAACCAGCTGGCGAATACATTGAGCTTGGTGCGGCCTTCATTGAAGGCTTGGCCGAACTCGGCGTATACCGTCTGGTTGTTGCGCGAGAAATTCTCGTAGTCCGTGTAGCGGGCGCCGATATTGAGACCCTTGAAATCGCGCTTGATCACCGTGTTGAACACACCGGCCACCGCATCGGCACCGTAGATGGCCGAGGCGCCATCGCGAAGCACTTCGACACGATCGATGCCGTAGGTCGGGATCATGTTGGAGTTGACGCTGTTCACGGGGACAAAGCTTCCGCCGACCTGTTCGGTCTGGTACTGCGGCGAGTTCACCATACGACGGCCATTGAGCAGCGCCAGCGTATTGCCCGTGCCGAGACTGCGCAGATTGAACCCGCCGACGTCACCGCCCGCCGAGTTCACGCCACCGCTGATGTTGGCGACTTCGTTGATGAAATTGCTGCCGTTCTCCGGGATGAGATCGAGGAGCTGGTCACCCGAGTCGATGCCGAAGAACTCGATGGTCTCGCTGCCGATGATGGAGATCGGCAGGGCGTCGGAGATCACCGCGCCGCGTATCTGCGAGCCCGTGATGACGACCTCTTCGAGGGCCTCGGCCGCCGGTGCGGGCTGTTGTGCGGAGGCGGCCGAGGCGGCCACGAGCACAGCCACGATCGTGGCGACGGCGGTCGGGATATGGGGCTTCGAACGTTGCATGGGTGTCTCCCTTTGTATCTCTGTCAGGAACGGTCAATCTTTGGGCCGCAGGGCCTTGGTGAGCGCGGTCTCATCGAGCGCGCCTTCCCAGCGCGCCACCACCACGGTGGCGACTGCGTTACCGATGAAATTCGTGATCGCACGGCACTCGGACATGAACCGGTCGATGCCGAGGATCAGCGCCATGCCGGCCACCGGCACCGAGGGCACGACGGCGAGCGTCGCGGCGAGCGTGATGAATCCGGCACCGGTCACGCCAGCGGCACCTTTCGAGCTGATCATCGCGACCAGCAACAGCAGCAGCTGTTCGCCGAGGCTGAGCTCGACCCCGGTCGCCTGGGCGATGAACAGCGCCGCCAGCGTCATGTAGATGTTGGTGCCGTCGAGGTTGAAAGAATATCCGGTCGGCACCACGAGCCCCACCACGGAGCGGCTGCATCCGGCCTGCTCGAGCTTGCGCATCAGCGACGGCAGCGCCGACTCCGAGGAACTCGTGCCGAGCACCAGCCAGAGCTCATCTTTGAGATAGACCAGCAGGTCCCACAGCCTGAAACCCGCGGCGCGTGCGATCACTCCGAGCACGACCGCGATGAAAAGCGCTGAGGTGAGATAGAAAGTGGCGATGAGGGCCGCGAGGTTGGCGATCGCGCCGATGCCGTATTTGCCGATCGTGAACGCGAAGGCACCGAACGCGCCGATGGGCGCGAAGCGCATCAGCAGGTTCACCATGCGGAAGAACACTTCACTGACGGAATGCAGGCCCTCGACCACGCGATTGCGGGATTCGCCAAGACCGGCGACGCTGACCCCGAAGAGGATCGCCACGAACAGCACCGGCAGGATCTGCCCGCCGGTGAAGGCGCCGACGAAGGTGTCAGGGATGATGGCGAGCAGGAACGACACCAGGTCCTGCTCCTCGGCCTTGCCGACGTAACCGCTGACAGCGGCGGAATCCAGGGTCCGCGGATCGACGCCCATGCCCTCACCCGGCCGCACGACGTTGGCCACCACGAGGCCGACCACCAAGGCGAGCGTCGACACCACCAAGAAGTAACCCATCGCCTTGGCGGTGGTGCTGCCGAGGCGCGCCAACGAGCTCATGCTGGCGATGCCCGCCGCGACGGTCAGGAAGATCACCGGCGCGATGATGAGTTTGACGAGCTTGATGAACGCGTCGCCGAGCGGTTTCAGCGCCACGGCGAGATCGGGCGCGAAATGCCCCAACGCTCCGCCGACCACGATCGCGATCAGCACTTGGGCGTAAAGCGCCTTCCACCACGCTTGGCGTGGGGTGGCGAGGGCGGGAACCGTTGCGCTCATTTCGTTATGACAACGGGGAGACAGGCCACTGACAACACCGTTGAGTGAGCGATTAGGTACTGATTATAGGGGTATTTTCGTATGGTTGTGCGGATATCCGCGCAATTACCGGCCGATTTTGCGGAAACCCGCTCAACCGGCATCCTCGGTCGGGTGATTTCCCTCAAGTCCCGACTGCGCCTGACCAGGCCGATGCTCTGGACCTGTCGCTGCGCTCACGCTGATGGAGGAACTGTCCTCGATCTCGGCGGATCCGAATCGCGCGACGGCTGTGGTGGCCGTCCTGGCGGCCAAGACAGGGCCGTAGCGGTACGATCCGAGCGCAAGAACGGATAGAGCAACTGCGTCGCCCAGCGCTCGGTGCCGTATGCGCGGTCGTCGGCGAGCCCGTAGGCAGGCGGATAGCGCCGCGTGATGCGCGCCGTACCGAAGATCACATCCCAAAGGAAGAGCAGATTGCCGAAATTGCCGGCGTAGTGGCCGACGCCATCGTCCTGCGTGAGCGCATGGTGTGCATGGTGCGTGGCCGGGGTAGAGATCGTCCGCTCAAGCACCCACATCAGGGGGTGCAACGCAGGGATCTTGTAGAGCGCTTCGTCCCAGCGCCAGCTCGAATGCGCGCCGATGATGACCGCGATCTTGACCAAGACATACCCGATGTAGACCCAGCCGAAACCGAGATAGACCAGCGCCCCGCTCAGCCACAGCCCGGGCATGAAGGTGTAGTAGAGGGCGTTGTTGCGGTACACGACCCGCACACTCATGTACGCGGCCGAGTGATGCACGCGGTGAAGCGGCCACATCAGGCTGGTGTGCGACAGGCGGTGCCACCAATACTGGGTCAGATCATCGGCGATCAACAGCGTGCCGAGCATGGCCCACCAAGGCCAATCGGCGAACGCTCCCCGATGCTGCGGAATCAGCCACTCGCAGAGCGCGGTGGAGGTCGCGACCACCCCGGCGAACACCGCCGGGAACATGATCAGGATGGCGATGTCGAGGCGGTCGTCCTCACGGCCGGCCATGGGTGGCCGCAGTTCGCCCCGCCGCCATTCGTTCAGCAGGAAGCCCGCGAAAATCGCGACCAGCGAGACGGTTTGGACGGTCTGGGGATCCATCGAAGGCATTCCATCTGCAGGCGGATGAGAGAGAAGGTACCATTCGTACCACAGATCTGAGGTGTCACCCGCCTATACCATGGTGCAATCTGCCCGCTGATGAGGTCCCCATGCCCCTGACGATCGGAGTGCCGCGCGAGACCTTCGCCGGCGAAAAGCGCGTCGCCACCGTCCCGGAAGTGGTCGAAAAACTCCTGAAGCTCGGCTTCAAGGTCTGTGTCGAACGGGGGGCGGGTGACGCCGCCCACTTCAGCGATGAGGCCTACCGGGCCGCCGGCGCCACGGTCGCAGGCTCCGCCGCCGAGCTCTACGCCGCCGCCGATGTCGTCTTCAAGGTCCGCCCGCCCACCGCCGCCGAAACCGCGCAGCTGCGCGAGGGCTCGACCTTCATCGGCTTCGTCTGGCCCGCCCAGAACCCCGAACTGATGCAGCAGCTCGCCGCCCGCAAGGCCACGGTGCTCGCCATCGACGCACTGCCGCGGCAACTGTCACGCGCCCAGAAGATGGACGCCCTGACCTCCATGGCGGGCGTCACCGGCTACCGCGCCGTGATCGAAGCGGCGCACGCCTTCGGGCGTCCCTTCAACGGTCAGGTGACGGCTGCGGGCAAGATCCCGCCCGCCAAGGTGTTCATCGCCGGCGCCGGCGTCGCAGGTCTCGCGGCCATCGGGGCTGCGGCGAACCTCGGCGCCATCGTGCGCGCCAACGACACGCGCGCCGAAGTCGCCGACCAGGTCGTCTCGCTCGGCGGCGAGTTCGTGAAGGTCGACTACGAGGAAGAAGGCTCGGGCGGCGGCGGCTACGGCAAGGTCATGAGCGAGGGCTTCCAGCAAGCGCAGCGCGCGATGTACGCGCAGCAGGCCCGCGAGGTCGACATCATCATCACGACCGCACTGATCCCCGGCAAACCCGCACCGCGGCTCATCACCGCCGAGATGGTGCAGACGATGAAGCCGGGCAGCGTGATCATCGACATGGCCGCGGAACAGGGCGGCAACTGCGAACTTACCGTGCCGGGCGAGGCCGTGATGCGCCACGGCGTCACGATCGTCGGCTACACCGACCTCGCGAGCCGCCTCGCGCGCCAGTCCTCGACGCTCTATTCGAACAACCTGCTGCGCCTCACCGAAGAGCTCTGCAAGGCCAAGGACGGCGCGCTGAACGTCGACATGGCGGATGACGCCATCCGCGGTCTGACGGTCATCAAGGACGGCGCCATCACCTGGCCACCACCACCGCTCAAGCAGGCTGCCGCGCCCGCGGCGAAGCCCGCCGCCGCACCGGCAGTGTCTTCAAAGAAATCATCGCACGGCCATGGTGGCGGCGGCGAGCCGATGTCGGCCCGCAGCCTGCTCGTCGTCTCGGCGGTGGCGGCAGCGCTCTTCTGGCTGGTCGGTGCCTACGCCCCGGCCGCGTTCCTCGGCCACTTCACGGTGTTCGTGCTCGCCTGCTTCATCGGCTACATGGTGGTGTGGAACGTGACGCCCTCGCTGCACACGCCGCTGATGAGCGTCACCAACGCGATCTCCAGCATCATCGCCGTCGGCGCTTTGGTGCAGGTCGCGCCGCCGCTGCTGCGCAGCAGCGCGGAGGACGCGGCCGCCTCCGGGCGACCGGACGATCTCATCCTCGGCCTCGCCGTAGTGGCCTTGGTGCTCACCGCCATCAACATGTTCGGCGGCTTCGCCGTCACGCGTCGCATGCTCGCGATGTTCCGCAAGTAAGGGAGCCGCACGCATGCTCACCGAAAACCTCGCCACCGTCGCCTACCTGGGCGCTGCCATCCTCTTCATCCTGAGCCTCGGCGGTCTCTCGAACCCCGAGACCGCGCGCCGCGGCAACCTGTTCGGCATGGTGGGCATGGCGCTCGCCGTGCTCGCCACGATCTTCGGGCCGCGCGTCGAACTCGCCGAGGGCCTGCCCTGGATCGTCGGCGCGTTGGTCATCGGCGGCGCCATCGGCCTCTACGCCGCGCGCACCGTGCAGATGACGCAGATGCCCGAGCTCGTCGCCCTGATGCACAGCTTGGTCGGCCTCGCCGCCTGCTTGGTCGGATTCGCGAGCTATGTCGACACCTCCGTGGTCTACGAGGGTGCGGCCAAGTCCATCCACCTCGTCGAGATCTACCTCGGCATCCTCATCGGTGCCGTCACCTTCTCGGGTTCGGTGGTCGCATTCGGTAAGCTCTCCGGCAAGATCGGCGGCAAGCCGCTGCTGCTGCCGGGGCGGCATTGGCTGAACCTCATCGGGCTGCTGGCGGTGATCTGGTTGGCCGCATCGTTCGTGGCCGCCCCCGGCGTCGATGCCGGGATGACGCCGCTCCTCATCATGACCGTCATCGCGTTGCTCTTCGGCATCCACATGGTGATGGCGATCGGCGGTGCGGACATGCCGGTCGTCGTGTCGATGCTGAACAGCTACTCGGGTTGGGCTGCTGCGGCCACCGGGTTCATGCTGTCCAACGACCTTTTGATCGTCACGGGTGCGCTGGTCGGCTCATCCGGCGCGATCCTTTCCTACATCATGTGCCGTGCGATGAACCGCAACTTCATCAGCGTGATCGCCGGCGGCTTCGGCGGTGGTGCCCCGGCTGCCGTAGCAGCCCCGGGTGCCAGCGGCGAGCCGCAGGGCGAGGCCTTGCCGGTGAGCGCCGTCGAGACCGCGGAGCTGCTGCGCAGTGCCAAGCAGGTGATCATCGTGCCGGGCTACGGCATGGCGGTCGCACAAGCCCAGCACACCGTGTTCGAGATCACGAAGCTGCTTCGCGAGAAGGGCGTGAACGTACGCTTCGGCATCCACCCCGTCGCGGGCCGCATGCCTGGCCACATGAATGTGCTGCTCGCCGAGGCGAAGGTGCCCTACGACATCGTGCTCGAGATGGACGAGATCAACGACGACTTCCCGGGCACCGATGTCGCGATGGTGATCGGCGCCAACGACATCGTGAACCCTGCGGCCGAGGACGACCCGACGAGCCCCATCGCCGGCATGCCCGTGCTGCAGGTCTGGAAGGCCAAGACCTCGATCGTCATGAAGCGTTCGATGGCCTCCGGCTACGCCGGCGTCGACAACCCGCTGTTCTTCCGCGAGAACAACCGCATGCTGTTCGGCGACGCCAAGAAGATGCTTGACGAGGTGCTGGCGGCGCTCAAGGGCTGACGGCGAAACCTCGAGCCACCCTGCAGACACGCTTACGGCGACGCTGCCGCCTTCAGCATGGCCCGATAGAGCGCGAGGTTGAACTCGACGCCGCTCTCGCCGGTGTGGCGCAGCGGGTCACGGGTCTCGGGCTCGATGCCGTAGCGCGCCGCAAGCGCCGCACCACCGAGCTCGCGGGCACCCTGGCCCCAGGCCATCGAGGGCAGATCAAGGATCTGGTAGTGGAAGAGTTCGCGCCAAGACGAACCGTGGCGCCGCAGCAGCGCGTCGGTGAAAGACTGGTCGAACCAAGCATTGAGCGCCGCGAAGGTCACCGCTGCCCCGCCGGCCCGTGCCATCTGCTCATGGAACGCCCGCCACTGCCGGACCGCTTCGGACTCGTCCACCGCACCGAGCGCACGCCATCGTTCCGACGAATACCCGTTGACCGCCGCCGCGCCTGGATCCAAGCGTTCGGGGTGCGGGGGATGGATGCGCACGAAGAAGCGACCCAGTTCGCGGCCGTCCGGACGGATATAGATCGCGCCGAGGTCAACCATCTCGTGGTGTGCCGGATCGAGACCGGTGGTCTCGACATCGACGATCGCGATGATCGATGGGTCCGTTGGAACGGCACGGCGCGGCGCATCCATCGCCTGCACGATCGGCGTGGCGATCAGCAGCCACGACACGACCAGCCTCCGCCACATCGTCGCGACACCGGCCAGGCGTACCCTCATCGATCTGCCGCTCCCCGCGTGCGCGGCTTCACACGATACTGTGTCGCCGCCTTGCCGAGTTCGGCCGCCACGGCGTCACGCAGCGCCGCGGGCCCGAGCACCTCGACATTGCTGCCGTAGCGCAGGATGTCCATCACGAGTTCGGTCCCGTGCTTGTAGGGGATGCGCAATATCACGCCGCCGTCGCCCTGCAGTTCGCTCTGCACGCCGGGGTGCCATTCCTCTTCACCGACCCAGCGTGCCGCGAGTGACGAGAAGCGCAGCACCGCCACCTGGTCCGCCTTGCCGGTGAAGATGCCGTAGCTTGAATCGAGCTCCGCCGCGACCAGATCGGCCGGCGGATCGTAGACCGCTTCGGGCAGGCAGCGCGGCCGTGCGATGCGGTCGACCGAGAACACCCGCAGTTCCTCGCGCTCGTGGCACCACCCGGCGAGGTACCAGTTGCTGCGGTAGAACGTGAGCCGCAGCGGCGAGGCGCGACGGGTCTTGTCCTCGTCGCGACTGCGGCTGCGGTAACCGAACTCCAGACGACGCCCCGAACGCAGCGCCGAAAGCACCGTGCCGAAGGCGTCGGCGCTGGTGCGCCGCAACTGCGACATGCGTAACCGCACGCGGTGGCGCAGCGGCCCTTGGCCGAGCGCGCGCTGACGGACCTTGCCGAGCCGCGCCCGGGCGGATTCGGTCTCGTCGCGCACGAAGCCCGGCGGGATCTGCTCGAGGATCGCCTCGGCTTCGAGCAGCGCCGACAGCTCGCGACCCGAAAGCCCGAGCAATTCCGCCGTCCGCAGGTCCTCGGGGCCTCGCTCCAGGCGATAGCCGCCCTGCTCCCGATCGAAGCGGATATCGATGCCACGCTGCTCGCGCAGGAAGGCGATCAAGCGCTTGACGGTCGCCGGTGAGGCGGACAATTGGTCGCAAAGCGCCGTCAAGGGCTGCGACTCTCGGGTACGGCCGAGCAGGCCGAACAGGTCCTGGAGTTTCTCGAAGCGTGCCATGGGGTGGTATTCCAGCGCGGCCGCGGCTCAAATTTTGATACTGCGCCCATGATACCCCGCGCTATAGTCGGTCTGTGAGCACGACGATGGACCCCCCCGCCTCCGGTCGCGACTTCGGCAGCACGCCCTACCGATGGTATGTGCTGCTGACCCTCACGCTGGTCTACACCCTGAACTTCATCGACCGTGCGTTGCTCGGCGTGCTGGCCCAGCCGGTGATCACCACCTTCGGCCTGAGCGACACCCAGTTCGGGTTCCTCGCCGGCCCGCCGTTCGCGCTCTTCTACGCACTGATGGGCATCCCCATCGCGATGGCCGCGGACCGTTACAACCGCATCGCGATCATCGCGCTGTGCATCGCGCTGTGGTCGTTGATGACCGCGCTCTGCGGGCTCGCGGACGGCTTCCTGTTCCTGCTCATCGCGCGCGTCGGGGTGGCGATCGGCGAAGCAGGCAGTAACCCGCCCTCCAACTCCGTCATCGCCGACTACTACCGTCCATCCGAGCGACCGAAGGCCTTGTCGATCTACTCGACCGGCGTCATGTTCGGCACCGCCCTCGCCTTCCTCATCGGCGGTCCGCTCGGCCAGATGCCGGACGACCAAGTGGTCGCGGCCCTTGAATTCTTCGGTCTAGGCGGCATGCCTCAAGCCCTCGATTGGAGCCCGGGCTACGGCTGGCGGTTCGCATTCCTCGCCTTGGGCGTACCGGGCGTGCTGTTCGCCCTCGTCGTGCTGCTCACCGTCCGCGAGCCGCCGCGCGGCTGGTCTGATCCGCCCGGATTGGCGACCAGCGCACGCAGCGGTATCGGCTTCACGTTCCGGTTGCTGCTCGACAAGCCGAGCTTCTGGTACATGACCGTCGCCGCATCGTTGGTGGCGATGGTCGGTTACGGCTATGCCGCGTTCCAAGCGCCGATGATGCAGCGCCTGCACGGCATGCCACCCGGGGAGTTCGCCTTACGCTTCGGGGTGCCCCTCAGCGCCGCGGGGGCGATCGGCACGATCGCGGCCGGATACCTCACAGCCGTGCTCATCCGTCGCTCCATCCGTTGGGTGGCTTTGCTGCCCGCGCTGTTGCTCCTCGGCGCCACGCTGCTTTACCTGCTCGCCTTCGGCGTGGTCGCCGACGACCTGCAGCTCGCGTTCTGGTCATGGGTGACCGCGATGCTGCTCCACTATGGTTACCTCGGCGCGCAATACACCATCGGCCAGGGCGTGGTGCCGCAGTCTTCCCGCGCTTCGGCGATCGCCATCCTGCTCTTCATCATCGCATTGGTGGGGAACGGGGTCGGTCCGCAATTGATCGGCTTCCTGAGCGACACCTTCATCGCGCTCGGCCTCGAAGCACGCGGCTTCGGCGGCGCGCTCGATGCGTCGGCCTGCAACCCCAAGGTCGCGGGCCTGCTGCCCGCAGCGCAGCAAACGGTCTGCGGTGCGGCTTATGCTGAAGGCTTGCGCAACTCGATGAGGGTCACCGCCCTCTTCCTGCCGGTGGCCGCCGCCTGCTTCTGGATGAGTTCGCGGCACCTCGACCGCGACCTGATCGCGCGCTGATGCAGCGGTGACCGGTTAGGGAGCGGTATCCGCCAGATCGAAACGCACGCGGAACAGGCGCCCGGTGGGCCGTGCCAATTCATAGATGAAGTATCGGCCCTCGACGAGCTCCAGCGCCCAGACATTGGTCAGCGAGACCGCCCGGTCCTGCGCCTTGAAGAGCGTCAAGGTCTCGGCATCCGCCGGAAAACTTTGGCGCTGCGCGGTACCGGGTGCGACGGTGTCGCCGCCGTACATCGTCAGCGCATCGGGCGTACCGTCCGAGTGACGATGGTCGTGCTTGAGACGCAGGCCCGTCGCCGTCCGGGTGATGACCCAGGTACGGCTACGGTCTTCGCCCACAGCGAACGGGATGCGCACCTCATCGGCGCTGCAGTCCCGGACATGCATCTCGAGCGCGCGGCCGGTGAAGGGGTCGTCCGCCGCGGGCGGCGGCTGGTCGGCGACGATCGTCCCGGCGAAGCGCTTGCCGCAGAGCTGCTGCAGAGCGTGGAAGAACTGCCCGGCGGGCGCCGCGTCCGAGGCAGCGGCTGTTGCGGGCGCGATCACCCAGCCCAGCGCGAACAAGGCGAGGATCAGGGTGTAGCGCAGCAGCAGCGTCTTGGTGTTCATGGTGTCGTCTCCCTCACGTCGGTCGGGACGGCGCGCCATCCCGCAATCTAAATTATGCACCGCCAGCGGAGTCATCAGACCACTGATGCAGGACCGACGCTCAGGAGTCTAGCCGAATCGCCGTCCACATCATGGACGTCCGGGCGGGCTCACGGGAGCAACCGTCGGAGGAACTCGATGTCATCGAAGGCATCGTTTCCGGCCGGGCCGTTGCGCACCACCGTCAGGCCACGGGACGGGATGACATAGAGGCGCTGATCGAAGGCGCCCGCCGCCATCACGAAGTCGTCCGGGATGCGCGGGTCGTCGATGATAGGCTTGATCTGACGGGTGAACTGGTTCTTGTTCGCCGCATCGATGGCGGCGGCGAGCGTGGGCGGCACCGGCCGCTTCAACCACCAGTAGA
>Ga0315906_10000657_pt1 | contig 53864 bp, 38 predicted proteins | sample LakEriMetagenome_4_FD_203526 | JGI IMG/M metagenome (GOLD analysis project Ga0315906, IMG submission 203526) | Freshwater fungal communities from buoy surface, Lake Erie, Ohio, United States - Buoy 2 MA122 | ecosystem: Environmental > Aquatic > Freshwater > Lake > Lake biofilm | place: USA...
GCCTTGGCAGAAGAAGACCTCACCCCCTGCCCCCTCTCCATGAATGGAGAGGGGGAGAATTGTTTTGGCATTTGGCGAGCCGTGCGCGGGAGTGCACGGGTTCTGGCGCAGACGGGAAACGAGCTTTGGGCCAGGAAGATATAAAGCCGCCGGGTTTTTTGTCTTGGTGAGCCCGGTGCGGGAGCGCCGGGGCCGCTGGCGCAGACGGTAAACAGAGTGGCAAGAAGAAGACCTTGCCTTGCCGCCTTGGCAGAAGAAGACCTCACCCCCCTGCCCCCTCTTAATGAATGGAGAGGGGGAGAATTGTTTTGGCATTTGGCGAGCCGTGCGCGGGAGTGCACGGGTTCTGGCGCAGGCGGGAAATGAGCCTTGGCCCACGAAGAAGTTGAACCCAAAAAGGTTTTTGTTTTTTCTTTGGTGAGCCCGGTGCGGGAGCGCCGGGGCCGCTGGTGCTGACGGGAAACGGAAGAACGATTTGCAAAACGCCAATATTTTTAGGTCACCTTTTTGCCAATCAGTGATTTATCGCGAGTCAAAAAAGCGTGTAAAATCGTCAGAAACTAATTGCCGAAGAATTCCGGCTTCAAGAAACAACCTGTTGCGAATACCGCGAAAATGAAAAGCGCTGATTCACTTTTTCTGAAAATAGAGCAGAGCAAATGGATCTGCTCGAACGAATTAGCGTTTGCCATTTTTGACAACTACCCGGTATCCAAAGGCCATGCTTTGGTCATTACCCGGAGAGTGGTACCAACCTGGTTTGAATGCACCGGTGAAGAGCAGGCAGCCTTGATGGACTTGGTCAACGAGACCAAGCAAATCTTGGATGAGAAGCTGGAACCGAAACCAGATGGATACAACATCGGTTTCAATGCCGGTGAAGCTGCCGGGCAAACGGTTCCACATGTCCATATCCATGTGATTCCCAGATACCTTGGCGATATGCAGGATCCACGGGGTGGTGTTCGGCATGTTATACCTGAGAAGGGAAATTATTTAGCGCCAGCGCCAGCGACAACGATTGAGAAAAGTGCATCTACCGAACGGGATATCCAATTAACCACGGGATATCCGGATAAATCTTTGTGGCCCATGCTTAGCGACCAGTTGGTCGGAGCATTGGAAATCGATTTGGTGGCCGCTTTCGCGCAACGGTCCGGTTTGGATTTGATTCAGAGGACGATATTTCGCGCGGTTCAAGCCGGGAGCCGAATCCGCATCCTGGTCAGCGACTACCTGGGGATAACCGACCCTGATGCCCTGGAACAACTGATCGGTTGGGTTGCCTGCACTGGAGACATGGATTCCAATCGCGCAATTGGAAGGCTGGAAGCAAGGCTTTTGGAATTTGAGAAAATCCATGGGGGACCAGCATCATTTCATCCCAAATCATGGCGCATATCCGATGCGAATGAAGGGATTTTGGTTGTAGGTTCCAGCAATATCTCCAGGGCTGGTCTTCTCAGTGGGATCGAGTGGAATTTAGTTGGGAGGTCCAAACCGGACAACACTGTTTTGAATCAGGCCATATCGTCATTTGAGGCATTGTGGAAACAGGCAAGTGCCTTAAACCTGGCTGTGATTGAAGGTTATCGGGAACGGTCCAAAAAAAGCGCGGCATTACGCGCCATCTGGGATGGAGAAGTTTCCGAGGGAAATATTCAGGAGGCAGTATCAGCAAGAGGTTTTGAAACAGGTAACGAACTACCCAACCCAAGGCCGTGGCAAATAGAAGCGCTCAAATCCCTGGCGAGAATTCGGGAGCAGAAATTCAACAAGGCGCTTGTCGCCGTAGCGACAGGTTTGGGAAAAACTTGGCTGGCTGCCTTTGATGTCATCGAATTGGGAAAGATGTTGGGTCGGTGCCCGAAAGTCTTGGTTGTTGCCCATCGTGCGGAAATTCTTGCACAAGCGGAATCGACGCTGAGAACGGCTCTCCAGCTTGCCTCTTCGAAATTCGGGTGGAATCATCCAACCACCAGTTGGTTTGCCGGTGATGGTGACAAGATGGCTGGCGACATTGTGGTCGCATCCATCCAGAAACTGGCCCGGCAAACAAAAGGGATATCCGAAAACCTGGACAGGCTAGAAAGGCAGGCTTTTGATTACTGTGTCATTGACGAAGTTCACCATGCGCAAGCGCCAAGTTATCGTCGGTTGCTGGCCCGCCTTCAATCGAGATTCACCCTTGGGTTGACTGCCACTCCTGAAAGAACCGATGGGATTGATGTCGCCACTTTATTTGATGACATCCTTGCTGCCCAAGCGACCATCGGGGATGGAATTGGCGAGGGCTCTTTGGTTCCATTCCGGTATCGGGGCCTGAAAGATGATGTTGATTTTGAACAGATACCGTGGAGGAACGGAAAATTTGACCTGACTGTGCTGGAGGAGCGGCTTGAAAACAGCAAGCGCATGGAACGGCTTTGGACCGAATGGCTAGCAACCGACGGAAAAAAGAAAGGCAAAACAGTTGTCTTTTGCGTCTCCAAAAGGCATGCCTTGTTCGCGCGGAACTGGTTGAGACGGAAAGGAGTTTCTTGCGCCGCGATTTTTTCCCAAGGTGAGGTCACAGGTGCCGATGGCAGGCAGGAAAAATCGGATTCGCGAATTGAATCGATCCAGCGCTTTTCGAAAGGTGAATTGAGTGCCCTTTGCGTTGTCGATCTTTTCAATGAAGGGGTAGATATACCTCTCATTGATCGGGTGGTCATGCTTCGGCCCACGGAATCCAAGGTTGTATTCCTTCAGCAATTGGGAAGAGGCCTTCGTGCCGCCGAGGGGAAAACCCGATTGACCATCATTGATTTTGTCGGGAACCACAAGGTTTTTGCCAACCGCTTAACGCATATCCTTTCCTTGAATGGAAGCAATTATCTTGGTGAAGGAAGGTGGAAACGATTCTCCGATTTCATCCGTGGTGGTGTGCCAATGTTGCCACCCGGATGTCTTCTTGATGTTGATATTGATGCCATTGAATTGATGAAGCGGTTTGTTCCAACTGGGAAGTCGGCAGCGGTTGAAGCTTATCGCACGCTGAGAATAGAGCTTGAAAGGCGACCAACACCTTCAGAAGTATTTCAGGCAGGTTACCTGCCTTTGGCAGTATCCGCGGACCATGGAAGCTGGTTTGGCTTTTGCGACGGCGAGAAGGATCTGGTTAACCTCGAACGCGAGTGCCTTGAGGCTTTCGGCAGGTGGTTTGAGATGTTGCAAACCACCGACTTGACTAAATCATACAAGATGGTTGTTCTCAGGGTGTTGCTGGATCAACAGCAATTCTGGAACGGGATGACAATTAAAAACCTTTCGGAAAAGTGCCATCAATTCTTAAAAAACCACCCGGTGCTTCGACAGGATTTGGAAGGCGCGGCTTGTAAGGTCACTAGTACTTTGGGTGAAAATGATGCCTTCAGGAAAATGTGGTTGAAGTATCCATTGAATCGTTGGGCCGACAGGCAAAATGGTCAGATATGGTTCATTATAAATGGTGATTTTTTTCAACCGAGTTTTCAGTGCGAGGAAAAACTTCGCGAAGTTTTTGAAGGAATGTCAGGAGAAATCATTGATTACAGGTTAGCCCAATATTTGCGTAACAGGCTGATAAACCGGAAGAATGAAGGTGCCGATGGCACAGAAGAGTCCTTTTTTGCAAAAGTCAGTCATTCGCGCGGGCGGGCCATTCTGTTTTTGCCGACGATTGAATCTGTGCCTGGAAGGCCTGTGGGACCCACCGAAATACGATTGCCTGATGGCCGATGCTGGGTTTTTAAATTTGTAAAAGTTGCCTGCAATGTGGCGTATCCGAAGGATGGTCAAACAGTCGGCAAGAACCAGTTGCCGGAATTGTTGCAGCAATGGTTTGGAGAAAAGGCAGGTCATCCGGGAACCAACTTCCAGGTTGAAATCCGGCATGAGCCGACAGCGAAAGGTTTGATCTGGGTTGCAAGGCCCCTTGTGTCGCCTGACACATCTGTGCCCAAAGCGAGCCAACCAAAAGGAGAAATCAATAGCACCCATGGTGGTTTCCCATTTCAATTCAATGCCACCTGCCAGGAGGCTGAGAAATATTCCACCCATGTTCCGGTTTTCCATTTATCCGTCGCCGCCGGCGCTTGGGGACCCGAAACCAGTCCCGAGGAGATTGGTTGGGCCGACCTGAGCGGGCGTAAGTTGGAACCTGGGATGTTTGTCGCCCAGGTGTTCGGCCATTCGATGGAGCCGATGATTCCTGACCGGGCCTGGTGTCTTTTCAAGAAACCAGCAGCCGGAACCCGCCAGAACAAGGTCGTGCTCGTGCAGTTCAATTCGCTGGGTGACCCGGAAACCGGCGGTCGATTCACCGTCAAGCGGTACCGCTCGGAAAAGGGTGTGACGGAGGAGGGCTGGGAGCATCGGGCGATCCGTCTGGTGCCGTTGAATCCCGAGTATGCGCCGATAGAGATCAGCGGGGACCTGGCGCGGGAGGTTCTGGTGGTGGGTGAGTGGGTGGCGGTTTTGGGTGGTGGGTGATGGGTGTGGGTTGGTTTGCGTGGACGGCGGCGTGGGTTTTAGTTTTGGGTATTTGGCGTGCCGTGCGCGGGAGTGCACGGGTACTGGTGCGGGCAAGTAACTGTGGCGGGGTTTTGGTGACTGGTGGTTGCGGGTTTTGGGCGGGGGCTGGTGCTGACTGGGGTGGGCGAGGTGGCTGTGGGGGGGTTGAACCCGTGCACTGCCGCGCACGGCACGCCTGAGGACAAGGCCAATCGCTGTGGGTGGGGGTTGGGTTTTTGTTAGGAGTAGTGGTGCGGGCGCTGGGGCGCGCGGTTTGCCGGGCGAGGACATAGATTTTGGTGGGTTGGGGAATGTTTTTTGTCAGCGCCAGCGGCCCGGGCGCTGCCGCACCCGGCTCACCAGGGAAGACAAAGGCGGGGGTTGGTGCTGACGGGGATGGGCGAGGTGGCTGTGGGGGGGTTGAACCCGTGCACTGCCGCGCACGGCACGCCTGAGGACAAGGCAAATCGCTGTGGGGGGTTGGGTTTTTGTCTGGGCTAGTGGTGCGGGCGCTGGGGCGCGCGGTTTGCCGGGCGAGGTCATAGATTTTGGTGGGTTGGGGAATGTGTTTTGTCAGCGCTAGCGGCCCGGGCGCTGGGGCGCGCGGTTTGCCAGGGAAGACAAAGGCGGGGGCTGGTGCTGACTGGGATGGGCGAGGTGGCTGTGGGGGGGTTGAACCCGTGCACTGCCGCGCACGGCAAGCCTGAGGACAAGGCAAATCGCTGTGGGTGGGGGTTGGGTTTTTGTTTGGGGTAGTGGTGCGGGCGGTTTGCCGGGCGCAGGTTCAGACGCCGATGTCTTCGTTCCACAGGGTGGGTTTGTCGGCGATGAAGCGTTGCATGAGGGCGATGCAGCGGGGATCGTTGGCGAGGGTGAGTTGGACGCCGTGGGAGCGGAGGAGGTTTTCCTCTCCCTGGAAGGTGACATTTTCGCCGATCACCACGCGGGGGATCTTGTAGAGCAGGATGGCGCCGGTGCACATGGGGCACGGGGACAGGGTGGTGTAGAGGGTGCTTTCGGCGTAGACGGCGGCGGGCAGGCGGCCGGCGTTTTCGAGGGCGTCCATCTCGCCGTGGAGGATGGCGCTGCCCTGCTGGACGCGGCGGTTGTGGCCCCGGCCGATGATTTTTCCCTGATGGACGAGGACCGAGCCGATGGGGATGCCGCCTTCGGCCAGTCCCTTTTCGGCTTCGGCGATGGCGGCATTGAGAAACGGGTCCATGGCGGGGGCTCCGGGGTGTGAGTGTTATTTCACCACGAAGGCGCGCAGGGGGCGATGGCGGAGTAGCAAGTTTTAGTTTTGGGTATTTGGCGAGCCGTGCGCGGGAGAGCACGGGTACTGGTGCGGGCGAGTAATTGTGGTGGATTTTTGGTGACTGGTGGTTGAGGGTTTTGGGCGGGGGCTGGTGCTGACTGGGACGGGCGAGGTGTCTGTGGGGAGGTTGAACCCGTGCACTGCCGCGCACGGCACGCCCGAGGACAAGACAAATCGCTGTGGGTGGGGTGGGTTACTTTGGGTCTGGGTTGCTGTAGCCGGAGATGAATTCCTTTTGGGACCCATCGGGTTGGAAAACGCTGCGGCGGATGGCGCCGATGTTGCCGCCGTAGACATGGATGGAGATGGAGGGGGCATCGGCGAGGGCATTGCGGACGGCGTGGATATCGCCGCGGGCGGGTGAGACGCAATCGACCATGCCGGGGGTCATTTGTGCGGGCGGGCCGGCAGGGATGAGGGCGCCGGAGGGGTGGCGGGTGAAGGGCTGGACTTCCTCGGCGCCGCGGAGGACGCCGACGAGGCCCCAGACGGTGTGGTTGTGGACGGGTGTGGATTGGCCGGGGCCCCAGACAAAGCTGACCACGGAGAAGCGTTCGGCGGGGTCGAGGTGGAGGAGGTATTGCTGGTAGCGATCTGCCCGGGGTGTGGCGAGGTGGTCGGGCAGCCAGTCGGCGGTGGCGATGAGTTGGGCGAGCAGTTGACCGCCATGGTGGAGGATTTCGGGCTCGGTGGGGGAGGTGCCGAGGAGGGCCTCTATGTCGGCGACGAAACGGGTGAGGGCGGGGGGCTGGGGGTGGGGGACCAACGGGATGCTCCTTGGGCAACGGGCCGGTTGGTGGCCCGCAGGCCTGATGGTATCCGAAGGCTTTGGGTTTGGGTGCTGGTGACGGGCGGGGGCGAGCCTTGGGCCAGGAAGATATGAAGCTGCCGGGGTTTTTGTCTTGGTGAGCCCGGTGCGGGAGCGCCCGGGGCGGCTGGCGGAGACGGGAGACAGAGGGGCCGGAAGAAGACCTCTCCACTTATGGGGAGTGTTTGATTTGTTTTGGCATTGGGCGAGGCGTGTTGTGGTGGGTTTTGGTTTTTTGTCAGCGCCAGTGGCCCGGGCGCTGCCGCACCCGGCTGGCCAGGGAAGACAAGGGTGGTGGGTTATTCCTCGGTGCCCGAGGAGATGTCGGGGAGGCCGAGGATTTCGAGGTGTTCGCTTTCGCGGTCGCGCATCATGCGGCGGTCGTGGGGGTCTTTGTCATCGTAGCCGACGAGGTGGAGGAGGCCGTGGATGACATAGAGGGACAGCTCGAGCTCGGGGTCGTGACCGCGCTCGGCGGCCTCGCGCATGGCGACCTCGACGCCGAGGACCAGCTCGCCCTGGAGGACCTTGCCGGCGGAGTAGGGGAAGGAGATGACATCGGTGGGGTAATCGTGCTTGAGGAACTGGTTGTTGACGCGCTGGCTGGTGGCGTCGTCGACGAAGGCGAGGCTGATCTCGAAATCGCGGATGTCCTCGTTGGCGAGGACGGACTCGGCGACCTTGCGGAAGCGGGCCTTGTCGATCTTGAGGTGTTCCTGGGGGGAGGCGATGCGGATGGGCATGGCGGTGGCATCAACCCGCTTTGGCAAGGGGGGCGGGTTGGGTGTCGAGGCCGTCGAGCAGCTTGAGGCGGTCGGGCGCCGTGGGCGCGGCCGCGTGTTCGCCGGCGGTGAAGAGGGCGGGCTTGAGATCGAGGATCTCCTGGGCGAGGAGGGCGTAGTCCTCGGCGCCGTGGCAGGTGGGGGCGTAGCCGAAGATGGATTTGCCGAAGCTGGGGCTTTCGGCCAGCTTGATGTTGCGGCGGACGCGGGTGCTGCAGAGGCGGGCGTCGGCCCAGGGGGTGGAGCCGCCGCGGGATTTCTCGAGGAAGCGTTGGATGTCCTCGACGATCTCGTGGGTGAGCTTGGTGTGCATGTCGCAGAGGGTGAGGACGACGCAGGTGACCTTGAGGCCGGGGTTGAGGCGCTTGGTGACGAGGCTGGTGGTCTCGAGCAGCTTGCCGAGGCCGTGCAGGGCGAGGAAGTGGGGCTGGAGGGGGATGATGACCTCGTCGACGCAGGTGAGTGCGTTGAGGGTGAGGACGCCCAGGGAGGGGGCGCAGTCGAGGACGAGGAGATCGAAGGGATCGGGCTCGGCGTTGACGAGGTCGCGGAGGATCATCTCGCGGCCGACCACGCCGGAGAGTTCGACCTCGGCGGCGGCGAGGTCGAGCGAGGAGGGGGTGACCCAGAGGTTGGGCTCGGTGTTGAGGCGGGTCTGGGACCAGGGGGTCTGGCGGATGAGCATGTCGTAGAGGGTGTTCATGCCGCGGGCGGCGGTGACCCCGAGGTGGGAGGAGGCGTGGGCCTGGGGATCGAGATCCATCAGGCAGACGGTTTTACCGGCGCCGGCCATGGCGGCCGCGAGGTTGACCGAGGTGGTGGTCTTGCCGACGCCACCCTTCTGATTGAGAACGGCAATCTTGCGCATGGCTGGTGCCCCTGAATCCATTCCGGGCGCGATCGGGCGCGAGCAAACCGGGCGCGATCGAGTCTGGAAGATATGGGTTTTCGGGTTTGGGCGAAAGTCCATCTGCCCGGCGCGGGTGATGGCCCATATTGCCCAAATTGCCTTTTTGGGTGTGAGTTGTGAAAACCGGGAAACCTGTGTTGCCCCGGAAATGAGGGTTTTGGTACTTGGGGGATGTTGCCCGAAATCCTGTTTCGGGCCCGGGAAGGACGCCCGGTCTGCACCATGGAGTTGCGCTCAAGGAAGGGCGGGGCCGCATGCAAGTGGTCATCCTCTGCGGGGGCCAAGGGACTCGCCTGCGCGAGACCTCGGAGCATCTCCCCAAGCCGATGGTTCCCATCGGCGGCAAGCCGATCCTGTGGCACATCATGAAGCATTGCGCGGCCCACGGGCTGCGCGAGTTTGTGCTGTGTCTGGGTTACAAGTCATACGAGATCAAGCGGTGGTTTCTGGAGTACCACCTGCGGGAGCGGGATTTCACCTTCCGGCTGGGTCGGCCGGACCAGATGGAGATCCATCCTTCGGACCGGGACGAGGAAGACTGGCTGGTGACCTTCGCCGAGACGGGCGAGCAGACGATGACGGGCGGGCGCGTGCGCCGGGTGGGGCCGCACCTGCGAGGTGGCAACTTTTTGCTGACCTATGGGGACGGGGTGTCGGACGTGGACCTGGGGGAGCTGGTGCGCTTCCACAAGGGTCACGGCAAGCTGGCGACGGTGACGGCGGTGCGGACACCGGGGCGTTTCGGCGAGTTGCGGCTGGACGGCGACACGGTGGAGGCGTTCGAGGAGAAGCCGGATGTGACGCGCGGGCGGATCAACGGCGGGTTTTTCGTGGTGCGGCGCGAGGTGATCGACCGGCTGGGGGATGACCCGGGGCTGGTGTGGGAGCGCGGGCCGCTGGAAGGATTGGCGGCGGACGGCGAGCTGGCGGCGTATCGGCATGACGGGTTCTGGCACGCGATGGACACGCCGCGGGACCACGCGGAGCTGGAGCGGCTGTGGGCCACGGGGCGGGCGCCGTGGGCGATCTGGAACGCGGCGGGCCCGGGGGACAAGCGCGCGCGGCGCGGGTACCAGGCACCTATGAGGGAGCGGGCATGAGCCACGCGAGCGGCAAGGACGACGGATTCTGGCGCGGGCGGCGCGTGCTGATCACCGGGTGCACCGGTCTGGTGGGCGCGTGGACGACGCGGGCGCTGGTGGCGCGCGGGGCCCATGTGGTGGGCCTGGTGCGGGACCGCGTGGCGGGCTCGGACCTGCGGCGCGGCGGGCTGATCCGCAAGATCGACCGGGTGCACGGTCGGCTGGAGGATTTCCAGTTTTTGGAGCGGGTGGTCAACGAGCACGAGATCCAGACGGTGTTCCACCTGGCGGCGCAGGCGATCGTGGGGACGGCCAACCGGTCGCCGCTGGCCACCTTCGAGGCGAACATCCGCGGGACCTACAACCTGCTGGAGGCGGCGCGGCGGAGCGGTTTGAACCCGCATGTGGTGCTGGCCAGCTCGGACAAGGCGTACGGCGACCAGGGTGGGGAGGCGTATGACGAGTCGTCGCCGCTGGCGGCGACGCACCCCTACGACGTGAGCAAGGCCTGCGCGGACATGCTGGGGCGGAGCTACTTCGAGAGCTACGGCCTGCCGGTGTGCGTGACGCGCTGCGGCAACTTCTTCGGCGGCGGCGACCTGAACTGGAACCGGCTGGTGCCGGGCGCGATCCGCAGCCTGCTGGCGGGCGAGGCGCCGGTGCTGCGCTCGACGGGCCGTGAGCTGCGCGACTACTTCTACGTGCGGGACGGGGCGATGGCCTACATCCACCTGGCGGAGCGGATGGCGGCGGACGAGACGATCCACGGCAGGGCGTTCAATTTCTCGGCCAACTTCCGCATGAACTCGCTGGAGATGATCGGGGCGATCTGCCGGCAGCTTGGCAGCCGGATCGAGCCACGGATTTTGGGGACGGCGACCAACGAGATCCCGGCGCAGCGGGTGGATAGCACGCTGGCGCGGGAGCGGCTGGGCTGGGCCCCGCGGTGGACCTTCGACGAAGCGCTGGAGGAGACGCTGGCTTGGTACCGGGCCCATCTGGCGGGGCTGGAGAGCGAGGCGAGCGGGGTGGATGAGCCGGAAGCGGCCACCGGAAGAAGGCTGGGCCGGGCGGCCTGAAAAAAACCAACGATTGGACCGCGACACCAGGAACCGACACCATGAGCAACCAGAAAGAGAAACCGATCCTCACCGCGGGGCCCTCCATCACCAAGCTGGAGCAGGACTATGTGGCCGACGCGGTGGCCCACGGGTGGAACCAGGACTGGAACCTGTACCTGGAGCGGTTCCAGCGCGCCTTCGGCGAGGTGACCGACACGCGGTTCACCCTGGCGACCAGCTCGTGCACGGGGGCGCTGCATCTGGCGCTGTTGTCGCTGGGGGTGGGGCCGGGTGACGAGGTGCTGGTGCCCGAGGCGACCTGGGTGGCGACGGCCAGCGCGGTGAAATACTGCGGGGCGACGCCGGTGTTTGTGGATGTGGAACCGGACACCTGGTGCATGGATCCGGAGCGGCTGCTGGCGGCGATCACGCCGCGCAGCAAGGTGGTGGTGCCGGTGCACCTGTACGGGCAGCCGGCGGACATGGGTCGGATCTTGAAGATCGCGCGGGCGCACGGGCTGAGGGTGATGGAGGACGCGGCGCCGGCCCTGGGGGCGACGGTGCTGGTGGACGGTGTGGAGCGGCCGGTGGGCTCGCTTGGCGATGTGGCGTGCTTCAGCTTCCAGGGCGCCAAGATCATGACCACCGGCGAGGGTGGCATGCTGGTGACGAACGACCGGGCGATTTACGACCGGGCCAGTTTTCTGAATGACCACGCCCGGGACCGGGCGAACGGGTTTCAGATCCTGGAGGTGGGTTACAAGTACAAGATGTCGAACATCCAGGCGGCGCTGGGCCTGGCGCAACTGGAGCGGCTGGACGAGCTGGTGGGCCAGAAGCGGCGGATCATGGGCTGGTACCGCGACCGGCTGGCGGGTGTGGACGGGCTGGGGCTGAACGCGGCGAACGGGTGGTCGAAGCCGATCTTCTGGATGAGCTCGGTGGTGCTGGACGAGGCGGTGACCCCGGGCCGGGAGCAGGTGACGCGTCATTTGAAGGAGCTGGGGATCGACACGCGGCCGTTTTTCCCGCCGCTGTCGAGCTTCCCGATGTTTCGCACGCCGGCGGGCCCGGGGCCTGTGGCGGCGCGGATCGGCCGGGGGGGCATCAACCTGCCCAGCGGGCACTCGCTGACCGAGGCGGATGTGGAGCGCGTGTGCCGGGGCCTGAAATCGGCGCTGGCGGCGCGCCCCGTGGCGGCGGCCTGAGGCGATTCCATGGCATCTTCCGCGACACAGCTTTCCTTTCCTTTGACCCCTTCGGGCCCCGTCGGCGCGGGCGGGGATGGCCAAGCGGTTGTCGAACAGTTCGCCGCCCTGAAAAATCCGGCGAGCGCGGGTGAGGCGTTGCCCCTGGTGGACGGCACGGGCCGGGTGGGGGCGCTGGTGCCGGTGACCTTTGCCGACGCGGGGGATGCCGGGGCGGTGGCGCGGCTGGCCCGGTGGCGGCAGGCGGCGCCGGAGGCGTTCCCCTCGGTGGGTGTGGTGACGGTGGAGGGGACGGGCCGCTGGCTGGAAAAGGCGGTGCTGGGGCAGGCGGACCGGATGCTGTTCTGGGTGGTGGACGGCGAGGGCAAGCCGGTGGGGCATGCCGGGTTCTTCCGGTATGACGCGGAAAGCAACACGATTGAGATCGACAATGTAGTGCGCGGGGAGAAGAGATGCTCGCGCGGGATCATGACGGTGGCGGTGCGGGCGCTGTGCGCCTGGGCGCTGGAGCGGCTGGGCGTGGAGGCGCTGTGCCTGCGGGTGTTTGACGACAACCCGCGGGCGATACGGCTGTACCGGGCGGTGGGATTCCGCGAGCTGTTCCGGTTGCCGCTGGTGCGGCAGGAGGAGCCTGGCGGGCACCGCTGGGTGGAGGCGGGCCCGACGCACCGGGGCCCGGTGGGGCGGCATTTCGTGACGATGCGCCTGGACCGGGAGGGCGCGGCACCGGCGAGCCCGCCGCGGCGGGAGGGCGAAAGGCCGGTGCTGAGCATTGTGATGCCGGCGAAGAACGAGGAGGGGAACCTGCACCGGGCGTTTGAGGAGCTGGGGGCGGTGCTGGACGCGCTGGGGGAGCCCTACGAGGTGCTGGTGATCGACAACGCCAGCAGCGACGGGACGCGGCGGATCATGCGCGAGCTGTGCGGGCGGGACGCGCGGTGGCGGTATTTGCGGTTCTCGCGGGACTTCGGCGTGGAGACCTCGATGGCGGTGGGGCTGCGGTCGGCCCGGGGCGACGCGGCGATGGTGGTGTTCAGCGACCTGCAGGACCCGGTGGAGCTGATCCCCCGGTTTGTGCGGCACTGGCGCGAGGGGACCGACGTGGTGTACGGCGTGGTGCGGGACCGGGCCGGGGACCCGTGGTGGAAGTCTTTGGGATCGAAGCTGTTTTACCGGCTGCTGGAGCGGGTGGGGGATTGCCGGTTGCCGGCGCGGGCGACGGATTTCCGGCTGCTGTCGCGGCGGGCGCTGGACGCGCTGGGGCAACTGGACGAGCGGAACCGGTATTTCCGCGGGCTGAGCCACTGGATCGGTTTCCCGTCGGTGGCGGTGCCGTATGACCGGCATCCGAGGCGGGCGGGGCGGAGCCACGCGCCTTTCTTCTATTTGGTGAACCTGGCGGCGCGGGCGGTGACCTCGTTCTCGCTGTGGCCGGTGGACGCGCTGGGGCATCTGGCGGCGGTGGCGCTGGGGGCGACGCTGGTGATGGGGCTGCTGGCGGCCCTGGGCGTGTGGAATTTGGGGCTGATTCATGTGCTGTTGGGGATGGTGCTGACCTCGACCCTGGCGACGGGCTGGGTGGTGGGGCAGTACGCAGGGCGCACCTATTTGGAGGCCCGGAGGCGGCCGATGTATCTGGCCGAGGAGACGATCGGCTGGGAGGCGCCCGCGGGCGGGCGGGGATACTGGACGCACGAGGCGGATGGGCCGGCGGGGCGCGGCGGGGCGGCGCCGGCGGAGGAGAGACCGCGGCCCTCCTGGGCGCCCTGAGGCGGACCTGGATGACACCCTGATTCACAACCGGAGAGAGCGACCATGTGGCAAGACCTGCATCAGGAAATTTTGGACAAGGTGCGCGAGTACAGCCAGGCGAGGCACCTGCAGCCGAAAGAGTTCGTGCCCGGGGTGACGCCGGTGCCGTACGCGGGGCGGGTGTTCGACGCATCGGAAGTGACGGCGGCGGTGGACACCGTGCTGGACTTCTGGCTGACGCTGGGGCCGCAGGGTGAGGCGTTTGAGAACGAGCTGGCGCGGGCCGTGGGGGTGCGGGAGGCGCTGCTGACGAACTCGGGCTCGAGCGCGAACCTGCTGGCGGTGAGCGCGCTGACCAGCCACACCCTGCCCGACGGGTTGCGGCCCGGGGACGAGGTGATCACGGTGGCGGCCGGATTCCCGACGACGGTGGCGCCGCTGGTGCAGAACGGTCTGGTGCCTGTTTTCATCGATGTGGAGCCGGGCACGGCGAACCTGCGGGCGGACCTGCTGGAGCGGGCCTTTTCCTCGAAGACGCGGGCGGTGGTGGCGGCGCACGCCCTGGGCCACCCGTTCGACCTGGACGCGGTGACCGAGTTCTGCCGGAAGCACGACCTGTGGCTGATCGAGGACAACTGCGACGCGCTGGGGGCTGAGTGGCGTGGGCAACGGACGGGATCGTTCGGGGACCTGGCGACGCAGAGTTTCTACCCGCCGCACCACCTGACGATGGGCGAGGGGGGCGCGGTGCTGACGAACACCCCGCGGCTGCGCCGGCTGGCGGAGAGTTTCAGGGATTGGGGGCGGGACTGCTGGTGCCCGTCGGGCAAGGACAACACCTGCGGCAAGCGGTTCGGCTGGAAGCTGGGCGACCTGCCGGAGGGGTATGACCACAAGTACATCTACCGTCACCTGGGCTACAACCTGAAGCCGCTGGACATGCAGGCGGCGATCGGGCGGAAGCAGTTGGCCAAGCTGGACGATTTTGTGGCGGCGCGGCGGGCCAACCACGCCTACCTGATGGAGGCGCTGCGGCCCTTCGAGGGTTTGATCCATCTGCCGGAGGCGGACCCGCGGGCGAACGCGTCGTGGTTCGGGTTTCTGGTGATCGTGCGAGACCACGCGCCGGTGAGCCGGCAGGAGATCATCCGGCACCTGGAGGCTCGGAAGATCCAGACGCGGCCGCTGTTCGCGGGGAACCTGCTGCGGCATCCGGCGTTCCAGAACATCGAGCACCGGGTGGTGGGCGACCTGCGGATGACGGACAAGATCATGCATGACGCCTTCTTCATGGGGGTGTATCCCGGCCTGACGCGGCCGATGCTGGACCACATGGTGAACAGCCTGCGCGAAGTGCTGGAGCCGGCGGCGGCCGGCAAAACGGCACGCATCGGCATGCCGCAGATCCAGGGCGCGGCCTGATGTCGCCGGGAGCGCGACGGTGGCTGGTGGGCGCGGCGCTGCTCGCCGTGCTGGCGGCCCACGCTTCGACCCGGCTGGAATCGTTGCGGCAGATCGGGCTGGAAGAGCGACAGTTCTGGTCGGACACCTTCCGGTATTCGTTGGCGGCGCTGGCTGGGCATGGCCTGAGGCCGGTGCAATTCGCAGGCGTGCCCGAATCGATCCCCTTGCAGCGATTTTTGAGCCTGCAGGCGCCCGCGTTGAGCCGGGAGGATTTCGACGGGTATTTCAGCCTGCCGGAATCCGCCCCGGTGACTCCGCCGGTGGGGATCACGGACGCCAGTGACGAACATTTGCCTTGGCCCTTGTACACCACCCGCATTTTGGACCTGTGGACGGCCACGGGCCTGTGGTGGCTGTTCGGCATCCGCTGGGATGTGTTGTTCTGGTTTTACGCCGGGTTGTCGACGCTGGCGTGCCTGTGCGTGTTTTTGACCGCGCGCGGGCTTTCCAGGAACGCCTGGGTGGGGGTGGTGGCGGCTGTTTGCTATTCGGTGATGCCGCTGGAGATCTCCTACACCGCCTATTCGCCGCGGGATATCTCGCCGCTGTGGTTTGGGGCGCCGGCTTGGGCGTGCCTGGCTTGGCTGGTGGGGACACGGAAGACGGTGGCGGGGGACCTGGTGGCGGCCGGGCTGGCTGGCTTTTTGGCGGCCCTGGGCCTTGGGTGGCGGCATGATGCCCTGGTGACGGTGATTGCGATGACGGGGCTGGCGGGGCCGGCTTTGTTGCTGGCGGGGCGCGGTTGGAAAACGGCGGTGGCGGGGACCGTGTGCTGCCTGGGAACAGCGTTGGTGCTGCGGGTGGGGATAGCGGCTTTGTGTCCGGTGGTCCCGCAGGGGTCTGGCGTGGGATTCCACATGGCCAGTTACGCGGAGGAGACCCGGTGCAACCTGTTCCATCTGGAAAACAGCATGGGGGTCTCGCGGGATGACCTGCAGGTGATCGTGCGGGTGGCCCAGAGGCGGATGGAGGAGGGGCTGGAGCCGCTTTCGTTCGATCCCGAACATTGCCACGAGATTTATGGGGCCGACCATGCCCGGATCAGCCGGGAGTTGTTTTGGGAGTCTTTCAGGCTGAATTTGCCGACCTGGCTGGGGAACGCGCCGCACTTTGTCTGGCGGGCCCTGCAGGCCACGCGGCTGGCGGACCTGCCCCTGGCATCGACGGGGCACGCGCCGGAACTGGATCCCCAGCGGACCCGCAAGCCGATGTCGTGGTGGATATCGATGCAGAAGTGGCTGGCGGCGGCGATACCGGTGTTGGCGATGGTGGGGTGCCTGCGGGTTTGTTTCGGGCTGCCGTGGCATGACGCCCGCGCGGCCTGGCTGCTGCGGGGCCTGGCGGGCCATTTGGCCGGGTATGTGCTGATTCTTTTCTTTGTGTTGCCGGAGGAGAAGCACGCGGGGCCGTTGCTGATACCGATGGCTGTGCTGGCGGCGGAGGCGTGCGCGTTTCTGGCGGGGTTGGGTGACCCGGTGCGCCGGGCTGTGCTGGCGGCGGGTTTCACGCGCTGGCGGGTGGCTTGTTACGCGGTGGCTGTTTTGGTGGTGGTGGGCGGGTGGCGGGGCGCCACGGCCTGGGTGGAAAAAGTGGCGCTGGACGCGCGGGAAAAGCAGCGCCAGGAGGCGCTGGGTTTGGCCGGGCGGGCGGAGTGGCTGGAGAACGAGGGGGATCCGATCCGCCAGGAATGGGTGCGCGAGGGGGCGGAAACCCGGAAGGCCGTGGCGCTATTGGCGTGGGTGCGGGCTGACCAGAGCGGGGTGCGGCTGGCGTGCCGGGAGGGGACCTACGGGCACCCCAAGGCGCTGGTGCAGTACCATGATTCGCCCAGCCGGTTGTTCACCACCTGGCACCGGGTGCCGGACGGGGAGCCGAGCCTGTTTGTGGTGACGCTGCCGGGGCACGGGCTGTTCGGCGACGAGCGGGGTGACATCGCGCGGCTGGAGGTGATCGGCAAGGGGAAGATATTGCGGACGGCCCGGCTGGAACTGAAGACCGGACCGGGTGAGGACCCGCTGCCGTGGTTGAGGACGCTGGTGACACCCGGGGAAAAGCAGGCGGGCAGCCCGCGGTTGCGGAGTTTCAGCATGTCGGGGGCGACCATGCACCGGCTGAAGGTGCGGGATGTGTACCTGGGGCTGGAGCTGGAGGAGCAGGCCCTTTACGATGCGGTGAAGTGGCGGGCGAACCTGCACGCGGAAGACAAGCGCAAAGACAGCCGCGAGGCTGAAGAATCCCCCTGATTTGGTCGCATGCATTCAACCCGCATCCCTGAAGCCCCGACCGACGAGCTGCGCCGGCTGAGACGGGCCCTTTTCCTGTTGATGGCCGAGGTGGAGATCCACGCCTTCGGGGTGATTCTGGCCCTGACGGGATTGCTGTGCTGCCTGCCGTTCATCGGTTTGGGGCGGGAGGAGTTGCTGTTGGTGCTGTGGGTGGCGGCGCAGATTGGCGCGGCCTCCACGCTGGTGGGCATGGTGGGGCGGTTCGGCTGCCGGAAGGTGGGGATGCGGAAATTCGTGTACGGGGCGGTGGCGCTGGACTTCGCGGTGTTTTTGCTGGGGGTGGTGGGGATCAGCGGATTGGTGCCCGGCGGGGTGGTTTTTTGGGCGGAGCTGCCGCGGTTGATCAGCTTTATTTTGACACTGGGTTACCTGACCGACCTGGCGGTGGGGGCCGGTGAGGCGGAAATCGCCGAGTTGCTGCGGGGGGCGGCGAAGGCGCTGCTGTGGCAGTTGATGCTGTGGCCCGCGGTGGTGTTCACCGCGGTGGGGGCATGTTTCGGGGCGTTCGCCTTCGCGTGCATCGTGCTGCCGCTGTTGCCCTTGGCCCTGGCGGGGCTGGGGGTCTACCTGTTTGTGCGGGTGGTGGTGGACTACGCGTTCGCGGTGCGGCGTCTGAGGGCCGTGGTGGCGTGGCGCATCAACGCGCTGGAGGAGGGCGCCATGCCCTCCTCCAGCGGGGAATTCAACTGACTTGGCAATTATCAGCCAGGTTGTCCGCCCGGGGTGTAGGGTTTGGAGCCGGCCGACGGGTTGTTGGCCACAAAGGTGCCCAGCAGGCTGTCGGTGGGCAGGAAGACGGCGTCGATGAGGCTGAGGTCATCGTAATTGAACACATTGAAGGTGGCTTTGGCGCCGGCGCCTGAGCTGGCGAAGATATCGCCGACGCCGTCCTTGTTGTAATCGGAAACCGCCACGCTGACGCCGCCGGTGAAGCCCTGGGCGAAGGCCAGGAAGTTCTTCAGCAGGTTGCCCTGCAGGTCGAAGACCGAGATCTCAGCCTTGCCGTTCTTGCCCGGGCCGGCGCCGACGACCAGTTCGCTGAGGCCATCGCCGTTGAGGTGACCGGCGGCGACCCAGACGCCCTGGTAGAGGTTGACGGGATTGAAGGCGTAGAAGCTGGCGAGGGCCCGAGACGGGTCTTCGAGGGTGAAGGTGGTCACGTGGCTGTTGATGGCCGGGCTGGCCACGACCAGGGACTGGCCGGTGGAATCGGGCCCGCTCATCGCCACGCGCACACCGCCGCGGTAGGCCTGGGCGTAGGCGTAGAAGGCCTTGCGGAAGGTGCCGGTGACGGCGTCGAAGGCGCTGATGGAGGGCTCGGCGCCGGGGCCGGCGCCGCCGAGGACTACCGTGGTGGCCTTGCCATCGATCTTCGTCACGCCGCCTGCGACGGTGACGCCGCCGCGGAAGCCCGGATCGAAGGCGTAGAAGTTGTACGCGACATTTCCGGTGCCGGCATCGAGGACCAGCACGGCCGGGGCGCCGCCGGTGGCGACGGCCACCATGATGGAGTCGGCGGTGCCGTCACCATTGCGATCGACCAGCGAGGTGCTGAGGGTGCCCTTGAAGCCAGGGAACGGTGTGAACTGCTGCTGGGTGCCGGAGGGATTGTTGATGAGGACATTGCCGTTGCCGAGGGACACCACATAGCTGCCGGGACCGAGGTCGAAGGGCGTGGTGAGGTTGGAGCCGGTGGCGGCGGGAACATTGCGCCAGACATTGATGGTGAGCGCCTGCGTGGCGGGGGTGCCCACGCCGTTGGTGGCGGTGACGGTGACCGGGTAGGTGCCCAGGGTGCCATCAGCCGGGGTACCGGAGAGGACGCCGGTGCTTGTGCTGAAGGACATGCCGGTGGGCAGGGCCCCGGTGAGCGCATAGACACGCGCGGGGAAACCGGTGCTGGTGACCGTGAAGGAGCCGGCGATGGTTTCGGTGAAGGTGACCGTGTTGGCGCTGGTGATGGCGGGCGCCTCGTTCACGGTGAGGGTGAAGTTCTGCGTGGCGACCGGGTTGATGCCGTTGGAGGCGGTGATCACCAGCGGGTAGATGCCACCCGTGAGGGCGGCGGCGTTGCCGGAGAGGATGCCTGTGCCGGTGTCGAAGGTCACACCGGTGGGCAGGTTGCCTGCGATGGCGTAGGTCCTGTCGGGGTAGCCGGTGCTGGTGACGGTGAAGGAGCCGGAGGTGCCGACCGTGAAGGTGGTGGCGTTGGCGCTGGTGATGGTGGGTGCCCAGTTCACCGTCTGCTGGACATTGCCGTTGCTGCCGTTGTAGTTGCCATCGCCGGAGTAGGTGGCGACGACCTTGCTGATGCCGGGGGGCATGGTGGTTGTGGTGACGGACGCCTTGCCTTGGCTATCGACCGTGATGGTTCCGAGGCTGGTGGAGCCGTAGGTGAACTGGACCGTGCCCGAGGGGAACGGGGCCCCGGAGGCCTGGACGATCGTGGCGGTGAAGGTGACCGAATTGGTAAGCAGCGAGGGATTAAGGGAGGAGACCACCGTGGTGGTGGTGTTGGCCTTGTTGATGACCTGGTTGGCGTTGCCGGTGCTGGTGTTGTAGTTGGGATCGCCGTTGTAGGTGGCGATGATGGTGTTCGTTGCCACGGGGAGGGTGCTGACCGTGAACGAGGCGACTCCCTGGCTGTTGAGGGTGTAGGTTCCCAGGTTGGTGGCGCCCGAGACGAAGGTCACGGTGCCGGTGGGGACCAGGGCACCCTGGATGCCAGCAACGGTGGCGGAGATGGTAAGTAGGGTTCCGAAGGGGGCCGGGGCTTGGGTGGTGACGGTGGTGGAGGTGTTGGCCTTGTTGATGACAAGGGGATCTTGCGGGCTGTCGGAGGCGTTGTAGTTGGAATCACCCAAGTAGCTGGCGACGATGCTGTAGGCGTTGCCGGCCAGCATGGCGGAAGTGCTGAAGGTGGCCACGCCGTTGGCCAGGGTGCCCGTTCCCAATAAGGCGGAAGTGGCGCTGTCCACAAACCGGACATCGCCGGTGGGGAGCAGGGCGCCGGAGACCCCGGTGACAGTGGCGGTGAAGGTGATGCTGGTGCCGTAGACAGAGGGGTTGGGCGAGACGATCAGCGCCGTGGTGGTGGCGGCCTTGTTGACGGTCTGCGTCACCGCGGGGCTGGTGGCATCGTTGTAGTTGGGATCCTGGGAGACGAACTGGATGGAGAGGCTGTTGTCGCCGGCGAGCAGTTGGGAGTAGCTGAGGGAGGCGGTGCCGGAGGTGTCGAGGCTGCCACGGCCGATTTCGGTAGCACCGCTCAAGAAGATGACGGTGCCCACCGGTACCGCGCCGGAGTTCACCGCGGGCACCGAGGCGGTGATGGTGACAACGCCACCGTAGATGGACGGGTTGGGGCTGGGCTGAACTGTCGGCAGCGGGGTAGCCTTGAGGACGGTGAGTGGGACCGCCGCGAAAGCAGGGTTGTAGTTGGGATTCACCGTGGAGTTGGCGACAGCCTCCACCGCCAGGGCGTAGGCGTTGGTTGAGGCACCGAGGACGGTGCCGGAGGCGGGGTCGTAAACAAGAGTGGGCGCATAGGAGGGATCGCCGGCAACGCCGGTGACGGTGGCGTTGAGTTGGTCGGCGCCGAGGGGTGTGCCGTAGGTGATGGTGGAGACCAGGGGGTTCCACGAGATGAGTTGGTCGGCCTTGGCCACGGTTTGGGTGAGGGTGGCGCTGGTGGCGTTGTTGTAGTTGGGATCCTGACTGACGAACTGGACGCTGACCAGGTTGTCACCGGCGGGCAGCCAGCGGTAATCGAACGAGGCCTTGCCCTGGGAATCGAGGGGGAGCGGAATCGGCGTGAGCAGGGTGGTGCCATTCAGCCCGCCGAAGAAGTTCACCGACCCGACCGGGATGGTGCCGAGGCCCACGGCCGGAACGGAGGCGCTGATGGTGATCTGGTCGCCATAGGTGGAGCTTGCGGGGCTGGTGCTGACCGTTGGCACCGGGGTGGCGGCGAGAACGGTTTGCACCAGCGGGGGCGCGCTGGTGGAGGGGAAGTAGTTGGCGTCACCCGAGTATTGGGCCTCGATGGAGTGGTTGACGGACAGGGTGCTTGCCAGCAGGGTGCCGATGGAGAAGGTGGCGACGCCGTTGGAGTCGACGGAGGCGGTGCCGATTTGGGTGGAACCATCCATGAAGGCCACGGTGCCGGTGGGTTTCAGCAGACCGGCGACCCCGGTCACCGTGGCTGTGAAGGTGACCAGGTCACCGTAGGTAGATGGATTGAGGGAGGTGGTGAGCGCGGTGGAGGAGGAAGCCTTGGTGACCGACTGGGCGACGGTGGGGCTGTCGGAGTTTAGGTAGTTGGCGTTGCCGGTGTATTTGGCAACGATGTTGTGGGAGCCCACGGTCAGGGCGTTGGTGGAGTAGACCGCCACGCCGGAGGAGAGGGTCTGGGTGCTGAGCAGGGTGGTGCCATCGTAGAACTCGACGGAACCCGACGGGATGGCCCCGGCCCCCCGGCCTGTCACGGTGGCGGTGAAGGTGACCGAGGTGCCGTAGACAGAAGGATTGGGGGCGGCAATCAGGGAGGTTGTCGAAGCGGCTTTTTCAACTTTCAAGTCTTTGGTTTCGGACCTGGGATTGTAGTTGGCTGATTCAGCGGAAGAGGCGGTGATGGGGTAGGTTCCCGCATCGAGGAGGTCGCCGGCGTTGAGTGTGATGTTGGTGGGCCTGGTGTAGACCAACGCGGTGGGCTGGGTGGTGCCGGCAGTGGAGGAGCCGGTGAGGACGGCATTCAACTGGCCGGTGGAGGCGTTGGCGGACAGCACATCGCCGTAGATGATGGGGCTGGTGAAGCCGGTCCACGACAGGCCGGGGGTGAATTTGTTGACAACGAGCTTGGCGCCGGCGGGCGGATTGATGGTGACCGAGTTGTAGTCTGCGGTGGTCTCAGAAGTGGCGCTCATCACATAGCCGGCGGCATTGGCAGCCAGGAAATTGGCGGTGGTGACGGTGTTTCCGTCGGCCTTGTAGACCGTGTTGGCGTTGGAGGGCGTTGCGCCGCCCGCACCCAGGTTGCCCAGAACGGCGTTCAACTGGCCGGTGGTGGCGTTGGAGGAGAGCAGGTCACCATAGGTGATGGGGCTGGTGAAGCTGGTCCAAGAGAGGGTGGGGGTGATTTTGTTGATAGTCAGGGTGAAATTCTGGGTGGCATTCGGGCTGAAGCCGTTGCCGGCAGTAATAGTGAAAGTGTAGGTGCCGGTTACGGCAGTGCCGGTGGGCGGGTTCACCGACATGCTGGCTTGGCCGTTGCTGGTGGCGGCGATGGTGACCCAAGAGGGTGTGCCGGAGCTGAGGCTGAAAGTGTTAGCCAGGGGATAACCACCTGTGGTGGTGACTGTGAAGGTGTTGGTGCTGAGCACATTGTAGGAGACGCTGTTGGCGCTGGTGATGCTGCCGACCGGCTCGTTGATGGTGAGGGCGAAATTAGAATCGTAGGTTTTGCCAACTGTGTTGGTGGCGGTGAAGATGATGTTGTAAAGGCCACCTGTTCCAGCAGCGGGGGTGCCGCTGATGCGGCCGGAGCTGGCATTGAATGACAGGCCGCTGGGTAGCGTGGTGCTGGAGGTGTTGCCATTGATGCTGTAGATGGCGTAGGTGATGTCGCCCTGGGTGTAGGGATCGACAGTGGCGAACGGAATGGCGCGCGCGGTGACATCGAAGGTGGTGTTAGCCACACCTACCTGGAAGCTGGTACTGCTGTTCGAGACAAACCAAGGCCGTTGAACCAGGGGTGAAGCCACTTGGGTGGAAGTGGTGGTGGATGGCGCGGTTGGAGTGCCGTTGCCCCAGGAGACGACAGACCTGTCCGCCTTTTGGGCCGTGAACTGGTTGTTGGTCGCATAGACCTGGGTCACCGTGGCTGGTGCGGGGCTGGGAGTTGTTCCACCGAAATTGGCATTTCCCCATGCCTGAACGGTGCCGTTGCCGTTGGCATCGACATTCTTAATGACCGCGAATGCGCCGGTATTGGAGTAGACATTGGCGACCCCGGTGAGGGCGCCAGGGGAGGTGCCGCCATTGGCGCCGTCACCCCAGACCGTCACCAGCGACAGGTTGCCGGCGGAGCCACTGAAGGCGGCGAAGGCGGAGCCTGTTGAAAACACCTGACCGCCGGCACCGATACTGGCCGGGGCACCAGTACCACCATAAGCCGAACCGCCCCAAGCTTCGACATCGCCGCTGGCGTTGACGGCGCAGAAGGCCCTTTCGGTGGATGTGACATTCACCACATTCTTGAGGGACGTTGTGTAGGTGCCGCCGCCGTAGGTGGCGTCTCCCCATACTTTCACTGAGCCGTCAGCCAAGGTGTAGGCGAAGGCACGCTGGTTGGAGAAAACTTTGTAAGCCGCGGCCGCGGTGCCACCACCACCGTAGGCGGTATCACCCCAGGCGGCACCATCGTTGCCGGCGCCGATGGCCGCGAAGGCGCGTTGGTTGGAAACGATGGTCTGCACATTGGTGGGAATGGATTGGCCGGTCAACAGGGAGCCGCCGGCGGTCGCATCGCCGAAAAGGTCCACGGTGCCATCGCTCCTCAATGCGGCGTAGGCGCGCTGGGTGGTGTAAACACCGGTGATGGTCACGGTGCCGGAGGGTGCGGACCTGGTGCCGCTGTCGGCTGAATTGCTGCCGTACCACCAGACGATGGTCTTGTCGGATTTGAGGGCGGCGAAGCCATTCTGCGTGGAGTAGATGGCCACAACCCCCGAGGTGAGGCTGTTGGCGATGGTCCCTGATGGTGGGGTGGCGCCGAAAGCGTTGTCACCCCAGACGATCACGGAGCCGTCGCTGCGCAGCGCGGCGAAGGCGGCCTCGTTGGAATACAACTGCACGGTGCGGACAAAGCCCGGGGCGCTGGTGGAGCCCAAAATGGTGGGAATAGTCCCGCCGGCGGTAGCGGACCCCCAGCCACTGACGGTTCCATCGCGATTGATTTGGGCGAAAGCGGTCAGGTTGGGGAACTGCTGGCTGGAACCGGCGGTGATGGAGATGCCCATGCCGGTGCGCTGGTTGGGCAGAATGGTTGTGGGCAAGCTGAGGCCGGCTTCTTCCCACTGCGCGAGGGTGGCACCGAGGGCGTGGGTGACTTGGCCGGTGGCGTATTCGAGGGTGGCGTCGCCACCGTTGGCACCAGTGAGGCCGGTGCTGGCGGCCACATCGGCGCCGGTGAGACTTGCGAGGTAGTTGGTGAAGGCGATGCCGTCTTCGGTGCTGGCGACGGAGCAACCATAGACCAGGATGTCGGCGCCGGGGGCGAGGTGTGCCCCCCAGGAGGCGATCTCCCGGGAGTGGGCGTCCAGAACGCGCTGGTCGATGACCTGGTCACCCAACAGGATGGCCCCGGCTTCGCCGTGGCTGATCAGGCGGACCACACCCACATTGGCGCGGGCTGCCAAGGCGGCGGAGATCTGGCTGATGGCATCGCTGGAGGCGCTGACGGTGACCACATCGCGGCCGGCCAGTTCTTGCTGGGGAACCTGGTCGAGCAGGTACTCATCGACAAAGACCACATCGCGGGAGGGTTGGGCCTCCAACACTGGAACCCCCAAAGCGGCACTGGTAGCCAAGGCGGGAGTCAGCCTGCCCTCCAGGGTTTCCAGTCGGAGTTGCCGGGACGGGCGGGTGGTGATGGCCATGGGGATAGGCTCCTGATGCGAAACAGAATGCGGCTTTAATCTCTATCGGATCGGACTTTAGACGGAAATTCGCTCGAATATACCATACAGCAACCCGCCTAAGAGCCCTAACTGTCAGGGACGATGCAGATTCTCCAAGCCTTGTCGTTTTTCCAAACGACTTTTTTATGGGAAGCGTTTGTGCCAATTGTGGCACTTGGCGCAACTTTCAGGATTGGGCGTGGATGTTCCACCTGAAGTTCCGACGAAAAGGAGCGCCCGCCGGTTTTTATTGAAGGAAAGCGTGACCCAGGCTGCCTTCCTGGCGGAGTCGGGCAAAACCTAGGTCAAAAAAGGCGTTCAGGCTGGATTTTCTTGAAGAAAAATCGATGAATTTTTGAGCTTAGCCGGGTTGATACCAGCTGAAGAATCAAATGGGATAGTTGGGTGGAATGGATGGCCTGTACGGCCGGAATTCCATTCCATTTTTTGGTGCTGGTCGTTCAGGTGGAGGATTTCGGCAGTGTACGGCCTGTGTTTTCCCCTTGGACCCGGGCGATGAAGGCCTCGACCGGCATGCTTCCCAGGTCGGCCCCGCCGCGTTCGCGGATGGTGACCGCCCCGGCCTGGACTTCTTTGTCACCGACCACGGCCAGGTAGGGGACCTTGTCCATGGCACCCAGGCGGACCTTGGCGCCCACCTTGTCCGGGCCCAAATCGGCGGTCACGCGGATACCGGCTTCGCGCAGCCTGGACTCCACCTCCTTGGCGTAGTCGTTGAACTTCTCGCTGACCGTGAGAACGCGGACCTGCTCGGGGGCCAGCCAGACCGGGAAGGCACCGGCGAAATGCTCGATAAGGATGCCCATGAACCGTTCCATGGACCCGAAGGGAGCCCGGTGGATCATCACGGGGCGGTGGGACTTGTTGTCGGTCCCGGTGTATTCGAGGTCGAACCGTTTGGGCAGGTTGTAGTCCAGTTGCACCGTGCCCAATTGCCACTCGCGGCCGATGCAATCGCGGACGACGAAGTCGATCTTGGGACCATAGAAGGCCGCCTCGCCCTCCTCGGCGGTGTATTCCATGCCGAGGGATTTGACCACGCGGATGAGGGAGGCCTCGGCGTTGTTCCAGTCGTCATCGCTGCCGACATATTTGTCGGAGCCCTTGGCGCGCAGGCCGATGCGGACGCGGTAATCGGTGAGGCCCAAGGTTTTCAAAACCAGTTGGACCAGCTCGATGTTCGCCAGCAGTTCGGACTCGATCTGGTCGGGTGTGACAAACAGGTGGGCATCGTCCTGGGTGAAGCCGCGCACCCGGGTCATGCCGGACAGTTCGCCGGTTTGCTCGAACCGGTAGACGGTGCCGAACTCCGCCAGGCGCACCGGCAGGTCGCGGTAGCTGCGGGGGACAGCCTTGTAGATCTGGATGTGGTGTGGGCAGTTCATCGGCTTGAGCAGGTAGCCTTCCTGCTGCTCGAGCCAGTTCAACAGGGCTTTGGCCCTGCCGGCGGTGTCCTTGGCCTGGCGGTATTCCGGCATGTCCACCGAGTGGATCTTCAACAGCTCTTCCACCAGCCGTTCGGTGGCCTGGATGCGGCTTTCCTGGGTGACGGCCTCGGCGTAGCCGGGAATGACCAGACAAGCCTGGGAAAGGAACAGGACCATGTCCCGTTCGCGGGCCTCATCGAGGACGCCGGCCTGCAGGCGGTATTGGCACAGGTCGAGGGCGCTGGCCGCAGGATGCTGGTACAGGGGCGGGAACTGGGCGTCGCGGTAGTAGGGGAAGTGGCCGCTGGTGCGGTACATCTCCAGCTTGCCGACATGGGGGGTGTAGACGGGGCTGTAGCCACGGCGGGTCAGTTCCTCGCGCAGGAACTGTTCCAGGATGCCGCGGATCAGGGCACCGCGGGGCATCCACAGGATCATTCCCGATCCGGCCAACGGGCTGATGGTGAACAGGTGGAGCTGTTTGCCGAGCAACCGGTGGTCGCGCTTTTTGGCTTCCTCGAGTTGCTTGAGGTAGGCGTCCAGATCCTTCTGCGAGAAGAAGGCGGTGGCGTAGAGGCGCTGCAGTTGCTGGCGGGACGAATCACCCTTCCAGTAGGCGCCGGCCAGCGACATCAGCTTGAAGGCGCCCACCTTGCCGGCGTGGGGGAGGTGCGGGCCGCGGCAGAGGTCGATGAATTCGCCCTGGCGATAGAAGCTCAGCGAATCCTGCCGGCAGAGTTCCTCGTCGATGTGCTCGACCTTGAGTTTCTGGCCCATGCCTTCCACGAGGGACCGGGCCTCGGCGGTGAGGCGCTCGAAGCGTTCAAACGGCTCGGAGGCCTTGATGATCTTGCGCATCTCCTCCTCGATGCGCGGGAAATCCTCCTCGCGGATCGGGGTGGGGGATTCGATGTCGTAGTAGAAGCCGTTCTCGAGGGCGGGACCGAATGCCAGCTGGGAACCGGGGAACAGGCGCAACACCGCGCGGGCCATGATGTGGGCGCAGGAGTGGCGGAGCACCTCGAGGGCTTCGGGATCGCGGTCGGTCAGCAGTTTGATTTTGAGATCAGCCCCTTCAGGCAGGGGCAGGGTGAGGTCGGTGACTTTGCCATTGATCACGGCGGCAATCGCCGCCTGAGCCAAACGCTTACCAATTCCCTCGGCCAGATCCATGGCGGAGGAACCTGCGGGAAGTGTTTTGGACGAGCCGTCCGGAAGAGAAACGGTAGGCATGCGGACGCTCCCTCACGGCAAGCTGAGGATGGCGAAGGTTCCGACCCCGGATTGGCTGAACTTGGGCGACACGGCAAACCCGGATCGCCCCGGGAGAAATCAATCGCCGACGTAGGGCAACAGGGCCAGGAAGCGGGCCCGCTTGACGGCATCCTTCACGGCGCGCTGGAAGGCGGCGCAGTTGCCAGACCGCTTGCGGCTGAACAGCTTGCCCTGGTTGGTGCACATCTTGCGCAGGGTGGCGTAGTCCTTGTAATCCACGAAAGCGGGCCTGGGGCACCCTTCCTTGGTGCAGAACCTGCAGCGGTTTTTCTTGGCCGTACCCTGCTTCTTGCGAACCATCGAGATATCCTGCTTCGGCGTGTTGGGTGATGCAAAATCAAGCCGTTACCCTAGCTCAAACAAGGCGTGTTTGTCAACGACAGAGATACTCCGGAAAACCAAATGAAATCATGCGATATTATTTAATATGTTAATTTATTTTTGATCAGGCTTTATATCTTCTTTCTTGGCTTCCGGTTTCGGGTTGGGATCCTTGGGATCATCCTGACCGACCAAACGCTGGCGGGCCTGCTTTTCCAATTCCTGGGCGACCGTGTCGTTGGGTTTGTTTTCGAGAGCCAACCGGAAGGCCTGGACCGCCTCGCCGAATTTCTTTTCCCGCATGGCGTTCCGGCCGACGGCCATGGCGGATTCGTAGGGGTCGACCGGGTTGGCCTTTGGGTTGGCCAAGGCCAGCGCCTTGGCCTTGGCCTGCTTGATGATGTTGGCGGCGGAGATATCGGTGGGGCGCATGCGGAGGGCCTGATCAGCCAGTTTTTCAGCGGTATCGGGGTCGCGCTCGACGGCTTCCCGGGCGCGGGTGACCAGATCCTGGAACTTGGCTTCCTCCAGCAGGTCGATGGTTTTTTGCTCGGGAAACAGCCGGACGGCGCCTTCCAGCATGAAGGCGGCAGGGCCATATTCCTTGCGCCCCATCAGGAGCATCCCCTGACGCAGGGCCTTCTCGTAATCGGTGGCGCGCTGGCCCAGACGGTCCTTGGCGCTGCGGGCATCCATCAGGGCGCGCAGGGCGAAGCTGTCGCGGCTGTTGGTCTGCCGCAGGGCGTTCTCGAAGCATTCCACGGCGGCGATGGGGTTGCCGGCGGCCATGGCGGCCCTGCCCTGGGCCATGTAGCCCAGGTACTTGGGATCGTTGCTGAGGGGGTTGGCGATACCCTGGATGCGGTTGACCAGCTGTTGCGCGTCGGACATCAGCTTCCGGATGGTGCGGTCATTGGGGGTGAGGTTGTCGGCGTCCACCAGCAGGAAGAAGGCCTCCTGGGGGTTACCCTTGGAGATGAGGTTCTTGGCCGCGGTGACCATGGCCTGCGAGTTCCGTTCCGCCTCGTGGCGGGTCTGGCGCACGACCTCCTGCAGGCGCTCGGCCTCCTTTTCCTGGGGCATCAGGCGGGTGGCCCGGGTGAAGGCGGCGCTGGCATCGTCATAGCGGCGGTCCTTCAGGGCCTTGCGGCCGTCATCCAGATGGATGAGGTATTGCAGGCGCTTTTCGCGGTCTTTTTCCAGCCGGTCGAAGCCCTCCTCGGCGGATTTCTTGCCCTGGAGCGCCTCGGGGTTGTCCGGCAGGACGGCCAGCACGGCCTGGAAATCGCGCAGGGCCTCGCCCCACCGCTCGGCCTTGAGGTTTTCCTGGCCGGCCTTGAGCCTGGTCTGGGAATGGGTGATCTCGAACTGGCGGTTTTCGAGCTTCAGCACCTGGGCCATCTCGGCCTCCAGGCCGGGTGTCTCGGGCGCGAGGGACCGGACGCGCTCGAGATTCAGGCGGGCCTGGGCCGCATCGCCCTTGTCCAGGGCGGCCTTGCCCCGCGCCAGGGACTCGGCAACCAGGATATTTTTCTTGTCAATATCTTGTTTATCTTTTTCCTGGCGTTTTTTCAGGTCGCCCTCCAGGGCCGACTTTTCTCCGGTGGCGCGGGCCGCGCCGATGAGCTGGTCGAGGCTGTCGGGTGGCATCTCGGCGGCCAGGGCCACGGCCTTCCACGCCTCCAACGCCCCCGGATCGCCGGGCTTGACGCCGCGGGCCTTCCCGAGGGCAGCCTGGAGGGCCTTCTGGCGGTCGCCTTCCGCCTTGGCCAGGCGGTCGCGCTCCTCCAACTGGCCCAGCAGTTCCGGCGCGAGGGCGGGCTGGTCACCCGACCCGGGGTTGGTCGGCCCGCGCCCCTTCCAGGTGACCAACAGCAGCAACAGGCTGCAAACTGCCCCGAAGGCGGTGATTCCAAGCAACATGGCGCCGATGGGCAGGCCGGCGAAAGGATTACGGCGGGGGGTGGCGGTTTTGGGTTTGGCGACTGGCAGTTCGGCGAGGCAATGCGGGCAATGTTTGGGGATGGCCCTGCCTGGAGGCAGGGGGATCAGCATCCGGCAGCCGGGACAGACGATTTCTGAAGCTGTGTGGGCCATGTCTGGCTAAGCCTCTTCGACTTCTTGGGCTGTCACGGGCATTCTACCGCCTTGAGCCGCCTGGATTGGGGAACCTTGGAAGCAGATCAACGGCCGGCCGGTTTGGTGCCTTGGGCGTTCCCTGCCCAGGTGAATTGCAGGGAAAACCAGGGACCGTCGGTCAGAAAACGCAGGGTGCTTCCGGCGGGGACCGCGGATTCCAGCTCTTTTTCCAGACGGCTGGCCTCCCGGGGGCTGGCACATTCAAAATCCGCCCGGATGAGGGTGCGGTCCGGCTGGGGTTCCACCCAAACCAGCCAGGTTTGGGCAAGAGCGGCCCACCCGGATATCCGAGCGCATTCCGGCGCGGTTGCGAAAGCCTCCCAAAGCCGATGGCCCAACCCGTCCTTCCAGGGGGTGCCGGCTCCGGCCACCCAAACCAGGGCTTCGGGATGGAGGCGGTTTTGCACCACCACGGAAAGGCCAGGAGCCCAGGCGGTTTCATCCTTTTGCGGTGGGGTTGGCTGGCCGTTGTAGATCCATAAGCCCGCGTGCGGCTGCCAGCCTTCCGGGTGGGGAACACCGGGGGGGAATTCGGCCGCCAACATTGGATTTGACGAAGGCGCTGTCCACCCGCCCACCCACCGGGATGGTGCCGGGTTTTTCAGGGAATTTGCCATCGGGGCTGGCAGAAGCGATTGGATGAGGGAGGCATGTTTCACCCATCCGGGCCTGGAGGCGAAAACCTGGCTGGATTGGGCGGGAAGTTTGGCCAGCAGAGAACTTTCGGGAAGTTGGGTGGCAGGAACATCGCGGCTACGGCGGGCCTGGACCGAGCGGAGGGAACCCCAGAGGGTGGCCAGGGCGGCGAGGGACATGACACCCAGCAGGAGGAAGACGGTTTTCCCCACGGCTTTTCGGGTGGTTGGAGAATCCATCGGTTCAGCTTCCCACCAGAATGACCGGACACGGGGTTGCACACAAAAAGGTCGCACGGGTTGAAGGTTAACACTTCAGGGCCACCCGGCACTAAATTAAAGGGAACACCGGATGGAGAGAACCATGGCTGTTCAGATGGAATTGCGCCGCATCGTTGTCAATGAGCTGCAGGATGGCCACACCATTCTCCTGAAGGAGGTGGATGGGGAACGGTTTTTCACCATGGTGGTGGGGCTTTTCGAGATCCGGAGCATCGATTTCCGCATCCGGAAGGAACAATCGCCCCGGCCGCTGACGCATGACCTGCTGAATTTGGTCATCGAGGCGCTGGGTGGGGAGCTGCAGGACATTCTCATTAGTGAAATGCGGGACCAAACCTACTTCGCCCGCCTGCGAATCCGCAAGGATGGCGAGATCATTGAAGTGGATTCCCGCCCAAGTGACGCGATCGCTTTAGCTGTGACCGCCCAAGTGCCGATCTATGCCTCGGAAGATGTGATCGAGGAAGCCTCCGGCGCCTGATGGCCTGATAGGCACCTTACCGCTATCTCGGGGGAGTTTTGGCGGTATAGGTAATTTGGAAAAAACAGGCATCCCGGTTCGTTTTTGAAATATCACCCGTTTGTCTTGGGTTTTGTCAGGGCCATTGGACCTGCAAAACACCCGGGCGATTGGGGTGGAATCAAATTCGAGCCGGAAGGTATACACGCCCCTCCGGGGGTTCGTGACCGGTCTGGCGACCTGCGATCACCCCAAATGGCTTGAACGGCATTGATTGATCCGGGGGTTTCCATGCCTGTCGCCACATCCGCCCGTGTGCATCCCACCGCGGTGATCTCGCCCCAGGCTTATGTCGGGGAAAACTGCGAAATCGGTCCGTTTGTGGTGATCGAGGGCCGGGTGAATCTGGGCGCGCATTGCGTGGTCCGTCCGCATGCGACCCTGATCGGGCCGATGGATCTGGGCGAGGGGAACACGGTATTCGGCGGGGCCATCCTGGGTGAATTGCCCCAGCATCTGAAATTCAACGGGGAAGAGACCCGGGTGGTCATCGGCGACAACAATGTCTTCCGCGAGAATGTGACCGTGCACCGGGGCACGACCGGCCGGTATGAGACGCGGATTGGCAACAACAATTTCCTCATGGCCGGCAGCCATATCGCGCACGATGCGGTGGTTGGCAACAACTGCATCCTGGCCAACAACGCGTTGGTGGCGGGCCATTGCGTGCTGGAAGACTATGTCTACATGTCCGGCAACTCGGCGTTGCACCAGTTCTGCCGCATGGGCCGGCTGTCGCTGTTGAGCGGTTGCTCGGCCAGCACCAAGGATGTGCCGCCGTTCACCATCCAGCAGCACATCAACCATGTCTGCGGAGTGAATGTGGTGGGCATGCGCCGGGCGGGCATCCCGGCCGCGGGCATCGACGCCATCCGCAAGGCCTACCAGGTCATCCACCGCAGCGAGAAAACGCTGCCCTCGGCGCTGATGCAGCTCGAGGCGGACCTCGGGGATGTGGATGTGGTGGTGGAGATGATCAGCTTCATCCGCGAGTCGAGCCGCGGCATCAACATCGCCGACAGCCATCACGGCCTGAGCGCCAACCGCAACGCCGCCTGACGCAGCCTGCCGGGCTCAATCGGCTTCATACGCAACCGCCAGCAATGGCGGTTGTTTGTTTTCCAGGCGGCGGGCGTTCACGAAGGCGGCCACATCGTTCAGGGTTTGCAGTTGGGCCTTGATCCTGGCGGCGTTCTTGCCGGCCTTGTCGAGATGGGTGATGGCCAACAGGGCGGTCTGGCCCGGGAACAGGTGGAATTTGGTCATGCCGCTTGGGGGGTTGTCGAGGTCGGACAGGCAGTCGACCAGGGCATCGAGGTTTTTCCCGTAGGTAGCGGGGAAGCCGAACGCCTCGGACAGGGCTGCGTGCAGCCCGGCGGAGTCCGTCAGCTTGCGGGCGTCGATGTGGACAATCATGGGGCAGTTTCCCGAGTTGGCGCAAATCCGCTTGTTTTCAAGGCATTCTAAATAAGTCTACCCTACGGGAAACCCTGTGTGGGTCAATCGTGGGGCAATCAGCCAGCCTTGCCGCGTGATGGCACCTGGTTTTTCCTCCCTTTCAAAGTCCTCCCACCAACCAAACTCCCGTCGGAACAGGAAGGTTTCGATCCTTCCCCCGAACCGGCGAGATTCACACGGCTCATCCAATCCACCGACACCTTTCGGTTTTGGTGATAGTAGAGCCTGGTGATCGTGCTGGAGCTGTGGCCAAGCCAACCCTGCACCACAACTTCGGGCACACCCTCCTGGGCGCACCGTGAGCAAAAAAAGTGTCGGAAGGTGTGAAAACGGCCATCCGCAAAGGAGGGCTTGCCGGGCCTGCCGGGGAAACTGGCAGCCAGCGGTTGTATCACCTTGTCCACGAACTTGGTCCTCAGGGCCTTATAGTCTATGTGACCGACTTTCCTACCTTTGAAAACCCTACCCGTCCTCGGGCCTTTGATTCCCTCCAGCGCTGTTCGGACTTCCAAATGGATCGGTACTTCCCTCGATTTTTTGGATTTGGTGGAACGCGAGTCAGCCACCTTATGGGAAACGCCGTGCTCATCCTCGATGTGAATGACATCGTTCTCAAAGTCGACATCGCTCCATTTGAGTTTGATGAGCTCCGAAATCCTCATACCGGTGTGGGCAAGGACAATCACAATCGACTGAAGCTGGGATAAGCCCTTCTGAATTTGACACATTTCCAAAATGGCCCGGTATTCTTTCTGGGTGTAGCAGTACACCGGGTTGGATTTGGGCATCTTGAGATTCAAGTCAAACTTACAAGAGGCAGGAACCTTCTTTTCACGGATCAGGAAGTCAAGGACTTGTTTGACAAACGTAACGCCGAAATACACAGTGAGCGCGCCAGTCTTCTCGGTGCTCCTCCAGTTTGCGAAGTTGGCAAGGTTGAGATTGTTCACCTGATGCCAGAATTGAATCCCAGCGGTTTGGGCAAATCGTTTGAAAAACCCCCAATGGGAAGCCTGCCAATCTTGAGTGGAATCAGAAACTCCACCCAAGCCTTTTGGTCGTCTGGCAAAGGTTGAGAAAATCTTGAATCCCGAATCAAGCGTTAAACCCTCGGTTGGGTTCCTCCTCAATCGGTCAGGGTCGGTAATTCCCTTGGACACGGCCAACTTGAGGTCGAGTTGGACCAACGCCTTGCGGGCACCATCCAAATGGCGATTCCCCAAGGTGTAACGACCCAGTTTGGTCTCGTTGGATCTTCCGTCCGCGAAATAAACCCCCTTCCGTTTGAAAAGAATCCACTTGAAGAATTCGCACTGCACCTCAGGGTTGGTCCGTTTGGCAGGCATGGTCAATCCTCCTGAACGGGTGGCAGGCCCAGGGCCCATTTGGGAACCCGGCAGGTGGGATCGAACAGCGAGGTGGTTGTCCCGTGGGGAGCCGGTGTAGTGGTCGTGGAGGTGGCGGTGCAGTTCCAGACCGGGGCGAGGTTGTAGGGCTTCAGCGCCTCGGCGGGAATGAGGATCAACCCGCACTTGCCGGCGGGTTGCACCCCCTTGAGTTGCCCTTCCCGCAAGTAGCGACGGACGGTGGTGATGGAGGCGCGCAGGATTTCTGCCGCCTCTTCGATGGTGTAATACATTGGTGACGGATTGGTCTCGTTGGCATTCATAAACTGGTCTCCTGTGAGATCCAATGCTGCCGGGCACCCTGCGGGTGTTGGCGGCCTTGGGGATGTATGGCGGGTCAAAACAAAGGCGGGACAAATCAATCAATGAGCAATGGCTTATATTTATGTTTCAATCTTTATGCAGCTAAACGCCTGTAATGCCGGAATAAAGTATGGCTCAATGGCAATCGCTGCTAAATGTATTGTCAATATATCCTGACAACATGCAATACCAAAAGCAATTCCAACAGATAGCATTGGCGACTAGCTTAATTCTGCCGGTTTATCTCCCTCCAAATCGCTTGGATTTTCAGGTTTTTCACGGGATCCTCTTACCTTCTTCTCAGCCAGAAGTCGGGCCACCAGTCGAACCATCCTTCGCCATGGATGGTCAGGATCAGGCGGCGGATCAGGCAATAAATAGCTATCATCGTCACTCATTAGGTCTCCTTGGGGAATCAAAAAGCCCCCCGTCCTCCAAAGGAAAGACGGGGGGGCTTAGGGGAAAATCCAGCAATTAGGCAGCCACCTCTGCCGTAACCTCGACCATTTGGTGAATGAGGTCGCTGGCCTGACGGTTGGACAGTTGCTCGGGGCTGCAGTGGTGCAGCACCCGGACGGTCTCCTCCAGGTCCAATTCCGCACGCTGGGCGAGGGCCGTCAGGTAGCGCAGTTGCCCTGGGGTGACCGGGCGCAGGTCTTGGCGTTCCACCTTCACCTTGGAATGGTTCACCAGCTCCTTCACCTGTTTGGTTTTGGGAGCCGGCTTGGCGGCCTCGCAGGCTGCGGTGAAGCGTTGGGCTTCCGCATCGAGCGAGTGACCCATCACCCAGACCAGGTTGGTCAGGGTATCGCGCAAGCTGTCCAAATCGGACAGGTGGTGCTCGTTCAAATCCATCTCCGCCGCAATTGCTCCGCCGCGACTGAGGTTGTTGACCTGGTTGCCGAACTTACCGTTGATGTTCACCGTCATCTTCAACATGGGAATTTTCTCCAAAAACACTCAACCAACGAATAAAGCCGGCGGGACCATCCCGCCGGCTTTGGCCTTGGATCCAGGTAACGAATGAACTGTCAGAGTCGATGGCGTTCGAGCCAAACGACCTCCGCCTTCAGGGCTTCCGCCCTGGTGGAAAAAGGGCCGAGGATCGGCCCGCGGGAGTTGTCGAGATCGACCCACCAGCGGCCCTGGGCATCGGGCTCCACCCAACTGGCGCGGGCAACCCGGAACTTGCCAATATCGGCCAGGTTCAGCCGGTCATCGTGCAGGGCGCGGATGATACCCTCGGGATAAACACGGATCTTCATCAAGCCACCTCCATCTGAGAACGCAGGATGCGGCGGCGTGGGCGGTTGACCATCAGCCCCTCTGCTTCCGCCGCGACACGGGTCAGATCGCGGGACATGCGCTGGCGTAAGCCGGAGCTGCCGCGTAGGTCGCCTGGCTCTACTCCGGCTACCAACGACTGCGCCGAGCGGACCAGTTCCTCCAACTGGTCGTTGCCGCGCAGGTTCAGGGTGCGGAAGCGGTCGAAAAAATCGCGGAGATTCTCCAGGCTGGAATCCCGGAAGATCTTCCTCTGCCCGGTGGCCTCATCGTTGAGGCGCTCGGCCAAGTGGCCGACCAGCCGGCCGAATTCCTCGAGAAAGGCGGACTCCGCAAGCTGGACCGCCTCATCGAACCGCTGGGCCACACGCCGGGCTTCGCGGGCGTAGAGCCCGCTGTCGATCGCCAGCAAAAAGCTGGGCGGCTCCACTTGCGGGAACTCCCAGCTCAGGTCGAACAGTCCCTCCACAGAACCCGGGTAATCCGATCCAACGAAGTACCGGCCCAACCGCTGCCGGGCAGAAGCCAGCAAGGCCGGGTAGATCTGAGCCAGTTCCCCAACCCCCTGGGCCAGTTCCTCACGGAAGCTGCCCAACAGGCGGGTGAACTCGGGGATCAGATGCCTTGGCATCAGGCGGATGCCGCCTTCCACATACGGTAAGGACAGGTGCCTCCAGGTGCCGACCGCCTGGTTGCGGATGCGGCCCAGGCGGCGCATGACGGGGTGCCCCTTGTCGATGATCGACTTGGTGGCGCGCAAGAGACGGGCATCGACCTCGGTGCCCCGCACCAGTTCCTCCTTCTGGTCGGGGGTCAGGACGCGGGTGATGCCCCACCAGCGGACCGCCAGCTTCACCGCGGCGCAGTTGGCCCGCAGGTGTTCGGCCGCAGGGGAGGCATCGATCGTTCGCTCCGGCAATTCCATGGTCAGGGTCTCGGTCATAGTGCACACACTCCTTGCAAAAACAGAAGCCGCGGGAGGGACAGGCGACGCGCCTGTCCCTCCCGCGGCTGGATAACAATCAGCATCAAGACGTTCAGTTCAGGCCGGGGCGGGCGTTCCGCACGCGGCGTGATGGGGTGGGTACAGGGGCTGCCCCGCCCTGAGGGCCGGGCAGCGAGGCGGACAGGGTGCGGCCGCTGGCCCACTGGGCCAGGGCCTCGAGCTTCTCCCGGGCGGTGTTGGCCACCGGCAGGATCAGCTTGCCGGCCTCCACGAGGGGGAGGCCCAGCAACACGGACAGTCGGCAGCAAGATGCGATCTCGCTGCCGGTCCATTGGTGGTCATCCGGCCGGGGCTGCGGCTGGATATCATGCTGGCGCAGGCAGATCTGCCAGATCCGTTCGCGGTCAGCGATGGTGGGGAAATCGAGGTAGAAGGTGGCATCAAAACGCCCCGCCCGCGTGAACTCGGGCGGCAGCTTCGACACATCATTCGCGGTGCAGACAAAGAAGACATCGCTCTGATGGTCGTTGAGCCAGGTCAGTAAGGTCCCGAACAGCCGCGTGGCGGTGCCGGAGTCGCCGTTGCCACCGATGCCGGCCAAGGCCTTCTCGATCTCGTCGGCCAGTAGCACGCAGGGTGCCATGGCCTCCGCCACGCGCAGGGCGTTGCGGATATTTGCCTCGGTCTGGCCGACGAGCGAGCCGTAGAGGGCGCCGATGTCGAGTTCCAGCACCGGGCGGTTGGTCTCCCGGCCCAGCGATTTGGCGAAGGCACTCTTGCCAGTGCCAGGGGGTCCCAGCAGCAGCACCCCCTTGGCGCGGACCGGTCCGGGACGGAGGGCCTGCAAACAGAAATGTTTGAGGCAGGAGAGCCCGCCGAGCTGGTCAAACGATTCGCTCCCCCGGTGCAGGGTCAGCAGACCCGACTTGCGGAGTTGCTGCGCCTTCACTTCGAAGACTGTCGCCGGGTCGAGGTGTCCGGTACGGGTCAGGGAGAGGGCGAAGGCATTCTCAGCCTCGGCAAGGGTCAAGCCGCCGGCAGCAGCCACCACTTGCTGCAGCTTGTCTTCCGGGATCTCCTCACCCTCGGCCAAAAGGCTCCTGGCCAGTTCGACCAGTTGCTCCGGGTTGGGTAGCGGGTGATCCAGGATGAGGAATTGGCGCTCCAGTTCCACCGGCAGGTTCACCACCGGGCTGAGGGCGAGGATGAAGTGACGGGTACCCTTGCCGTGGCTGAGCGCCAGCAGCAGGGCCTGCTGAATGTCGGCGGATTGCCAGAACCGGTGCAGGTGGTGCATCACCAGCACCGTGGTGCCGCCGGGCTTGCCCAGGGAGGGCAAGGCGCGGATGGCACCGAGGGGGTCGCCGGCATGGGTGTTAGCGGGTATGGAGGCGTGGCGGGTGCCGCGCTCCAGGTCCCAGACCAGCAGGTCCCAGCCTTCCTGGTTGGCCAGGGTGCGGATCTCCTCCTCGGCGGCATCAGGCTGCAGGGTCTGCAGGAGGATCCCGGAAAAGGCCGCATCGATCAGTTCTTTCAATTCAGAACGCATGCTTGAAACTCCGTGGGAACAACAAAAAAGCCCGCCGGAAAAATCCCGGCGGGCTGCAAAAAAGGAAAACCAAACAGGCGGTTACTGAATGCCGGTCTGGTTCTGGTGGGTGGTGGTGGAGTCGGATGTGGGCCGGTCCGACAGGGTGATTCCGAGGGCTTTTTCCATGGCGCGGGAAGCGTCCTTGCAGGTGGCATCGGCGAAGCCGGTGGTCTGCAGGGAGACCTCCCCCTCGGGCGAGATGGCGATGAGGATCCGTCGCATGGGATCAGGCCCCCAGTTCGACGGTGAGCTGGATGGTGCCATCGGCGAGCTGGGTCTCGGTGACCGAGTGGCCCTGGCGACGCGCCTGCAACTTGGCCGCTTCGGTGGCGTAGGCCTGCAGGAAGCGGGAGAGTTCCTTCGGTTTGCCCCAGAGGCCCTGGAAGTGGTCATGGAGGACGGAGCCATCGGAAGTGATGCAGAGGGGGAATCGCCAGCCGGGCAGTTGCACGCCGGTGCCGGTGGCGATCTGGTCGAAGAGACGCACCTGGCCGTGGGTGGGGGCGGGCAGGCCGAGGCGCAGGCAGGTTGCGGCCAGGGCCGTTTGGCATTTGACTTGAGCTTTTATGGATACGGTGTGAGACATTGAGAGGCTCCTTCAATTGATGGGAAAACGAAAAAGCCCCGGGCTGTTTGGGCCCGGGGCTTGGGAAAGTGACCGTCCGATGGGTATCGGGGTGGTCATAGGATTATGACGGGTTTTTGGGGTGGATTAAGCTGAGATAAAAATGGACAACCTGTTCAATGGGATTAAGGTGGCATCAATAGAAACAAAGGATGGTAATAAAATTTGGATTTTGAGACAGGCTAAAATGTTTTATAAACAAAAAATATTATTTATGATGAGCAAGTTTTTCTGAAATATCCAGCAGACAATCCCGCAGAGTGTGTTTCAGATTCTTTGAAGAAAACAGGGATTTTTTTGCCAAAACCTGGTATCTGCTAACCAGCCGTCTGAACTCCCGCTTGAAACGGCCGAGATTTTCTCCGGCAGCCTCTGCCGTGACAATCACCCGCTGTAAATGACGACTCCTTTGAAGGAGTTGATCACCATTCATCAGGTATACCCCTGATTTGTCTTTCTCTTGCTCAACCTGTTCATATGGTTTGCAGTCGACTTGAGTCTTGGCTAATGTGCGTTTGATCAATGCGAATTTTCCCTCCAGATCTCTTGCCATCTTGATAAAAATATGTCTTAAACGACTTCTTTCCCTCTCGATAGCAATAACTTCTGCTTTTGTCAGATTCATCTTGGACTGAACAAGCCAGCAAAGGTTATCCGCAAGCTTGTTCAGTGCCTCGAAATTCAGCAAATCGGTCTCTTCATAAAAGCGAGGGGCGGCCATAGTATACTCCTGAAGAATTCTGCTTTAAATCAAACGGCGAACCTGCCATTACCGAGTCCGTTCAGGATGGAGACAGTGCCTTTTGCGTGAGCGATGTTTGCGGCGAGTCCGCTATTGGCGCAGGCGATGTCGATAATGCCATCACCGTCGTAGTCGGCCAGGGTGACCGCCCATGGGTAGAGTCCCACCTGGTAGGTCACCGGGGAGGCGAATCTTCTTCCACCCAGGTTGAGCACCACCGAGACGGTTTTCGAGTTGTAGTTGGCGACCACAATGTCGGGCCGTCCATCCCGGTTCAGATCGCCCACCGCCAGGCCGTTGGTTGTGGCGCCCGCTGCAATTACGATGCCGGGCGCAAAGGTGCCGTTCCGGTTGTTTTGCAGGTAGATGACATTGTTGGAGGGGCCGCTCAGCAGCAGGTCGGCATAGCCGTCGGCGTTCATGTCTGCCGTGGAGATCTTGTAGGCCAGGTAACCGGCCTGGTAGCTGGTTGCCGCGGAGAAGGCGCCAAACCTGTTCCCCATCAGGACCACTGCCCCGCCAGCCCCGTCACTGGAGGCTGCGATGTCGAGGTATCCGTCCCGGTTCAGGTCGGCGATGGCGAGCTTGTTGGGCCGGGCCGGGGTTCGGTAGTCGGTCGGGGAGCCGAAAGTCCCGTCACCCCTGCCGAGCATGACGGAGACGGAGGCCGACTGCACATTGGCGGTTGCCAGGTCCAGGATACCGTCCCGGTTGAAATCCGCGAGGGCCACATCCATGGCCTGTGCCCTCAAGCTGGTGACCATCTGGTTGCGGAAGGTTCCATCGCCGTTGCCGAGAAGGACGGAAACCGAGGGTGAATAGAGGTTGGAAACTACCAGGTCGGCCTTGCCGTCGCGGTTGACATCTCCGCTTGCCACGGCGACAGGGTTCATGCCCACGGCATAGTCAGTCCGGTCAAAGCCGCCCGCGGAACCGCCCAGAAGGACCGAGATGGCATTGTTCCCGGTGTTGCCGCTGAACTGGGCCCCGGTCGTCACCAGGTCCGGCTTGCCATCGCCGTTGAAGTCCCCGCTCGTCAGACTCCAAGGATTACCAGACACCGGAACCACCGAAGGAGTCAGGCGGGCATCCAACTGTTCGAGGGCGATTCTGGAATAGGGTTTGGCAAGGTTCCTTTGGGAATCCTTGGTTTTCACCAGCTTATTGAGAACAGTGAAAATCTTCATGGGTCGACTCTCCTTTGTTGGCAGTCCGTATTCAGATGGCTGGAAGTGAATCAAAATTGTTTCTTCCAGTGAGACATAAATTTCTTGTTTGGTCATGTTTCAGAAAGATCCGCTCTGGCATCCGGCTTGACCCATTGCCCGCTGGAGCTGTTCCCCGACAAGTTTCAGGGCCTGCTTGGCGTTGGCGCGAAGGATGTCGCTGGCGAACATTCCCGCCCTGGACAGCTCGTTGAATCGCCTTGCCAGACGACTGTACTCCCGCCAAAGCCTGGCGAGGTTTTCCGTATCGGGCGTGGCGAAACGTAGCGCTTGCAGCAGGTTTCGGCTCCGCTGGAGCACCTGATCGCCATCCATGAAGGACACCCCGGATCGGTCCAGGTTTTTTTCGACCCTGCGGTAGGGGTCGCACCGTGCCCGCAGCACGTTCAGGGAGTTCTTGGCCAAATCAAGCCGGAGACTGGTCTCCTGGACAAGACGGCTGAATTCCTTCTTGAGCTCCCTTCGCTGTTGTTCCAGCAAGGACAAATCCTCGAGGCTATGTTCGCCCGGCTGTGCCAGGCTCCTCTCCATCGATTCGATCGCCTTTGTTATCGAAAGCAATTCCTGAGAAATCCCCTGCTCGGCATGGTTCGGAATCATGGCTGCCTCCCTCGCGGTAGTCTTTTCGATCGGGGCGCCTGACTGGGTTCCCCGCTCGGCAGGTGAATGGGAAAATCCTGATGCAATGAGACGGGGCTTTTGAAAAAGGCGGAAGCCGGGCTTCAAAGCCCGGCTTCCGCCTCTGACTCACTGTCTTTTTTCAGTTCGCCGAGAAACCAGGCTTGGCTTCCCGGCCAGGGAGAAAGGCGCTCTCGTGCGAAACTGTCCCAGTGGAAGGGAGCGAGGTCAGCCGGCTGCCCAGTCTCGCCACGGACCTGAGTTCCTCGGCCTGCAGGTCCGTCAGGCCGCAATCGGCCAATTGGCCCAGGCGGTCGCGGTAGTCCGCTGCGAATCCGGTGCCCGAGAAAGCTTCGGATTGCTTTTGCCCCTCGTGGATCATGCATAGCAGGAAGTCCGACATCACCACGGTCAGCAATGTGACGTTGCCCAGGAACGAGAAGGTGAAGACCAGGACGCTGTTGATCCATTCCCAGCGGAAGTCCGCCTGGCGGAGCACCTGGAAGGCCACGAGGCCGATGCCGACACCCTGGAAGAGCGCCTGTATTTTCCGTGATCTGCCGACATATTTGGAGGCATCATCCTGATTGACAGGCGCCAGCAGTCCCCAGGATCGGGCCAGGACAACACCGGTACCCAAAGCGATCAGGAGCAGACCGGCCCCGAGGATCACGAAGGAGGTCTGCAGGGCGGCGATGGCGGCCAGAATCAGGAACAGCGCGTAAAGCGGCGCGACTACCATGCAGAGCCATCCGGGAATGGGGCTTTCCGGCAGCAGGGTCTTCAGCGACAGGCTGCACCGGATGATACCGGGAAACAGCCCGAAGACCTTGGGCGCCAGGGTTTTCAGGGAGATGAGCCCGAGGGACAGGAGCACCAACTGGTTGGAGACGAACAGGCTGAGCGGCAGCAGCAGCACCAGGAAGGGGCCGGCGAACTGCACCAGCCAGGCGACCAGGGCGTAGGCCTTGGAGGATGGAATGGAGGCCCATCGGAAGGCGGCGAGCAGGCACAGCAGAAAGGAGATGACCTGGAACAAGAAGAAGACACCGGACTGAATCTTCATCACAGGATGCCGCGCCGTGTCCTGCAGGGCGAAACGGATTTCATTGGCCGAGAAGGCCAGCGTGATCCCCAGCACCAGGATGCAGACCATCAGCAGCGAGCGGCGCCAGCTCGCGTAGTCCTGGGCCAGCGCGCTGCGCACCGGGCGTGGAGCCCCCTCGAGGGCCCGAACTTCCTCCGGAGTCGCCCGGATCAGGCCGAAGTCACTCTTGCAGATGCGAGACCAGAACAGCCGGTAGAGGTTGAAGGTCTCCCTGGCCCGGCTCCCAAGCTCTGTGGGCCTTGCCTCGGAGACGCCGGTTTCGAGCGCCGACTTGGCCGGAGGCGGGAAGGCGATAGTAGGTTTGGCCTGGGCCTGCCTTGCCGTTGGATCCTTCAGGAGCCCCGGGATGGCGTTTGCCTTTGCCCACCCAGCCATCCCCTCGCGCCAGACCAAATCCTCGGGACCGATCTTGCCGGCGACGGCGAGGCGGCGAAGGCACCGGGAATCCACAGGACCCATCCGGTCGCCGTTGTGTGTGTAATACCACTGGCTTGCCATGACTCTACCCTCCTGAACGGGGCATGATATGCCACCCGTTTTGCACCTGTTCGAACTTGAAGCGATTGGCCTGAACCAATGGTCCGGTTGGCCAAAAGCCCAACGGACCATGAATTCCATTAGGGTTTTCCACCCGTGGTGTTAGCTGCGACCTGGCCCCCTGCCTGGAGTTTTCCGTAGGTCAACTGCGCCTGGAACCAAACGGCCTGGCTCCTGGCGTTCTCCCGTACCGTCAGCCGGTAGATCGAAGGCATCTCCTGCAGGGCATCCTTACCCATGTTCTCGAGGCTGAGGAGACTGAAGACCTTGACCACCGGATCAGGATCGAAAAGGTTTTTTCCAAGAGCCTTTGCGCCCGAGCTCCCGGTTGATGCCAGGGCGTCCCGCAAGGCAAGGTTATTGTTTGTTTTCAAAATAATGTCGGCCAACCTCTTGGCATCCTGCTGGTTCATCACAAAACCCTGCACCTGCGGCTTGGTGGCCAACCGGGTGAGCTCAGGCACCAGGACATGGCAATCCTTGCCGATGCTTTGCACCAGTTTCAGCAGGGGAACCGTCTTTGCGTTGTGATCCGCATTTTTGACGATCCGCCTCATGACCGGGATAGCGGTGGCCGCCTTCGGTCCGAAATGCGTCAGGTACTCGAGGCAGGCCACTGCGTGCCGTTCATCCTTGGCATCGGCGAACCGTTGATCCAGGACTTTTTCGACCAACTTCTGGCCATCCTCGATTTTTTCGGGGTAATGGCCGGCGCACTTGAGGCTGGAGAGCACGATGGAGGGATCCGGGTCCGTCAGGCCCGATGCCACCTCCCTGGCATGGTTGACTCCCGCCGTTCCAGTCGACTCCAGGGCAAGGTAGGCCTGCCTGCGGACCGGAAGGACCTGGCTGGACAAGCGGGGACCGATCACGGGCAGATCGTCTTTGCCCAAGGGAGGCTTCAGGTTGGAGAAGCCTGCCAGACTGGCATTCGCCACGGTTTGTTCCGGATTGGCCAGCCCGTCAAAGAGGATTCCCACCACCTGGGCATCGCGGCCAATCGTGGAAAGGGTTCGGATGGCCTCGACCCGGACAGCCGGGACCTTTTCACGGGTAGCCGCCTCCACCAGGGGCTTTTGAACCATTCGATAGTCCGCCTGGATCGCGGCGATGCACACGGCTGACCTGGCCCGGACCTGCTCAGCCTCATCCGCAAGGCCTTTGGCCACTGCGGCCGCAAGGGACCGCGCATCCGATTTCATGCCGGAGAGAATCTCCATGATGCGGCACTTGGTCAAAGGGGCTGGTTCCTCCAAACCTCCGGCAAGCGTGGTGAGGTCAGCCTGTCCGAAAGGCTCCATCTCACGAAAGATCTCGTCCGCCACGGCCCTGCAGGAGTCGAACCGGTTTCCCAGCAGGGGAATGGACAAGGCCATAGCCTTGGACCGGTCCGCCTTGGCCTGCTTTCCGATCATCCTGGCGCCCGCGAGCACCACCTCCTCCTGGTCATCCTGGACGAACCTCGCCCCCAGCTCCAGATTGCGTGAACCATCCAGATTGGCCTTGGCAAGGAAGGTCGCGGCGATGCGGCGGATCCCGTGGTCGGTGTTTTCCGACTCGCGCAGAAACATGTCGATGTTCTCCGGGACCGCCGGGTCCAGACCACGGATAAACGCGAGGGCATCCGTGCGGGCATCGTCGTTCCGGGTGGATGCGGCGCGCATCACCTTCTGAATGATCTGTTGCGGGCAGGGTTTCAATCCGTCCCCGACCCGGATGGCCGCGCGCGCTACCGAGGTGTCCTCATCCAGCACCAGTTTCTCCAGCAGTGCAAAAGCCTCCTGGTCGATGTTGACTCTCAGGGTTTCGCGCAGGGCCCGAGCGATTCCAACGCGGGTGGTGGGCTTTGCGGTTTTCAGGGCCTTATCGCAGGTCTCCAGGAAATACTTGCTCCAGCCGGCTTCCATGCCCCTAGCGAGCGTCACCAAATCATCCGCCGCGCCGGCATCCAGGGATTTGCGCAGGCGGCGCTGGAATTCGAGGAATTGTTCATCCGGTTTTTTCACCACCAGGAACCTGGAGATGCGCCCGATGTCTCCTGGGGAATGGAAGCACAGGTAACCTTGCACCTCCACCTTCTTGCCGCGTTCCAGGGGGACAGGGGAACGGATCCGTCCCTGCATCAGGACTTTCGACTCCTGGTCGAGGGCCTCGACTGCGTATTCCCGGATGTTCGGCGGAACCTCGCCCAGGCCCTCGAGCCCGAACGGCAAGACAAGGACATGGTCGATGTCCCCCCGGGTTTCCTGCTCGGTGACGATGTTGGGACGGAAATCCAGGTTTTCCATGGGTAATCCGGCGGCGTTTACCACCAGAAAAAAACCGTGGGGAAGCGTGTTGTAGCGGATTTTTTCGGCGGCCCCGGCCCCGATCTCTGCGGAGATCGACGGGTCCACCGAAAGCCTAGGGGCTTGCCGCGAGGTGAAAAACTGGTTGCCCTGGGTCACCAGCTTCGCGTGGAAGGACTCCGCGTCCTCCCGCACCAGCGCCTTTTGCTTGCCGCCCTTGGCATGGGCCTTGAAGGCCTTGAGCGGGGTATCCAGCTTGACGGGCATGGAGCCCAATCCCTTGCCGGCGCGTCCGACATCCAGCAACTTTTCCATGTCATCGACCATCTGTTCGGTCAAATCCTGGAAGGCCCGGCTGGAGGCTGTGGCCCGGTCCCATTCCGCCTTGCGTTCGCGTGCCATGTGCTCGGCAAAACCCTGGTAGGGCAGTTCCGTGGCGCCGCCCATCATGGCCGGGCCGAGGATGCAACCGGCCGCAAGGACCAGTAGGGCGGCAACACCTCCCCCGGCGAAAGCCAGGATTCTGAGGCCGCCGCGACCCTTGTTTTTTTTCTTCTTCCCAGTCCTGGCACTGGTCGACTGACCAGAGCGCTCTTGCTTGTGCGCAGGAGGGGAAGGCTCCGTTGGGTCACCTTCAGACTTTGGGTTTTTGCGTTTGGAGAAAGGAGCGGACGGGTCGGAATCCATACCTGGCAAGGGTGGTGGGGCTGGCGGTCTGGCCTTGTTGGGTGGGGGCAGGACCATCCAATCCGGGGAGGAGGATTTTTTTGGGGCAACCGCTTGAAACAGGTTGACTTTCCGTAGCGGATACCATTTGTCCATTCCCTCGGCCCAGACGGTGTCCTCGGGACGGATTGTCCCTGACAGGAGCCTCTCCCTGACTTGGTCCTTGTCCAATGGTCCGATCTTATTACCGCTGCTTCGAACGTAGAATGCGCGCGCCATGGCAATGGTCTCCCTTTTCACCAGGAATTCATGGGAAAAAAGGGGGAGGATTTTCCCCGCCTTTTCACCCTCCGTGGCTGGATGGGAAACCGGGCGGGAAACGAGACACAAATTTTGGGAAAATCCCAGCTAGCGATTAAGCCTCGGCTTTTAGAGATGGACCAAAGGCCCCCGACTGGAGGTCGTTTGGCCGTTCCAGGAGATCAATCCGCCAGGCGAACCACGCGGAAACCCGTCTCGGGTGAATGAGCACCGGGAATACCGCTGTTTCTGGCGGCGGAACGGCAATAGGACGAACCAAGTCCAATTGAACCACCGCGGAAGACCCGGTTGGACCGTGTCACTGTCTCGGCAGACCCATCATCTGAAAAGGATGAAGCGGTCGCGTTCTGGCACCACTCCATGGCGTTTCCGCATAGTCCAAACAGGCCCCAGTCGTTGGGTTTCAGGGAATAAACCGGGGCCAGTTTGCCGTCGGAGTTTTGATTGAACCAACCGTAACCGGTAAGGAGTCGTTTGTGATTCCCGAAATGATAGGTCGATTGGGTATTCGCCCTGCAGGCATATTCCCACTCCGCGACTGTCGGCAGACGGTAACCCTTGAGGTTGCTGTATCCGGCCCTGATCAGCATGCCTTCCGTGTAGCCAGCGCTCTTGTCACGGTTGGTATCAACCAGCGAGGACGGTTCGTAGCACCAGTCGGATTCGGGAATGCCTTCCATCTTGCTTAGCCAATTGCAGAAACGGGCCGCGTCAAACCAGGAGACTGCCACCTCCGGGTCCATCTGGGATAGCGAGATTTGCGAGAAGAATGGGCTTTCCATCACCAGAGGCAGCTTGTTTTCTACCAGGTATTTCTTGAACAAATCCCTGGGGATTTCGGTACTGGAAAAGTATAGGTCCCTTTCTATACCCGCCTGATGGAAGCTCTCATTCGGTCCCCGGCCTTCCTCTGTTTCAGATGAACCCAAAAGAGTCACCCCCTTGGGTATTCGCATGAGGGTCAGGCCTTCGGAAGTGAGCCGCCACGGCATTGTTTTCGCCATCGGGCCGGCGGTTTGTATTTTCGCCTTGGCCAAATCCAACTGTTGGCCAAAACCCCATTGCCGGAGAAGCCATTCGCCGGCGCCATGGAGCGTCGCATATTGGTTAGTGGGCAGTTCCTGGATCAGTCGGCTGGAAATCGAGTCTTTGAGGGTTGGGTCCACTCGGTTCGATTCGAAGTTTCCCAGGCACAGCAGGATGGCTGCCTGAACCGAAGGTTCCCTTTTGGTTTCCAGAAAACTTGCCAGCTTGCCGGGTTCAAAGGCCGTTTTTGGCAGACCGTGGATGATTTCTGAACGGAGGCTGGGCTCGGCGGAAGTGGTCAAAAGGGCAAGGGCATCGTCTTTCCTTTCCGTGTTCAGCAGAAACATCGCCAGGTTGGCTTTTCTCAGGACCGAATTCTCGGAATCGGGTTCACTGATGGTGTTCGTCTTCCTTTGATTGATTTCACCAACGGCTTTTTCGCTGAAAAAATCAACTTCCTTGATACATCTGGCGAAAACCGGCCTGAGAAGCTCGGCAGGGGCTATTGCCAGCAACTCGTATAGCGCCTCCCGGTCCTTGTCTGCGAAATCCAGCAAAGCCTCCACGGCAAACGATCTCGCCTGAAACCCCTTGGTGGAATCCGCGACGATTGCCATGAGGGGAGGAACCATGACCTTGGCGGTAGGTTTCAACCGCGCCTTCCAGAAAAGGAAACCGGCTGCATCCTTTTGGACCAGTTGGTCCGCCAAAAATCGGGAAACCTGATCCCATTTTTCCGAATCAGCATCGCAACCGGCCAGCACGCCCAGGTACTTCAGCTTTTGATCGGCCCCGGAATTTCCGCCGATCGCCGATTGCCACATACGCTGTCGCAAGGATTCAGGCAGCGAAAGCTCACGGAAGGTATCCCCTACGACTGGAAGCAGAAGGGAATCCACTTCGGGCAGATGGTCCACGATCTCGTTGATCAAGTCCGGTTCGAGAGGAATCAGGGCGATGGTGGCGGGCAGCCATGCCGAATCGTCAGGCGGGCCAGCCCGGTGTTTTTCCAGCAAGGGCCTGGCCCAGCCCATATAGGGTTCCATGGACCGGATTGTTGGCAGTATCTGTTCAGGCCTCGAACTGACAAGCTGCCTGGTGAGATTTTCCGCGCGGATAGAGCCGTACCACTCCCTCAGACCCAACAGGATCCCCAGGAATACCGCGGCAACAAGGCATCCTTGTCGAACGTAGGTCACCCTTGCCCGACGCATCATTTCCCGTTGCTGTTTGCTTCGGTGATTTTTCCTTGTAAACCACAGGATTTTCAAGTACTCGCCAAAGCTGGGCAGGTATCTGGATTGTCTTTTCACCTGCCACAGCTCAGCGCGCTCGGCCAGCATGATTTCAGCGCGACCCCGCGCGGTTTCCTTTTGCTTTTTGAGGAGCCAATCCCTGATCCCGGATACCATGTAATCGTGGGTGATTTGGTATGCGTAGGGAGGTTGCGTTAGCTCGTCGGGATCCTCGCTGGGAGCAGCTTCAACTCCCGTGACAAGGCGAAGGTCTTTTTCGAGGATGCGTATCACTGCGGCAAATTCAGGCGATTGATCCGGCAGGTTGGCCGCCTTAGCCAACAGGGCGGAATTCATTTTGGGCCCGGTGATTTCCAAGGAACCATCCGGGATCAAGGCCTGGAGGATCGCCTTACACTGCTCCTGATTGTGCCGGTGTTCGGGGAGGGCATGAATACCTTCGAAAGTTTCCTCCAGGAAGGTGACCCCCAGGCCACCCACACCTCCAACCGACTTCAAGGATTCCAGTGTCCAGTCGCGGTTTTTCATCATTTCGGCGAACAGGGTTAAGCGGACAGTAATCACCCTGTTTTCCTTGGAAAGCTCCTCAACTGCTTTCTGAAGAAAACGCTTTTGGGCGGAGCGGATATGTCTGGGATACTCCGGCAGCTTGCCGTATGCCCTGCCGATTGCGGTGAGCACCTTTTCCGCATGCGATAAATCGAAAAGGTCGACCCCCTGCAGGTTGTTCTCCGGCGACAGGTCGATTTCCAGGTGTTTCATCAGCCGGGTAGTCGACATCCAAAAATCATCCCGCACTAAAAGCAGGGCCTGCACATGGGTTCCGTCACACTGGCCCAAGGCGTCAGCAAGCGCACCCTGGTAAATGCCGTTTTTCCGATGGAGCCATTGCTCGAACTGGTCAATGACAAGAACCAACTTCATGCCGAGCAACGGCTTGTATCCCCCGTTTCGGATGTTGAAAAGGAGATCAGCCAGTGAAATTTCAGCATTCTCCAGGCCGCATGCCTTCATTACCAGAGACTTCAATCGATTCTCGGTTTCCTCGGCCGTTGCCTCGAGGTACAGGGTGACCGTCTTCCTTCCATCCAGATGGGGGATTAGCCCCGCTTTCACCAGGGAGGATTTGCCGCAACCTGAGGGTCCATAGATCACTCCCGCCTGGAAAGAGCTGACCGCTTCGATCCTTTTTTTCCAGTACCGAAGTGATTCCGGGAGTCCGTCTCTGTCTTTTGGGCCGGGGAGCAAATTCAAGAAAAACTCCGCGTCCTCCTGGTCAAAGGATCTCAGTCCCTTCGGGATCACCCTCACGGAAACAGATGATGCCTGGTCGTAACTGCCGGATCCGGTTGTTTCGCGGACTGAACCGGACCCGGCTTCGGGGGCCGCCAGGCCTGTTTCAAGTTCCTGAGAATCCCTGATGGAAAGCAGCCACAAATCCAAGTCGCGTGAGAAATCCGCCGCGTCCTGGTATCTGTCCCTGACATGCTTGCTCAGGGCCTTGAGGCAGATCCTTTCCAATTCCCTGGGAATGGTCTCCTTTCGTTGACGCGGAGGCTTGGGCTCCATCTCGACTATCTGGCGTATCAGGTCGTCCAGGTTGTCGGCCAAGAATGGTTTTCGGTTGCAGAGCATCTCGTACAGAACGATTCCAAGGCTGAATATGTCGCTGCGGCCATCAATCCGGTGTCCCTGGCGACGCGCCTGTTCCGGGGACATGTAAACCGGTGTGCCCACAAGGGCCTTGCCAATGCCGACCTGGTCATCCCGGAGGGCCAGGCCGAAATCCAAAATCCAAGGCTCGTTTTTCAAGTCGACAAGGATGTTCGCCGGCTTGATGTCCCGGTGGACAAGGCCCCTTGCGTGCGCATGGTGGAGAGAGCGGGCGACTGTCGCCAACCAGCGGGCTGTTTCCTTGAATGAGATGATTTCCCTTTTCATCCGGCTGGCGAGGTCTTCGCCTTCCAAATATTTTGTCACCAAATAAAACGGGTATTTTTCATCGAAACCAACCGCCAAAACCGGCAGGATTCCCGGTTGGTCCAGGCGTGCCAGGTTACGGGCCTCGTTTCGGTAGGACTCCAAATCCCGCAGGGCGTAAACGCGGTCCGGCCTCGGCACCTTGACCGCAACCTTGCGGTTCAACTCCGTGTCGACCGCCAGGTACACGGCGCCGAAGCTTCCGCGGCCCAGAATGCCCTCGATTCGGTAGTGACCGATTTGTTGAGGTGGCTCCAAAGAAATGATGGAAGATTTTTCTTTCAATTTGTGAGAATTGAATGCTTCGGTCGAATCGGTGAAACCATCCTCGATCAACGTTGAAAGTCCGGGGTATTTTTTCAGGAGCCTGGATTTATCCAGGTCCTTTCCCAGATTTCTGTAGACCTGATGCTCCGCATAGAGCAGTTGGAGGACATCCCCAGGATTCAAACTCAGGTCAGGGTAGCGCTGAAGATAGGAATGCAGGTCGACAGGCAGGCCTTTTCTGGCTCGCAACTCAACTGAAGATCGGATCAGTTCAACGAGGAGTACCCTTTGCTCCAGGATGGATCTGCCCGACAGGAATCTTGCAAAGTCAGGCTCATTGTTTTCATTCCATTCCTCCTCAAATTCGCGGACGATGGAACCGACAACCAGAATTTCCATGTTTGTTGACCAATCAAGGTTGCTTAGGCTTCTGAGGTTAGTTCCAAAATGATTGGAACGATCTTTTCCTTGATGAGTCGGTCCACGGTTCGCGTGGAGTAACCCAGGGCCTCGGCGATCTCGTCCCTGGAATGGCCCGCCAGCTTCATGTCGAGCAGGAGCGACTCTTTTTCCTTGAGCCTTGAACGGATGGTTTCCAGCAGGTCTTGGGCGATAACTTCCTCCTCCGGCCCCGGACCGCCATAACCCGCCTGCCATTCCTCGAAGGCGATATCCGGAAGTCTTTCCCCGGTCCCATCGGAACCGGAACGTTTTTTCGCCCCGTGAAGGACATTCCGATTGTGGCTCTTGCGGATGGTGATCTTCACCAGAAGTCCGTAGACCATTTCCCAATTGTCGAAGTCGAATCGTTCGTCCCGGACCCCTTGGAAAAACGATTCCATCACCGACATCGCGATGCTTTCGGGATCGATTCTGGCCTTGAATCGGCCATCGATCTTTTTGGCTGCCAGAGAGACCAGCATGCCGATGTATTTGTTAAAGATATAGTTTTCTTGCTCAACGGAGCAGTCTTTTACCCGCGCCATTGCCGTGTTGATGGAAGCCTCGTCCCACATGGGAGCACCCCACAATTTGAACCCGGGCCCAAATGGTTCGAAATTCATAAGAGCCAAAAAATGCGGGTTTTTTGTTCTAAGCGAGAGTCGCAAGCCTTTTTGGGACAGGAGGCGAAAAATTTTCTGGAAGCTTCCAAGGCCATGAATGAAAGTCAAAAAAACCTGGAACCTATTTCAATTAATCAATGGCCTAAAGGAATGATGGCCAACCCACATAATCGGATATGTTTATCCTTTTCTGATGTAAGGATTAATCGGCGCTACAAAACCCCCGAAACAAGCGTTCACAACTTGTTGGGATTTGAAGGAAAAAAGAAGACCACGTTTTTAAAAAAAGGTCGCACCTTTTTGGAAACCTCCGTCCGTTTTCCTTTGGAATTTTGATTTCTGCATTTGGAGTCTGACCCGAAAGGTTTCCGAACGGGAGTCAATCCGATGAACGCCTGCCCAGAAAATCCGTCGACTGAATTACATTTTCAGGGGATTATTGATTCGTTGGAGAAACTGGAAAGCTTGGTGCAAAAGGCTGGGGACAACCTGACTGGGCGTGAGCGTCTGGTGTTGGACCGGGAGAGGAAAAAGCTGAAGAACCGGGTTGTGGAATTGGTCCGGGAAATGGAGCGAAGTTTTTCGGATGCGGACAACCGACTCCGGCGCCTGTTCGAGGCAGGACGATTCTCCAAAAACCATGATTCAACCGCGCCCGATCCGGCTGCGGAGGAGAATCTGGTGCAGAAGTCCCGCCATTTGTTGCAACTGGCGCGTTTGGGCCAGCCTGACAAGGCCTACCTGAAGGCCCTGTGTCCGGATTACAAGCTGTTGATCAACCGGTATTTCCACATGGTGCAGGTTGGTGGTTTCACCAGCCATGAGGCACGCAAGGAGGTGCAGGGTAACCTGGGTGAAACGCTGGAACTGATCAAGGGGAGAAGCGCATACCAAGTGGCTTGATCCAAAAGGTCAACTCCATGACGTCGGGGAAAGGCATCAGGGCCTTTTCCCGGCGTTTTTATTTTGCCGGTGATCAGGATTTCCACAGTTAATTTTATGTCTCATAACCGGCGGGCTTTTGATTCTCCTTTTGTCACCGCCTGATTGGAATTCCCGGGTTGGGAATGATTGATTCAGGCCAATGGAGAATCAGCCATGACGAGTTCACTCAACAGCAGGGAATTGGATAGCCTCAACCTGGATGGAATCAGCCGCCTTTTATCCAACCTGGGCAGGCAACTGGGACGAAACCAGGTCATGAGCCGAGCGGAGGCGGTTTCGCTGGACCGTGAAAGGCAGAGCCTGAAAAACCGGTACACCTCCCTGCTGGTTGATCTGGATGGCCGTTTCACCAGGCTGAAGGAGGTGTTAGTTCTAGGTGACCGGGAGAAACCGGAATCGGAGGCTTTGGGCAGCGTTGGGGACTATTCCAGGAGTTCCCTGGGTGAAAACCTTTTGCGTCGGGCTGACAATCTGAGTGCGGCCCTCCAGGGTGCTTCCCACAGCCCAGGGGACATGGGTGACTTGAAAAAAGCGTACCGGAAGCAGGTGAGGCGGTACAACGCCCTGGTGAAGACGGGGAATTTGGGGAAACGTTCTGATCGAGACCGGGTTCGGGCCAAACTGGTGGAAATCGCCCATCAATTCCGCCAGGTGGAAAAGACCCAACACAACCGCGACCCGTGAGGTCTGACCCTCTAGCTGCGGCAC
>Ga0315906_10000659_pt1 | contig 53816 bp, 55 predicted proteins | sample LakEriMetagenome_4_FD_203526 | JGI IMG/M metagenome (GOLD analysis project Ga0315906, IMG submission 203526) | Freshwater fungal communities from buoy surface, Lake Erie, Ohio, United States - Buoy 2 MA122 | ecosystem: Environmental > Aquatic > Freshwater > Lake > Lake biofilm | place: USA...
AAACGTTAAAATTGCTAGCAGACAGCCTAGGAGCATCAGGGACTTCACCATAAACAGAAGGAATAGAACCTTCTTTTACTAAAGAAAGTATAGCTGAACCAAAGTCCATAACTTCTTGTTTATAAAAAGAGTCTAGATTATACTGATCCCCATTAATATTAATAAGAAGTTCATTGCTATAAAAAGCTACGCCAGGTGAATAATTTCTAGTTGTTAAATTAGTGCTTCTATCTATAGCTTTTATGAATATAACTTGTCTTTCATCAAAGCCTACATTTATTTGCACTTCTTTTAATGAAAATGCATCTACTCCTACACTGATAACTTCTACACCAATTGGAATAGTTTCAGTACCAGAAGTTTTCTTCACTGTTATAGAATTAGTAGTAGCATCCACTGTAACAACTTCGTAACGTGTAGATTGGCCAACATCTAATTTATCTCCAGGTTTTAATATTTGAGTATTTTTGTAATTCTGTAAATTATCAGAATAGTTTAAAGTATTTAATTTATACTTTCTAACTTTAGTCTGAAGAGAAGTTCCATTAGGTTGAACTACAGCTACAGTTTCATCTTTGTATGAAATAACATCAAATTTTCCACTGTATCTAGCAATGGAAACTGGAAGATTAGCAATATCTTCATCTATAAAATAAGTTATTCTATTGGAAGCAAGATCTTTCGCTAAAATATCGTAATTAATATCGTTTTTTCCTTTGATGGAATTATCAAAATACTGTTTCTTTTCATCAGTATCACAGTTAACTATGATTCTCTTATAAGAAACTTGTTGAGTGTCGTATTCAACATAATTTGTTATATCAAATGACACGTAAAGTAAAGGATTCAAGAAACTTTCAAAGAACCAGTTATTTTTTCTATTGAATGTAGAAGGAACTAATAGCGTTCCTATTTCTTTAGGCTCTTTAAATAAGGTAGTTTGAATTATTTTCTTGAAAGAACCATCAGGCATCCTAACAGTAACATCTTTTCCGTCTTGTCCAACTAATGAGTTAAAGTTAGAATCGATACGTGAAATTTCATTCTTAATATACCCTATTCCCGGAACATTATACTTAGTAGTAGTCCCGTCTTGGTTTTCAATATCTATTGAAATTGATTCAGCTCCGCTACTTGTCACTAGAGATAATTTGCCAATTATCTCCATAGAGTTTTTTTGTGCTTTAACAAGCTGCGCTAAGAATTGAGTTAAGCTGTTATTGGTACTTGGTAATTCTGGCATAGTTTTTTTCTTAAATTATATCGTATGTGAAATCGTATGTGTCACTATTCAAACATATCATTTCAATCTGTGGTGATCCTTCTTTTTTATAGAAGTCATTAGAAGAAATTCTACCAATTTCTTTAGAATATGATTGTCCAACATTTAATCGGTCTTTAGCGTCTGTGTAAATTACTAAATCAAAAGATCCTTGAGTATACATATCCATCGGGTAGAGATAATCAACTACTACTTTATAAGTCTGTCCTGTGCTCCATCTAAATTGCGAATCGTCAATATAAACATAAATATCTCTATCTACTGTCAATGTTGATCCGTTGCTAATTTTCAAATAATTAGCAAATCTTTTTAGAGGTATTATTTTAGTCCAAGCTGAAGGCGTAGTAGTGAAATTTGTCAATAAATTGCAAATAGGAGAAGAATCGACAGTGTAAGACTGTTCTACATTTTTTATGACTAACATGTTAGGAGTGCTCTTATCTATAAGTATTCCGTCACCTTGTTGAAGAAGATCTGTGTTATAAGAAACTGAAACTGAAGTTTGATTCTTATAAATGTTCATCACTTCATCATAGTTACGTTGAATAAGATCCATTAACGTATCAGAATTAGACAATGCTGCTTGAGAATTTTGCAATTGAGATTCTACACTATCTAATCTAGCATCAAGCTCTTGAAGATCTGATCCGTTATAAATCAAATCTTTAAGAGATTCTACTTCTAATCTTAAACTTTCTATTAATGAGTTTTGATTATTAAGAGTATCTGCAGCTCCTTGTAATTGATTAATAGCATCTACAAAAAGTTGCATTGAGAATGGAGCATACTCATTGACTGCAGCTACTATAGCAGCATCTTCAGTATTTATGTCAAATTTCAAATTAATCTTAAATCCATAAGAGTTACCGTTTAGACCAGTTACTCTGTTAGGTTTGTATTTCTTAAGTCTAGGAATATAACCTCCTCCTGATGGGTTATCTTCTACATTGTCAAGAAAAAGAACACCAAACAAGTTGGTAGCTCTAGCGTTAGTAGAAACATCGTAAATATCGTAGTAAACAAGAACTGCATTAAAATCAAAAGAAACTGATTCTGAAAGAGAATTAAAATCTGAAAAACTTTTAATAGCTGGATTAGAAGCTATCGGTAAATAGCTAGCAGTATTAAATTCTAATTGAATACCATCAAGTCTAGATCTTTGAAAGAAAACATCTGTTGAAACATTAGTCCCCTCTTTAACACCTCTTATCATAAAAGAATCATTTCTAGGATCGTCAAAAGAACCTGTAGATGCAGCAGGTTGTGACCAATAGGAATTTGCTTCTGGGTAAGAAAACCACCAACCTACTATAAAATCATTGACTGATGCGTCATATTTCAAAAGTTGATACTCTCCTGGTAAAGTAATAACAGGTAAGCTACCAGTGCTAGTCCCTAAAGTAGCTCCATAAGTTTGTGAATCAGAGTCAAAAAACGCATGAGTATCTAACCCTGCAGGATTAGTTTGATTGTAATTTCTTCCATAGATAAATTCTGTATTCAGAGGATCTGAAGGCGTGTTAACTAAATTTTCTCCAGGGAAATAGTTAGTATCTTTAACAGATTTAAAAAGTACTAAAGGTGTTGCACCATCTTTAGTTGGTACATGAACATATAATTCAGAAAAAGCATCAGCTTTACTCTTTACAGAGTTTACAACATCAATTTCTCCTATATACTGGACTACTTTATTGTATTTTTCTGAGTTATGTTCTTCAGTAAAATGTAATCCTGCAGTAAGAGGGCTTTCAGATGAAGAAGCTTCTTTAAATCTTAAAGCTCCTAATTCTTTTAACCACTTAAAAAAGACTCTCTCAGAAACTGTTTGCAATTTACTGGCATCGTATGTAGGATAACTAGTAAGCATAGTTTCCATATTCATGGCGTAATTCTGTAGAGATTCAGCTAACATCATGTTGTTAGTTTTAGAATTTACTACATACTGAAAAGCTCCAGGTATTGTATCAAACTGAATATAATTTTCATAGTTCAATGGACCTAAAGCTGGTCTTTTTACATCAGGAATATTTAACAGTGCATACTTAGAAAATTTAAACTGTTTTCCGTCATTGTTAAATGTAAAAGACAAATCTTCTGATGCAGAACTAAAAGTGTAAAAAGTTCCACCTTGAACCTGTATAGGCCTTATAAATGGTGATATTGTCATCCTAGTTTAAAAATTTTAAATAAGTGTAAAAGTGATACTAGAAGTAGCACCTCCTGTTGCAAATGATGACGGAGAATGATTCATCAAGTACCATTTTGTACCATCATATACACATTTTAATGTATCAGCCGTATTATGCATAGTAATAGAGCCAGTTAAACCTTGAAAGTTTAAAGCGCTAATATTAACAGGGAAACCTGGTGTTCCTGCTTTGTGATAAATTTCTAAAACTTGGCCATTAGTTCCTGCTGATAATGTAGCTGTTTGAGCTCCTGTTGTACTAACATTACTAATTACTAGATATTTCATTGTAGCTACATTTATAGTAGTAGAGCCAGTTAATCCAGTCATTGAACTAAAAGCTGTAGCTAATCCAGGAAGTCTCAATTCTTTAGAAACACTAACATTTCCAGAAAAATTTGCTAAACTAGTAGAACTAGATAAGTTTAAATTACCGTTAGTTAACGTAACTGAAGATTGGTCTACTGTAACTCCTCCTGTTCCGTTAATTAATACGCTAGTGCTTGCTCCTACTGTCCCTAGAATAGTATTACCTAGCAAAGAAGAACCTTTCCCTACTTGAAAAATGCTAGTAGAAAACGGTACCGCATTGTCATTGATAGTAGCGGATTTAACTCCTGATAAAATAGAAGTTGATGGATTCAATAAAACTTGAACAGAATCTATTCCAGCTTTCAGAGAAGCGAAATTAGAGTTCAACGTTAATCTTGAAGAAGCTAATGAATCCTGTGGTTGAATTGTTGTTATGGTTACTGCCATCTTTTTTGTTTATTTTTACTATATATCTTTTTTAAAAGGGTTGGGTCAAGTATGTCATTCTCACCTACCCATTCTGCATATTCTTCATCCCATCTTTTAATGAACCAGAATTTAGCACCTTTAGTATCTTTGATGAAATATGCTTTTCTTGGTTTGTTATAAGCTCTTACCCATTTATTAAATGCCAAATCTTTTTTTCCAAAAGGATTTATCCAATGTTTAAATTGAAATCCTCCAAATCTGTGAATTTGATTTAATACATCTTTTGTTGTCTGGAAAAAATCATTTCGTAAGATCTCATCGGATAATATTTCATGAAGTGTTGTAAAAGGAGAAAACCTTGTTCTAGCTAAAATTTCTGACCTTGAAAAATTTCCTATTCCATTGAAAAATCTTTGATCTGTGAGAAGTTGAAATATTGGTCTTTTAAAATATTCAATTTTTCTTTTTTCGTGCATTAAATCTCTCCATTCGTTATGTTGAGTTGCAACATCTGGACTTCTATTAGTATCCCACTCTGAAGACCATCTAGTTATTAGAAATCTTGTAAAATCAGATATGCAATAAATTTTGCCTTCCGAATAAAATCTCACCATAGCTCTACGGTCAAAAAACTCATCATCTTCTGGAGTATTGTATGTGAGCATAGATCCAATTTTAGCAAAATTGATTTTCAAATAATGAATTTCTTCAGCATCATCGTAATTAGTGAATTCGATTATCATCTCTTTTCCTCTAGCAAAAGACTTCATTTTCCAATTTTTATTCTCTAAGACTGAAAAGTCACATTTAGTCTTAAACATTGGGCTTTTTTCAACTCTGTCTACGCGTCGATGTCCGATCTCAGTATTAATGAAATCGGACATGATTCTTACTTCTGGTCCCTCTGGCAACTTTCTTATAAGTAATTTTTAGAACTGTATTGGAAGAGTAGATGATGTTAATCGGTGACAAATTCTACCTACACATTTAACATCTTCTTCACAATAGTTCTTTATCTTTTCGTAGTCTTTTTCGACCCAAAAAGTTTTTCCAACGTATTCTCCGCTCATAGTAGCTTTTGGCGAAGGAACGCCAAGCGAGCAAGATAAAACGTCAAGTGAAACGTAACCGTCCCAGTTTCCTAGGCTCCAAAGTTCTCCTGTGTCTAAGTGAGTAACTTCCCATGGTTTTTTACCCCATGTTTGAAGCTGTACTGGAACATTAACATTATTCATCACCATTCTTTTCACTAACCAAGGAATATCAAATTTCTTGATGTTGTGACCACATAGTCTCATGCTTTTTCCAGCACGATCAATGTTATAAAGTAACTCAGAAATAGGTTTTAATACTTGTTCTACTTCTGAAGTTTCAGATCTTTCAGTATCATAGAAACTTTTCATTTTTCCTAACCAAACCATTTTTCCACTATTGACAGAGGAAGTAGTTAAGTAGCAAAAAGAACCGCAAACTATTCTACCAAATTCTGCGTACAAAGGAGACTGGTCTAAATAAGCTTGTCTATAGTCTTCCCATTTTTCAGGTTCTTTAGATGCAGATTTAATACACTTTGTTCTCCAAAGTTCAGCTTTTCTAGGATTGTTCTCGTAAAGCTCATCGTAAGATCCGAATTCAGATGAAGTTTCTAAATCGAAAAATAACAATGTTGAAAGTTCTGTTTCTTGTATCATATTGATAATATGATAAATTTAATTTAGTTCAGACATTTATATCTTACTGAAATTTTTTTCAGTGGTCAAAACTTTCGCTCTAAAGTTGAATATAACCAATACTAAGTTGTTGGAGTGGAAAAAGACAGTTATCTTATCTAAGACCTTAAGGTAGCGGAGGGAACGAAACTGCAAACTGCATATCTTCTTGGTAACGAAGTTTTCGAATCTTAAGCAAAAGCTGATTGACAAAGTCTCTATCTACATGTTCTGGTAACGTAGAAATTTCTAACAGATCATCGATTTTTTGAATCTTAGTTACAGCTTCTTCTATCAGAGAATTGTAATCATATTCTCCTCTTCGTATAGCTAATAGCTGTTCTCTATTCTCTCGCTTAACATTAATACCTTTCCCTTCGAAAATTTCCAGAGCTGTATCTAAAAGCCTGTGACAGTGAGCCAAATTCTTTCCATCGTATCCTTTATTATGAACCATGTTATCGGTAAATCTTTCTTGGTTCCTATTTTCTACCCAATCCCAATACTCTTTATAATCTTTGCAATAAGTAGAGTATCCATCCTTATTAAAATACATTACGAAAGCATGTTCTATTCCTTTAGGAATTTCTGACAATGAAATGTCATTAGATAGAATTTCATCTTGGACAATTCCCTTGACATGTTTTCCTGTTACAGATTTACCTTGTGTCAAGTAAGCTCCATAAGTATATCTCATGTGTGGTATACTCACAAGGCTCACATGTTCTTGACTCCATCCTGGATGCACTTTTATTAAATACTCTTTAACAGGAAGTGATCCTTGTTTGTACGAGACATGACAGAAATCTAAAACTCCTTTGCGCTCTTTTTCCATAGGTCTAACTATTTTCTTATTTAAACCTCTAGCCTTTTTGATCTGATCGATAGCATATCCTCCAAAAGAATTTCTACATTTCTTGGTTATAAACTTAGTCTTCTCTCGCAGTACCATATCAAAAATAGGATCTTTGAAAAGAATACATTCTTCGGGTAAGTTCAAAACTTCTAACATCGTTGGATTATTAGATTCTAAAAGTTGTAAAAATCTTCTAAGCTCGTAGAAGACAGTATCATTTTTGCTATCTGAAACTTGCTCAACATAGTTGAAATCTAAAATATTATCAAAAGGAATCATGAAAACACCTTTTATATCCACATCAGATGTTGGAGTAGAAATTCCATAGGCTTGACTTCCGACTATGCCTTCGAATATAATTAAATTTTGATCTCTAAGTTCTTGTATTGTCATCTTTTGCAATTTTTAAAGTTTCTTTAAATTCATTAAAGATTAAATTTAGTAAGAATTACCCATTTTTGGTTGACTTTTTTATCAATCTCTATAAATTCTAATTTATTGTTAGAATATTTGTATTTTCCAATATACTCATAGCCAGGTAAAAGAAAAGATCCTACCCATTTTTCGAGATAATACATAGGAGCATATTTCACTGGATCATTGTCATCAAAACAGTACATCGTAAAATGAGATTCACCATCTTTATCATGTACACAAAAAATAATTGGGCTTTTTTCCAACAAGCCATGATTTCCAGAATTAATATCGAAAGATTTTTTTCTAGTATTACGAGCAAAAATATGGAAATAATTATTCTGATTTATCATAAGTCTTTTTTAAAGTGTACGTACTATTTTTAGTCCTAAACTTGATAACGTCTTCAGAATTCTCTAGTATTTCTGTTACTAGTGTAGTTTGCCAAGTAAAGAACTCGTTAAAAGGACTCATGAGAAGAGATCTTCCAACTCCAATCTCAGAATGTTGTTCTTTGAATCGATTATCATCGCCATATTCTATCCATATAACGTCTTTAGCAGCTTTTAATAAGCCATCTTCTCTTTCAAGTACCCAAGTAAGTCTAGTTTCTTCTTTCATATTTTTCTATTTCTTTTTAAATTCTCTGCTCGACTTATAGCTTCTAAATTCTCCGGAGAGTCATTGTATCTATTCCCATCTTTGTGAATAATAACGTAACCTTCAGGTATGGGCCCAATAAAGTCTTCGTAGATTTTTCGAGGTCTCCTTACTCTAGAATTATTTCCAGTCCAGACGTAAGCACAATCGTTGGAAATTACCTGAACTCCTCCTTTCCATGAAGGGTGGTTATCTCCGACGTATTGTCCTTTCTTAAAATGAGTTTTAGGTGAGGGATCAAAGTATTTATCTTTGTTCCAAGGGATGTTACCTTTTTCAAATTGTCCTTTACTGTTTCTCATATAATAAAATTAACAATAAAAAATGAAAAAAGGAAAGGTGTAGCCAATCTACTGCAAAACAGAGCCAGCTACTACCCAAGTTTCGGTTGGTCCAATTTTTAACACTCGGCGCCAGTGGAAAGATCCAATTACTTCCTCGCGTAATACGAGTTTTCGATTGTCCTAACATCTTCCAACCCCACAACAGTCGTTATGCTTAAAACTAAAAGTTAAGCCTTCTACATGGGATACTGCCATTACGTCCTTCTGGACGATTTCCTTTCCTAGTAAGAAATATCATCATTGAAATTTTCTTTTTTATAAGAAAATATCGAAATTTTGAACAAGAAAAATCCAAATTCAGTCATTCTACAAACCCCATATTCATCTTCTGCATGAGGTGTTGTCATAATCCCAATGAAGAAATCATCTAAATGTGTCATTGGTGTAAATTCAATTCTATGCTTCATATTTTTAGTTTGTTTAATAAGGATTATCGATAACCCATTGATTATTAGAAAAGTAATTTTTTATAATGTTCATTGAAAGTACCGTATTTTTATCCACGGTTATCCCGTCAGAGTTTTCAATGTTTCTATAGTCGATAAAAAATCTTTTTTCTAAAAACGGTGCAACTCTTCTTTCAATCTTTTTCATTTTAAAGAAATATGAAAAAATATGATCATCATGCATGGCTATTAAATTCTGGCTCTTGTGCAAATCTATCATCTCCTGTATATAAGAGATGAACTCATCTTTTTCTATCAAATTTACAGGGTACAGTACACCTCTATAGCCTCCTACAATATCTACTACAAAATAATCAAAAGCCGAAGAATCGATTCTCTCTTGATGTATATAACTTTCTTCTCTGTGACCCATTATAGAGTAAACAGCATTAGGATTTTTTTCCCATGCGCTTACTAAAGATTCAATTGCTCTATTAGTCAAGAGGGCGTCATCATCGAAAGTAAAAATTAAGTCACCATTTTTAGTATCTACATGATTAATTGGTGACAGTAATTTTTTACAAGAGCCTATGTCTACGTTATCTTTGACAATTTGAGACGGTATAGGATAAGTTTCTATGAATTTTTCTATTCTAGCCAAGTCTTCTTTTGGAAAGTATTTTTCATTTCTAGGATAGAAATCAGAAACTGAAATTAATAAGGAGTTTGGAAGAACTGTCTGTTCTAGTAAAGAACCTAAAACTTTAAATAAAGATTCCGCTCTTCCGGGTATTGTACATACTGAAGCAATTATCATAGCTAAATTTAAAAAATAGAACATTCAGGAGCTTCACCTGCCTTCTAGTATACATGGAACCTCTGTTAAAACAGTCAGAACCGAGCTTTCTTACTTTGTTCTATTTGGTACTCTCGAAGGGACTCGAACCCTTACGCCTTTCGGCACTGGTTCCTAAGACCAGAGTGTCTACCTATTCCACCACGAGAGCAAATTTTATTCTTCGAAAATTATTCCTTCATTCTCGACTAAAATATCATCAGCTATGTCTGAAAGAACTTCCGGTGCTTCTATTAAAGCATCATCGTTTTGCATTATCATTTCACCTACGCCATATTTTTCAAAGTATTTAGTAAGTTTTTCTATAGCTTGTTCTTTTTTCTTCTCAGACCAAATTATTTTACAATGCATATCATTTTTTTAGTAGTAGTCAGGGCAGGGCTCGAACCTGCAATCCTACCTGTTAGCTCGGATTTATCATCACTCGGTACGTTACTAACACATATACCAATCACTGAACGTCTACCAATTCCGCCACCTGACTATAAAAAACGGATAGAAAAAAGAACTCCTTAACAGTAAGACGTCTCTACTTCAAGAATCAGATTCAGTATTTAGATTACCGCGAATCTTCTAAATTACTTATTCTGCCATATACGATCTTTTTTCAGTTTAGTACTTTTATTTAAAGAATAAGGGACTCGAACCCTTGACCTCCGGACGCCGGTGCTCTCACCATCTGAGCTAAAACTTTGTTTTATTTTTTACTAAACTTTTTTCTCCGTCGTGACCTTGATGAGATTCGAACTCATACACCGTCTGGCACAAGACCCTCAATCTTGCTTGTCTACCAATTTCAACACAAGGTCAAATTGAGGTTGAGAACCTCTGTGTTGTTTAAAACTATTGTTCATTTTAACCTTATTAGCAAATTCCTTTCTCAAGGGAACAACACATAACTTGTCAGAGAATAATAAAAAGAGTGTTTGTAAGCAAATTCCAATATCAGCGATGTAACTCTTTTTTCCGCTTCTGACTTTCAGTGATCCCGGATGGATTCAAACCATCGACCTTAGCATTAGAAGTGCCACGCTCTATTCAACTGAGCTACGGAACCATATCAAAGAACTTATATTTTAAAATAACAAACTAGTGTCTTTCTGAGAAAATTATTTTTTCTTTTTTACTAATTTTTTAATGAATTTGTAAAACTTGTCATTTTTATGTTCAGGTATTCTTAAGTATTTTCTCGATCCTTCAAATTGCCCTGTCATTACTGTTTTGATTTTGATTTCTTTCATATATAAATTTAATACTATTATTAGAATTTTGAAATTGTATGACAAAATTCTTTGAGCCTTTGACAGGAGTCGAACCTGCGACCACGAAATTACAAAGTTCGCGCTCTACCAACTGAGCTACAAAGGCAGTTCATCTAGAGAATTTTTAGTACGAAGATTTTTCCGCGTCTACCAATTCCGCCATCTGGATAACCAGAGAGGGATTCGAACCCTCACGCTTTTAAAGCAGCCATTTTTCAGATGATGTAATCGTACTTACCGCTTCTAGATTTAGTTACCGGGGAAGGATTCGAACCTCCGTTAAGTGGACCAAAACCACTTGTCCTGCCTCTAGACGACCCGGTATTATTGGCGGAAAATAGTGGGATCGAACCACATACCAGTTAAGGTACGCATTACTTAGCAGGTAAGCCTTATCGCCGTTTAAGTTTACTTTCCATTTCAAAAATCAGTCAATGATAGAATCTTTCCTAGTTTCTTCGGTATAGGTACCATCATGGGCTCCGTTAACTGATTCTTTCTTTTATAACCCATACGGAACAAGCAGGGTAACTGATGTAAAGTCTGATAGGGAGGATTCGAACCTCCGAGTTCTCCACATCCCAAATGTGGCGGGGTACCACTCCCCAACTACCAGAAATTTATTTCTATGCTACTCACTAAAAAGAGTCTATGAAATAATAACAGTCTTCTGTGGGTGACTAGCGGAAGTTGAATCCGCGACCTCCAAGACCACAACTTGGCGCTCTAACCAACTGAGCTATAGTCACAGAGTACCTGAAGGGATTCGAACCCCTGTTATAACGCTTTGCAGGCGTTTGCCTAAACCACTCGACCACAGGCACTTATTAGACATACAAAACTGTCTCGGCGGAGAATGTAGGATTCGAACCTACGGAACCCTTTCAGGTTCGCTGCTTTTCAAGAGCAGTGCCATAAACCACTCGGCCAATTCTCCATTTATATTTCCATTATGTCAAAGAACTTACATAAAAAAACCGGATCTTTTTGAGATCCGGTTTCTTAGTAAAATATGTAATTCGTTATTCACATACTTTAACCGGATCTACAATACTATGTCTAGGACTTTGCGAAAGCGTAGTCGGACATGAGCTTTGAAGAAGCTGTGTGGATAAAGATATGTGAGTAATATTTTTCATTGTTTATTATTGTATTGCAAATATAACAAAAGTTCTTAACATGGAAAAACTTTTTGAAACTTTTTTATTTTTTTAAATTCTTCCTGATATAGCTTCTCTAAAAATTTCAGGAATTGTGAAAGTAGAAAGCTCTACCAGATCACATTTACTATTTACTAAAATGAACATTTCAAAATCTTGTCTCTTTTCAGTGCTATATTCCATTTTGAATTCCTTAGCAATTTTTCTTGAGAAATTACCGTAAAATTTCTTTCTTCCAGAAGAAGAATCGTTAGCGCAGAAAATAAAAGCTTCAGGATTAATTTCTGTTATGAAATCTATAGCAGCTTTTTCCACTGTAGGTATCACACTAAAAGCTTTCTTTAAATCATTTTTTAATTCGTAAGATCCGTCTACGTCAAATTTGAAAAGAAAATGTTTCTGTTTACTAGAAAAATTAACAGCTTTTATAGAGTAATTTGCGTCATCTATTAAAAAATTTCCTCTCCAAGAAGATTTCGACTTTTGCCATTGAACTTCTATTGGTTCATTCAAACCTTCAAAAGTTTTTGATAGAAAAGATCTGAAATTATCAATGTTCATGTTATTTTTCTTCGTTGGCATTCTTAGGATCGCCTAAATCATCTGCTTTAACATGTTCAGTATGCTCTGCTTTACCGTTCCCTTTTTCTACTGCATCTTTAGGATCAGAAAGATCCTCAGCTTTTGTTGTAGATCCTGAATAATGTTTCTTGACTAATGCAGAAGTTCCCATTTTACAAAACTCTTCAAACGTTGCTATATTCTTTTTCATAGTTTCTAATTTTAGGTATATATCAAATCAGAGACCGAATTTTCTTCCTATTAAGGTGTATTTATTCTCTTCAATGTACTTAAGAAAAGCATTATAAAAAATTCTAGCAACCCGAATATTTCCGCCATATTTTTTTACATAAAATGTCGGAGCTGGTCCAAATGATGAATCTCCGCATGTCCCGTATATGGCATACTTAGTTACTAATCGATCTCCTACATGAACTTTATATGCATAAGCATTCAAAGACCATGCATATCCTTTTATGCCCATTTTAGTGCATTTATCTTTTCCGACGTATATATTTGCGCTACGATGCTCGAAAAGGGAAGATATATTAGAAAACGCAGCCTCTGTTACATAAAGACCTAATGTCTTTTTTCTATTATCAATATTGATTTCTTTAAGTTCAAATCCATTCATAATTTTTCTAGTAAAGAAAAAGGATATTCTCTATGCGGTTCTAATTTATGTACTATTGATTTGATATATTCAGCGTCAAGATAGCCGAAATTTTCAAGTAGACTAACTACAGTATCTATGCAAAAATCGGCAATTCCTAGAGAATTGGATTTATAAATTTTTTGAATAGAACAAAAAATATCTCCGTTTTTTAAATCACCTTTTTCGCTAAATAAATCTATCCTTAAATATTCACTATGAAGATCCATAGTACAAATTCTTACACTGAAAATTTCAATTCTATTCATTTAATATTCATTTAATTAATGAGGGAATATGAAAGGTGTAACAAAAGGAGGTTTAAACCTCCTTTTAATTCTTGTTTATTCATTGGGAATTCTCTTACTTTTATGATCTCTTTTATACTTATCATAAGTACACATGTAACAATTACAAGGTCTTCCTGTAGTCCTCAACCAATTGGAGTTTTACCTTCAATAGCTGATTGTAAATTGTAAGTTTCATGTGTATTGTTGGAGAACCAATTTTTTGCACGTCTAATAAATTTGACGAATTTTTTGTGCCTTCTAAAGGCTCGGCGATAGTTTTTCATTTGCTCATACTTATGTTATAGCTAGTAACTGTTGCCCCAGATACTGTTGCCCCAGATACTAGCTTAGTGTATGAGCTTTCTAATAAATATCATCGTCTTTAATTTTTTTAAGTGTGGTCCATCCTGGACTCGAACCAGGGACCTTCGCATTATGAGTGCGCTGCTCTAACCGACTGAGCTAAAGGACCATAAACTAGAGAATAATACTTCGAGCGTGTTTCTAGTGCTATCCGCTACACCACATCCGGATTACCCGAATGCCAGGATTCGAACCTGGGCCTTTTTTGTTACAGAAAAAATTGAAGTAACTCGTTGTTCCGCTTCTAGTTAATGTCTTGCAGAGAATGATTTCAAGAGTCTTTTTAGGACAAATGCTCTACCACCTGAGCTATACGCTTTCCATCAAGGTATACGTAGTAGGATTCGAACCTACGACCCATTGTTTTGAAGTAACTCTTCGAACCGCTTCTGCAATAAAATTTTTTCAGAGAATATTTGCTAGAGTGTAGTACGTGCTCTACCACTGAGCTAACTCGGTATTAAATGTGGAAGAAATGTACCGAGTGAGGGAATCGAACCCCCGACCACGAGCTTAAGAGGCTGAAGTAACTCTTGCGACCGCTTCTGAAATATATTTTTTCAAAGAACAATTTGTCAGGCAATATGGAATCGAACCCTAATCCTGCGTCCCCTTTCCAGTTTAATGTACTCCGTTCTGCTGTGCACCATTACACCATGCCTAATCGAATGTTTCGAACCATTCGGGCGTAAGTTAATTAGACTTACGCTTTGCGATCCTAGACGGAATCGAACCGTCAGTGTAAATTACATGAAATATGCTTTGACTATGTACATTTAAACTCCGATCCTAGTATTAAGGAGTGTCAAACCATATTTCCATCATCTACCCAATTTCACAATACATAATGACAGTTTCTAATGTTTTCGCCCATTGCTGTTGCTATAGGATCAATTTCAAACTGAGAATAATAACAAGAGCGTTGTTTCGGTTACAAAGTAAAAGTTTGTTGAAGTAACTCTCGTTTCCGCTTCAGTTTTAAAAAGTTCGTTTCTGTTAACCAACGTTATGATTACTAGAAACTAGCGTAGCGGGGGCCGGACTCGAACCGACGACCTCCAGGTTATGAGCCTGGCGAGCTACCACTGCTCTACCCCGCAATATAGTTGGAGAGGACGGATTCGAACCGCCGTACCCTTTCGAGAACAGATTTACAGTCTGTCGCCTTTAACCACTCGGCCACTCTCCAATTTAACCAATACTCAATTTCTTTTTCAAATATTGTATTGGTTAGATAGTTAATTTTAAATTATTTCAAAGAATTATATTTCAAAATAACAAAAGTTATTATGTTTGAGAAACATTTTTTACATTTTTTGTGGAGCGGAAGAAGGGATTCGAACCCTCGACCCCCTGCTTGGAAGGCAGGTGCTCTAACCAGCTGAGCTACTTCCGCTTGTGTGATCCCGGTGGGGCTCGAACCCACGACTCCCGCATTAAAAGTGCGATGCTCTAGCCAGCTGAGCTACGAGATCAAGATGTAATGTTGTTTAGGTGCCATTACATTCAATCTCGAATGTAATGGCTAAAGCTTAGAGTTTTTCATTGATCAGTTTTTGTATTTTGTTTTTCTGTTGTGTTTCCACGTTTTGTATTCTCTCCATTTATGATTAGGAAGATCTCCATGATTCCATGTCCATCCTTCTTCATAATATGGAGGGTAATACCATTTCAAGATTATCTTACGATACTCTTTGTTGTTATGAGCTTTGTTAAATTTAGCTCTGTTGTAATTTTTACTCATTGTTGTAGGTTTTAGTTAACCTACAAGTTATCAAATTCTTTTTTCATATTAATAGTTTTGTAGTTACGAAGAGGAATTTCGAAATCCTGGCCTTCCGGATATGAGCCGGATGCTCTGCCTCTGAGCTACTTCGTAATTAGATTAAGCTATCCACCTGATAAGCAATTTTCCTTCCATACTGTTCAAGAAATCTGCATCTCCCATATCTTCAACAGGAATTTGAAAATGAACTCTCGTTTCTTCAAGATCTGCATAATAATACGCTACTCCTTTTCGTATAAATTGAATACGTGCTTCCGGGTTTTGCTTGTAGAGAGCTTTTTTGATTTCGTTCTTTTCCATTATACGTTTATTTAGTTAGTTGAAACAGTAAGACTCGAACTTACGACCTCCTCGGTATCAGCGAGGTGCTCTAACCAACTGAGCTATATTTCAATTTGCGACGGTGGTAGGACTCGAACCTACTATCCTCGACTTAACAGGCCGTAGCTATATACCACTTAAGCTTCACCGTCATTTTTTGCACAGGAGGCAGGAATCGAACCTGCAACCACCGGTTTTGGAGACCGGTACTCTACCAATTGAGCTACTCCTGTGTATAGTGGATCCTAGGGGACTCGAACCCCTGACCCCCTGCGTGCAAGGCAGGTGCTCTAGCCATCTGAGCTAAGGACCCAATTTAGCGGTCCTGAAGGGATTCGAACCCTCGATCTCCTCCGTGACAGGGAGGCGTCCACTCCACTGGACTGCAGGACCTTGATGACAGTACAAAAACTGTCTCGGTCACCCGTATGGGATTCGAACCCATGATCTTCTCCGTGAAAGGGAGACGACTTAAACCTCTTGTCCAACGGGCGTTGGAATTATAATATGTCAAAGAACGTTTTCTTTTTGTGGTACCGACTGGAATCGAACCAGTGACACAAGGATTTTCAGTCCTTTGCTCTACCGACTGAGCTACGGTACCAAGTTAATGCAAAAGAAAAGCCTCGGTTTTTGACCGAGGCTTTTCTGAATTTTAATTTCTATATTATAGTGTCGTTAAATCCATTTTCCTCGGTTGAAATTTCTCAATATCAAACTCAAACCCTTTCGCAGCATAGCCATAATTGTCGGCCATCTTATTGGCTTTCCAATTATTATTTTCTATGTTGTTAATGTTGTACATTTGAAAGTGTATTTGTTTTATTTTTGTATTGCAAATATAACAATAGTTTTTAACGTGGAAAAACTTTTTGATTATTTTCTAAAAATTTTTTTCTAGTAACCAATTTCTTCTACTAGATCAAGGAATTTGACCCATTTTTCACCATCTGGTCTTTCTTCAAGAACATTAGCTACAAATCCAAATCCTTCTCGTTCTGTCCTTTCATAGTAATCACCAAGATCTGCATCTTCTTCACCAGAAGCAACATTTGGTTCAACAACACAAGCAGCTGCTTGGTTGTAAATCTTCATCAAGTTTTCATCGTTCAAGATAGCATCCGCATCTTTAGCCAATAATTGATCAAGACCTCTAGGATTTGATCTTTCAAAATCTGAACATGCACTCATTACCATGTCAGCCCAAGAATCTGATTCATTTAACCAGTTTTCAAAAAGTTTAATATGTTTCATATTTTGGATTTTTCTTATATATCTTTAAGAATAAAATTTTTTCTCAAAACTGGATTATCAAACATTTCCATAGTTTCCGTTGATAAATTCTTTTGAAGAACTTCTCTCTGCACATCTAAGTGATCTTGATAGTTTTCTTTTATCCATTCAAATTTTTCTTTGAGTTCTTTTTCGTCATTAAACACATAATCAGAAAGTTCTCTATAGATATTCTCAGAATCTATTTTACCATAAATGAGAAAAACTGTTCTAGCTATACTTGCGTCATACAGAGTCTTGTTGAAATAGTAGCTGCTATCTTCACCCTTTCCAACAAAAAGATAAGCTATGTAACTGTTCAATTCTTTGTACATCTCATCTTTGACAATAGGTTCTTCTATCATTTCAATAGAAGAAATTTTTCTTAAACTTCCGTTGATAGTTCTCTCCGCTGTTCTTAAAAAGAGAGGAACTTCTGAAGATTTCATTATCTCTTTAATCTTTCTAACTTTACCTGGGTTTAAGTTACCTACATGATAGAGTAAATTCTTTTTCTCTTCTATTCCTAAATTAGAATTGTTCTCGTAACATTCCTCGTACCTAAAAAGAATATCGTCGGAAATGTAACAAGATCTATTCTGAACATTTTCTTTTTCTAAGAAAGGCATAGTCTTAGTCAAAGTTATCCATGACCAATCGCAAACTTCTCTATTTCCATTGCATAAGAAATAAACATTGTCGTAATTAGTCATTTTAACATTATCTAGAGAATGAAGATGTTTGGGATTTCTTTCTACGAATTTTATACCGCTTTCCGTGGTGTTTATTCTATCTTGGATCATCTTTTTATAATCTCTCATTTCATGCTTAAAGTCGCATATCCTGAAATAAACTTTCAAGTCTTGTTCATTGGTGATATGAGAAAGAATTTTGTAAAGATCCACAGCTTTAGGGCTAATAACTCCTCCGAAGAAATCTTGGTACCAATCCCAAGTGAATAACAAATCTACTTTAGTGAATTTTTCTACATCAGCAAAACCGTTTACATGCACTCTAGTGAATTCAAAATCGAATTCATCTAACATGTGTGAGTATTTGCCTTTATAATCAAAAATGTATACCTTTTCAATATTAGGATGATTAAATAGTGTGTTATAACATCTCAGCTCGTTGAAGAGCATTCCGTTCATTGTAAAATCAAAATGTAGAAAAAAACCTACTTTCATCGCGCGTCGTGTTTCGAATTTTTAGAAAAAATTTATAAATTGTTCTGATTTTGTTTTTCTCTTTTCTTCTTGATGCAATTGTAAACTATTAGTACATGAGCATGGTACAAGCAAAGAATAGATATTCCAATTATTTCTGCTGCTAAAATACTGTGAAAAAGAAACAGGATAGAACATGCGTAAAGTTTCAAGTAAAACTGTAATCTTTTAGCGTAGAAAAAAGGGATCGCACTCGTAGCGAAAAAGGCTACTGAAGAGACATTATGTATCACTGGATACATTTCTATAGAAAAAGCTGTTAAAATCAACAAGAACAATGAGGGTATTTCCCATCTTCTTGTGTTAAATAAGTGATAAGAAATAGCGGCGTTCACAAAAATGAACGCCGGTTGCATTTTAGACATCCAATAAGTAGAAATTGATGGCAAAGGTCCTTCCACTGACAATAGTACCCAGGGAAGAGCTAATGCAGCAATCACAACAAAAAGTTTGACAAAAAAATTGTTGATAAAATTTTGCATGTATAGATTTTATTATTTATCTATACCGTTTTCCTCTTTGTATTTTTCATAATTGTCTGTCAATTCTATAAGTATAGGGTTTCTAACTATGTCTGCTCTAGTGAATTCAAAAGTAGAACAGCTATTAACACCTTTGGAGATTTTTTCTCCGAATACTAGCAGATCTTTTCTCCTGTTTTTGATGTCCCATTGAGTAACGTCTCCACATATAATGATTCTAGAATTTCTACCCATCCTTGTCACTACTAGCATCAACTGCCTTAAATCTGCATTTTGTGCTTCATCTAGTATTAAGATAGTATCGTCAAAAGTTTCACTTCTCATGAAAGCTAGAGGTTCCATAGTTATAAGATCTGCAGCCATGATAGCTTTTAACTTATCGTTATCTATGATTTTTTTCATGTTAGAAACATATCCTTTCATGTAAGGAGCTATCTTTTCTTCTATAGTCCCGGGTAAGAAACCTAGATTTTCTCCAGATTCCACAGCAGGTCTAGCTAAAATGATTTTTTTATGTGCACCTTCTCTCAACAAGTCTAACGCTGCGTAACAAGCAACAAATGTTTTTGCTGTACCAGCAGGTCCTGTGCAGACTGTTAAGAAATTATCTTTAATAGTCTTGAAAAAAGTCAACTGCGAATGTGAAAATTTTATCGTGTTGAAATCTGCTTTGTGGAGTTGTAACACATTAGCTTGTTCTTCCTCCTTTTTTGGTTTTCTTTTTTGCATTTACTACATGTATGATTTTAATTTTAACTTCAGGCGTTGAAAGCTCTAACACAGCTAACAAATTGTCTAAGTTATCATCATAGAAAATAATGTTGTTATAACCTTTTTCTATAATGTTTTTAACGGCTTGTTTTTTTCTTTCAGGGATATTTCCACTAAAATTTGTAATAGGATCGCACACAGCGTATATTAAAGGCTCTTTGATAGAGACATTTTTCTTCTTAAAGAAATCTACTACGATATTTTTGTCTCCTCTTGCAGTAACGATAGAAGTTTCTACACCTCTTTTTATGTACCCTTTCAACGAGTCAAAATAACGTTTGTTGAGTTTAGATTTTCCGAGTATCTTTTCGCACCAGAATTCGCTAAAACTAGCATGGTGATTATGGTCGATTTTATGCGCAGTAAACTGAGAAGGTGTAAGCGAAACTATCACATCATTAGTTATTGAATCATGAATATTTATCTTTGCGTCAGAGAAAATAAGAGTGTCATCTAAATCAAAGATAGCTATTTTCTTCCCATTCATTTATTTAGTGTATTGAAAAGTGAGTGAATCGCTATAACTTATGTTTCCTCTAAAGAACTCCTCAGAGGATGTTAATATTTGTATCTCGTAAGGTACATTAGTTTTAAAGCCAGATAGACTTTTTTGTTTTTCTTCATAAATAGCATTTTCATAAACCCATTCAGAATAAAGATCTATATTTGCTTTCACAGATGCGCCAGTACCACTTGGTCCTGCCGGAATTATAGAAACAGAAGCTCCAGTGTATCCTGTTCCACCATCAAGAACTTTTATGTATTTTATTACTCCATTTTCTATGATGGCTTCAGCTGATGCTCCAGCTCCGCTTGGACCTATTGGAATTACAGAAACAGAAGCTCCAGTGTATCCTGTTCCGCCGTCAAGAACTCTTACGTAATCGATTTCTCCTTCATTTTGAAGATACAGAGTAGACTGGACTGACCCAGGTGTTATAGCGTAAGTATCATCTAATACTACTGTGGGTGAAGTTAGATAACCTCCTCCTTGATCAACAACACTGACCGTGTCTATTAGTAAATCTACTCCAGACACATTAGCTCCTATCCCGTCTCCTGATATTGTTATTTCTGGTTGAGAAGTGTATCCGTATCCTGGATTTACTATAGAAAAACCTGTAATTGTATTACTACCTGAAATGTTTGGTGTTATATCTGCGCCAGTACCTCCTCCACCAGAAACTTGTGCAGTTGCGATAGTGTATCCTGCTCCAGGTGATCCTACATGCACATTATCTATACTTCCTGAAAGAGATATTTTTGCTGATCTACCAGTATCACTTATAACTTCCGCGGAAGGAGCTTGGGTATATAATCCAATATTAAGAACTATAAAATCTAAATAACTAGTATTTTTTACTCTGGGTATAGATCTCCATCTTAACTTAGTAGCTTTAATTTTTGGATCTATATCCCAAGAAACATTGACAGTGAAAAAATCTTCTAGCGTAGGGACCATTTCAACATCAAAACTTCTCAATAATTTTTCTCTTTGGTTAGGATTTTCTACAGATTTATTAAAAAGGACAAAGACATCGTTTGCTGCTGAAGGGTAGCCTACACCAGAAAGATAGCAGTCAAAACTTACATTATCTTCTCTTAAGTCAAAACTTATAATACTTTTTAATGACACTGTATCAAAAACAGTCTTCTTTACAACATACGAATTTTTTATAGCACCTCTTTTTATGATAACTGGAACGCCCGGTTTGATAGGATTACTCCAATCTCCATCTACTTTAATAGAAAAATTAGCATAAACTTCTTCTACTGGAATGTAAACATGAAGAGTAGGGTTGTTATTAAGTTGCCCTGAGATAACATTTGATATGTTTACAGGATATTTTGAATCTCCTGCAGTGACTCCTGCAGGAATAGAACCTGTCTGAATAGAACCTCTAACATCTCTTGAAATTTGTAACGGTTCGCTATTAGTGTTTTTTTCTATCATTTTTTAACAAATTCTTTTACTACTACAAATGATGTTTTACTGATAGCAGATTGATTTCCATTAGCATCCTTTAAGCTTAAAGATACTGTAAAATTTCCTGTCTTTGTAAAGTTCCACATTAATTTTTCAGAATTACTTATAACTTGTATGTCTCCGCCTTCTTCCTTGACAGTCCACACTGGACTATTTTTTCCAGGAATGACACAATTATCATAATGAAAAACTACCGGAGTATATTGTAAAACATCTTTCTGTTTATCAAATACTACTGTATCAATATAAGAAAAAGGAGATTGCAAGTCTCCCGCGTAAGCTACTCTACTAGAAAGACTTAGTTTATCAGAAGTGAAATCTGTATAGATATTTAATGGAGGGTAATCAGATCCTTCTGATTTCCATTTATTGTTCAGGTATTCTTCACCCATTTGATTATATTGCGGAACACTTGAGAATAGTATAGAATTTTCTAAAGGATAAGTGTAAGTTCTATCAGGATGAGCTAACCATTCGCTTTCTACTCCATTCGTCATAGTGACATAAGAAAGCATTTCATCACTAGGATTTTTAGCTTCTGCATGTATAAAGTAATAAAATTGTTGAAATATAGAAGGATTCAAATATAATTGTTTATGGTAATCATAAGCTGTTAACAATTCTACATTTGAAGCTAATACATCACTCAAAGGAGTTCCTAATGTTAAAGATGGGCCATTTATTGAAACAACTTCTATCCATTCTTTACCTGTCCAAATATAATTATCAAAAGGTTCATAGCCTTCTGGTACACTAACTGTTACAACGGGTGTACTAGTATATCCGGATCCGCCTGTATATGTGTAACTAGTGACTTTTCCGTCTATTATAGATAGAGTTATTGTTGCTCCAACACCGCCACATGGTGTTTCTATAGTGACTGTTGGAGTGTTTACATATCCTGCTCCAGGATTAAGTATTGATACTGCGCTTATACTACCACTTGTTATAGAAACGGAAATTTTTGCAGGTATTCCAAAATTTCTAGGAGTACCATTTAATACTACTACATTGTTACCTGCTGGTGTAGCTCCTGAAGTTTTAAGTTTATTTCCTGCAATATCTCTAAGAAATCTTTCAACATCAGGAAGAACTTCATACGTATATTTTATAATACCTGGATTTTGTGAATTGTTCAATTCTTGTGCTGCAAGGTGGAGTCCGTTGTTAGTGCTTTCAATATTTGAATTTCCAGAGAAAAAGAATGTAGGTTCTTCGTCTATAGTTATTCCTCCACCATGATGTACAAACGGTATAATGAATCCACAAAGAGAACCTCCTCGGTAACTTAATCCTCCCCATGTAATAGTAGGATTTTCGTTCCATGTTAGCTCATTAGAATGTTCATAAGTTAAAGATCCTGGTCCTATTCTAGTTTCTGCATAATCTACATCGTAATCAGAAAGATTTAAGGAGAAGTTACCGTCTATGTAATATAATTCTTTGTTAGGATCTGTAACTCTAAAATAAGTTTTACCATTCTTATAAGAAATATTTGAGATTTCAATAGCATAGGTTCCTGAAAATACTCCCCATGATGCGTATAATGTCTTATTGCCACTTATACTAGAGTTAGCTAATACTATATTTCTTATAATTTCTTCATTTTCTGTAAAAGAAATAGTTGATCCAGAACTTGACAAGCTATCTACGTATCGATAAAAATTAATATTAGGATTTATTGATGAATAATCGCAATTGTCAGAAATGATTATTCTACTATAAGTTTTTAATTCAGTAAAAGATCCTGTATAAGATGTGCTTATTATTTTATCTGATCTGTAATAAAGAGCTGGTGCCGAAGTAAATGATGATAGTAAAGTCTCTAAGATTTTCACCTCCGTTGAAGTCACGCTACTCACTGTATACCAATTATCATTTACCCATATACTGTCTCCGCTAAATAATGTCGTTGTCAAGTCACACATTGACGTAGAAATAACTGTTTCTCCAATATTTCCAATTAGCGTAGCATTAACAGTAGATCCAGCTTGGATCCCTTTTAGTCTGGAATTTATTTGATCAGGAAGTATTTTAAGATTTGTTACAATTGGATCTGATTTTTCTCTCATAAAGAATAAAGAGTCACCCACATTTAATGTAAATGCAGAAGAAAGTTTTCCAGATAAATTACCATCTATGCAGATAATATTATTTGTTCTATCTATAGAAACTAAATTGTTTGTCATAGGATATTCATAGAGAGACTGATCTTTAAAAGAAGTAAAATCTAAACTATCCCATGATAATCTAGCATCTTCCCATCTAGAAACCACATGAGTAGGGTAATACCAAGGTCCAGTAACTTTCTCCCAAGGAATAGTTTCAAACTCTTCCCATATCCTTTCTGGAGTTTCCATACGTGATACTCCTAAGAAATCAGCTTTCTTATTTTTCACATAGCATTTTTGAAACTCTACTGTGTAATTATTTGTAATGTCATAGTTATACAAAGCTATGTCGTATTCTCCTTCATAAGGTAAAGCTACAGCATGTAAGATTTTATTTTCATTTTCATAAGTCACTGGAGGAGGTGAAACTGTTGCATAAGGAGTATATGAATATCCTGCGCCACCAGACCAAGTTGCACCTGAAATATATCCGTCGCTAACTGTTAACGTTACGCTAGCTGTAACTCCAATGCCTTGAATATTTGCATCAAGTAGGGGGGCGATAGGCGCAGTGCTGACTGTAAAACTTGTAAGTCCATTAACACTAGTAACAGTAGTACCTGGAGCAAATCCACCAATTCCACCTGTTACGTCCAATATCATACCTGGACCTAATCCAACTGTACTAGTTACAGTAATAATGTTTCCGGATGAATAAGCGTTTCCTGTAGTATAAGTTCCAGGACCTGGGACAAATACTGTAGGAGAAGCTGTGTAACCATACCCTTGTAAGATATCAATATTGACAATTGAACCATTGACAACATTTAATGAAATTCTACCTTCTAAAGAAAAAGCTGTAGCGCCTCTAGTGCTTTCAATAAAAGACTCTATAGGTCTTCTTCCAGAATCATAAGAAAAACCTTTAGATCCACGTTTCTGGACAGTCCATCTCATATCAATATATTCACCTCTACCTATATTCTCCCATGTCCAAATGTTAGTATTGATATGATTTCCACTTCCAGTGAGTATGCTTAACTGTTTCCAGTTAAATAATGATTCTTCCCATGATATATTAAAGAAAGATTCTAGTAAAATAGGAGCTCCTGATGTTATATTTTTTTCATCAGGAAGAGGTTGCATTCTAGATATTAAAAGATTGAAATCAGGGTCTGTGATTGAAGGAGGCATGTACTGCCAGCTAGGGTCTACTGGTGGTAAAAGATTTCCATTCTCATCATAAATCTTGTCTATAAAATTAGCATAAGAATCTAGATATGTTCCGTATAATGAAGATATTGGATTAGTGTAATTCAAAGCATTTATTAACGGGTCGGATGCACTGGCACCTACAAATCCTTTTAAACCTTGTTCTGTAAATTTATCTATATAGAACTTATCCATTCTGCGAATGTCAGAAATATAAGGTTCTTTTGGTAAAATTTGAAATTCAGGATGTTTACCTATATCGATTACTAAATGATGAAGATTATCTGCCCATGCATCTAATCTTATTCTTTCAAAGTAAATACCTTCACCTGTAATGTCAAATATTCTTGCGTTTAGTGGAAGATATTCTTTCTTGAGAAGTTCTTTTAATCCAAATAGTTTAATTAGTACTTCTTCAGGAGAATAATCAAAAGCATCAACTACTTCAGGTATTCCGTAAATATCTTCGTTATCTGTCGTTCTGTTTAAGTCGTAAAAAAGCCCAAACAAAGAAGTTTTTTTGTAAACTTTAGAAGGGACAATTTTCCAAGCTTCTTTTACTTCCTCTCTTTGTATAGCATCTTTGGGAACTAGCACATGCATGTAGTTACCGAAGTTAGTAGAATTCTGATCTACGTTTAAAAAATATTCTTTAATTCGGACATCGTAATATCCAAAGTAATTTATGATATTTATAAGTGCTCTATAAGAACCTAAATAAGGGTAGATGTTATCTCCTTCAAGGAGCAGCTCTTTTCTCTTCTTATTAAGTAATCTATAATCTGTGAGTTCTTCTTTTATGTCAGAGTCTCTAAAGATATATTCATTATCATAATCTATCTTTTTACCAAAATTCTGAAGAACTGTCTTGAGCCTTTCATCTTCACCTTCAACTTCTCCATAGAGTGAAATTTCAGCTAAATTTAACTTATTTACACACTTTACTTTAAAAGTAGAGAAATTAGTACTATTAACAGGCACGTCACTTTTTTGTGCTTTAATAAATGTATCAGATCCATTTACGCCGACTCCTAGCACCTTGATTAAAGTTTCTGATCCAGAACCTGTGAGATAAAACTCTGTTATATCATAAAAAGGCTTATCAGTGTCAGAAACATAATAGTAAATAAAATCTCCAGATACTAAAGGAGCTTGAGACAATACAAATTCATATTGTTTTTCTTGTTTCAGTAATAATACATCTTCGTAAATGTACTCATATTCTGACTGAATACCAACATTTATTTGAAGAGGAACTGTATTAATTGAAGTAAGATGAACTCTCCCTGTTAAAGGATCTATAGAGTCTGAAGATCCATCTACTAAATCGTAATTAGCCAGTATACCTTTTTCTATAAAAGGCACATCTTCAGAGTAATTTACATCATAAACAAAGAAAGGTTTAACTACAAAAGACGTAGTAGTATCTATTACCTTTTCAGGAATTTCTGCTACTATTTTTTCTTTAAATGTTCCAGGAGAACTTCTTAACTCATTATAACTTATGTAATCATAATAATAGACATCTGTTGTCGTCAATGAAAGTGGAGGTGTTGGAGTAACCTGCATAGAAGTGTAACCACCTATAGAAGTGATAACATAGTCTGTATCTACTATCTTTATAGTATCACCTGGGGAAAGTGTAGTTAAATCTGAATCAATAGCATTTATCGTAGGATTTCCGCCAATTATAGTGAAAGTTCCATGAACTCTTTTCAAGTCATATTTAGAAGTAGGACCTGTAACTTCTTGCAGAAGATATAAATTTTGAGATTCAATAAGACCTGTTGAGATTCTAGGGAAGAATAATTTCCCTGAAAAACTCTCATACGTAGTTTTAGAACCATTATACAGGGAAGTTATAGAATTATCTACTGACGCTAAATTTAAGTCAGAGCCTGTTTTATCAAAAAATCTTATAAAACTAGATATCATTAGTTTAGTTTTTTATAGTCTTTGTCTACTGTATAATTATAAAACGTTTTTATAACTTTTACTTTTTCTATCATGAAAAATACCATCTTTTCTATCTCTTCTAAAATACTCTTCCTAGTTGGATCAGCAAACATAAGCGGAGACATTGATTTTTCAAAAATTCTACCTTCATAGTCAAAACCTGTATCTTCCAACCTGTTTAATCTGCTTTCAGTTTTTTTATATAGACTTTCCATTATTTATTCATGATTTTATTCATATTCTCTTGGAACAATAAAGTATTAGTAGTCTGTTTAGTAACTCTCTTGATAGAAATATTAACTGAGCCAGGCCTATCATCAAAAATTCCATCCTCGTACGCAATACCGTTTCTGTCTTTCCAACCTCCTCTAATCAACGGTAATTCATTTTTACCTATGACAATATCTCCCATGTCATCTATGCCTATCAGCGGAGCAGAAGGGTTTCCTTTTTTAGAGGTTTCATTTAATTCAGAAATAAATGAAACATTTACTGAATCTACCCCTTCTACATTTTCTATTATTCTCACAAGGTCCGAAGAAGGTATCAAATCTCTTCTTCTTACATTTAAAAAATAATCAGATAAATTAGAAATTATATTACTTTTTATCACATCTTGAGAATAACCTTCAAATACTACTAAAGATATATTTAGAACATATTTTACTATTTCAGGTTCTACTATTTTGACTAAAGTAGTCACTACCTTTGAACCGGAATCTTCAATCGTGTTTAGAACTTTCGATTCTTCTTGATCAGTTAATGTGAAAAATTTCTGGGGAACTGAAAAATAGTTTTCGTTATTCTTTAGTCTTTTCTTTATGTCAGGTATTAAAAACAGATAAATGATATTATCATCATCTAAATATTGATCATCAAATGTTGTGTACGCATCTACTACTGAGAAATAGTTGAATTTTTCTAAGAATATTATGTAATTGTCAGGATTAGCTAGCACAAACGATCTAGAAGTCTTTGGTGCTATTAATCTAGTAAGAGCAGTAGGTTCAGGGTTAGAACCAAACGTTATAAGTTTGGACATTTTAGTAGTCAATGCAGTATTAAGATCAACTTCTTCGCCGTCTAAAGAATATCCGCTATCTATCCATTTAAAATTAACATCTTCACCTTCTCTAACATTCCCTCCTTCACCGGAAGTTTGCATATATTCAATTCTTATTTCTGAACCTAATGGAGGAGTTTTACCAAAATACTTATTTCCGAAATATAGATCTAAACCTCCAGTTATACCAGTTTTAACTAAATAACCTTTTCCTTCGTAGGGAATATCGTATATAGAATCGTATTTTTTCCACAATTCCCCGTTTACGTAAACTTTGACAAAAAAGTTATCTAGTAAAACATTACCTCTAGAAGTTGCAGTATAACTCTGGAGTACTTCTCCATCACCTGTAAAAACTTGAGAAAAGATTTCTCCTTGAACGACTTGAGCATAGACCGGTTTTTTATCATTTACCTGAACTCTTATCTGATCATCTATTAAATTCAATGTGTAAATTTTACTATTATTCAAACATTGTATTCTAGTAAAATTGGGAATTATAATCTGGTTACCTTGGATATCTGGTATAGTAGTAACAGTGAAAGAAATTTCTCCAGTAGAAGCAATAGCTCTAGTAGCATTATGACCTGCTAATCTAGCTAAACCATGTACACTATCTACCCTCGAAGCAGTCTGGATATTCATTTCGGTAACGCTATCTTCGATGAAGAATAGCACCATTTCAGTAAGTTTAGATAGCACTAGTATGATCTGGCCATAAGCACTCGCTACGCTAAATACTTTACCAGATTGTTGAAATTTCTCGTTAACGAATTTAAAAACTTGTTGGTACAAGTCTTGTGCTTGTATCCTTGCTTTATCAAAAATTTTCATGTTACTAATATTCCTAATGATTTTGTACCGTCAATATAAATATCTAAAAGACAAGCATCTCTAATAGAACCTTTAAAGAACTGAGCTTTTACTTCTACACCATATTTTGATGCATCAGGACAGTAATAATAGATAGCTTCGACTAATTTAGTCTGGAGTTCTTCAGTAGAAACATCAAATAAATACAAATTATCTTCCAAATTATATCCGAAATCAAACGCACCAATAACGTCACCAGGTTTGGTGAACATTACCATACGTATCTGCCCTAGTAAATTTTCAATTTCACTAGATTGCTCTAATACTCCAGGTGTGTAAAGAGGATCGTTAGGATCTCTCATATAAATCTCTTTTAGCATCTTCTATCTTTTTCTATATATCCAGAAAGATTGTAGAGATTACGAGTTAATAGAATATGCTAAAATAGTCCGCAGAATCTTGATCTTTGATTTCAGTTTCTATTTTTTCAACTTCGGCTTCACCTTCAGCTTTAATTTCAGATGCGTTTATTTTAATTCCTCCCATTAAGTTATAATCGAAAAAACTAAGCATTCTACCCAAAGCTATTTTGGCTTTAGCTGTAACATATCTCATGAAGTAATAATCTTCATACAATTTATCTTCAGGAATCTTAACATAAGTATTAAAAAATACATCTCTAGCAGGATCTCTTCCTAGTATCTTACATTTTTTAGTTCTTCTATTATAATCATATCTTATCCATTCTAAGAAAAATGCTCTAGTCAAATCGAAAAACTGGTACTGTGCAGTTCTAAATACTAAACTGTCTCCAGTGAAAGGAGATAAATAGATCTCAGAAGCTATCAACTTATTGTCAGCAAAATCTCTATCTAAAGTACCTAACAAACCTGCACCAGTTATCTCTTTACATTCAAATACTGAAACTACGCAATCCGGCATAGTAACTGTTCGGCTTCTATGCCATTCAGGTTTTTTAAACTCTTCAACTTTCATGATATAGTATTGAGTTTCTACAGCTTCTCGGTAATTTTCATAAAACCAAACTGAAGTCTGGTCTATTATCCTCTCTATTTCCGTGGGTTGAAGTTGAGAAGGGAGAGCAAACGACACGTCAAGTTCCCTTTGCACCATATCTACTAATTCCGCTTTAGTCATGGATATTATTGTTTTGTTCCGTATGCGGTTTGTAAAGAATTTCCATCTTTTCCGCCATCTTTGTCTTCATATCCGCTAACATCTACTATCAATGTTTCTTTAGATATGTCAACATCTCTTCCTAAAATACCTTTTCTAATCACACCTCCCTGTATTCTACCTTCTACAGTTTCATTAGGATTATCTATGTAACAGTCAGTCAATAGATTAGTAGGCATGATAGTAGTTTTAGTAACTTTACTTCCTGTAACTTCATTAAATTCCATAATTTTAGAAAGCTCTATTCTGGAACTTTTTATCTTACATCTGTATAAAACGCAATGAGTAATAGTACCACTAATTTCACAGTCAAAAAGCTCCATATTTTCCACATGATTAGCTTTTTTCATTACGCCACTTCTTAACTGGAACATTGAAACATCTGTGTCTAAGTTAAAATGACCTTTTCTTAGACCAGAATCTACTACTAAAGAAAATAATTTTTCTCTTAATACAGTCCAATAAGACTTTAAAATTTCAATATTTCCTTGCATGTCAACTGTAACCTTTATATCCGGATAAGAATGTAAAAACTTCTCTGCATTAGAGAAAGATTGTACAGCCTTTTTCTGTTCAGTTAACGTTTTATGCAACTTTTCTTTTTCTGAAGGAGTATACGTGTCATTGGCTTGTAAAGTAGAGTAAAGTCTAGTCACAAAATAATCTAAAATCTCAAGGATTTTAAAAGTTTTATTTTCATAACCTTCTCCTCCTAAATATCTCAATTCGAGATAATTTTTAGGAAGTTTTGTAAAGTTGACACCGTAATATTTTTCATGCGGAACCACGTAATCAGTTTTATCTATATCTTCCGGCTTATCAAAAAATATAAATCTGCTTAAAGGATAATAGTTATTTATAGATTTAGCATATACACTATCTTTCCTGTTAGGAAATCTAGAATAGATAAAATCTTCATCAAAGCCTAAGATAAATTTAAGAATGTTCAAACTCATTAAAGGAGTTCTAAGCTTAGCCTTAAATTCATTAAAACTGCAATTCAAGTGAATAGCACATTTAGAATCAGTCCACCCATGCTCTTTAATCCATTGCAACATTTTGATAATAATGATTCTAGCCTCCTCATAAACAAGAGGACCTGTTATCATCTCAAACATATCTTTACCACCACTAAAATCTCTTTCAAGTTTAAACATGGTAGAGGTGGGTTCCATATCAGAATGGTACCCACCTTTAGATTCTTCTCCCATCCCTACGATAACCATAGGGATAACTACCTTTTTACCTAGAGCTTTAGTAAGTTCTTTAGCTACATCTTTTTGGTTAAGTTCCGAAAAAAATTCAAATTCTATTCCGCATTTTGACGAAGAAAGTATCTCATACCTCTGTTGTAATATGTTCATCGTTCATTGTAAGGTAAATTTTACCAGTGGAAGTATCCACTTTCTTGATGAAAACATCAACTTTCTCTCCAACAGAAAGACGTTTTTTGTATTTTTTCATCTCTTTTATAGGTAGCAAACCTAGTATCCCCTTTTCAATTTCCATTAATGCTCCATGAGCTTTAATGGAAACTACAGTAGTTTCTTTCATATTGCCCTCGATCTTTTCTCTGAAAAGTTCATATTCATTTTGCTTAATACTAGGATCGATCTCAGTAAGGATTAACTTATTATCTCTAATGTCTTTTAACCACGTTTCAAGTTCTTGTCCAGGTTTAAATTCTCTTGCGTTGAATTTTTCCAACGTTTCTGGATTCATTTCTGCTGTATGTAAAAGTCCAGTAAACATATCATCAAATTCAACAAATATACCAAATTTAGATGTACCTGTTACATATCCCTTCATTATCTGATTTCTCTCTAATTCACCAAGCTTGCCTGGTAAAATATAATCTAGATATTTTTTATAAGAAACTACAAAAATATCTGACGATTTCAAATAATCTTCAATCATTACTAGCACTTCTTTTCCTATGTAACTTTCAAAGTCTGCTATTTTATTAGCAGCTGCTAAAGAACCTGGTAAGAAAGCTTTTATACCTTGTACTTCTACTATGAAACCTCCTTGATTCTTATCGATAATCTTAGCTACATAAGCTGAAGTAGGTTTAACTATTTGCTCTCTAAACTCTCTTATTATTGTTTTCAAGTGAGCTTGGTGCAGAGATCCTTTAGCTACTTCGATATTTTCAACCTGAATGTAAATCTTGTTTTCTTGTAAATAAGATACATGAGCCGGTGAAGATACCCAGTCTATAAAAGATTCCTCATCAAATCCTAAGATTTGAAAGTACTTTTTCTCTTTAGCAAAGTTAAAATAAAGTGTAGTAAAGTTATCGCAAATAGCAGTAATCTCTTTTCCGGGTGTAGAAGCTTTAAATTCTACTACTCTTAAGATTGTGCCATTAGATACATCTTTAAAAATAACTTCAGTTCCATACATTTTGTCATAAAGTTCTTGTGCATAGTCCTCTTGACAGTAAATTTTTGATGTGTCCCCTGGTCTTTTGATTACAGAGGTGTTTTCTTTTCTTTTTGTTGCCATATTTTTTTTAGAAAATAAATGAAAAAATTCTGATTTTCTTATATATCTTTTACAAAAAAGATTTTATACAGGAAGATCTGGTAAATAATAAGGAATAACGTAATCGCTTACTAATCCTCCTTGTCTTTGAGCAGTTGCTACTAATTGGTCTAAAAATATCACCCATGGAATATTTTTAAGGCTTAACATTTCCCATGAAGGTAATATCTGTTTAGGACTAAAAGGATGTAACTTTGTCAATGTTATTCTAGTAGGAGTGAGAGCACATCCTAATAAAATCACTGGAAACGGAAGATTAAGCTTCTGTAGAATATCTAGCATCGGTTTAGTCACATCTAACATTAAAGCTGTGTTAACTTCTAAGAAAGGTCCTTCTCTTAGAATTTTCAAAGGTTTTTTCTTTAAAGATTCTGATATCGCAGGAGGAAAAAATGTTTCTTTCAAAGATTTAAAATCTACTTTTGGAATAGAGATTAAAAGATTTTTAATTTCTTCTAATTTTTCATCTACTAGATCTAAAGAAGAAGTCAAAAAAGCTTTTATATCATTCCCCGTAATGCTTCCCAGATCTGTACTAAAAATAGCTTTTATTATCAAGGCAACTGCCAAGACTTTAGCAACATCTTCAGCATTTACAGCTTTCATCAATTCTCCCATGATAATAGTCACGACTGCTGCAAATGCTGATTTGATAGCAGTTTTTATTAGATTTTTTATTAAGCTCTCTGGTATAGTTATCTGCATAGCACCCGGATGCGGTGGTCTTATCTTGAACTTAAAGAAATTTTGGATAGAAGCTTTGATAGTATTTTTTATAACTGTCCCTGATTGAGTATCTGGAAAAGAAAGTTCTGGTACAAAAATTAACATAGCGTCAATTATAAAGGTCATCATATCATCTATCCTAGGTAGTCTAGATTTTAGATCTATTCTAAGCGCATTCGCAAATGCACTATCAGGTATTCCCATTATAAGATCTCCTAGAGTTTTAATAGCTAATATGATCACTGCTATGTAAGGCGGAATAGGAGGAATAGTAACATTATCATAACATGGAAATGGTAAAGGGATAGGAATAGCTAGCGCTGCTACAAAACCTAGCATTTCAGGTGTTATAATTTTAGCTGCTTTATCGGCAACTTTTTTAATAGCTTCTTTAATCTTTTTAACTCTAGCTTTTACTTTATCGGCATCTAATCCTCCTTGTATAGCTAAATTTACTTCAAGTTCTTCTATTTCTTTGTTAATATTAGCAAATGATGCTTTTATATCAGGATCTGATAATAATCTATCAAATATTTTTTTAATTTCATTTTTTAATGAAATTGTCTTGATAGGAAGTCCTAAATCAATTTTAGTATCTAGTAATTTGTTTATATCTTCTAAAAATTCAGCAAATCCTAAACTAGGGATTGCTAATCTTTTAGGATCTTTTGGAAATTTTATAGAAGAAATTTTCATACCATCGATAGCTCTGTCAATAGTATTTCCTATAGAAGCCAATGTATCTTGAATAGCTTCTATATCTGGTGGAAAATTTTTAAAAGCATCTTTAGCTCTTTTTAATTTTTCTTTGTCTATATCTAACGTTAAATCTGCAGCATCTATAGAATCAGTAGCACTCTTTATCTTAGTCCTGATATTATCTATTACTACAGTTGGATGATCCGGGTCATTTTTTAGAAAACTTCCAGGTATCTTTTTCTTTCCTAACATCAAACTATTAAAAGGCTCTATAAAAGGAATTTTAAAAGAAAGATCAAGCGGCTTTAACATTTCTATTAAAGACTTGTCTTCAATATCTTGAGTCTTTAATGAATTGGCTGGTATCTGTATAGGGCCTTTAGGCGAGACTAAGAACATGGGATTCATCTGCTCATCTATATACATAATGTATGGACCTGGAATAGGACCACATAACCCAATCCATATAACAAACATTCCAACTGGAAGTGTTAATGTTATTATATGCTTCCATATTATAGGCAGAGGTATGCTTATTAGTGGGTCTGGAATACCGCTAGCTAATGTAGGTAGAACTACTGGAGCTGGTACTGGTACAGGAATTTGAATAGCTACTGGATAATATCTAAAAAGTCTCTTGTACAAAGCTTCAATATCAGGTATTGGCATTAAACTTACCAACTGCATCTTCTTTGTATATTCTTCCCAGTAGCAATTTTTAACAGGACCTGGGCAATTTCCTATACCTTTGAGTCCAAAAGGATCAGAGCCTAATTTTTTCTTGCAGTCATCTGCTGTAAAGGATATCTTGTTCCCTCCACTTACGTTTTTACTAGTATCTTTATTGGCATTAGGTGCAGAAGTTGCAGCCTCTTCATCCGTATCTATACTGTCTCCGTCTTTTTCTTTTTTCTTATTAAGAGTGTTTTTCTTATTACTTAGATTAATAGCTTTTTCTTCTATTTCTTTTTCTCCCTCAGCTATACATTTTTTCTTCAGTTCCATAAAAGCGTTAATAGAATCTATTTTAGATTCAATACTTTTTTGAAATTGTTTAACTGACTCATAAGACATTGTATACAAGTCTTTAAAACTGTCGGATAGTTTGCTTGTTCCAGCGTTTACTTTAAGAGAACTGTTTGTTATAGATTGGTTAAATTTAAAGGAATTAGTTAGAGAGTCAAATGATCTCACCAAAAATGAATTTTCTTGATATATTAAGTTAACTGAAAACGCATATTTAGCTTCATTCTCAGCAGCAGTTCTTATAGATTTGATATAACTTGTATATTTACTAGAAGCTTTCCATTGTTTTAATAACAATAACATCTTGTCATTAGTCTTAGATTCTAAATTTCTCCAGAAATCTAAAGCTATCTCTTCATTGATGTCTAGTTTAGTTACAGATTCTGCAACTTTCATTTTTTCTGAACCTCCTAGAGGATTCTGTATAGTGATAGTAGTTTTAGGGCCTAAAGGATTACCTGTTTCATCATATTGGGGTTTAGGATTAGTATATCCTTGTTCTTTATATGTGAATAAAAGATCTATCCTGTTTGGACTATAATAATTGTTCCAGATTTCTCCAAATGTTTTTTCCCTAGTTTCAATTTTCTTGATATAATCAGTAACATCTCCTTGTTCAGGAGAACCCATCGCAAATAATGTTTTTGCTTCATCGTATATTGACGAATCTATAAAAAGATTTAATTCTGATCCAGGAAAACTGCTACCAGTAATGACTTGATTAGTAACTTTACTATTTCCTATAGTGTTAGTGACAGTTGTAACACTAAGCGGTCTAAAATCGAATCCTACCTGATTAGAGATAGCAGAAGCTGCTATATTAAAAGATTTTCTAAATTCTTTAGTCTTTATTTTTAATGTAGACTTTTCATCTTTTAAATCTATTGTTCTTAAGTTTTCAAGATCGTTATTAGAAAAAACAGGAAGTTTATAGTTCTTTTTACTATCTTCAATTTGTGTAGTCAGGCTCTGTATTACAGTTTCATTTTTTTTAAATTCTTCTCGAATAGCTGAAACCGCAGCCTTGAATGTCAAATCTTTTTCTATTGAATCTACTTGAATTTTTTTAATTTCTACATCTCCTAACTTTAAAGCTGGTTTTTCTGTACTAACTACTGTACTTGTAAGATTAGTATCTTTAAACCCTAGCCTTTTATACGTGTCTAATATTAATTTATTTTCTTGATTTTTTAAAGAGATATTTTTTTCTATCTTTTCATTTCTAGTTTTTTCTAGTGATGCAAAAGAACCGTTTAATTTATCTAGCATATTAGCTCTAGCTTCTGTATATTCTAATACTATTTCATTCAAGTAAGCTGCTTCCTGGTACCACCAATAATTATTTAACGCATTCTGTTTTTCTTTAGCACACTGAGTCATTTTATCATTTACAGCTTCTATGTCTTTGATAAAATTTTGAATATCTTCTACTTCTTTAGCTTCATCTTCTGGTGTGTACCCATTGTTAGGAGGATTATTTTTAACAATTTGAGCTAAAATGTCTTGTGTGTTCTTAAAATCTATATTTGTGTCAACTACAGGCGGTTTTTCATCGCTACAACAATCTTCTTGTATAGCTTTAATATCTTCCGCTGAAAATGGAGCTACAACTACATCTGGAGTTCCACAGTCTTCATCCTCGAAATCAGGGGTAATCTTTAATAGTTTTTCATTGTCTAGAATAGCTTTCATTTCATCTTGAATATTCACTTCTTGATAAAGAACTATTCCTAGTGCAGATAGTACATTTATTAGATCCTCTTTAGTTGTTGAATTGTTTATAGCTTTTGTTACATCTTTTGAACTAGAGTAATTTTTTAAAGCCATAGTTTTCATGTCACTTAAAGTTAGAGGGACTTTAACTGTGAGTTTTATAGTTTTAGAAGGATCTTTCGGATCTGGTTTTTCTATTGTCGTTGTTTTAGTCGAAGAAGCTGTCACTAGTTGTGTAGTTTTCACATCCTTTAACGCGGCCAAAGCTTGAGCATTGTCAGCTTCTTTTTGAATAGCAATGTTCTTTTTTAAATCTTCTACTGTTTCTGGTTTCGGAAGATTCAGTTTTTTCTTTTTACTATCTGGTATGGATTTATCTACACCGACAATAGGAAACCATGCTATTTCAGTAAGAGATATGATAAATTTAAACCCTAATGAAACTGGACCTACATTTAAAGTTTTTTCAGCAGTCATAGACAGTGTAGAAATAGAAAATGTGAGCTTGTCTAACATGCTTAAATCAATTTTAGACAAATCTATCAGTTTAGTTATGTCTAATCCTGGAACATCAGAGAGATCAGCTACGTTAAATTTCCCTATTTTTTTGTTGACATCGTCCAATTGCAGCTGCTCAACAGGAACTTCTGTGACAGGAGTACTTAGGAAAATTTTAGCTATCTCGACAATATCATCTATATTAGAATTACCTGGAGCACTGACATAAGGGCCCATGCCTGCAGCTAAACGTTGTTTATTAGCTTCAGATAAATCAGCCTTCTTAAAAAGATCACTAACTTCTTTTAAAGCTTCTACCGCTCCAAATGACGGTTCAGTAGAAGTTCCTAAAATCTGCTGTATCTTCTCTAGTATAAGAGAAACTCCTTCTGATTTAGGTTCGCAACAGTGACAATTTATTTCGTGAATTACGGGCATTATGAAGATACTTTAACATTTTTGGAAGTAGATAATTGCTCAAAACTTGCAGCTTGTGAAGATAATACTCCAGGCGAACTTGGAAGTTTAGCATCTATAGCAGACGCCATCATCTTTAAAAAAGTCCATAGAGGTTCAGCTAAAACTGCTGAATAACCGGGAGCTGGGCCTAGTTTAGTAACACTTTGGCCATTCAGAACACATTCAGAAGCTTGTGACTGTACTTTTGAATTAGCAGTTATATTTACAGAAGAATTAGATGTTATATTAATATTAGATCCTACTAATTCTATTATAGAAGATGTGCCTTTATGCTCTATAGTTATACTAGAATCAGGATTAATTACTATATGAGAGTCTTTATGAAAAAATTCAAGTCCTTTCGACTGCGTGTAAAGTATTTTAGTTTTTTCATCTTCATCTATATATAAAACAGTCGCATTTTCATAAGAATCTTTTATCTCATCTATTAATGACTGATTAAGATCTTGAACACTAAAATATTCAGGCGCATAAAGATTTCCACTGTTAAATTTAATTTTAACTTTAGTTCCAATTTTAGGAATAGAAAGAGAACCAGCGCCTTTAGATTCTCCACCGCCGTAAACATTGCTATTCCCGGGGTAGGCCCACGGGATTTGATCATCTGGTATAAGGTAGCCAGAATCAGGGTCATCTATCTTGTTAGTTCCATCAAATTTTCCATAAACTCTAACTCTACATCTTCCTGAGAATTCAGGATCTTTATTATCTACAACTTCTCCTACCCATTCAGTTCCATTTAAACTATCTTGAGTTAAAGTTTTTATAAAATCAGTATACGCCATTATACAGTAGTGTTATTTGGATCTTGTTGAGTACCATTAGTACTTTCAAGACCTCCATAATTAAAGACATTTTTCTTCCTAAGTGTTCTATCTATTTTAGCTGGCTCTAAAGTATCTTTAGGGAGTGTTTCTTGAGTTTCAGGTGCTCCAGTTAAAATACTTTTATTAAGTGTTTGATTAACTACTCCAGCAGATTGATTGTTTGATATCTGATTGCCAGGTGTGAGAAAATCGTTCAATTGTGTAGCAGCATTTTGTATAAAAGATCTTTGTCCATAAACATTTCCTAAAGGAGCTGTTCCTAAAATACCTCCAGTAGTTTTTCCTAACCAATTATTCATTTCTTGATTGAGATAAGGGGCTGAATTCTTCAATAAACTACCTAATGCATTCTCTAAGGGCTTATTTCGAAGTCTATCTGCAGATTTTTCAGCTTCTTGATGTGCTTCGCTTTGTGTTCTCCATTGCGGAAAAATAGATTCTCTATATGCACTAAATGTTGTGAATGAAGGAGTACCTTCTCCTCTTTCTATAGGTTTTTTATCGTAAGGTTCAAAATAAGGTTGACTATAAATACCTGTGTCTAACTTAATACTAGAAGGTGTTCTAACATTTTTTGTCCATTCTGAGATTACATAATCGTAAAATGAATAGTAGCCTACCTTCTCTATCTTTCCAACATTTATCTTAAATTTATAAGTGGCTTCTGTCGAATCTTTAACTGAAACTGTGTCAAGATATGCTGGAGCTTCAGAAAAGAAGTCAAACTCACAATCTTTTAATTTAAAGGTTTGAACACTTATTGCTTCAAATGTAGGTTTCATGGTATTCATTTCATCATTCCCAGCATTGTCTCCTAGGTTAGTGAAAAGACCTCCTAATGATGAATTCACAGACCCCATCATGTTCTGGACATTCGAAAATGCTCCAGAAAATAACGCAGTTGATCCATATACATTCTTTTTTGCTGCTTTTTCAGATTCTTTTTGACGATCTTCTCCGTCAAATGGTCTAGGACCATTTGCTAAAGCATCTGCAATGATTCCGTATGTAGTGTTAAAATTTCTCATTTCTAGCACATGGATCTCCATGTTAAAAGTTCTAAGATTAGCAGGTAAAACTTCTCTCCAGTTTTGGAAATCAAAAGCTACTAAACGATACAAATCTCCTAACATAGTCATTCTCATATCTATAGTTTCTAGACAGTCAATAGTTAAAGTTTTATCTTTTCCGCGGTAATTTATAGCTTTATCTATTTTATAGAGTTCAGCAAGGCCTGATACTTGTTGAAAATACCAAGGGGCTTTTTCTTGAATATCATATAAAAGATCTTGAAATTTTTGCAAAGCTGCTTGCCGAGTTGGCGCTCCAATTTTTGCTAAATAAGTAGCAGCGCTGTCTCCAAAAGCATAATCTGTAATTTTTTCACTTTTTTCTACAGCAGGTCTAAACAATCCACCTGAAGAATAAGCGTCAGTCGGAAGACTCAAACCACCGTCTGGGAAAAAATCTAATTTAAAAGATAAGAATGTAGGATCTTGTAAATCTGCAAAATGGTCAAATTTAGTATAAGGATTTGAAGATCCTGATATGAAATCTCTAACTAATGTATCTAAATGTCTTGAAGCCATGTAAAATTATTTTTATTTTTTACCAGTAGGGGGTAAAGGTCCGCCTATCACAGGAGGAGTAGGCCATTCTCTTCTCACTAAATTTAATTCATGTCTAAATTCTCCTTCTCTGTATACATACCTCATACTCCATATAACATAGTTTCCTGTGATAGTTTTGTCTATGACCATAGGAGCTTCCATAGGTTCTACTTGTTCATTACCATTCTCATCTATTGGAGTATTTGCAATTTTTCTAGAGGCGTCTGTTCTAATAACAATAACTAGAGGTATGGATTGCATCATTCTTAAATTGGGATTCAGTGACTGTAAAACTACTTCAACACCCATTTTTTCTAAGTGGACAAGATTCTGATAATTTTGCACTTTTGCAATATTGTACTTTTCATGACAATTTTCTCCTCCTTCTCCATATTGCACACCAAACCAATTACGTTGTATTTGTTCTAAATAGACATTTTCATTAGGTCTACCTTTTAATAACATCTTATCTTTTTCTGCTCCATCTGTAGTTTTCGGATCAACAAATAAAAATTGAGGCTCTTTTATCAAAGCATCATAATAAGATATGTATCGTTTATACCCGTTAGCTAGGTTAACACTTGCTGCGTTATTAAATAATTTATATTTCTTTATGAAAAAAGGTGTTGACGAATGATCTTCCCAGTTAGATATAACAGTTTTACCCAATTGTTTAGCTTGTACATTATCATTACCATAATCATTGGAGATCAAATCGTTCATCAAAGAGTCTTCTATTTCAGTATCTTCACTGAATAGAGGTTCAACGTTTACAAAATTCAAATAATAATAAACATCAACAAAGCTATAGAAAAAAGAATTTTCATCTTTCCATGCTGAATTAGTAACATCTTTAATAAAATCTACTGTCCTATCAAATGCACATATCCAAGATTGTTCATCGTCTGTATCAACTTCATTACTAGCAAATCCCAATTTAAGATCTGTGGCAACTTGCATTAATGCTTTATATGAAGTTGCTTTTTTCGAAAAACATTTAACAGCTTTATACCCTGGAACATATAATTCTCCCGATATTGTCATGGATTCATAAGCGCTTTCATATACAGTCTCATCATTACTTATACTGACGCCTGTGATCAAGTAATCATTTCTAATAGGTTTGAATACATCATCTTTAGACCTAATAAAAACGCTCATCACATCACCATCTTTCGGATAAGATCTAGAGTAAATACTTTTATCCATGATTAATAATCTAACTGAACATGTGGGCAATCCTTGTCCAACATCTATAGAAAAAGACTCAATTTCATCTCCAGTAAAAATTTTAGTCAATACTTGAACAACAGGAGTGACGCCTCCCATCTGTTTCACAGTTTTAACCGGGGAAACAGTATTTGGTGCATTTTCATCAGCAGTCTGTTCATCGGTAAAAGCTTGTATCTCATCTAAAATAATAGTCGGCTCTGTAATAGCCCTGATTAACTGTTTCTCGTTAGCCATTCAATTTGTTTTTTATAAGTTTAGCTAAAAATTCACTTTTACTTAAAGGCACTTCGCATTCAGCTTTGCCTTTTGCAATATTTGGTCCAAACTGAACTTTCCCTCCTTTAATGATAATTTCTCTATCTCCTTCTTCAGCAATGTTTGGTGGTAAATTATTAGTAGAAGCGACTCCAATTTTTTCAGCTTTCTTTTTCTGGGCTTCTCTTCTCTTCATTTCTAATTTAGCTAATTTAGGATCTTGCTTAGCTTTCTTAGAAACATCTATATATTGGCTTCTTATTGCCGCAGCATTAACATTCCTTTCACCATTGGATGCTAGATTATCTCTCATATCATCTAGTGAAGGAATTAATAATCTATCTTTTTTACAAAGAGAAAATGGATTAGATATAGAATTAAATTTTAGCAATAAATCCCAAAAAGTATCAGATCCATACACACTTTGTGAAACAACATCTGGTCTCATTTCAGTATGTTCATTAACTGCGTAAATTCCTATAATATAAGGATCATAGTTATACCTAATACTGGGGTAAGTTAAATCTATGATCACTTCATTATCGCCACCTTTTAGTATAAACGGTTTTATGTCAAAAATTGTCATTGTTAACTATTACTTTTGATAAGATCCTGTTCTCAAGAACATTTTATCTGCTGTTATATGTGCTTGCTTTCCTGTGCCTTTTGCAGATTCTCCTACAGATTTGAATTCACCTACAATTTGATCAAATGCAGATTGACCTGTAAGTGTTCCGAATCCTCTAGTACTTCTTCCATATCTTTTAGCATTACTTTCTCCACCAGCACCTTTACCTCCACTTCCAGCTCCTCTTCCCCATGAAGTATCATTTTTAGAATTTTGTGTAGCTGAAGAATTATTCAAAAAGTCTATAGTATCTTTAGGCGGATAATATATTCTACCTTGACCTCGGTTAAACATAGATTGTATATCACCTGCATCCCTAGGTCTTCCATGATCTAATGCTATAGTAACTTTAAGTTCAGTAGGAAAATTGTCAGCACCTATAACATCGTTAAATTGAAATTTAGATTCTGTGCATATTAAATTACCTACTGCTAAGATAGGATCATAGGGATTTCCTACTACCATATGCCATTCTCCTACAGGGTCACCCGTTAAAAGAGATTTCATAGATACCACAGCAGGAGCTTTACCTTTACCCATTTCGATCATACCTAATTTAGCTGCACCAGTCGCCAATTTTTTCAAAGTTCCAATGGGATCTTCTGCTAGTTGTGATAACGTATTAGATATAGTATCAAATGCTGCGGAAACTTGAGATCCTACAGCTTTTGCAAAACCTACAGGATCTCCTCTGTACCAAGCATTCATACCAGCCCTGCCTCCTAAAAAAGGATAAGTTGGAGCTTGTGGAAAATATCTATTAGCACCTCCCCAGAAACCTGCATTATTATATGTCAAAGCTAACATGTTAGACATTAAATCTAGCATAGCCGCTTTAGGGTTTATGTTTCCTATAGATTTTAGACTATAGTGAAAATTAAGAGTTAATTGATTTTTAAAATCTAAACCTCTATCTCTCTTATAAGTCTTCGAAATAGTATTAACTGGACCATATACTCTGTGTGCTAATGGCCCATTATTATAAGGGTCATACTGAGAGTTTGCAGTAGCAGCAGGAGTATTAACTTGACCAGTCAAAATACCCAATACTTTAGCTACACCTGGCAATGGAGAATCTTCACTGCCTTGTTCATTACCAGAAACGGTATTAACTTCAGCATCCACACTTTTCCAATTCATAGTAACAGTAAAGTTCAAAATATCAGAAAGCTTATTTTCGGTATGTTCACCGAACCAGGTAACAGCCTGTGCAATAGGATAAAATTCATCTTGCTTGGAAACTCCAGGAAAGCCTTTGATTTCGTCACCAGCTGTATCAGCTAATTGGATTGTAGTATTTTTAACTTCTGTAACTTTACCAGTTTTAGGATCTACGTATGTCTTTTTGATTGGATCTATAGGTGAGTCATTTCTAGATGGCACAGCTAAGTTATCAAATGTTGGAGCAGGATATCTCCTGAGAGTTATTAACTGATTCAAAGGAATTTCACCGACATATTTACAGTACAAAAAATCTGTATAATAATACGGTGTTTTCTTAGCCAGTTCTGGATCATTAACTAGTTTGGATATAGTAGGAGTTGCGATTTCAGCTTTAGGTGAAAATAAATTGCCTTCGTATCCTCTTTGCTCATCCGGAGCATTGCTTTTTCCATCTCCGCCATCTATAATTTTATTAAGGAGTGAACCGCTATTTCTAAAAGCCGTTCCTGAAGCATTTGGAAAAACTACAACTGCATAAGGGTTGAATAAGGAAGGCGTTCCTGTTTCTAAGTCAGGAACACTTCCTGCTACTGAGTTCTTTTTATCTCCAGGAGAAAACTCTATCTCAAGAGTTTCTCTAAAAGGAATCATACCTTTAGGAGAAGAATTAGGTCCTATTATAATAGCCATTTACTGATGTTCTTTTTTCTATATATCATAAAAAGAAAATCTGCCAACCTGTAATTAATAAGACTTACATACAACTTGAAATTCAGTTTCTTTTTTCATGTAGACTACTTCATACTTGAAATTACAATTTATTGAATAATTAAGAATGTCGTGAGCTAGTTGTTCACGACATTCTTCAACTAAAAATAATACTCTGTAAAATCTTCTACTATTATTAAAAGCTTCAAGTCTTTTAACAATCTCATTATTCACTATAAACGAAGAATGATCATCAAGACCTATAGATGACTCGTAGCCTAATGAAGAAGTAATTTCTTTAATATCTATAACACCAAAATCTCTAAGGAAAGGGTGTTCTTTCTTTAGTTCTTTTCTATTACCTTTAGCTATCCAAAGCTCCATCATTTTCATCATTTTTCTTGGATAACAGAGACATTGCGTCTTCCGCTGAGTAACCTTGAGAAATGAGTGCATTTAATTCTTCTTCGTCTCGTCGCTTATCACGCTCCTCTTTTAATTTAGCATCTCTTTCTAAGTTTCTCTCTACGTTCCTTAGATGTATCTGTTTACCAGCTTCTAGAGCTCTCCTATTTATTTCCATCTGTTGTTGGATAGGAAGTTTACTCTTTTCTTTCAGAAGGCCCATCTCTTTTGCCCACAATCTTCGTTGTTTTCTATTTGGAAGTTCCATAATTCGTAAATTCTTCTTTATAAAGATTAGTAAAAAGCTTAAAGAAGCAGGATTGAAGAATAGAATCATTAATCTTCTTAGCTTCGTTTAGCGTGATCAATTTAAACTTTAGAGCAGTCTCATGTTCAGATCCATCACCCTCAACCTTTCCTTGTTCAAGACCTGTCACATCTGCACTGTAACAATAAATAGGATCTGTAAAAATTTTAGAAGTGTATAGCTCTCCTATAAAATCCCATCTTTCAGATTCTATCACATTGTACCCTGACTCTTCTCTAGTTTCTATTTTTGCTCGTTGTAATAAAGATCTATCTTCATTCTCAACCTTTCCCATTACTAAATTAGTATATGTTCCTGATTGAAAATGAGGATTGTCTTCAGTCACTACACCTATTTTATCCAATAAACCTTCATCATCTAATGTATAGATAATTACTGCAACTACAGAATGACTATTTTTTATAGCATAGTATTCATCCTTCTCGATTATTTCAAAAGGTTTCATTGATTTTTTCTTCTTTTTTGATAGATTGTCTGCAGTTCTTTTCTTAAACAATCTCTTAAAAGGCTATCATGAATCTGATTCATTGCAGCTTGCAATAAAACATCGTCTACATTCTCAAAATTATCTTTAATCACATGGTATAAATCTGGTGGTAGAATCTTAAGAGGTATAGTTAATGTAATCTTTTCAGTCTTCTTTTTAGATTTTTCAAAGATTTCTTTTACTGGATCTATTTGACTAACATAAGACTTTTCTGTAACTATATTTTCAGTAAAAGGTCTATATTCAGTTTTTACATGATTGAGTATGTCATCAGATTGATAAATAGGATTCTCTGATTCAAGAGGCAAAATTTCTTCAGGATATTGATGCATAAGAACTACATCTCCTATTAAGTCGGCACGTACTCTTGTATCATCCTGGAAAACTACATATTCAATATCATTCTCGAGTAAAAAACACCTGAATTTACTAACATCACCTTGCCGTTCAGTCTTGATCCATTGAAAGTGAGATTCTGAATAAATTTCTTGTCTTGTTTTTTGTATTTTTTCCATTCCTATTTCATTGTAAATATTTTCTGGGAACATTTGGTCACCCCTGACATGTTGATCTATTTCATTATTACTCATCGAATTATAAGATTGTGAAACATGGTCTGATATCTTTTCATCCAATCTTCCGGGAATTCTTGTTTTTCCCAGTCTAAGTAATCTTCTCGAAACTTTTTCAAAGTTAAAGAAAAATGTTCGGAATAATTCAGACCATGATTTTCGTAGACTATTGAAGCCTGAATCCTGAATACTTGATCGGTTCCCGCTATCTTCCAACATAGATAAGATAATCCAGCATATACATCAACACTGTAATTTATTTTCAATTTTCCTACCCAACCTTCTACTTCAAGTTCTTCACTCTTTCGGAGTGAAGGCTGTATCGAAAAAACTGTTTCCATAGCTTATGCTTGTGAAGGAACTGGACCAGATGGTGGTAAAAAAGCTCTAATAGCTTTATTAACTAACTCTGCGTCATCTAAAGTAAAGATGCCTTTACCTTGAGCTACTCTAGCAGCATCTACAAGTACTTGCAACGCTTGCTGTTGATTTAAAGTTTCAGGAATGTTAGTGTTTACTGCTGCTGATGCAGCATTTTCATTCACTTCATTTGCTGTGATTTCTTTTGCTTCCATTTGTTTTTTTATTTAATTGAAATTATTTTATCAGTTTTTTTAAAAAGTTTAAACTTTTCTTAAAGGTTTTTTCGGATCATGGCCCCATATAAGCAAAGACTTGTACCATCTAGTCATTTTTCCATCTCTTTCAAAAGGATTACCAACCATTCGTTTTCTCATGCCTTTCATTCTGGAATTAAATGAAACTTGTTTTCTGCACCATCTCCACATAGTAGGAGTCCATTTTTCTTCAGCTTCCTTATATGAATTTCCATCTGGAATCATTTTCATTAACATTCTAGCCGATTCTCTGCCACTGTCTATTCCAGCTTTATCAGCTTCTCCCTGTTTCATTCCAGCATCTTTCCCTTCCTCAGAATCGTAAAAAGCTTTCAACTCTTTAGTTGTCATGTTTATAAGCTTTCGCCAAGATTTCCAGACATTTTCATCTGGAGTATTCTCAACAGACTCTTTTAGAACTTCTTCAGTCAAATTTTTATATTCGGAAAAAGACTTCATAGGTTAATTTTATTTTTTTTCTGATCCTCCGCCGGTGACAGCTTTATGAACTGCTTCGCCAATTTTTTTAGCAGAATCTATTGGAACTTTTCCAGCTTCAACCATTATAGTAATCATTAAATTCACTAATGCGGACATTATCTTGATATAGCCTTGTCTATTCATATGATGTTTTTCTATATATTCAAGCTAAAACAAAGCCGTCGTTGTAATGAAGCCATGCATACATAGATTCTGGATTAACATCAGCTGGGATAGATTTAAAAATTTCATTTCTCCATTTAGAACCATATTTCTTAACAAAGCCCTCATTCATATTTACACGAGCCGCGTTTACAAATTGACCCACTTCTAATTTTTCTTCTGTTTTTTCTTTTTCGCGGTAAGATGTGAACGCCTGATGAAAAACTCCAACTTCATCGCTTATATAAAGTCTCCAATTATTAGTATGTAATTTATGTGGCATATCATAATCTAACCCCCAGCCATAAAAAAAGATATTATCTAATAAATCTGGTACAGAATTCCAAGCTTCTGCTTTTATCATAGGACAGATTATTTCACAGAATGACTCTTTCCTGGCTCCTGATTCATTAACTTTATTTTGTCTCCAATGAGGCCCTGACAAGTTAACCTGATAAGGATTTATTTGACCACAATCTTCTAGACTTGTCATTTGATTGTATAAGATAGTTGTCATATCTTTGTCATCTATAAACTTGGCATCATTCACAAAAAGATGATAAGCATTATAAGAATATCCTTTTTGTTTAGCTGTAAAATCTGCATAGTCTTTTAACAAATTAAACCCTCTAGTCATTCTAATTCCTTCATTGACCCATAATGTCATATACTTAGAAACTTTACTCAAATTAGAACCTGTTTCAATTACGTGTAAGTCATAATCTACACCTTTGGTTCTTGAAATAATTCCATTGCATAAAGAGTCCGTTAGTTCAGGATTATTATGAGAAACTACTAATATTGCAACTTTATTCATAATTTAGATTTTTTGTATTATGTTTCTCATCACTTGATGCATATACTCTACATCTCTTTGTATAATATCATCTTGATATTCACCTTTTCTTTTCTGTTCTGTTAATAGCTCTTCCCATTTAATATCAGTGAGTATAGAATTGCTCATGTTCATTGAATGATTTCTCCAATAGAATTTTGCTCCTGATACTTTTTTGCCATTCCCTTGTTTATTGCAAAAAACCATAAATAGATCTTCAAAAACTGGTGACCACATATTCTCAAATTCCATTATTCCTGAACTAAAAAAACTTTCTCTTTCAACAATCATAGAATGAGCTTGAGCAACTGATCTTCTACCAACAGTCTCTCTACTGAATTCTGAAAAAAATGAACAGTCTCCAGATGTTATTGAATCAGTATCATCTATAACATAAACTTCTGACCATGACGAGTTCAAATTTTCCTTTTCCATTATTTCAATTTGAACTTCCAATTTTTTAGAATCCCAAATATCATCATAATGCATGAAAGCTAAATATTTTGTATCACTAGTTTTCCAAGTATCGGTAATCTTTTTCCAAATCCCACCTCTTCTGAAAAAAGACCCTGGTTCAAACCATTTTACTTCTACATTTTTAGCTTGCAATAAAGCTTTACATTCATCGGAAACATTATTATCAGATGCTACTGTTAGTATAAAATCTTTGGAAGACTGATTCTGTATACTTTCAATGGATTTTTCTAATAATTCTAACACAGGAGTTCCAGGTTGTGAAACTCCTATGGGTATGACTATATGTGTTTTCATTTCTTTTTTATTAAAATCACTCCGTGTTTTACTATAGAGTTTTCAAGGTTTGAATCAACTTCTATGATTTCATTATTATCGCCGTAGATAATGACTTCATCTATCATTTCTTGAAGTTGCAGGTTAACTTCTTCTGATAAAAATGGAGAATGAAATTTTCCTGTACGTTGAAATTTCTTAAATACATTAATAGTAGAACTGCTCCTGTCTTCATTTATCATTATAGGTTGTCCGTAACAATAACCCGGAGAATTTGTAGGATGTATTTTAGGATCCCAATTTGATGTGTGTGTATCTTCTATGAAAAACAATGATTCATTTTTCATTTTAGGAAAAAAGACACCAAATGTCAACTGTTGATGATCCATGCAGTGTCCTCCGTCATCTATAAAAAAATCTAATCCGTCTACTTGTTCTGCGGCTATTTTAAGTTCTTCTATATTTGATTGATTGGCTTTAAAGTATGTAACTCTTGAGTTATTCAAATGCGAAAAATCAGTATAATCTAACATGTAAATTTTAGCCTTTGTAAAATACTTGCTCCACCCTCTGACAGATTGACCAAAATCTACACCAACTTCCATAAAATTTACTTCTCTATCTCGATATTCTTCAAACCAAGATTCATAAATTGGCGTATAATTATGAGCAGCTCCTACCATGTTTCCTTTATCAGAGCGTGATTCATTCATTATTTCATTAAGTTTCATATTATTCTATTATTTGAAAATGTGGTATAGGAATGATGAATTTTCCATCATAAAATCTTCTAAGTTTTTCTATAATTTCTTGTTTAAAATTCCAAGAAAGTATAACTATGTAATCGGGTGGATTTATTCTAAGTCTATCTATATGAACTATTGGAATTCCGGTGCCAGGTGAAAATTTTCCTATTTTTTCAGGTGTCTCATCTGCTATATAATCTATGATAGAACTATCAATTTCAGCTGAATTGAGCAGAGTATTGCCTTTTGCACTTGCTGCAAAACCTGCTATTTTATTCCCATTTGATTTTAAAGTTCTAACGCTTTCTGAAAACTCAGAAATTACAGAGTTTACAATTGAACTCCATCCCCTGTATCTTTCTGGAGTAGTAAATCCTTTTTCAATTTCATCATTTAGGTATTTCTTTACAGAATCTTTAACTTCAATTTCAGAATTTTCATGCGTAATTTTAAGCCTAACTGTTCCACCGTGAATTGAAAATTTTTGAATATCATAAATTTTCAAACCTGTTTTCTGGCAAAGATAATTTACCGGATGAATTCCTAGATAAGACATGTGTTCAAAATAAACAGTATCAAACTCATTCCTTTCTATAAGATCTACTAGATACGGAAATTCTAATACCCAAGTTCCATTATCTTTTAATACATTCTTTATCCCTTTAATAAATCCTTGTATATCATCTACATGAGCAAATACATTAGTAGAAGTTATAACATCTGCTTTACCATAAGTTTCTTTGATCTGATTAGAGTTTTCATAGTTCCAGAAAACTGGAATACTAGTTATCCCTGCATCTTCTGCAATTTTGCATAAATTAATAGCTGGATCGACATTTAAACTTTTGCAATTAGTCACATCATTAAATTCACGTAATAGAGCTCCATCATTTCCAGCTATATCTATCACAAATGATTTACCATTCAAAACATTTTCTTCTACTAGCGAAACAGCCATTTTTTTACAATGATCTCTATAACCTCCATTAATAGAAGATCTATAAGTATAGTATCTAAATAGGACTTCAGGATCTACTACATGCGTCAACTGCGATAATTTGCATGTTCCACAGAATTCAACTTCCAAAGGATATCTGTGCGCATTCTCCGCGTATCTAGAAGTGTCTTCTAAATTATTAGCTAATGGCATTAATCCTAAATCTAAATAAGTTTCAGTTTCAACGTTTCCACAAACTCTACATTCACTTTTTCTGTAAGATTTATTCATTTATTTGTATTTTGCTTCTACTATTTTAATTTCTTCTTCCATTTTTTCTTTGGAAATACTGTTTTGAGATTGTCCTTCCCATATACAAGAAACTGAAGTTATTTCTTTGTCAGTGTTAGGAAGACCGAATTTATCGTAAAGCTGTTTATAATAATCACAATCAGTTAACATTAGCAAGCTTTCATCAAATAACGGAGCACCTTCTTTTTTCATAGTCAATAAACTAGGTGAGCCTATTGTATTTCCTCCTAAATATATATTTTCACTATATTTCGGTATCAAATGCCAAAAAAATCTATTTTCTTCAGGTGAAAAATGTATAGTAGATGTGACTGACCAGTTTTTATCTCCTAAAACATTTAATCTATGTTGCAAACTATAAGAATTAAAGTAATAATCATCTTGTAACATAAAATCTATTATTTCACAATTAGATTTTTCTATACAATTATTCAAGTTTGCAGAAATAGTTCCAACTTTATTTTTATTACGATAGTACTTTATGTTCAGAAACTTTTCCCATCTTTTTGCCACGTTTTCTATTATATCGTCATTGGAATGATCAGATATGATAACTTCATCAGGTACTCTAGACTGAAGAAAAATAGAAGATAAATTTTTTTGAAGATAAAAATCTCCAGACCCTTTCATTCCGTATGTAGGAATGCAGATAGAAACTGTACTCATTATAGTTTGAATTTACTTATGTAATCTGAACAAATTCCTCCAGCATTCTCAATATTCCAATTTTCATCATTCTCTGGCAAAACTGCAACAGCACCTTTGCATAAATACTTTCCGGGATATGTCCAAATGAAGCCTAAACTAGTCATGGTAATATCATCAGTTTGATGCCAAAACCAATGTATTCTGCGCAATCCTCTATTCCAATCTTTTAACAGTTCAACAGCTTCCATATTTTTAGCATGGACCCATAACTGTATATTAGAAAGATATTTTCTATCTACTTCTTCTTGAATTGAATCATGCCCTAAGAAAAGTTTTCCGTTTTCTCCACGAACGTCTATTTCTACATAAAAGCCTTGTATTGTAGCCTCCTCTATGTACTGTTTTGTGTTTTCTCTAGAAGGGTTAGGGCCTTCTAAATTTCCTCTATGAGATATTAAATACATCTTTTAGATATTTCATCATTTATGAAAATATTCAAGTCTTCAGGAGTTCCTATTCCCCACATTCTTTTAACGTCAAAAGTTTTAACTTTTTTGCCATCTTTTATAGCTTCATTATAGACTGGTGCAACATAAAACTCATTATTAACTCTGATATCTTTTTCTATCATACGTTGAGCATATTTAACATAGTCAGCGCCTTTTGACCAATAGTATACTCCTACTGTAGCAATATCAGATATAGGTTCTTTCTCTGCAACTCTATTGACATATCCGTTTTCATCTAGTCCAGCAAATGACCATTTAGGATGAGTAGATCTAAAAGATAGAATTCCACCGTCTATTGAATCAGCTCCCATAGAATACATAAATTCATTAGAATCCCATTCTATATACTGATCAGAATTTGCTATCAATAGAGGATACTCATTGTCTATAAATTCTTTAGCTAACAAAGTAGTGCATGCAGCACCTTCGGTGATACCTTCAGTCTGTACAATAGTACAATTTGGCGAAATTAAGTTCAATAGAGTTTTAAGATGATATTTTTCATAATGTTCTTTTTGAACAATGAAAATATACTCTGCGTCGATATTTAAGTTTTCTATGACTACTTGAATCATAGGTTTTCCTTTGACATCAATTAAAGGTTTAGGAAAAGTATACCCCGCGTGTGAAAATCTAGATCCAGCTCCAGCCATTGGAATCAAAACTTTCATTTTTCCTCCTTGCCATTTTGGAAAAATATGTTTCTTTTCTTCATGTTTTTCTATATGTTCTTTGATTTTCTCGTAAGTGACATCAGTACTGTCTATCACTGGACATAAAAAAGCTCCGCTTTCTTGAGCAGCTTTTCTACCAATATGCGAATCTTCAATTATGATGGTTTCTCTAGGCGAAACGTTTGCCTTTATCATACATCTCAGATATATCTCTGGGCTAGGTTTTGGAGATTTGACATCTTGATTAGAATAGAAAAAATCTACGTATTCCATAAATCCTTTTCTAATCAACATCATTTTTACAGTATCTCTGATAGAATTAGATGCTACACATATAGTATATCCTTCTTCTTTCAATTTACTTAGTATACCACAAAGCCTTTCATCTCTTTTGTAATTAGATATGATTTTTATAGTAGAGTCTTGTTTTGCTTTCCATACTTGATCATGAAATTCTACTGGCAAACCTTTTCTATCTGATAGCATATTCAATTTTTTAGTAGTGTTCAAGCCATCATACGTACTAAGATGTTCATCTCTTTGGATGATATATTTTTCATCTATACTTTCTAAAGCTAGATTTAGAGCCTCATAATGAAGTTCTTTTGCGTCTACAAGAACTCCATCTAGATCAAAAATTACAAGTTTTATCATTTCTAAAAATCATGTTTTTTAATGGGCAGATCAGATCCTTTTTCCACCTGTTTCAAGTATATGTAATCTTCCAATCCTTCTGATATAAAAAACAGTATACCTCCTGGTATAGCTATAATCAGTACAGGAAAAAGTAAAATAATAGAAATTATTTTAATTACCCATTGTAAAATAGTTAACGTTTTCATAAGTTTTCGTATTTATCACCCTTCGCAGAAGGTGTTTTTATAACAACGATTTCAGTATCTGAAAGAAATTCGCAAATAGCAATTTCAAAAGGATCAAATATAAATATCTGACCAGGTTGAATCAGTTTACCGTTAGCATTTACCATGCCTTTTATCACATAATTCACTTCGGTAGCAATTTTATGATAATGTGGAGCATGATATTCCCCTTTAGTATATTTTTTTATTGCTATTTCAAAATCTTTAGTCCTGAGAATTGATGGCTCAAATTCTCCGATAAACCACCCGTCTTTAAATGATGAAATGTTTTCTATTTTCATATTTCTACTAAAATCTTGAAATAACTACCACAGTCTGTTTTATTCTTTAGTTTATACTCTAGACTAGATAAACCTTCAGTAAAAATAGAACCATTAAAACTGTCCATCATGTTTCTTAATAAATAGACATTTTTATTATAAAGTTCTTCTGTTATTA
>Ga0315906_10000661_pt1 | contig 53796 bp, 54 predicted proteins | sample LakEriMetagenome_4_FD_203526 | JGI IMG/M metagenome (GOLD analysis project Ga0315906, IMG submission 203526) | Freshwater fungal communities from buoy surface, Lake Erie, Ohio, United States - Buoy 2 MA122 | ecosystem: Environmental > Aquatic > Freshwater > Lake > Lake biofilm | place: USA...
TCCGCGACCCGATGCCAGCCAGGTATCGGTTGACTCAGTGAAATTCTGGGACCGACGGTTAAAGTCCGGATGAGAGGAAACCAACAAAGGGTAGGTTTGTGCCTACCTTCTTTGTGCATTTCTTTTTGCACCCACCCCGGTTACTCGTTTCTTGAGTCGGGGGTTTTTTTATGGAGCACACAGTTGCAATGCAACGTGCCATTGCCCTTGCCGAAAAGGGCTTAGGTAAAACTGCACCCAACCCCATTGTTGGCGCAGTAATTATTGATGCAGCAGGAAACGTTGTCGGTGAAGGTTTTCATGATCGTGTGAACTCCCCAGATCATGCAGAAGTTGTTGCTATAAAGGCAGCTGGTACAAAAGCAAAAGGTGCAACGATTGTTGTTTCACTAGAGCCTTGCAACCACACGGGCAGCACAGGAGCCTGTGTTCAGGCCATCATCGATGCAGGAATTACAACAGTTGTCTTTGCGGTGAACGATCCCAACCCAGTTGCTGCAGGTGGTGCAGATGCTCTACGAGCAGCAGGTGTCACTGTTATTGAAGGCCTCCTTAAAGATGAAGCTGCATTTTCAAACCGTGCTTGGCTGATGAAGATTAAGAAGAACCGCCCATTTTTCACATGGAAAGTTGCAGCCACTCTCGATGGCAAAGTTGCAGCTGCTGATGGAACTTCCAAGTGGATTACTAATGAAGTCTCTAGGGCTGATGTGCAGGTGCTGCGCCGCCAAGCAGATGCAATCCTTGTGGGCACCAATACTGTTATTGCTGATAACCCACACTTGATTCCACGGGGAGAGTTTGCAGGATATGCAAGCAATCCCATTCGCGTTGTTTGCGGGGAGCAAGAGCTACCAAAGGATTCTGCAGTTTTTGACTCTGCTGCCCAGACCGTTGTTGTGAAGTCAAAGGGTTTAGATGTCTTGGTGGAAAAACTGAATGAATTAGGCGTTAATCACGTCTTTGTTGAGGCGGGGCCAACCCTTGCATCTGCCATGGTGGATCACTGCTTGATGGATGAACTTGTGATCTATCAAGCTCCAACGTTTTTAGGCACAGGCAAGCTCTTCTTTGCCTTTGATTACCCAACCACGATTACTGATCAAATGCGGATGGACCACATCAGCACCCAGGTTCTAGATGGCGATGTTAAATCCATTTATCGCATTAGGAACGGTGAGTGATGTTTACAGGACTCATTGGCGAACTAGGTTCAATTACCGCAATTGAAAAGAGCGAGAGCTCTGCTGTTTTCACCATTAGCGCTCCCAAGTTAATTAGTCAGATTGCGGTGGGCGATTCTGTTGCAGTCAATGGCGTGTGTTTAACGGCCACAGCCATCTCTGGCAGCGTTTTTAGCGCAGATGTCATGATTCAAACTCTTTCACTCACATCATTCTCACAGCTCTCAGTTTCTAGCCCAGTTAACCTGGAACTTGCTGCGCAGTTAAGTGCGCGCATGGGCGGTCATATGGTTCAGGGACATGTGGATGGTGTGGCAAAGGTAGTTGGGTTAACACCAGGAGATAAATGGGCGCAGTTCGATATTACTGTTCCAAGCCATCTTGCCAAATACATTGTTAACCAAGGATCTATCTGCCTAGATGGAGTTTCACTAACGGTGGGTGGAATTGATGATTCAAACAATGTTGTCACAGTGTGGTTGATCCCAGAGACGCTAGCGGCTACCAACCTTTCACAGAAAAAAGCTGGCGATTTAGTGAACGTGGAAGTTGATGTTCTAGCCAAATATGTGGAGCGATTATTGGCTAAGGGGGATAAGTGATGAGTAATCTGCAAAGCGCCCTTGATGCTTTTAAGAACGGCGACCTGATTATTGTTACAGATCATGCCGATCGTGAAAATGAAGGTGATTTGATGATGCTGGCTGCGAAGGCAACGGCTGAAAAGGTCGCGTTTATGGTGCGCCACACAACTGGAATTTTATGTGTTGCACTCACACAAGAGCGTGCGCGCAAACTGCGTCTGCCACTCATGGTTGAAGAAAACCAAGATTCAAAAAAGACGGCATTTACTGTCTCTGTTGATTACAAGGTGGGTCTAACAACTGGAGTCAGTGCCACCGAGCGAGCTAACACTGCCCGTGCATTGGCTGATAACAGTGTCCAGTACTCAGATTTCATCCGTCCAGGACATGTTTTCCCACTGATTGCAGATAAGGGTGGACTAGTCGCACGAGGTGGTCACACCGAGGCAGGAGTGGCGCTAGCGCAATTAGTTGGAGCACAGCCCGTCGCTCTTCTTTCTGAAATAGTAAATGAAGATGGATCAATGGCACGTGGGCAATCTTTATTAGATTTTGCAGCAAAGCATTCAATCCCCATAATTTCTATTGAAGAGTTAATTGCTATTGCTCCAGTAATAAGTGAAGTGAAGTCTGAGTTTGCGTTCTTGTGGGCTGATCTGCCGTTGCGCGGTGGAATGTGGAAGATTGCTACTTATCCGGGCTTGCGACAAAGAGAACATGCTGTCCTTTCCTTTGGCACAGCCACCACCACACCATTAGTTCGTATTCACTCTGAGTGTTTCACTGGCGATGTTGTGCATTCCCAGCGCTGTGATTGCGGTGAACAGCTTGAGCAATCTATTTCCTTGATTCAACAACATGGCTATGGCTTCATTGTTTATCTGCGCGATCATGAGGGCCGAGGCATAGGGCTGACTGAAAAAATCATGGCCTATCAACTACAAGATAAGGGCATGGACACCATTGAGGCCAACTTGCATCTAGGCCATGAAATCGATGCCCGTGATTGGTCTGATGCAATTGCAATCATTGAGTCCCTTGGTCTTTCACATCTACAACTGCTCACCAACAACCCTAAAAAGGTTGATGCCCTGAAAGAGGCTGGATTTGCAGTGATTCAAAATCCATTAGTGATTGCTAGCAATGAATTTAATGAAAAGTACTTAGCAACAAAGCAAGAAAAGCTCGGCCACACTAGAGGAGGCAAATAAATGGCAGGACATGCACCAACTATCGGTATTAAGCCACTTCCAGGGGCCAAGGTCGCCATCATCTCTTCCTCATGGCATCTAGATATTTGCAATGACTTAATTGCAGGTGCCAAGCGCGCACTTACTGAGGCCCAAGTTGGCACAGTGGAAGTCCAGTTTGTTCCCGGCTCTTTTGAGATTCCACTTGCTGCCCAATATGCATTTGAAGCTGGCTTTGATGCTGTTGTGGCGCTGGGCCTTGTTTTAAAGGGTGAAACACCACATTTTGATTATGTCTGCCAAGGTGTCACACAAGGAGTTATCGATGTTTCACTCAAACACTCAAAGCCCATTGGTTATGGTGTTTTGATGTGTAATGACCTGGATCAAGCAATTGATAGATGTGGTCGTGCCACAAGCAAAGAAGATAAAGGCTATGACAGCGCAGTTGCTGCGCTAGAGCTTTTGCATCTGCAAAAGAAGCGTTAGGCGTTTCGTTCACCTCATTAAAAAGGCTATTTACCAGAGCCACTAAGGTTGGCCCATGAGCGATATGTCCAAGAAAGTGCGAGAAGCACTAGATGTCGCCGTTGAAGCAATTGGTGGTGCACCACGTGAAGGCCAGATTGAAATGGCAGAAGCTGTTGCTAACGCTTTAACTGATCGCCATCACTTAATGGTTCAAGCTGGAACAGGAACCGGAAAATCACTTGCCTATTTGATTCCTGGAATTGTGCACGGGCGAAAAGTATTAGTGGCAACTGCCACCTTGGCGCTGCAGCGCCAGTTAGTAGATAGAGATCTACCTGCAGTTGTTCCGGCACTAGAGAAACTGCTGGGGCGTGAAGTTAGCTATGCCATCTATAAAGGCGTCGGTAACTATGTCTGTTTGCAAAAGATGAATAGTGAAGATGTGGATCCTGATGGTGAGTTAGTCATGGATGTTTCATCGTTAGAAAAAGATGCAAAACGTTTAATTGCTTGGGCCAAGACGCCTGGTGTTTCAGGGGATAGGGATGATGCACCTGAGGTGGATAGGCGAGTGTGGGCAGCTAATAGCGTCTCTGGTCGTGAGTGCGTGGGCGCAGATGTCTGTGCTTTTGGTTCACAGTGCTTTGCGGCAAATGCTAAAGGCAAAGCGCAAACTGCAGATGTAGTTGTTACTAACCACACTCTGCTTGCAATTGAGATTATGGATCTGCATCCCATTTTGCCTGAGCGAGATTGCATTATTTTGGATGAGGCCCATGAGTTTATGGATAGAGCAACACAGGCTGTTACAGATGAACTGACTTCAGGTCGCGTTCTGCGAGCTGCTGCAATGGCCCGCAAGTTCATGCCGGGCAAGCTGGCAGATGCTTTTCATAAAGCTGCTAATGATTTTCATGAGTCCATGGTTGATTACGGTGAAAGCGTGCGCAGTGAACTGGGTTCACAGGGCCGCCTAGAGGAGATTCCGCAATCACTGGAATCACCGATTCGAAAGGTCAGGGAATCGGCGCAAGCAATCGTGCAATCACTTACTGCCGATGATGAGATTATCGATACCGATGCAATGGCTGAGCGGGCACGTGTTAAAGGCGCCGTGAATGAAGTATCAACAACTGCTGCCACGCTATTAAAACTCGGTGATGGATTAGTGCTTTGGTATGAACCAACGTTTTCTACCTTGCACTTAGCACCACTCTCTGTCTCAGATGTCTTGCGCGAGAACATGCTCAAGCAGACTCCCGTTATTGCCACCTCTGCAACGTTAACTGTTGGTAACTCTTTTAACTCATTAGCTAAGAGCATTGGTTTTATTGTGGGAGAGGATTTAAATGCCGAGCTCTCTGAAGGTGAATTAGATCCAGGCAATGTGCAGATGCTAGATGTGGGATCTCCTTTTGATTTTGCTAATCAAGGTGTTCTCTATATGCCAAAGCACTTGCCAGAACCTGGGCGAGATGGCCCCAGCATTGAAGTGCTTACAGAGTTAGGCGAACTCATTGATGCTGCCGGTGGGCGCACCTTGGCCCTGTTTTCTTCATGGCGCGGTGTGGAGGCAGCAGATGCGCACTTGCGCAAAGTGTTAGCTGAACTTCCTATCAAGATCATCACGCAAAAGCGCGGAGATGCAGTTGGACCACTTGTTGCCCGCTTTGCAAAAGATGAAACATCAGTTCTCCTTGGCACGATGTCGCTATGGCAAGGCGTTGATGTGCCAGGAAATAGTTGCATCCTTGTTGCCATCGATCGCATTCCTTTTCCTAGACCAGATGAGCCAGTGATGTCGGCGCGAGCCTCACAAGCAGATGCAGCTGGTGGAAGTGGTTTTATGCAGGTTTCATTGCCACGTGCTGCGTTGCTACTTGCGCAGGGCACGGGGCGACTTATTCGCTCAGTTGATGATCGGGGAGTAGTTGCGATTTTAGATTCGCGCATTGTTACCAAGCGATATGGAAGTGTGTTACTAAATTCAATGCCACCGCTGTGGCGCACATCAGATAAGGCTGTTGTGCAGGATTCTCTAAAGCGCTTGAACGAGTCCCTTTAAGGTTGGCCAGGATTTTTCAAAACTAGGGTGAAGCGTTAATTCATCCACTTCATCTATTTCAACCCAGCGCACTTCATGGGATTCATCATTGAGCTCGTGGGCAACTAACTCATCTGTTGCATGGGCAATGACAGTGTCATAGCGCCAGCTGCCGTGATCATCGCTAAAAGTTTGAATAGGAGTCAGGTGCACGGGATCAATTCCTGTTTCTTCCTTTGCTTCCCTAATTGCAGCTTCTAATACAGTTTCATGACTATCGCGGGCACCACCTGGGATTCCCCACGTGTCACCGTTGTGAACCCACGGGGCGCGGTGTTGCAGAAGGATTTGTGTTCCGCGAACTAAAAGGATTCCAGCAGCGCCATTGAGGCCCCAGTGCTTATTGCCACAGGCGCATTGGATCCAACCATCACCATCGCGTGCGCTCATGAACTAAGAGTGTCACATCTATCCACAGTTAGCGCAGTGAGCACCGGGATTAGTCCTTTGGCCCATTTATCGTGCCTGCACATGAAGCGCTTATTAATTCTCATCCTTTTCATCTCTTTATTCACCCCCGCTAGCGCAGTAGCTGATTGCACAACTAGCGCCTGCGTTGATGTTTTCACGCAAGATAACCAGATCATCATTACGGCTAAAAAGGGAGATGGCGGGGCAGAAGTTAAAAAGCGCACGGTGGTTGCGCCTACTCCTAAGCCAACGCTGTGGTTTCCACCAAAACCTAAAGCTGTCCCTGCCATTAAGCGCACATATAAACCACGGGTGCGTGTGAAGAAAGCAGTGACTGCAAGCGTTAATTTAAGTGATCGTTTAATAAAAATGGTTCCAACGGCCACTATTGCTTATCAACCAGAGTTTGAACCGCTGGTGCATGTGCCAGTTATTTTCTGGTGTGATCTGCCCACACTCTTTCAATCTCGTGTCGACATCATTGGTGAAGTCATCGATGTTGCACTGCGTCCGGGCTTTGCCTGGCAGTGGGGAGATGGAGAGATTTTCCAAACCAATGAACCAGGTGCTCCTTATCCCAATCAAAAAATTACACATACCTATAAGCGCCCTGGCACTTACTACGTGACATTGATTGCCACATGGAATGGCAACTTCAAACACAACGGTGCAACGCGCGTCATTACTGGAACTATCAAAATCCCATCTTTTGCAGTTATCACCGTGGTATCTGCTAACTCAACTTTTACGAAATGAGCAGCTAATGACAACTGATTATGAAGAGCTAGAGATTGCATCCCTTCCACTTGCAAGTGATAAAGACTTTGTTGCACTCGTTACAAGCTTTAGCGTTGATCCAGATAGCCCAGATCTATCCTTCATGCAACGTGATGGTGCAACGGCAGTTATTGATCTAGCCACTGAGTTTGAAAAGTATGGTGTGGCCAGTAATCCCGATTTGATTGCACGGGTTATTGGGCGCTTAAGTGATATTCAAGTGCGAGATTTTGCACTGGGCACCCATAACTCTGAGAGCTTTGAAACGTATTGGTTGATGTGGCATTACTTATTACAGATTGCTCCCAAAGGCTTTGTTGCACCCGTTGCCACATTGTTTGCAACCCTTGCCTATGAGCGCTCAGATACTCCACTTGCTTACAGATCCCTTGATCGCGCTAGCGCAGATGCACCTGGCTATTCATTAACTATTTTGCTGCGCCGAGTCTTTGGTTCAGGCTGGCCCGCTAATGCTTTTGCTGCAATGCGCATAGAGCTCCACCCCAAAGTCACTGCGGGGATTTTCGAGTAACAGGGGGCTCTGTTAGTCTTTGCCTTAGGTCACGAGTTCTAGTGTTTAGCCCCGGCTTACTAGACGGCAACCCTCCACCACGGTGGGGTGCTCCGGGTGAAGACCAGATCGACTAGCAAAACGCAGTCGATAAGCGTGGAACACCCATTCCACTTGATACGCCTCGCTTGGCATATCCAGAATCGGTGTTGTGCATGAGGCGGAAGGAAGCGTTCACATGTCTGAGTTAGTCACCGGCGCATGGCTTGAAACGCATGCACATGGTGAACGACGCTTTCTAAAAATAGGTGATGTGCCGTTGGAAAGTGGTGAGGTTTTAGAAGATGTGGTTATCGCCTACCAAAGTTGGGGCGAATTAAACTCAAATAAAGATAATGCGATTTTAGTTAATCACGCATTAACGGGTTGGTCAGATGTTCCAGGCTGGTGGCCTTCCATGGTGGGGCCGGGATTGCCTTTTGATACAGATAAGTACTTTGTTATCTGTCCTAACGTTATTGGTGGATGCCAAGGATCAACTGGTCCATCATCCATTGCACCTGATGGCAAGCGATATGGATCGCGCTTTCCATCCCTGACTATTCGCGACATGGTTGCTGCTGAAATTAAATTCTCTGATCTACTTGGGATATTAAAATACCGTCTGGCAGTTGGACCATCACTAGGTGGAATGCGTGCTTTGGAATGGGCAGTGCAACATCCAGATCGAGTGGAAGCTATTTGCACCATCGGCTCATCAGCAGTTGCTACCGGAGATCAAATTGGCACAGCTTCCATTCAAATCAGAGCGATAAAAAATGATCCTTATTTCAATAGCGGTGACTACTACGAGCAAGAGCGTGGTCCAATAGATGGAATGGGCATCGCCAGACGTATTGCTCACCTGACCTATCGCACAGAGGCAGAGATGGATATTCGCTTTGGACGAGAGCTCCAAGGAGATGACACGGGGCGCTATGCCGTGGAGTCATATTTAGATCATCAGGCCAATAAGTTGGCCCAGCGCTTTGATGCCAACACCTACATCTACCTGACTGAGGCCATGAATAGCCATGACATAGGACGAGATAGGGGCGGAGTCGTTGCTGCCCTTGAATCGATCACTATTCCAGTCGTGGCCGTTTCTATTGATACCGATCGCCTCTTTCCCGTGCGGCTACAGGCTGAGATCGCTGACTTTGCACCTCACGCTGTGCCTCTAGTGACGATTTCATCGCCATTTGGCCATGATGGCTTCCTGGTGGAGGTTGAATCTGTGGGAAATGTGATTAGACAGGCTCTGGATTTAGCTAAATAAGGGTCGAATTATCGCTTTTGGATGTGCATTTACCCCTGTGGACAAATTATAATATAGCCATCGCATCAGCGCGCTCGCTGATAAAAACCAAAGGATAATTGTGGCTGTATTTAGTGCGCTCAAAAACAAGGTGTTAAAGAAAGCTGCAACAAAAAAAGCTGCACCTGTGAAGAAAACCGCTGCTAAAAAAGCAGCACCTGCCAAAAAGAGTGCGCCAGTAAAGAAAGCTGGGGCAAAAAAGGCGGCCCCTGCAAAGAAAGTAGCGGCCAAGAAGGCAGCGCCAGTTAAAAAGGCCGCTCCTGCGAAAAAAGTTGCACCTGTAAAGATTGCATTAAAGAAAGATTTAACAGCAAAAGATGTTCAAGCAATTGTTGATGCTAAAAATGCAGTACTGCGCCAGCATGAAGTTCTAGCAGAGCTAGAAAAGCGTGGAGTTACATCAATTAACCGCATTCCTAAAAAGACCGATAAAGATTTAGTGGATGAAGCTCGTGCGCTAGCAACAGAAGTTCCAGCCATTGTTGAAAAACTACGAAAGGCTGGCCTTGGTTCACCATCACGTATTTTGAAAAAGAGCGACTACGCACTTATCGAGCCAAAGGTGGCACCAGTTGCTGCGCCAAAGATTGATGCTAAGACTGGCAAAGCTGCAGTTGTAAAGATCGATGGGGAAGAAGTAGAGCTTGAAGAAGTAGAGCTTGAAGATGTTGAGACTTTGATTAAAGAAGTTGTTGAAATCATTGATAGTGAAGAGGAAGAGAAGGGTAATCAGCCACGTGTTGTTAACTTGGCTGAAGAAACATCTGGAAATGAAGAAGATGCCTTCACATTAAAGGCCTCTGAAGAAGATGACGCCCCTGCCCAGACCGTTATGACCGCTGGTGCTACAGCAGATCCAGTTAAGGATTACCTGAAGCAGATTGGCCGCGTGGCCTTACTTAACGCCGAGCTTGAAGTAGAGCTTGCTACACGCGTTGAAGCAGGCCTCTTTGCTGAGGCAAAGCTTAAAGATGAGAAGAAGCTTGAAAAGAAGTTAAAGCGCGAACTTGAATGGCTTGTGGAAGATGGCAAGCGCGCAAAGAATCACTTATTAGAGGCAAACCTTCGTTTGGTTGTTTCACTTGCTAAGCGCTACACCGGCCGTGGAATGCTTTTCCTTGACCTTATTCAAGAAGGTAACTTAGGTTTGATCCGCGCCGTTGAGAAGTTTGACTACACAAAGGGTTATAAGTTCTCAACATATGCCACATGGTGGATTCGTCAGGCAATTACCCGTGCGATGGCTGATCAGGCCCGCACAATCCGTATTCCTGTTCACATGGTTGAAGTTATTAACAAGTTGGCACGTGTTCAGCGCCAGATGCTTCAAGATCTTGGTCGCGAACCGACCCCAGAAGAGTTAGCTAAAGAGCTTGATATGACACCTGAAAAGGTTGTCGAAGTTCAAAAGTATGGCCGTGAACCAATTTCACTTCATACACCACTAGGTGAAGAAGGCGATAGCGAGTTCGGTGATTTAATTGAAGACTCTGAAGCTGTTGTTCCAGCTGATGCGGTTTCATTCACATTGCTGCAAGAGCAGTTGCACTCTGTTCTAGATACCTTGTCAGAGCGTGAAGCTGGTGTGGTTGCGATGCGATTTGGTTTAACTGATGGTCAACCAAAGACTTTGGATGAAATTGGAAAGGTCTATGGCGTTACACGTGAGCGTATTCGCCAGATCGAATCTAAGACAATGTCCAAGCTTCGTCACCCTTCACGCAGCCAGGTTTTGCGCGACTACCTCGACTAAATCATGGATAAGCCATCGATTTTTGTTAATCCCAAAAGCGGATCTATCAAGATCAGCGGTGAAGTTGATCGTGTTGATGTCGATGGCAATGTCATTGAAAGCCTTACTAATCCAAAGCTATGTGGTTGTGGGCTCTCTAAAGATAAGCCGTGGTGTGATTCATCGCATGGGGAGTATGTGAAGATCGTTGCCCAGCAACTTCGAAATGCCCGTGAATTAGTTAAGCCGTCCAATCTTTTTGGTGCCACACCTGTTCGTGCACGAGAGATTCGAGAGAATGAACTTAAGTTCCGTCTTGAGCATGAAGAAGTACTTGTGGGAGTCAAGCTCGGGGGAGCGCTGGATTCAACAAAGAAAGATGATCCGACATACATCAACATATTTGGGTATTTAACTGATGCCATGCAGTGCATTGATTCATTACATACTGCATCTTTGATTTATCCACGGGCAGAAGCCGAAGTTGTCTTTAAGCTGAGCAAAGAGATAACTGGTGAAATTCATCCATCAGAAGTTCTTGATTACGTAAGCCATGTTGCTGCAGGCATGGAAATCCTTGATTATCGCTTTGGTGAAGTTGAGGCATATGCAGAGGATTGCATTGCAGATAACGCAGGGGCCGCAGCTTTTGCATATGGCGTATGGGTGCCTGCGCATCAAGAGAATTTAGATGCGTTAGTGGCCGAAGTTTTTGTTAATGGAGCGTTGGCTCAATCAGCACCGTTAACAGCAATTCAAGGTAATCCTTGGATGGCAGTAGTTGAACTTTCTAAAGTATTAGCGGCAACGGGTGTGAAGTTGGCCGCTGGATCAATTATCTTTAGTGGATCTGCCACAACAGGGGTTCCTATGGTTGCAGGCAACAGCTATCGTGTTGAGATTAAAGGATTAGGAAACGTGGAGATAAAAGCTAGTTAGCTGGAGTCTCGACGAGCTTTTGGCTCTCATCGACAATCTTTGCAGCAACAACCTTTAGCTTTTCGGCATATTCCTTGCCATGGTGAGCACAGAACATGAGTTCTCCGCCATTGAGAAGCACGGCGCGAACATAGGCCTGAGCTCCGCAGCGGTCGCAACGGTCAAGGGCGTTAAGAGGTACTGATTCGAGCATCAATTGTTCTGACATATCTCTCTCCGTTCGTGCGTTGTGTCTTACTTCCTATGGAACATCAAACCATGTCTGGATATTCCCCGCTCGTTATAATTAAATTATTTTCGTTAAATTACTGTTAATTTGCTGTGGAAATATCGATATTTCCAGCATCTGAGACGTATTCGGCGCGCTTGCAAGTCATTTGCGCCTACGGACGATAACCTTTCGCCCCGTGGCCGAAAAAGATATTGCGACAAATGTGCAGGATAGCTATACCGCAAAAGATCTAGCGGTTTTAGAGGGCCTGGATGCCGTTCGCAAGCGCCCAGGTATGTATATTGGCTCCACAGACTCACGTGGACTCATGCACTGCTTATGGGAAATCATTGATAACTCAGTAGATGAATCTTTGGCCGGACATTGTAAGAAAATTGAAATTAATCTTGAATCAGATGGTTCTGTTGAAGTCCATGATGATGGTCGTGGAATTCCTGTTGATAAGGAACCGAAGACTGGTTTAACGGGTGTTGAAGTTGTACTAACAAAACTGCACGCAGGTGGAAAGTTCGGTGGCGGTTCATATGCTGCCTCCGGTGGTCTGCACGGAGTCGGTGCATCGGTTGTGAACGCACTTGCGTCTCGCTTAGATGCTGAAGTTGATCGTGATGGCAAGATTTACTGGATGTCATTTCAACGCGGCGTTGCAGGAATCTTTGATGGTGATGGACCAAACGCGCCCTTTGAACCAAAATCAGGATTGCGCGTTATAGGAAAAATTTCTAGCAAAATTACGGGAACTCGTATTAAGTGGTGGAGTGATCGCCAGATTTTCCTTAAAGAGGCAGAGCTTGATCTAGAAGATATCTATGCTCGTGCTCGCCAGACTTCTTACTTGGTTCCAGGTTTAACCCTTGTTGTTAATGACAATCGCACAAAGACCAAGACAACAGAGGTTTTCTTCCACAAGAGTGGAATTACTGAATATTGTAATTTCTTGCAACCCGATGAAGCCGTTGGCGATGTCATCCGCATCTATGGCACCGGTCATTACCAAGAGACTGTTCCAGTCCTAGATGACAAGGGCCATATGGTTTCAACTGAAGTTGAGCGCGATATGGAAGTTGATATCGCCATGAAGTGGGGCAATGGTTTTGAGACCACTCAGCGCTCATTCGTAAACATCATTGCAACACCTAAGGGTGGAACTCACGTGCTGGGCTTTGAGCGCGCACTGGTCAAGGTAGTTAATGAGGCGCTTCGATCTACTAAGACGCTATCCAATAAAGAACTCGATGTTATTAAAGATGATGTCATTGAAGGTTTAACAGCAGTGGTCACCGTTCGTATGTCTGAACCACAGTTTGAAGGTCAGACTAAAGAAGTTCTAGGAACGGCGGCTGCCACGCGAATCGTTTCAGCAGTTGTGGCAGATAAGATGAAAGAGTATTTCAATACTTCAAAGCGCATTGATAAAGCTAATGGGCGCTTAGTACTTGAAAAGATCGCTGCAGCTTCTCGCACACGTATTAGCGCCCGTGCTCATAAAGATTTGCAGCGCCGCAAGAACGCTTTGGAATCATCATCTCTTCCAACCAAGCTTTCTGATTGCCGTTCTGAGGATGTAACACGCACAGAGTTATTTATTGTTGAAGGTGACTCAGCACTTGGCACAACCAAGGCAGCACGTAACTCTGAGTTCCAAGCGATTTTGCCAATTCGCGGAAAGATTCTTAACGTTCAGAAAGCATCGCTCTCACAGATGCTAGAAGATAAAGAGTGCGGATCAATTATTCAGGTAATTGGCGCGGGCTCTGGCAAGTCTTTTGAATTAGATGAAGCGCGCTATGGCCGCGTTATCTTGATGTCAGATGCTGACGTTGATGGAGCGCACATTCGTTGTTTGCTACTTACGCTGATGTATCGATACATGCGCCCGCTGATTGATTCTGGCCGTGTATTTGCTGCTATCCCACCTCTACACCGCATTGAAGTAATGGGCGGGGGAGGAAAGAAGGGTGAATACATCTACACCTATAGCGATGATGAGATGAAGAAAATTACTGCAGATTTAAAGAAGAGCGGAAAGCGTTGGAAAGAGCCTATTCAGCGCTATAAAGGTCTGGGCGAAATGGATGCAGATCAGCTGCGCGAAACAACCATGGATCCAGATGCCCGCACACTTCGTCGCATCACAGTCTCGGATGCCACAGCAGCCGAGGCGATGTTTGAACTATTGATGGGCAGTGATGTTGCCCCACGCAAGGAATTTATTGCTAATGCTGAGATTGATCGCGAACATATCGACGCTTAAGTTTTTAAGCTTACTTTTTCACTAGCTGCGAAATTGACTTGGCGATTAATGGCACGGCAGAATCCCAAGAAACTCCAAAGTTTTTCTCAAAAGACTGTTCGTACGTCATTCCATCGGCGATATCCTCATAAATTTGGATATTGATTGCTGGACCTTTAATTGCTGTAAATATCTCGCAAATAAGGGCCCCAATATCGTAAGTATGAAAAGCAGTATCTGGGTCTGACCATACTTTTTTGTCAGTTGGCTTTATAAAATTCAGTAGCCACTTTTCTGTATATCTCTTCGCTTTATTGTTGAAGAAAAAGGCCGACCCAATTTGTCTTTCTTTAGAATACTTTGAAAATGACTTGGCGTAGATTGCCGCATTTTGCGAGAAAGTAGCACCACCTTCGGCGAACCACCATGGAGTAAAAGCCTTGATACCAATCATTGCCTGGCCTTGTTGAGGCGTTTCAAAGAAACTCCCAACCTGAAGTGCGTGCATGTATTCATGCGCTTCAAGGGTGCCAGAAGTGTGATTAGGATCAGTTGTGCCATTCGTTACGGCTGAAAGAATTAGTCCATTTCCCGCATCATCAATTGTTCCGCTAGCACCCCAACACTCAGTAACTTTCTGACAACTATTTTTTGCGTCTTGCCCAGATGCCATTGAAAAGAGTTGAGAAAATTTCTTTTGTGCCCAGTCAATATCTTTGTAAGTGTAATAAATTGCAGTTGTCTTCTGTGGATGCCGGAAAGTTGGATAGAGACGCTTCACGGCATCTAAGGCTAATTTAGGATTTGGATTTGTGAGTTTGGTATTTGGCCCAACGAGTACTTCTAGATCGCCACTCTTCTCCGTACTGGATAACACCAGAGTGCTACTTTTCTTCCATGCCCAGTAGGAGACATCTTTAGGTCTCTTAACCGCATCTTGAAAGCTCTTAATTGGTTTCGGCACCGTGACTGCATTTGAAGGTTGTATCGAAAGAGATAGCAAGAGAATGGCAATGCTCGAAAGCGCGATGGTTCTAATTTTCATGCAAAAATACTAATCGATACTCACCAAATCGAAGTACTCTTCTTTCCATAGATCCTCATCGCCATCTGGCAACAAGATTACGCGCTCTGGCTTAAGTGATTGCACAGCGCCTTCATCGTGAGAAACCATGATGACTGAGCCTTGATACTCAGCAAGTGCTCCGAGGATTTCGGCGCGAGATGCTGGATCTAAGTTATTTGTTGGCTCATCTAGGAGCAAAACGTTTGCTGCAGAGACCACTAGAACAGCTAGAGCAAGGCGTGTTCGCTCACCACCAGATAAAACCTTGACGGGTTTGTGAACATCATCGCCGATGAAAAGGAATGAACCAAGAGTGTTACGGGCCTCTGGTTCACGCAGATCAGGCGTTGCAGACATCATGTTCTCAAGAACGGTGCGCTCAAAATCAAGGGATTCATGTTCCTGGGCGTAGTAACCAATCTTTAGACCGTGGCCTTTTTCGACTTTTCCAGTATCAGATTCAAGTTCACCTGCCAGAATTCTAAGAAGTGTTGTCTTTCCAGCACCGTTAAGTCCAAGGATTACAACGCGAGAGCCCTTATCAATCACACAAGAAACATCGGTAAAGATTTCAAGTGAACCATAAGACTTTGAAAGCTCTTCACCAGAAAGGGGAGTCTTGCCGCATGGGGCAGGAGTTGGAAAGCGTAGACGTGCAACTTTGTCATTGACACGAACATCTTCTAAGCCACTGCGAAGCTTCTCGGCTCTACGTAACATGCCTTGGGCAGCAGTGGCCTTGGATGCCTTTGCACGCATCTTCTCGCCCTGCTTCTGCAAAATCTCTGCACGCTTTTCAGCGTTGGCGCGCTCTTTCTTACGGCGGTGCTCATCTTGTTCGCGCTGGAGAAGGTATGCCTTCCAACCCAAGTTATAGACATCGATAACGTTGCGGTTGGCATCGAGATAGAAAACTTTATTAACAACAGTTTCAATTAAATTCACATCGTGGGAGATGATGACAAGGCCGCCAGAATATTTAGCTAAAAACTCGCGCAGCCACATAATGGAGTCAGCATCTAAGTGGTTTGTTGGCTCATCAAGAAGCAAAGTCTCAGCGCCACTAAAGAGAATGCGTGCTAATTCAATACGGCGGCGTTGACCACCTGAGAGGGTTGAAAGTTCATGTCCAAAGACTGCCTCTGTTACACCTAGAGATGTTGCAATCGCTTCTGCTTCAGCAGTTGCTGCATAACCACCGGCGGCGCTGAACTCATGTTCAACTCGGGTGTAGCGATCCATTGCTTTTTCAAGGGCTTCACCTTGGGCAGTTGCCATCTCTTCTTCCACAGCGCGCATGCGATGTGAAATCTGGTCTAAATCACGGGCAGAGAGAATGCGCTCGATTACTGTGCCAGGTTCATCGCCTGTGCGTGGATCTTGTGGCAGGTAACCGATTTTTCCTGTGCGATTTACCGCACCTCCTGCAGGCATAGTTTCACCTGCTAATACTTTTGCAAGAGTGGATTTACCGGCACCGTTTCTACCCACAAAACCAATGCGGTCACCGCTATTGATGCGCACAGTTACGCCTTTAACGAGCAGGCGAGCACCTGCTCGAAGTTCTAGCGCTTGGGTTGAAATCACGCCGTAGTTTAACGCTTAGGGCTTAGGCAGCGCCAATTCGAGTTTTTCTGGCGGTCGCAAATGACTTACCAACTGCGGTTAATTCATCTGAAACCTGTGCTTTGATCGCATCTTCACTTTTTAGCAGTTTTGCCAGTTCTGCAATCGTTGCTTTTAACTCTTTTTGCTCTGTTTCAAGTTCTAGCTTGCTCATCTTTGTTAAACGACGAAGTGGCATATCCAAGATATAGGTAGTTTGTTCATCATTTAACTTAAAGTCCTTCATCAACTTCTCTTTAGCTGCTGCTGCATCATCGCTGCCGCGGATAATCTTGATGACCTTATCGATATCGATAATCGCCTTTAAGAGACCATCTACAAGAGTTAAGCGACCTTCAGCCTTTGCTTTGCGGAACTCAGAGCGACGACGAACAACTTCAATGCGGTGTTCAATGAAGACTTTAAGTAGCTCTTTTAATCCAAGAGTCTGAGGCTTTCCTTTCACCAATGCCACTGCATTGATGGAGAAGGCATCTTCCATAGGAGTAAGTGCATAGAGCTGTTCTAGAACGGCTTCTGGTTCAAAGCCGTTCTTGATCTCAATAACTACGTTGGTGCCAGTCTGACCATCAGTTAGATCGATGATGTCGCTAATTCCGGCGATTTTCTTAGCTTTAACAAGGGCTGCAATGCGCTCAACGACTTTTTCAGGCCCGATGGTGAAGGGAAGTTCTTTAATAACGATTCCCATTTTGCGTGTGGAGACCTTTTCGATCTCAACACTTGCACGGACTTTAAAGGAGCCCTTGCCGGTTGCATACGCTTCGCGCACACCATCAAGGCCAACTAGTTCTCCGCCCGTTGGAAAATCTGGACCAGGAACGAATTTCATTAACTGCTTAACTGTGGCAGATGGGTTTTCAATTAAGAACTTAGTTGCAGCGATAACTTCGCCTAGATTATGTGGAGCCATGTTGGTTGCCATACCCACAGCAATTCCAGAACCGCCGTTAACGAGCAGGTTGGGATAAGCAGCAGGTAGAACAAGAGGTTCAGCTAATTGGCCGTCATAGTTAGGACCAAAGTCAACGGTGTTCTCATCGGCTTCTGCAACCATTGCCATTGCAGCAGATGCAAGGCGGGCTTCGGTATAGCGCATAGCTGCAGGGCCGGCATCGAGAGAGCCAAAGTTTCCGTGACCATCAATGAGTGGAAGGCGCATTGAGAATGATTGCGCCATGCGAACAAGTGCGTCATAAATTGCGCCATCTCCGTGAGGGTGCAATTTACCCATTACTTCACCAACAACACGTGCACTCTTAACATGTCCGCGCTCTGGGCGAAGTCCCATATCAGCCATCTGATGCAAGATGCGACGGTGAACTGGTTTTAAACCATCACGTGCATCAGGAAGTGCACGTGAATAAATTACAGAGTATGCATACTCAAGAAAAGATTCAGAAACTTCCTTTGAAACATCGATATCAACGATCTTGCCTGGGTATTCACCAGGTTTTGGACCGACAGGTTTTTTCCCCTTTGCCGCAGTTTTCGCGGGAGTCTTCGCAGTTGCCATTGGAGCATTGTGCCAAGAGAGTTGCTTAATCTAGGGGAGGGCGCGCCCCAACAGTTGCTACACACTTTGCCGCCAATGCAGTTCCGGCTGAAAGGGATGCCTGTAAATCATTTGTTTCTAGCCACTTTGGAATAAATCCAGCAGCAAATGAATCTCCAGCACCTGTTGTGTCGACCACATTGGTGGTGACGGCTGACACCTTTGCAACGATGTCGCCATGAACAGCCATTGCGCCGCGAGAACCTAATTTGATGACAACAAGTGGTGTGTAAGCAGTCAGATTCTTTTCTGCCGTTTCAACATCTTTGGCATCACCTAGGTAGAGAGCTTCTTCAGAGTTAAGAAGAATTCCATCCATAAGTTTGACCCAGGATAGAACTTCATCACGAGAAACAATCTTCATCGCTCCAGTTGTTGTTGGATCAAAGTAGATTGGTTTTCCAGCTGCCTTTATCTTTGCAATCATCGAAAGAACGGCGTCGCGACTGCGAAAATCTAGTAGGGCATAACCACTCAAATACACGCCATCCACATCATCTAGTGGAGGCAAGTCACTTACTTCAAGGTCGGCGTTAGCACCGTTGTCTGGAAACATTGTGCGCTCACCATTGGAATCAACCAAAATAACCACAACACCGGTTGGACGGCCTGAGTGCATCAAATTCATGTGCTCCACGCCGTATTTATCTAAATCAGAGATAAGGGCAAAACCAACAGGATCATTGCCAACGCGGGCAACTAACTGAGCTTTGGAGTGTGTGCGAGTTATCCACGTTGAAACATTTGCAGCTTGTCCGCCTGGGTGGCTAGAAATTCTGCTGGCAGTGTCATTGCCATAGTTGATTGGCTCTTTGAGCTGGGAAATAACATCTAGGGCTAGATCGCCAATACACAAAATCTTTTTCATTTAAGCGCCATCGCAATATCTGCAGCTAGTGCGCAGTTAGATTTAATGATCTCAGTATTAATGGCAAGTGATTCACCTTTGCTGGCGGTGTGGAAATGCTCAAGTAAGTATGGTGTTACATATTTTCCATCAATTCCATCGCGGGCAGCATTTGCCATACCAGTTGCCAAGATTTCATCATGGCGCGCTTTATCCATCTGCTTCTCAACTGGGTTAGTAACAATCAAGGCATGGTTAGAGGTTGCAACTTGACTGCGGGCTTTAATGATTGCCGCGATCTCTTGGGCTGAATCAACGCGGTGTTCGATTTCAAAGCCTGAGTCAGTTAAGTAGAAACCAGGGAAGCGGTTAGTTTTATATCCAACGATGCCAATAGCTAGAGTTTCAAGGCGCTCTAGCGTGGCATGAACATCCAGGATTGATTTCACCCCAGCACAGACAACGGTCATATCTAACTGTGAGAGCGCGGTTAAATCTGCTGATTCATCAAATGATTCATTGGCACCTCTATGAACGCCGCCAAGACCACCGGTTGCAAATACTTTGATTCCAGCAATTGCTGCGATGTGAGCAGTTGCTGCCACAGTTGTTGCCGCGCTCTTGCCTTGAGCAATGATGATCGCTAAATCACGACTGGAAGCTTTAGAAATATCATCACGATTAGCAATGGCATCGAGTTCACTTGCTTCAAGACCGATATGAACTACGCCATCAAGGAGTGCGATCGTGGCTGGGACGGCTCCGCGTGCTCGAATAATGCTTTCGCACTCTTGGGCAACTAAAAGATTGGATGGGCGTGGCAATCCATGGCTAATAATCGTAGATTCGAGTGCAACGATGGGTGTTCCGGCTGCAATTGCAGCGGAAACCTGCGTTGAATACTTAATTGCACTCTTCATGGGACAACCTTAGCCGATGTAATGAGAAGATATGAACGTGCATTTGTCCCAGATAACTCCATCGATCTTTACATCCTTGGGGCTATCGACTTCTGAAGACCTTTTAGCGATTGGGCCTTCACCCAGTGGGCGTGAACTTCTATTTCTTATCGATGGCTTTGGCGCAGATGTTTTAGAAAAATATGCAGATGCCATGCCAACTATCTCCCGGCTCACAAAGTTTTCAACTATTCAAACTTCTTTTCCATCAACTACTGCCACCTCTTTAGCAACGCTCATGACTGGAACATTGCCTGGTGTTCACGGAATGCTTGGTTACACCGTGCAAGTTCCACGCAGCGGCGGTCGCATCCTTAACGCTCTTAAATGGGATGAGCGCGTTGATCCGATTAACTGGCAGCCAGTTCCCACTTTGTTCGAGCGCGCAGCGGCTGAAAACATCAACGTCACACATGTTGCGGCAAAGCGCTATGAGAACTCAGGATTCACACGAGCAGTCTTTCGCGGGGCTAACTACAAAGGCGCAAATGTGGCAGCGGATTTGATTGCAGAGACTAAAGCAGCATTACAAAAGACGCCTTCTTTTGTCTATCTCTATGTAAATGATTTAGATGTAGCTGGTCACAGTGATGGTGTTGGAAGTGAGAAGTGGTTAGCCGCACTTGGAATGATTGATCAAATGTTTTCAAACCTCATGAAAGAGATGCCACATGGAACCCGCATTTGGCTCACTTCAGATCATGGAATGGTCAATGCAAGTGAGAAGATAATTATTGGACAAGATAATCCGTTGTTAGAGGGTGTGGCCGTGATTGGGGGAGAACCAAGAGCAAGGCATCTCTATCTCTCACCAGATAACGACAGCGTGAGCGCACGAAGTGAATTAGCCAGCAGGTGGCAGGAGTATTTGGGCGAAAGAGCAACAGTTCTTACTCGCGAAAGTGCAATCACTTCAGAGCTATTTGGAAGTGATGTGAGTGCTGATGCACTAGATCGCATGGGTGAAGTTATTGCTATTGCTCAAAGTGGAGTTGTTTTACTTGATCCAGAGCGCGCTGAAAAAGAAGGTGCGATGGTGGGTCACCACGGTGGAGATAGTCAGATTGAGTCTGAAGTTGGGTTGTTAACTACAACGTTAAGTTAATTACTGATCATCAGTAGGTTTGATGCCGAACATAATTTCATCCCAGCTAGGAACCTTTGCTCGTGCAACAACACCATCACGCGCAGCCTCATCATCGGGGAGTTCACGAATAACTGCCAAGCGTGGAACTTCTGGCATAGGGGTGACCTCTTCACGCAAGGAAGGGTGATTTGCATCTGAATAGACAAGACCAGGTGCGCTCATCTGACGTGCTGGTGGCTCATCGCCCATCATCCAGCGCGCATTCTCATCCATAGATGTGAGCACGCGACGAGTTGTGTCAAAGTTCCATTGCGCAATTCCCACACCACTGGTGTTTGGGTAATGCAGTTCAACTGTCCATGTTGAATCTTCATGGCGCCATGTGTTCCAGGAAAGATCTGAAAGATCAATGTTGCGCGGGGCAAGACGAGAAACAACAACACCTAACAAGTTAACTGGATCGCGGCTTCCTTCTTTGCGAACAGAGACTTGTTGGGCTTGATCAATGATGTAGATGCGCTCTTGCAAGATTGGACCAGAGAAGCGTTCGATTTTTTCAATCGGAATATTATTTTCGCGTGCTAACTCTTCAGCTAACTCACCAGCACGCAAGCGGCGCTGAATCTCTTTGATCGAAATTGTGTCTGCTTCTTGTTCTGGAACTGCAGAAAGACGCGGTTGATTAACTGTGGCACGCAATGTGTCGCTAATGCGAACAGTGAACTCATTGCCATCATTGTCATGCAGCGACAAGTGAGTACCGTCCTCACTCTTGCCGTTCAATCGAAGCTCAGTCACGGTTCAGAGAGTAATGGATGAGCCCCTTATAAACGCGAATGTAGGGCAGTGTGGCTAATAAAGCTGCACACATAAATCCCAGGGGCACCCAGAAAGCCGTTTGCGCCCCGTAGGTATCGATGATCCATCCGCCAAGTGCGCTAGAGATTGCACCACCTAACGGCATACCGGCAACGACCCATGTGAAAGATTCAGTTATCTGTTCACTGGGCACTACTTCTTGCACAACACCATAGGCATTAACAATCAAAGGTGCGATAGCAAAGCCATTAAAGAACAGGGCAATGGCTAGCCAGAATATTGAATCCACAAATATAAATGGAATCGATAATGTAGTCAGCGCAGTTAAGAAGATTAGAAAACGGCCTACGTATGGAGTTTTCCATTTGATGAGCCCATTAATGATGGCCATGACTGCGCTGCCAGATGCCCAAATGCCTAGGAGCAAACCAGAATAAGACTTAGCTCCTTGGCTTTCTGCAAATCCAACAACTGTAATTGAGATAGCTCCAAAGAAGCCGCCAGTGAAAGTGGTGGCAAGTGCAATGGCCTGAACAATTGGTATTCCGATCACTGGAGGATGTGGATCCTTAACGCGCACCGGTGATGGTGGCGGCTCAGTTGCCCGTTGCATTGCAAAGAGCGGCAAACCAATAGACATTAAAATCATGCCAGCGATCAGACCTGCAGCTGGTGCAATCGAAGTTGCACACGCTGTTGCAGTAATTGGACCAACGATAAATACAACTTCATCCATGAGGGCTTCGTAGGAGTAAGCAGTGTTAACCACATGCTTATCGGTTTCATCTTCAGCTGTTGTTGATTTATTAGGACTTAAGACATGCAGCCAACGGCGGCGTACTAAGCCGCCAGTATTGATTGCAGCAAGCTCAGCCAAAATGATGGAGACAAACCACGTCCAGACCGGTGCTCCATTCATCACGAGTGCGATAAAGAGTGATAGACCAATGATTTTCATTGGCACGACTCGTATCAACATCTTTCGTTGCCCAATGCGATCTGCAAGTCTTGACCAAAATGGGTTTGCAATTGAAATAACTATGGATGCCACGGCACTTAGCGCCCCAGCTAATGCATAGGAATCACTGACTGCCACAACAATAAAAATCAGAGCCAATGAATCCATAGATATCGGCATTCGGCCAATGAGGCCTGAAATAGAAAACTTCATCGCTCCCGGTGTGCGAAACAGGGTTGTATATGCCGAGAACATGTGAGACATCCTATTGCAGGGTTAGGATGTGCTCGTGAGTATTAATGATGAACTCTTAGCGCTGGCTTTGGATATTGCCAAGCAAGCTGGCCGATTACTTGTTGATAGACCAGCCTCTTGGGAGTTAACTTCTAAATCAACTGCGATAGATATTGCAACACAGATGGATGTTGCAAGTGAAAAACTCATTGTTAACGCCATTCTTGCCGCCCGCCCAGATGATGGGATCATTGGTGAAGAAGGCGCAGACAGGGTGAGTACATCCGGTTACACCTGGGTGATAGATCCAGTAGATGGAACTGTTAACTACTTCTATGGCCTACCTGGTTGGAATATCAGCATTGCCGTTAAAGATTCTCAAGGAACAGTGGCAGGTGTGGTGCATGCACCCACAATTGATGCCACATGGCATGCAACTCGTGGTGGCGGTGCTTTCCTCAATAATCAACCGATTTCCTGCAATGAACCCATTGAACTAAACCGAGCTTTAATAGCAACTGGTTTTGCATATGAACTCAAAGATCGAATTAACCAATTAGATCTAGTCAATCAATTAGTTCCAAAGATTAGAGATATTCGCCGAATGGGAGCTGCTGCAACTGATCTGTGTTGTGTGGCAACGGGAATGGTGGATGGCTACATCGAAACTGGATTAAAGGAGTGGGATTTAGCGGCTGGAGCTCTCATTGCCACTGAAGCTGGGGCAGTTGTCACTACGCATTCATGGCGGGGGATGGAGTTAACGGTTGCCGGCGGTGCCCACCTGCATGCTGGGCTCATGCGGGAGATTCCCGCCTAGATTTACCCGATTTACGCTCAAGGCCCCTTCTGTGGCAAGATACGCAGTCTGCACCTGCCAAAGCCGGTGCTTAAGAGATAAAGATAAAAAAGGACGAATTCCATGAATATTCTTGACGCCGTAGATGCAGCATCGCTGCGCAAAGACATCCCACAGTTTCGTGCTGGTGATGAGCTCAAGATTCACGTCCGTGTTATCGAAGGTAGCAAGAGCCGTCTTCAGGTTTTCCAGGGAATCGTTATCCGTCGCCAAGGTGATGGAGTTCGCGAGACTTTCACAATCCGTAAAGTTTCTTACGGCGTTGGCGTAGAGCGCACATTCCCAGTTCACACTCCAGTTATTGAAAAGATTGAATTAGTAAAGAAGGGCGAAGTACGTCGCGCCAAGCTTTACTACCTACGCGATCTACGCGGTAAGGCTGCAAAGATTCGCGAAAAGCGCGATGGCGTTGAAGGTTACGGTGATGGAATTCTTTCAACACCAGAACCAATCGCAGCTGTAGTTGCAGCAGCTCCTGTTGTTGAGGAAGTTGTTGAAGCGCCAGTAGTTGAGGCAGTTATAGAGGCTCCAGTAGTTGAAGCGGTTGTTGAAGCTCCAGTTGCTGAAGAAGTTGTTGAAGAAACTCCTAAAGCCGAATAATCAGCTCCATGCGTCGTAAGGGTTCCCTCCTTCGGGAGCTCCCAATCCTTGTTGTAGTAGCACTTGTTGTCTCCCTGCTTATAAAGACTTTCCTTGTTCAGTTTTTCTATATTCCTTCGGGCTCAATGGAAAACACTCTGCAGATCAAAGACCGAGTTGCTGTTAATAAAGTTCCATTCCTCTCGCGCAATATCGCCCGTGGTGATGTGGTTGTTTTCCGCGATCCCGCAGGCTGGTTACCTGAAATTACTGATTATTCAACAAACAAATACATTGCCAAAGTAAAGACAGGATTAGTTGCAGTCGGTGTATTGCCTAATCCAGCTAAGCAGTACTTGGTCAAGCGTGTAGTTGGCGTTGGGGGAGATCGAGTCATTTGCTGTGACAAGGCTGGACTATTAACAGTCAATGGCACTGCAATTAAAGAGCCTTACATCTTTGCTGGAAATAAGGCCAGTGAAATGAATTTTGATGTCACTGTACCTAAGGGAAAAGTCTGGGTTATGGGAGATCACCGCAATGCAAGTGCCGACTCCAGATATCACCAAGACGATATCAATAAAGGTTTCGTTCCACTCTCACGCATTACTGGCCGAGTTGTTGCAGTTATCTGGCCGCTTAAGCACATTACTTATGTTCCACAAATTAACGTTTTAAAGTAGTTCTCTATGAAGGTTATTGAGCAGCTGCTCATTCAATCAGGAATCTCTCCAATTGCCGGCGTTGATGAAGCAGGGCGCGGAGCATGTGCTGGTCCATTAGTTATTGCAGCTGTTGTTTTAAAAGATCCTTTTGTACCTGAGCTTTCACCTGTGCGCGACTCAAAAGAGATTAGTGAAGGCAAGCGCGAAGAAGTCTTTGAACTTATTGAATCCATTGCATCAAGTATTAGCGTGGTGATTGTGCCAGCACAAGAAGTTGATGCACGTGGTGTGCACGCAGCAAATCTTGATGGCATGCGCAGAGCAGTCAATGGCCTAGATGTATTACCGGCCTATGTTTTAACTGATGGATATGCCATAGAAGGTTTAGGTTTACCAAATTTGGCTGTTTGGAAAGGCGACCAAGTAGTTGTCAGCATTAGCGCAGCCTCGGTCATTGCAAAGGTAACTCGTGATCGCATTATGCGTCAGATGGATACAGAGTTTCCGCTCTATGGTTTTGCTGGACATAAGGGATACATCACCGCAGCTCACACACAGGCCCTAAATGAACATGGGCCTTGTGCACAGCACCGCCAGTCTTTTTCAAATGTTGCTGCACTTATTCACAAGCAGTAGTTTGATCTAAGTTTTTTATCACCCGCCAGATTTAACGTGGCGCCCTATGTACATACAAACACCAGCATTTTTGACCCCCATTGAAGCCCGCGCCATTCTCTTCTCATGCATTGAACCTGGACATTTCTTCTGGAGCGCTGAGATCTCTGTGCACGGTCCACTCAAAGTTTTGGAATCCATACTTTCTGCAAGCTATCCAGCTGAGAAGACAAAAGGCATTGCTTCTTCTATACGTGTGGCTGAAGTAGGTCAGATTCTCTATGAGATTGAAAAAGCTGGGGCGAAGTTCTTAACTCCTGAGCACGAGCACTGGCCAGAGGGTGTCAACCAACTCGTTAATCCACCTATCGGATTAGTTGTTAAAGGGGATTCAACATGTTTGATAACTGACTCATTAGCAATCGTAGGTTCGCGCAAACCCACAAACTATGGGGCTAACGTTGCAAGTGAATTTGCTCGCGGTTTCTCAGATTTAGGGTGGACGATTATTAGCGGGGGAGCTTATGGAATTGACTCCTATGCCCATCGTGCAACGTTGCAAGCAAATGGAAGAACGATTGCAGTTCTTGCTACGGGGATAGAAGTGGCCTATCCAAAATCGAATCAAAAACTCTTTGATGAAATGAGTGCACATGGTGCGTTGATTAGTGAACTCATGCCAAATGAGAGCGCCATGCCATCAAGGTTCCTTGTGCGAAATCGTTTGATTGCATCGATTGCCAAGGCAACCTTGGTGGTTGAAGCGGCCTATAAAAGTGGTTCACTTCGCACCGCACACGATGCCGCCGAACTTCTTCGCCCAGTCATGGCAATTCCTGGACCGATTAACTCTGCAATGAGTCAGGGATGTCATCGCTTAATTAGTGAACGTGCCGCAGAGTTGATCACATCCGTTGCAGATGCAGCGGAGTTCATAGGTGCAAATCAATGAGAGAATATGCCTATGAGTGATTTCCGTTCGGGCTTCGTTGCCATTGTTGGCCGCCCTAACGTTGGAAAATCCACTCTCATTAACGCTTTAGTTGGTAGCAAGATTGCAATTACTTCACATCATCCCAACACCACCCGTAGTGCTATTCGCGGCATTGTCCATGGAGATAACTTCCAAGCAGTATTGGTTGACACACCTGGAGTACATAAGCCCAAGACTTTATTGGGCCATCGCCTAAACGCAGTTGTTGATCAATCAATGGATTCAGTTGATGTTGTGATTTTGTGTATTCCAGCTGATGAAACATCAGGTGCCGGAGATGTTTACATCGCACAAGAAATTGCAAAGCACCCACGGGCAAAGAAGTTTGCAGTCATTACAAAGACTGATTTATTATCTAAAGAAAAGCTGGCGCTTCGCTTAACTGGAATCATGGAGTTAGCCCAGGGCTTTACATGGGATGAAATCATTCCAGTCTCTGCTGCTATTCATGATCAAATCGATTTACTCAATAGCCTCATCGGAGCCGCACTTCCTGCAGGGCCTGCCTACTACCCAGAGGGCACAACAAGTGATCAAGCAATCGAGCAGTTGATTTGTGAGTTCATCCGAGAAGCTGCGCTGCAGGATGTTCGAGAAGAACTGCCTCACTCGATTGTTGTGACAATTGATGAGTTTGGTGAGCGCGAAGAAAAGGGATCACGCCCCTTTTATGATGTTCACGCAACTATCCACGTTGAACGTGACACACAGCGCGCAATCCTGCTTGGCCATCAAGGTACTCGCTTAAAAGAAATTGGAATTAGAGCTCGCGCAGATATTGAGCGCGCACTTGTTGCCAAGATTTTCCTAGGTCTACACATTAAAGTTTCTAAAGAGTGGCAGCGTGATGCTCGCATGCTCGACAAACTAGGTTTTGAAGAGCGTCGTTAGACTTTTTCTTTACGACTTGCTAGATAAGAACCTAAAACAACCAAAGGCAGACCCACAATAATTCCCAGAGTAATTGGCTCATCTAAGATAACAATTCCAAGAACCACAGCAACAGCGGTGTTTACATAGGTTGTTAGAGAACCGCGTGCAGGTCCTATTTCTACAATGACAATAAAGAAGAGCATGAAGGCGATAGCTGTGCTAAATACACCAAGTGCCACGAGGGCTGATATTGCTTCTACTGAAACTGGATTACTTGGCCATACTGCAATTGCAATTGGTGTGTAGAAAATACAGGTGATTCCCATTGCCACACCGTTGATTGCAATTCCATCAACACCAGGCAAGTTGGCGGTGATCATGAGAACGGCATAGGCATAGAGAATAGAAGCCAGAATCACCATTGCGATGGCTTTGGGATTGCTGCTCCCAGTTATAGATTCAATTCCAACCAAGGCAATAATTCCGACAAAGCCAACAACTAGACCAAAGATTCGCTTTGGCTGCCACACGCTGTGATCCCCACGAAGTGAAGAGAATATAGTTGAAAAAATAGGAACAGTTGAAACAAGTAATCCTGCAAGCCCAGAAGAGATCTCTTGTTCAGCACTAGTTATAAGTATCCAAGGACCAATCATTTCAAGTGCTGCATAAGGAGCAACATACTTAATACCTTTAATCGCATCTTTGAAAGTATTTTTCCTCATTGCAATAGGGATCAAGATTGCAGCACCAATGAGCGTGCGCCCAGCAACGATGAGCGCAGGTGGAATATCAGCAACGGCTACCTTCATCAGTAGATAAGGAATTCCCCACAAAAAGCCGACAATGCCGAATTGGATCCAGGATTTACGAGTCATTTATGCAATCACACGGCGATAGAGAGCAATGGTTGCAGCAGCCACTGCGTCCCAACCAAATTCGCTCATGGCGCGTACTCTGCCAGCAGTTCCATACTTTTTTAGAAGTTCTGGCTGTGACATTAAACGCGTAATGGATTGCGTGAATGCAGCTTCAAAAGCTGGGCCATCACCGTTGTAGTCAACTAATTCACCAGTTACTTTATTGGCAACAACTTCTGGGATGCCACCTACGCGAGATGCCAGAACGGCAGTTTCACAGCCCATCGCCTCTAAATTAACAATTCCAAGTGGTTCATAGACTGAGGGACATAGAAATAGCTGGGCTTGGGTCAACATCGCAGTGAGTTCAGCGTGAGGGAGCATGTCCTTAATCCACCAGATGTTGCTGCGGGTTTTTTGAAGCTCTGCAATTAAATCAGCAACTTCTTTGCCGATGCCTTCTTCATCTGGACTACCTGCAGCTAGTACAAGGCCGTATTCAGCAGGAACTTCTTTCCAAGCACGAAGTAAATGTGCCAAACCTTTTTGGCGAGTAATGCGACCAACAAAGATTGCATAAGGACCGCTGACGCCGTATTTAGCGGGAACAGATGCGTCGTTATTTGGCGCAAATTTTGCTGTGTCCACACCATTACGGATAGTTATAACTTTGCTGGGATCAACTGATGGATAGGCAGCTAAAACATCTGCGCGCATTCCATCACTCACGGCAATGATTGCTGCAGCGCCTTCATAGGCAGTTTTTTCTGCCCACGATGAAATCGCATAACCCCCGCCAAGTTGTTCAGCTTTCCAAGGACGAAGTGGTTCAAGTGAGTGGGCGCTAACAATGTGGGGGATTGAATACTGCAACGATGCAAAGTGGCCTGCCATGTTTGCATACCAAGTATGAGAGTGAACTAGATCAACGTTAGACAAATTTGTTGCAATTTCAAGATCAGTGGCAATAGCTTGCACTGCAGGATTTGATGAAGTGAACTCTGATGGAGTCTCATATCCAAAGGCATCATCGCGTTTTCCACCAAAGCAGTGGACATCAACATGGACATCTTTGTTTGTGCGAAGGGCTTGCGTTAACTGGAGTACATGGACACCAGCCCCGCCATAGATTGCAGGGGGCCATTCTTTGGTAACGATGCCAACTTTTAGCTCGCTCATATCAACCCCCTACCCGCATCAAGAGGTACAGGCTATCGTTAGCACATGGCAAAACTTAAACTTCCCCTTGGAATTGTCCTTGCCGGCGGTGAGGGAAAGCGTTTAATGCCTCTGACTGCAGATCGTGCAAAGCCTGCAGTTCCATTTGGTGGTTCATATCGCCTGATTGATTTTGTTTTATCAAATCTTGTAAATGCCAGCATGTTAAAGATTGCAGTGCTCACGCAATACAAATCCCACTCACTTGACCGCCACATCACAACAACCTGGCGAATGTCAGCACTTCTTGGCAACTACATCACCCCGGTTCCTGCCCAACAGCGCTTAGGACCACGTTGGTATACAGGTAGTGCTGATGCGATTTTGCAGAACTTTAATTTAATCCATGATGAAAATCCTGAGCATGTTTTGGTCTTTGGCGCCGACCACGTCTATCGCATGGATCCAGGTCAGATGTTTGTGCAACATGTTGAAACAGGTGCAGGAATAACTGTTGCAGCCATTCGCATGCCACGCTCTGAAGCACATGAATTCGGAGTTATTGAGTTAGCTGAAGATGGAATCACAATTAAGGCATTTCATGAAAAGCCTTCTGATCCTCCAGCAATGCCAGGTCATCCTGATCTCTCTTTAGTTTCAATGGGTAACTACATCTTTAAGCGCAGTGTCATGGAAGAAGCGCTCATTATCGATTCTGAAGATATTGAGTCACGCCATGATTTGGGTGGAAATATCATTCCGTTCCTGACTAAAAATGGTGAAGCCAAGGTCTATGACTTTGCCAATAACGTGGTGCCAGGTGAGACTGATCGCGATAAGGGTTACTGGCGCGATGTGGGTTCAATTGATTCTTACTATGACGCACACATGGATTTAGTTTCAGTTCATCCAATCTTTAATCTTTATAACCGCGAATGGCCTTTGCTCACTAATCCACCATCACTGCCACCTGCCAAATTCAGTGAAAGTGGGGGAGCGCACGATTCCATCGTTGGTGCTGGCTCCATTATTGCCGGGGGAGTACTGCATGGCTCAGTGGTTTCCTATGATGTTTCAGTTGGAAGAGGCGCTCTTGTTGAAGGCTCTGTGCTGATGCCATCGGTTCGAATTGGTGATAAATCAATCGTGCGAAATGCCATTTTGGACAAAAACGTTGTTGTTGAGCCAGGTGCACAGATTGGTGTTGATTTAGAGCGAGATCGTGCTCGATTCACTATTAGTCCTGGTGGAATTATTGTTGTTGGTAAGGGTGTTCGCGTTACAGCTTAAAGCTCTACCAATTTGCGGTGTTATCTCGCAGTGTTCGGTACTTATCCATTACGTGTGGTGTGGCTTGAGATTCGTGATGTGAAACTTTTCCTAAATCCCACGTTGGCATCTGACCCAGCAGCGCCCATGCTGCTTGCTTAGCTGCGCCATCTGCAACATATTCTCCAGCTGGCGGCACAAGAACTTCACGTCCAAAGAGTGCGCTAGCAATTGTTGGAATCGCTGGGTTCTTTGCAGCGCCTCCGATTAAAAGTATGCGATTGACGTTCACACCAAGTGCAATCAATGCATCAACAGCATCGGCTAATCCAGCCAACATTCCTTCAATCATGGCTCGTGCAATATCGGCCGGATTAGAGTTATTCAGGTTCATCCCAGAGAAAACTCCAGTGGCATCTGGGCGGTTAGGAGTTCTCTCTCCTTCAAAATATGGCAGAAGAGTTAATCCATTAGCACCAGCAGTTGCAGATAGTGCAAGCGCTCCAACTTCATCATGGGTTTTTCCAAGAATCTTTGTTGCAGCATCCATAATGCGTGCAGCATTTAATGTGCAGACAAGAGGTAAGAAGCGACCAGTTGCATCAGCAAAACCTGCAACTGCCCCGCTTGCATCATGAGTGGCAGTTTCAGAGACTGCAAAAGCTGTGCCAGAGGTTCCAAGTGAAACTACAACATCTCCAGGTTGTGCCTGCACACCAAGAGCTGCTCCTGCGTTATCACCAGCACCTGCAGCTATTGGAATTCCTGAAGAAGTTGTTCCACCGAATTCATGAGGCGCGATGATTCTTGGTAAACGCAGTTCAGAGTCATGGCGCAGTGCAAGGCGCAAGATGTCTTCGCGGTAGTGAGAAGTTGTTGGATCAAAGTATCCAGTTCCAGATGCATCGCTTCGATCTGTGAAAAGTGTGGAGAAATCTTTGCCGCCCTGTAGTTGCCATGAGAGCCAATCATGGGGAAGAGCCACGGAGGCAACACGAGCGGCATTGTTTGGTTCGTTATCTGCCATCCAACGAAGCTTTGATGCTGTAAATGATGCAACTAAAACTGAGCCAACTTTACGAGCAATTTCAGCGTTGCCGCCTTCTTCGCGGTTTAAATCTTCAGCAGCTTTTGCAGAACGTGTGTCATTCCATAACAGCGCTGGTCTAATAACTTCACCATTACTATCGAGTGCGACCATGCCATGTTGTTGTCCTGCGATAGAAATTGCTTGAACATCTTCTAATCCGCCCGCATCTTTTATTGCACTATCTAGGGCGTTTTTCCAATGTGTGGGATCAACTTCGGTACCTTCTGGATGTGCTGCTCGGCCTTGGCGCACGAGTTCACCCGTGTGGGCATCGCGCATGACTACTTTTACCGACTGAGTAGATGAATCCACGCCGGCGATAATTTGTTGATTGGCCATGTAGCAAGGCTAGACTGTTCCAGTCAGCGTTGACCACAGGCCGGGCGCTTTTGATAGCTCGAGCCCTTCATCATTTTCTTTTCAATGGAGTTAATAATGCGTATTGGTGTGCTTACTGGTGGCGGAGATTGCCCAGGTCTAAATGCTGTGATTCGTGCCGTAGTTCGTAAAGGCGTAAAAGAGTACGGACATGAATTTGTTGGTTTCCGCGATGGTTGGAAAGGTCCACTAGAGGGCTTAACAATGCCTCTGAATATTGAAACAACTCGTGGCATCTTGCCTCGCGGCGGAACAATCTTGGGATCTTCTCGTACTAACCCTTTCAAGATTGAGGGCGGCGTAGAAAAGATTAAGGACAACCTAGCTAAAGCTGGAATCGATGCACTTATTGCAATCGGTGGCGAAGATACTTTGGGTGTTGCAACAAAGCTTGATTCACTTGGTGTCAAAGTCATTGGTGTTCCAAAGACCATTGATAATGATTTGAACAACACTGACTACACATTTGGTTTTGATACTGCTGTCAATATCGCAGTTGAAGCAATCGATCGTCTGCATACAACAGCAGAGTCACATCACCGTGCGTTAATCGTTGAGGTAATGGGTCGCCATGCTGGCTGGATTGCACTTCACTCAGGTCTTGCAGGCGGAGCAGCTTGTATTTTGATTCCAGAGCAAAAGTTCTCAATTGAAAAGGTATGCGAATGGGTTGAATCTCGATTCAAATCACATTACGCACCAATTATCGTTATTGCAGAAGGTGCTATTCCTCAAGAGGGCGACATGGTTACAAAGGATCAGACTCTTGATTCATTTGGTCACGTCAAGCTCTCAGGTATTGGCGATTGGCTAGCTAATGAGATTGAAGCGCGCACAGGCAAGGAAGCACGTACATCTGTTCTGGGACACATCCAACGCGGTGGATCTCCAACAGCATTTGACCGTGTTCTTGCTACACGCTTTGGTCTCCAGGCAATTACTGCCGCTCACGAAGGTGACTGGGGCAAGATGGTTGCACTTCATGGCACCGATATCGTGCGGGTTCCGCTGGCATCTGCCACAGAACAGCTCAAACTCGTTCCCCTAGAGCGCTATAAGGAGTCAGAGATTTTCTTCGGATAATTGCGGTACGCGATTATCAATTGATTCTCTATCCTTAACCCATGACTTCTCCTCTAGATAATCTCTTCACGCCTGGCCTTGTGGCTGCCCAGCAACCACAGTGGCCTGGCGGTCCAGAGGGAGCTCCGATTAAGGCAGCAGTTGCTGAACTTAAATCATTTCCACCACTTGTCTTTGCTGGTGAATGTGATGATTTAAAGGCACGTATTGCACTTGCTGCAGAAGGAAAAGCTTTCTGGTTACAAGGTGGAGATTGCGCAGAGACATTTGCTGCAGCTACTGCAGATTCAATTAGAAACCGTATTAAAACTATTTTGCAGATGGCTGCAGTTTTGCAGTACTACTCATCTTTGCCAGTTGTAAAAGTTGGACGCATGGCAGGTCAGTTTGCTAAACCACGCTCTAATGACATGGAGACTCGTGGGGATGTCACACTTCCTGCTTACCGTGGAGATGCTGTTAACGGGATTGAATTTACTGAAAGTTCTCGCACGCCAGATCCTCACCGTTTAGTTCGTGTTTACAACACGTCAGCTTCAACTTTGAACTTAGTACGTGCTTTCACACAAGGTGGTTTTGCTGATCTTCGCCAAGTGCATGAGTGGAACAAGGGCTTCATCCGCGATTCATCAGTGGGTGAGCGCTATGAAAAGATGGCTAATGAAATTGGCCGCGCACTCTCATTTATGCAATCAGCAGGAGTAGATCCTGAATCTTTCAAATCAGTTGATTTCTTCTCAAGCCATGAAGCTTTGATTCTGGAGTATGAGAAGGCGCTCACACGTATCGATTCACGTACCGGAAATCCATACGATGTTTCAGGTCACTTCATCTGGATTGGTGAGCGCACACGTCAACTAGATGGTGCTCATGTTGATTTTGCTTCAAAGGTTCGAAATCCAATTGGTATCAAGCTTGGACCTAAGTCCACAGTTGATGACGCCCTTGCTCTCATTGACAAGCTAGATCCAAATCGCGAGCCAGGACGTATTACGTTTATTACGCGAATGGGTGCAGGAAAGATTCGCGAAGCTCTGCCTGCTCTCGTAGATGGTGTTACTAAGTCTGGGGCAAAGGTTTTGTGGGTCTGCGATCCAATGCATGGCAATACATATGAGGCACCAACAGGTTATAAGACCCGAAAGTTTGATGATGTTATGGATGAAGTAAAGGGATTCTTTGAAGTCCATAAGTCGCTAGGTACACATCCAGGTGGAATTCATATTGAACTTACCGGTGATGATGTCACTGAGTGCGTTGGTGGTGGCGAGCAGATTTCGCATGAGGATCTTGCTTCGCGCTATGAGACTGCATGCGATCCGCGCTTAAATCACTCTCAGTCCTTGGAGCTTGCCTTCCTGGTTGCTGAGATGTTGCGCGACCGCTAATTTTCTCCTTGTGACATTATTAGTAACAACCCATAAGACTCCTGTGGGAAATCTGAATCTCATAGCTGATGATCAGATTTTAATCGGTGCAAACCTTTCAACTATCAGCGCTTTCAAAGCTGGCAAAGATATAAAGATTGTTAAATCCATTCCTGTTATCAGTGATTTAATCAATGACTATTTCGACGGGGACATCACTGCCATTAATGGCATCAAAGTCAGCCAGCCAGGTGCTCCATTTTCACAAGCTGCATGGAAAGCAATGCGCAAGATCTCTGGCGGTAAAGTTCTCTCTTACTCTGATATTGCCGAGCGCGCTGGATCTCCAGCAGCGGTGCGCGCAGCGGGAAGTGCATGCGCCAATAATGCGATTATGTTGGTTGTTCCATGTCACAGAGTTGTTAAAACTGGGGGAGCGCTAGGTAATTATGCTTACGGAGTTAACAAGAAAGAGTGGCTATTACGCCACGAGGGCTACCTTTAAAATCTCAATAGCTTCTTTGCATTGAGCATCATCAAAATCTAAATGAGTTACTAGGCGTGCATATTTTGGACCCAGCGCGCTAATCCATAAACCCTTTTCACGGCAACGTGTTGCTAGCTCTGCAGCAGATATTGGAAGGTGAGCCAGATCTAATCCCACAATATTTGTTTGAACTGTTGTTGGGTCAATAAGAGAAGAATCAATAGCAGCAATTGCAACGGCAATCTCTTTAGCTCGGCGATGATCTTCAGACAGGCGATTGATGTTGTTATCTAGTGCATAGTGAGCACCAGCTGCCAGCAATCCCACTTGTCGCATGCCAGCGCCATAGCGCTTGCGCCACACACGTGCTTTAGCAACGCGCTCTTTAGTTGAAAGCATTACTGAACCGATGGGTGCACCTAGGCCTTTAGACAAACAGACACTGATGGTGTCAAAGTATTTTCCATATTCATTGAATGCAACACCACTTGCAACGTGCGCGTTCCAGATGCGGGCACCATCTAAGTGAAGGGCTAATCCCATTGCATCTGCGCCTTTGCGCAAAGCCTTGATCTCATCTAGTGGTTGCACCGTTCCGCCACCAAAGTTATGAGTATTTTCAACAGCAATTGCAGTGGTTGAAACTAGATATGGGCCAGAATCTGGACGGGCAATTTCAAGTGCGTCGGCTGCCTTGAGTAATCCATGTGTAGCGGGCCATGTGCGGGTAGTAATTCCGCTAAATACTGCAGCAGCTCCAAGTTCAGCGCGAACGATGTGTGAATTAGTCTCGGCAATGAGCTCCTCGCCAGGATTAACCAGCATACGAACTGCTAATTGATTTGCAAGAGAGCCAGTTGGCGTGAACAGACCAGCTTCTTTGCCAAACATCCCAGCCACACGCTCTTCAAGTGAGTTAACCGTTGGATCATCGCTGTAAACATCATCGCCAACCGGCGCTGATGCAATTGCATCACGCATGCCTTGTGATGGGCGAGTGACCGTGTCTGAACGAAGATCGATTGCCATAGCTGTGAGCCTACTTTGATTCTTTGATTACTATCAAATACATAGCAGTCACGACAAGGATTCCACCGAGCGCGCTCTGCAGCGTCAAGCGCTCACCACCAAAGATGATTGCGAAGAAGGCGGCAAAGACAACTTCCATCGTCAAAATGACGGCTACTTTAGTTGGGCTCATATGTGCCTGAGCCCATGTTTGAATGATGAAAGCAATGACAGTTGCAAAAACTGCTGTAAAGATCACCACACCCCACACGCCTGCATCAGGTGGCGGTGAATAACCTTCTGGAATTGATGCGATACCAGCCAGTGCTGCACACATAAATAACTGCACCACTGTCATGGCATAGACATCGCGGCCCAAACTCCATTTGCTGAGTGAAATGATGTGGCAGGCAAAACAAATTGCGCTCATAAATACTAGGAGCTCACCGATTCCCACAGTGAACCCATGAATAGAAAGCAACCCAAGTCCAACCGTTGCAATAGCAATACAAATCCAAGTAAATCTATTCACCTTTTGCTTTAGGACTAACCAGGCAATCAGTGGTGTTAAAACAACATAGAGGCCAGTTACAAAACCTGTAATTGCAGCCCCCGTGCGATCTAGTCCAAGGGTTTGGAATATGAATCCAAGACCTAGAAAAGTGCCGGCTGCTCCAGCACGCATCAGAATGTCTTTATTGAGAAGCTTTAAAACCTTTGGACGGATAAGCACCATAACAACTGCGCCGAGTAAGAATCTAGTGAAAAGAAAGTTGTTGACGCTCTGACGCTGGATTGCATCCTTCATAATCACAAATGCCCAGCCCCATGCTGCTGCAACTGCAAGAAGTGCCCAAGGGGCCAACTTCATTTTAAAGAGGTGTTTTGTTTCGCTCACTTCTTATCTCGTAACTTCTTGAGCAGTGCAACTTCAGGCTTGTGCTTTTCCTCCAAGCCTGGTGTTTCAAGAATTAATGGGGCATTCGCTACTGCTGGGTGAGCAAGAAGCTCAGCAAAAGGTTCTACGCCAATGTGGCCATCGCCAATATTTTGGTGGCGATCTTTAAGTGCTCCGCACACATCCATCGAGTCATTGGCATGAACTAATTGAAAACGCTCAACGCCAGCGATTTGAACGAGTAAATCAATAGTTGCAGTCATGCCGCCTTTAACAGAGATGTCATGGCCTGCGGCAAATACATGACAAGTATCAAGACAGATACCAACCTTTGGGTGATACTCCAAAGCCTTTAGGTAGTTCTCTAAATCATCCAACTTCTTAACTAAGGATTGACCCTGTCCTGCAGTTGGTTCTAATAACAAATATGGAGCATCATCAGGAAGAGCGTTAAGAATTGGCATCATGCCTTCATGAATCTGCTTCCACGCTTTTTCAACGTGGTTTACATCCACAGCAGAGCCAGTGTGAATAACTGCGCCTAATGCTCCAATATCTGCAGCACGTTGGAGTGAATACTTAGTAGAGGCTAAAGAGTTCAGGTATGTGGCTTCAGTTGGTGAGCCCAAGTTGATAAGAAAAGGAGCATGGACATAGGTTTCAAGATCCATCTCTGCAGCTTTGATTTTGTAAGCCTCATCAAGTTCAGGCTTTGCTGCTGGCATTGCCCACATACGTGGACTTGAAGCAAAAACTTGAATAGCACTTGCACCAATTTCTTGGGCGTATTCAATGGAGCGCTTTGCCATTCCGCCAGTTGTTGGGACGTGGGCACCAATACGTGGCTTCTTGGACTCCTTAGGCATTGGCTTACCCTACGGTAATTGTGACCGTACTGCCACGCTTAACTTTCGTGCCCACCTTAGGAGAGATACTTGTAACCTTCTTAACTGTTTTATTCCCCAACTTCTTGACAACAACCTTGAGCTGCAGGTCTTGCAACGCTTGAGTTGCCTTGAGTTGATCAAGTGAAAAGACGTTAGGGATAAAGACATACTGTGAGCCCTTGGAAATAACCAGAGAAACAGTTGAACCCTTTGGTGCAACATCTACACCACTTGGAGTTTGAGAAATTACCACGCCTGACAAAATCTTCTCATTAAAGGCATAAGTTGATTCAACATTAAATCCCAAATCATTTAATTCATTAAGTGCTTGCTCACCGCTCTTACCCAAATAAGTTGCTAGTGCCACGGTCTCAACACCCTTGCTTATAACTAGTGAAACTGGAGTGTCACGTTTAACTTGTGTGCCTGATGCAGGGGATGTGGAAATCACAAAACCTTTAGGGATTTCTGTGTTAAAGACTTCGGTATTTGCGCCAACTATCAATGGGAATTTCTCGAGGGCGGTGGTGGCAGCCTCTGGAGTAAGTCCTGTGACTGAAGGAATGATGTATCGCTCTGGGCCCTTTGAAACAATTAATTTGACTTGCCCACCAGATGCAACACGTCCACCACCTGACGGATCAGTTTCAATGATTGCTCCCTTAGCAATATCTTCATCAAAGCGCTTTTCTAAAATAACTGTTGTTAGACCAAGAGGCGTAAGAGTAGAAACTGCTTCCTCATATGTTCCACCGACTACCGATGGAACAACTACACGCGAACCAGGACCCACCAATGTGTACCAACCACCAATACCAAGTGCGATAGCCAAAATGATGGCAACTTTGCGGTTACGGCGAACACGCTTGCTGGCCTTCTTTTTCTCTTCCTTGGCAGCTCTAATCTCTTTAGTTGTTTCTTTAATCTCAATACTTTCTTCTTTTCCTTCTTCTAACTGCTTCTTCAACTTTCCTCGTGGCTTTTCCTTAATTGGCTCGACGGGAAGATCAAGAGCTAACTTCATCTGATTTGTCTTAGGGTCAATCTCGTTTTGGATAGATTCGAGCGCTTTAAGGAATTCACCTGCTGTGCGGGGGCGCTTATCTGGATCACGGTTAGTGGCTTGCAAAATCAATGTATCCAGAGCCTCTGGAATCTCTTTACGCTTGCTACGAAGGGAAGGAATCTCTTGATTTACATGCATATAGGCGATTTGAATAGGGGTCTCACCTAGGAATGGTTTTTCACCTGTCAGCATTTCAAATGCAACGATGCCAACTGCATAGACATCACTTCTAGAGTCTGCAACACCGCGTTGGACTTGCTCAGGAGAAAGGTAAGAAACTGAACCCAAGATGACACTTGATTCAGCGGTCATAGTTGAACCGATGAGTTCTCCGCGAGCCAAACCGAAATCTGCAATCTTTACGCGACCTTCTTTTGAAATCAAAATGTTTTCAGGCTTCATGTCGCGGTGAACAATTCCTAAATCATGGGCAGCAGCAAGTGCGCTAAGAATGGGAGTGAGGTAGTTAATGGCATCTTTAAACTCAAACCTGCCGCGCTCATTGAGATATTCACGAAGAGTGTGACCTTCGATTAACTCCATAACAATAAAGACGGCCGGAACACCGTTTTGATTCCACCCTTGATCTTGAACAGCAACGATATTGGGATGTGAGAGTGCAGCGGCAGCTTTAGCTTCTCTAATAAAGCGATTAACGAAAGCTTCATCTTGGGCTAAATGCGGATGCATAATCTTTACCGCAACTTTTCGATCTAAGCGGGTATCGATAGCCTCATAGACACTGGCCATTCCACCGTTGGCAACCTGGCGAGTGAGTTGATAACGCCCATCAATGAGCTCACCCGATAGATCTGACATATGGGCGATTTTAGGGCTTTTAAGCTGGTGAGCTTTGAATGTGTTCCGCGTTTTCGCGTGTCTTATCTCGCAAAAAATGAATTTTTTGAGCAATCTGCCACTGCTTCATCTGCGATGCAATCTGGTTGCCATCTCGATTCAAAACCCTTTGTATTCCAACTTCGGCATCGATATCTAGCCAATACAAGGTTGCACCAGCATCACGTACTACTTTTTGCCCCGCTCCTACGCCTTCTAAAATCAAGATATCAACAGGATTTATCACTCGCTTTGAATCAAAGGACATCGATTGCCAGTTGAAGATATCTATTTCAAAAGCAATCTTGTTCTGGTGCGATTTCACAATTGACTCTAAAGTTTGAGTGAGGTGCTCACTGAGAGCATTTTCCCAGCCGTCATAGAGATCATCCATATGGATAACCGCGACGGTTTTATCAGCAGATAGTTCTTCAAAGAAGCTGGCAGCTAACGTTGTTTTACCAGCACCGGCTCTGCCATCAATTGCGATTAAGGACATACCAACGCTTCCAGCCAACTATCGCAACGAGAGTGAAGAGTGCGTATAGCGCGGCAGTAAACCAATAACCCAAATAGGCGTATTGAATCGTTCCAGCTAAGTCAATGATGAGCCAGAGCATCCATGCTTCAACTTTTTGGTAGACCATAAGCACTTGTGCCGCTAATGAGCCAACAAGTAAAAATGCATCAGACCATGTCGCTGCAGCACCTGCGCGCGAGAGCAGGGGAGAAAGTACAGAGACAGCAATCAAGGTTCCTGCGCCAATGAATAAGCGATGACGGTTGTTTAAATAGCCAGGGGCTGCACCTGTTGGTGCCCAATCACGCCAGCCCCAAATGGCGGCAACGATGAAAACTATTTGTAGAGCTGCACTTGCAAAGAGATCAACTTGGTAGAAAAAGACCATATAGAGAGCACTGCTCAATGCCCACCACGGCCAAGTGATGCGCTTTCCAGTTGTGCCAAGCCAGACGCCAGTGATGGAAGTAATTGCTGCAATCAATTCAAGAGCTGAGACTTCATAGCCCCACGCTGTAAAAACGGTGAATGACATAGTTTCCTTTCCACGTCCGCATTACCGGACGGGTCAATCGGTCGGTTTGAATTTCAAACCCTCTCAGCCGCATGCGGCTCCCGTGGTTATTAGAGTAGCGTTATCTCGTGCAAAAGTATGGATATCTAGCGATGATTGTTTTCACCGTCGTTGGCTCATTCTGGCTAGAAGTGTTTTTAAAGGTTGGGGTTCTCAAGCAGTTTAAGCGAGTAGTGCTTGCAATTGCTCCAGTAGCTTTTCTATTCATCGCATGGGACAAATACGCGATTGCAAGTGGGCATTGGTATTTTGATAAAGCCCAGATCCTTGGCATTTTTGGTCCATTCGGTATTCCGCTGGAAGAGTATTTGTTCTTCATCGTTGTTCCTATAGCAGCGCTCATGACCATTGAAGCCGTGCGCACAGTCAAGAAACATTGGCAGGTCTATAAATGACCTATACACAAATCGCAATCTTTGCTGTTCTCTTTGCTATTTCCTTTGATCTCTATCTCTTTAATACGCAGTTACTCAAGCGAAAAGTGTTTTGGACTTCATACGCGATCATTGTTGGCTTTCAGCTACTTACCAATTGGTGGCTTACTTCAAGAAATATCGTGATGTATAGCCCAGATGCCATTATTGGCTGGCGGATAGCATCAGCTCCAGTGGAAGATTTACTCTTTGGTTTTGCGCTAGTCCTTGGTGTTTTAACTAATTGGATACGGCTAGGCGCTTCAGATAAGCGGAAATAAAGACGCGTAATCTGCGCGCAGTGGAAGTCTTGGCACGCTTGTTAAAGATGTCATAACCAATCTTTTCTACCTCATCAACAATGCCGCAGTAGAGCTCACTTGCAGCTTCAATACATGGACGACTAGATGCTGCAAGCATTTGAATTCCTGGAGTTGCCTCGGCTTGTAGTTGGCGCACACGGGCAATTTGAAACTTCAGTGCGCTGATGATTTGTGGCGTTAGGACGCGCTCTTCAAGCATTTCACGTGTAACACCGTGCTCTGCTAGCTCAGTTATGGGTAGATATATACGGCCACGATCTAAATCTTCGCCCACATCGCGGATGAAGTTAGCTAATTGGAAAGCAATACCTAGCTTCTTGGCGCACTCATAGGCACCGTCTTGAAGAACTCCAAGCACTGGCACCATCTCAAGACCAATAACGGCCGCTGATCCATAGACATACTCCAGAAGATCTTCATAGGTTTGATATTCCTGCACAGTTAAATCCATTGTCATGGAATGTAAGAATGCTTCAAAGTGCTCGTGGGGGATTGCAAATGCGTTTACGGTGTCTATTAGCGCTCGTCCGATTGCGTCATCGCTCTTACCAGTTTTTAGATCCTGCAAAATCTTGGCACCCCACACACCTAAAGCATCTGCCTTTTCCTGCACAGTCAGTGTTGATGCAAGATCATCTACGATTTCATCTGCATAGCGGGCAAAGCCATAAAGGGCGTGAACATATTTGCGTTTAGCTTTGGGAAGAAGAAGTGTGGCTAAGTAATACGTTTTGCCGTGAAGAGAATTTAATCTTTTGCACTCGGCATAGGATGCCTCTAGCTCATCCATTTACTTAACAGGTCCCACAATTCGCTCTGCAGCAAGTCGTCCAGAGATTAAAACCATTGGAACTCCAACGCCAGGTTGTGTTCCAGAACCGGCAAAGACTACGTTTTCAATTCCTTGTGCCATATTGCGTGGTCTAAAGGGACCAGTTTGGAAGAATGTATGTGCGCTAGCAAAAGGTGCACCCATCTCCATCCCTTGATTTTTCCAATCAAGGGGAGTGGTCATCACTTCAGTTTCAATGGAATCACCAAAGCCCGTGTAGCCGCGCTCTTCAATAGTTTTAATCATTTGATCACGATAAGGACCAGCTTGTTTAGTCCAATCGATATTGCTATCTAAGTTAGGCGTTGGGAACAAAACATAATAAGAATGCTTACCTGGGGGAGCTAAATCGGGATCATCATGAGTTGGAATGGTGACCAGGATGCTGGGATCACTCATGAGCTGCTTCTTTTTGATGAGTTCATCAAAGACGCCATCCCAAGAGTGACCAAAGTGGATGTTGTGATGGGCGGTAAAGTCATATTTCTTGTTTGAACCAATGAGAAGAGTCACGCAAGAAGGTGAGTACTTAAGGCGCTTAATTGATACTGGTGATTTGCCGAGTAACTCGCGGTAGGCAACAGGTAGATCTGGATTCAAAATAACCGCGTCGCACTCATAGCGCTCACCAGATTCGGTAATTACTGCTTTTGCACGGCCATTGCTGACTTCAACATTTGTCACGGTTGTGTTGTATTTAAAGACCACTCCATGCTTTTCGGCAGCCGCAGCTAGTGCGCGAGGAACTGCGTGCATGCCACCCTTAGGAAAGAAAACACCATTAACTGAGTCCATATATGCAATGACTGCATAGATAGCTAGAGCTTGCTGAGGGCTCACACCTGCATACATAGCTTGGAATGAATAGACCTTTTGCAGGCGAGGATCTTTCATAAATTGATTTACTTTAGGAGAGAGTCTGCGAAAGCCTCCGAGTGCTATTAAGCGGGCAAGGTTAGGCGTGAGCAAGTTCATAGGACTATCGATGTTTCTATCGATGAAATCATTCATCTCATACTTATAGAGTTTTGTAACAAAATCTACGTATCTGCGATATCCAGCAGCTTCTTCGCTACTGATGTGCTTGGCAATCTCTGCTTCCATCTCACCGGTATTTGCATGAACATCTAACTGTGAGCCATCAGCATAGAAAGCGCGGTAGAGAGGTGTGAGTGGAGTGAGCTCCAGCCAATCTTTCATATCTTCGCCAACGCAGTTAAAGGCATCATTGATCAGAGATGGCATTGTTAAAACTGATGGTCCAGTATCAAATGCGTAGCCATCTTTGTTAAGCAGACCATTTCGTCCACCAGGAACACTTTCGCGCTCTAATACAGTTACTTTACGACCAGCTCCAGCAAGACGAAGTGCTGCACTTAATCCAGCAAGGCCTGCGCCCACAACTACAACGTGATCTGTGGGGCCTTTAACTCTGGCAACCATTTACATACTCCGCTTCGTGGCAATTAGGGCTAGCTCATTGAGTAAATCTCGCCCAGCGATATCAATTGCTGGATTTTCAATAGCTTTTAATGCCTTTGAGGTTAATTCATCAATCATAGTTTCAAGGGCTGCTTTTGCGCCTGTTGAAACAATCATCTCCTGCAAAATAGCCACACCTTTGTCATCAATATCATTCTTACCAAAATACTTACGGCTCTCGACCTTCATGGCATCTGTGCATTTGGCATCGGTCATAGCGATAAGGGCTGTGCGCTTTCCTTCGCGCAGATCATCCCCGGCAGGTTTACCTGTTACAGATGGATCACCAAAGACGCCAAGTAAGTCATCGCGGAACTGGAAAGCCTCACCTAGGGGCAATCCATAATCGGAGAGAGCTGCAAGAAGTGCGGGGGAGGCATCTGCAGCTAGCACTGCTCCCATGTGAAGAGGCCGCTCAATTGTGTATTTACCTGATTTGTAGCGAGCAATCTTCATTGAACGATCAAGATCTGTGTTCTTTTGTGTTTGCTCATGAATATCTAAGAACTGTCCTGCCATTAACTCAACGCGCATCTCATCAAAGATTGGCATGACGCGGCGAAGCTCGTGGGCAGAAATCCCGGAAGTATTAAGAAGTTGGTTTGACCAGACAAGTGCTAAATCGCCCAATAGAACTGCAGAAGCTAAACCGTATGCAGGTGCAAAACCTTCCAACTCATCTTGCACATGGATAGATTCAAAGTGGCGATGAATGGATGGCTTACCGCGACGTGTGTCAGAACCATCCATTAAGTCATCATGAATAAGTGCGCATGCTTGAAGGAGTTCAAGACAGGAGATGGCTTTAGTGGTAACTGGAGTTAATGAACCACCTGCACTTTTGATTCCAGCATAGGCAAAGAGTGGGCGTAAGCGCTTACCGCTATCTAGTAGAAAAGATGAGAGAGCGGAGGAAACTGGTTGTAATTCAGGAGAGATTGAAAGCAGGTATGCGCTCTGATCACGCATGAATTGAGTGAGTTCAATCTCTACGCAATCGCGCGTCTCTTGTAACTCTGATTTAGTCGCTGAACTCACAGCGTAAAGGTACCCTCACCCAGTTCTCTTTGCCATTCTTACCGCTCTTATGAGCCTGCACTTCTATACTATTAATACTCAAGTGCCAGAAAAGGGAAGAGAGAAAATGCTCAGTAAGCAAGAGTTCACCGCTACATGGAGTTCGTTGCATAACGATGCCCCTGTTACTGGCGTTGTTGCTTGGTGGCTCAATATCTCCTATCGATTTGGTCTAGTAGCAACTCTGCTTCGTATTTCACCCAATGTTTTAACAATGTTAGGTCTTGTTTCAGCTGCTGCCACAGCTCTCACGGCAACTTCATGGTGGGCAGTTGGTTTTCTAGTTTTCTCTCTCTTTTGTGATGGCATTGATGGAAGCGTTGCAATATTTCAAAAGCGTCAGAGTTCATGGGGTGCAACCCTTGATTCAGTCGTTGATCGTGTCAGTGAAGCGCTCTGGCTTTATGCCCTTTATGTCATCGGCGTTCCAGCCTGGCTTGTAATTACTCTGTGGTGCGTTGCTTCTTTCCAAGAGTACGCACGAGCCAAATTAGTCTCACTGGGTGTTGAAGATATTGGTGTTGTCACACCAGCAGAGCGTCCAGTGCGCGCATCGTTCCTATTTGTGGTTTTGATTATGTGGCAGTTAAATCTTCCAGGAGTTTATGTGCTCTCCGTGGCTTTCTTAGCACTTCAAATTAGTGGCTTTTTAATGGTTGTCCGTTTTGCGCGCTCCCAATTGCATTAGCAACCATTTCAGCGCTCAAACCGACTAAAGGTAATCCGCCACCAGGATGGGCTGAACCACCAACACAGTACAAAGATTTAATGGGAGAACGATTCTTTGCGCGCATAAAAGCTGCGCGCGGACCATTACTTGAAGTTCCATAGATAGAACCACCAGGTGCTCTAACAGCGTTCTCTAAATCTGCAGGAGTTCTAATCGTCATTGATTCAAGGCGTGAGCGAATTGGGATACCACGCGATTCAATCTGATCAATAATGCTATTGGCATAGGTGCGTGCAAACTCTGCATTGTTCCAATCAAAGCCATGAGCGCCGTGGGCAGGAGCGTTCACTAGAACAAACCACCCTTCGAGTAGTTCATCTTTCGACATCGCATCATCGCCAGGAGCACAGATATAGATAGTAGGTTCTGTGACAGGTTGCTTGTGAGTAAATATCGCATCGAACTCTGCGTCATAGTCCTTAGGAAATAGAACTGTGTGGTGATTAAGCGGGGCCAAATCATCTTTTCGCATACCAAGAAGCAATGAGAAGCCAGCAAGTGAGGCATCGGCTTTCTCTAGGTTCTTTCGCACCTTCTTGATTTTTCGAATCTTGCCGGTGATTAACTTGTTATAGATCAGTGAAGCATCAGCATTTGCAATGACAGCATCAGCGTTAATAACTTCACCGTTTTCTAGGGTAATTCCAGTTGCTTTGCCTCTTTTTATATTAATCGATGCAACAGCTGAGTTCAGGTGGAAAGCAACGCCGACTTTCTCTGCGCGCTCATGCACCAGTGTTGCCAGAGTTCCAAGACCGCCTTTGATATGCCAAGCACCAAAAGATTCTTCAACGTAGGCGATTGTTGAGAGAACTGCAGGTGCTTTGCGTGGATCAGAGCCGCTATAGGTTGCATAGCGCTCCAGGATGTATCGAAGATGTTCATCAGCAAGTTCTTCTGTCGCAAAATTCCTCAAAGTTTTCCAAGGCGCAATGATTTTCAGATCTCTAATAAGTGAGAAGCGCTTGAGTAATGAGAGCGGTGAGCGCAGTTCATTTTCAATAAATGGCTCACGGGAAACATCCCACATCTTTTCAGCCCTGCGCATCAGTTGATCCCACTGGCGCGAGACAGATTCACCATAGGCTGCGCGAAGATTATTGAGCGTGTGATGCCTAGAAAGATTAGCGAAGTTAACGTTTGTGCCATCGGCAAATCGATAATCAAAAGATGGATCCACAGTCTCTATCTCACAGAGCAGTCCTAAATGTTTGCCGGTGCGCGCAAAGAAATCTTTATAGACCGCAGGCAGAGTTAAAAGAGATGGACCTGTGTCAAAGGCAACTTTGCCGATCCATTCCGTGTGAAGTTTTCCGCCCACGCGATCGGATGCTTCATAGAGGCTAACTTCATGACCGGCCTTAGCTAATCGCGCAGCTGACATCATTCCGCCCATGCCAGCGCCAATTACAACTATCTTCATAGCGTGCGGCCTTTCCATTGCACGTGCCCACGCATTAACCAAGAGTAAATGATGAGGTAAACAAGCAGAGCGGATGAAATGGGATGCAAAAGAGCTTCCAGAGGGTTTTTGCCAGCTTTAATTGAACTCATTACACGGGTAAGAGTAACTGCGGCATAGGCATACCAACCAATAGCTGAACCTGTGATGGTGGCGATAAGTGGAGCAATACCTGTAAGAAAGAGGAATGTAATTGCAATAGCAGAACCAAAAACAGAACCGAAGGCTGCATGCAGAGATTTACCGTAACCGGCTTGGATCTCCTTCCATGATGAATACATTCGGGTGGAGGCAATTTCTGCTCCATTTGCTACACAACCATGTGAGCCTTGTTTAACAAGAGCCCTTGCTAACTCCACATCATCTAAAACTTTATTGCGCACACTGTCGTAGCCGCTCACTTGTGCAAGAGCTGCTCGTCTGACAACAAAGAACTGACCGTTGGCCACAACCATCGAAGAGATTGAGCTTTTCTCAGCAACTCTCAAAATAACTGTGGACATCCACGACCATTGCAGCAGTGGCTGAATGAGTCGTTCAGACCAAGAATGTGCCAACTGCTTTGGATAAGGGGAGAGGAAATCTAACTGTGTGTTCTTAAGCAATGTAACTGCACGGTTTATTGCATCAGGAACTAATCGCACATCTGCATCAACGGATACGATGATTTCACCGCTGGCTCTTTCAAAGAGTTGTTGCAACGCCCACGTCTTACCAATCCACCCCTGTGGCAGCGTGGATCCAGTCAATATGTGAAAGTTAGATAGACCAGATGTGTGTTGGTGCAAGAGAGCAAGAGTCTCATCCTCAGAGTTATCATCTAGAAGTAAAAACTCAACTTGAGCCAGGTTCTTTTGAGTTCGAAGTGAGTCAATCAGTTCTACGACATTTGAAGCCTCATTGCGCAGGGGAACAACTACTGAGATTGATTCATTAATTTGAGTGCTCTTCTTTGGGTTACGAATAGTGATGAAGTTGATCAAGGAGATGAGGAGAATAAAACTGGAAGGAATTGTTAAGAGGTAATCCATGGACTCTAAGGGCGTCCCAACCAGCGGTTAAAGAAATAAGGGGCAAGAACGATGCCAAAGATGCCACCGGCAAAGAAGGCAACACCGGGACGGCTAAAGAAGAACAAGTTACCGATAAAGCTTGAGAAAAGAGTCCATAGTAGGAATACATCGGTTACTAGAAAAGTTGCACCACCCTTTCGCTTTTCACGTGGGGTAATCAGATGCAATACACCAATTAAAAACATTCCACTAAGTAACCAACCAAAAGTATTTGATAAAGGAATCTCAGGTTGGAAAGGAACGTGTGCGCCAGTAACAACCCATGTCCAGTTACCTTGTGCGACCATTAACGGATCTAAAAACAAGTCCCACGCAGCTAGTGCAACTCCGCCATAGAGAAATACCCAATTGCCTGCGATGCGGCGGGCCGCAGTTAGCACTGGGTGCGCCATCATGATCCAAGCGAATGGCACAACAAGTGGTACTTCAAAAATCTTTAACCCTAAATTGCCAGAGTATGAATAGTTACCAAAAGGCCACTGCGTTAAGAGTCCAACATGTTCAATGGTGAGGGCAAAGATGAAGGTAAAAAGAAAATATGTAATTGCATAACGAGTGCCATATGCAAGTAGTGCATGAAATAACATTGCACCCGCGCCCCAATAGACAACATTGATGGTAAGTAAGCGCAAGATTTCACCATCAACTAAGGGATAAAGAATTTGAAGCAATATCGCAATGCCAACCACAGCGTTTAATAAGCCGTTCACACGAGGTGATAACTCCCCATGGCGGCGCCGTCTTGGATTGTAATGACGGATTGACATGGCTTAAGTCTGCCCTAAAAGCCTTGCTAACTATTAATCGAACCGCGAGTATCTCTGAGCGCAAAACGTGCAAAGAGCTCTTCTGAATACCATTGATATGTAGATGTGTCTGCAATCGCCTTTTGGTGGGCTGCACCCTTATAGGCAAAATTCTTTATTGCATCCCCTGACTCCCACAACGAGAAAGTGCCCTGCAAACCAATAGGGGCTTCACCTATTCCAATGGCCGCGATCAAGCCAGGTGCTGATTTCAATGACATTGTCACAGGTGGCACAGAGCTCCAAAAGCGAAAGTTCTGATGCCACTTAATGCGTGCCCGTGTAATTGCAGCAACTGGGCCAGTCCAGTCTTTTGCCGTTGCAACAAATGGTTCCTGCTTTGCCCATTGACCGTGAGATGAGATTGGTTCAAGAACGGCGCGAAATTCACTCACACTATTTTTGCGCCACTGCTTCACAACAAAAGATTGATCAAATGCTTCAACGTCTTTAACTTGAGCTATTAGACCCCAGCGCAAACTGTTGGCGTCTGCTGGTGTGAAAGTCTCACCCTTACCCGTGCCAAGTGATTTGAAGAAGCCAACATTTTTAGAGCGACGCAATGCAAAACGATCCATACCCATTGCAACTAAAGCAAAGGGAATACGGCTAGGAGTAATTGTCCAGAAGTAGGCAACGATCATTTAGAACCAGCGAATCATTCCGATAATGCCTGCTGCAGCATAGAAGAACTGCAAGAAGAGAATTCCACGGTGTTTGCCAAGATATGCCCAGATGCCAATCAGGGCAGAAGATGTTAGGAGCAATGAAAATCCAATGAACTCAGCTCCGATGTTGGCAGCAACTAGAAGTGAGTAAACAATTGCAGTTGCAACACCTAGCCACTCAAAGATTCTTGCCTTAGAGGCAGCGCTATTTCTGTTCAATTAAATCCCACTTATTTCCATATTTGTCTTTGAAAACCACCACTTGCCCATAAGCCTCTTGGCGGGGAGTTTCAATGAACTCAATGCCTTTTGATTTATAGCCCTCATAAGTTTCATTAAAGTTGGTTGTATACATAAAGAACCCCACACGCCCACCAGTTGAATTACCTATTGCTGCTACCTGCGCCTCATTGGCAGCCTTTGCCAGCAGTATTCGAGCACCTTGTGAGCTAGGTGCAACTACTACCCAACGCTTTTCAGGCGACATGACTGTGTCTTCAATAAGGGTGAAACCAAGAACATTAACGTAGTGAGAAATGGCTGCGTCGTATTCATCAATAACTAGTGCAATCATTCCTAAAGTGTTCATAGGTCAGTCGCCAACAACCATCGGTGTGGCACCGGTTACTCGTGCTAACTCTTCAAAAGAAGTTGGATAAACAGAGTGCGGATGACCGGCTGCTGCCCAAGCAACCCCATAATCATTGAGAGCCTGATCAATCAAAGTAATCTCAGGCTTGTTCACCCAACCAACTGGGGAAACGCCACCGATGGAAAAGCCTGAAGCGTTTTTAACAAAGTCTGCATCTGCGCGGTGAAGTTTTTCAACACCTAAGTTTTTAGCCACTAGTTCTGTGTCCACACGATGGCGCCCACTAGTAATGACTAGCAGTGGGTTGCCACTGGGGAGTTTAAAAACAATAGAGGATGCAACTTGTCCTACTTCAATACCTAGTGCATTAGCAGCATCGAGTGCTGTGCGAGCAGAGTCAGAAAGAATTGTTACTTCACCAGAACAACCCAGCTCTTTGAGCAGGGCAGTTACTCGGATAACTGAAGGGTTATTGAGAACTTCTTCCACTATCTATGCAACACGGCTTTCAAGCTTTAGCGCTGACATAAATGCATCGACTACCTCTTGCTTGCTCCATGGCTTTGGAGCTTGTGTAATAAAGAAGTCTTTAAGTGCGATTTCAGCTAACTCATCAATGTCGCCTTCAACAAAGCCAAGGGATGAAAGCACAGGGAATTGCAGCTCTGCAAGAATTTTTCTGACAGCGTTAACGCAGCGAGATCCATCCTTGGTGCCATCTTGTGGCACACCCATCGCATCTGCAACGCGCTCCATCTTTTCAGGCACAATCTTTGCTTCGCGAGTAAGGGTTTCAACTAGAACTAAACCAATTGTTAGACCATGTGGAACATGCTTTAATCCACCGATTGCTTGACCTAGTGAGTGTTCTGCTGTGCAGTCAGAGATATTCATTGTTAGTCCAGCCATCATGCTGCCTGATGCCATTCCTGCACGTGCAACTTTGTCATTGCCATCTTTAAAGGCAGCAACTAAAGCTGGAGTCATCATGCGCACTGCTTCATAACCAATGGCATCTCCAATAGGAGTTGAACACTTAGCGATGATTCCAGCGATTGCTTGAGCAAGAGCATCGATACCTGTGTTAGCTGTCATTGAAGGTGGCATTGAATATGTAAGGACTGGGTCAACTAGTGCAACTTGTGCGCGAAGGTTTCCATTTGCAATACCTGCTTTGCGACCAGCTTCTGGATCAGAGATAACAGAACCACCAGATACTTCAGAGCCTGTGCCAGCAGATGTTGGAAGGGCAACAAGTGGAAGTGTTGGTGCTGGATAAACAGGTGGCTTTGATTGGAATTCACGGAATGTGCAGTTGAGTTGGGCGCACAGACGCGCAGCTTTAGCTGTGTCGATAACTGATCCGCCACCGAGTGCAACAACAACATCTGAGCCTGCTGCCTTAAGCGCTGCAATTGAATCATCGACCATTTGAATTGTTGGCTCACCTGCTGGCTTTTCAAAGACAGTAACGGTGATGCCAGCGGCTGCCTTCATCTGATCAATGAGCTTTGCTGCCGCTGGATTGAACTTCTCAATATCTTTATCAACCATCAAAAAGACTTTGCTGGCACCAAGTTCTGCAACGACTGCTGGCAACGTCTCTGCCACACCTTCTCCAAAGCGAACCTTGACTGGAAGATGATTATTAAAGGCTGTGATGTTGTCCACGGAGTGCTCCTTGTTGAGTCGGTATGGGTTTGATTCTATATCGCTGAAGGCTTTTTAGAGTTAGAAGAAGATTAAGAACATATCGCTGTGAAGACAGACTAGAGGGGCAAAGTCAGTTACCGTAGCCAGCTTATGAGCACTGATTTATTGGCCATTGCATCGCGTGCGCGCGTAGGGCTACTGGCAACCTTTTTCTTTATGGGTGTTGTCTCCATGGCCTGGGTTGCTCGCATTCCTGAGATCCGAGATGCCAATGGTTTAAATAATGGTCAGTTGGGTCTAATCCTGATTTCAAGCACAGTGGGTGCAATTCTTGGTGCACAGCTTGCTGGGCGCTTAGTTCATACCTATGGCACTCAAGCCGTTATTCGAATCGCCATCTTCATCATGCCTTTGGGATTGATACTCATGGGCTTGTCATCTTCACCGATTACATTAATTTTCGGCTTATTCATCATGGGTCTTGGATATTCCAGTATGGATATTGCATCTAATACCCAAGCTGTTGTCATTGAAAAACTCTTAGGTCGCAGAGTGATGTCTTCATTTCATGCCATGTGGTCGACAGGTGCTTTTGCGACAACAGTTTTAGGTGGAGCTATAGCCAAGTATGTTTCACCCCGCGATAACTTAGTTGGAGTTGGAATCGTCTGCTTCTTCTTATTTATCCCAGCCGTGCGCATGCTTTTGAGTTCAGATCAAGATGAACATAGTGGCGGAGAAGATGAGACCGATGCCAAGATTCCATTCTTTGGCAAATCAGTTCTTCCACTGTGGGGAATGGGCATTGGTTTACTCGGTGGTCTTATTGCAGAAGGTGCTGCAAGTGATTGGGGCGCTATCTTGCTGCGCGATGACATGGGTTATGGCATAGGCGTTAATGCTTCAGCTTTTGCCGTCTTTTCATTAGCGATGATTACTTCCCGCTTTTTAGGCGATAGAGCACTTGATCACTTTGGGCCACGAAAGACAGTGCTCTACGGTGGTTATTTAGGTGGCATTGGCTTAGGAGCTGGCATTGCAATTGGTGTTCCACTCTCGGATTCACAACCAATTCTGGCCTTAATAATCGTCAATATTGGTTTTGCGTGTGCTGGATTGGGAATTGGTCCAATGTTTCCTGCCTATATTTTGGCAGCCTCTGAAGTTCCTGGAATTGCATCATCTATTGCAATTGCGCGCGTTGGCGTGATTGGTATTGCTGGTTATTTCATTGGGCCATCAGTAACCGGGGCTCTTGCACAAGTTCTTACTCTTCCAGTTGCAATGATGTATCCGGTGCTTATGTTGTTACTTGCTGGCTATCAATCACACATTATTAAAAAGTAAAGCCCCCACAGATTTCTCCGTAGGGGCTTTACTAACTAATTGTTTATAGGTTAAAGAATGCACCTGTAATGCTTGGGCCAAAATCTGTACCAGAACCAACTAGTACGAAGATTATGAGTGCAGCTCCTGCAAGGGAGAGATCTTTAAAGAATCCAATAGTTTCATTTTGCTTTGCAGTTGCATCAGTTTCTTTCCAGAATGCGTGCATCATGAACGCTGCTGGGATTAAGAACAGCGCGAGAAGTAGTGCGCCAAGATCTGCGTATACGCCAAATGCAATGTAGAGGCCGCCAACAAGAATCATCAGACCTGAAATGATCACGCTGAGCTTTGCAGCTGGGACCTTCTTGTATTGGGCATAACCAGTCATTGCATCCAACTTGGCGAGGTGGCTG
>Ga0315906_10000663_pt1 | contig 53712 bp, 48 predicted proteins | sample LakEriMetagenome_4_FD_203526 | JGI IMG/M metagenome (GOLD analysis project Ga0315906, IMG submission 203526) | Freshwater fungal communities from buoy surface, Lake Erie, Ohio, United States - Buoy 2 MA122 | ecosystem: Environmental > Aquatic > Freshwater > Lake > Lake biofilm | place: USA...
GTCATATGCCGTATGCGGTGCTGATCGGATTTCTAGCAGGTGCCGCGCTTGGGGGTGCGACCGTAAGCCTCGCCACGTTACTTAAAGATTGGTGCGGATTGTTCTGGGTGGGACTCGGAACAGGCATCGGCTATGGCTTCTGCAACCTGCCGTGGGTTTTCCAATCCAGCCCCTACCAACAAGCATACATCGCTTGCGGACTTACCTTGATCGGATGGCTGGTCATTCCGAAACCAACTGAATCCGAAAATCTAACAGAATACACAACCGATCAAACCCGCAACTTCTGGCCCATGGTGCTTGTATTCACCGCGCTCGTCTGGTTGGACTCGGCCGCATTTTTCATCATCCAACATGTATCGGAAATGAAAGCTGGAACTTGGGGAACTGAACATCTCTGGAGAAATGCAGCACTGCATTTCATCGCTGCGATTTTGGCCGGGTTCTGGATGAAACGTGAAAATGTTAGAATCTTACCAATCGCTGCTTGGATACTACTCGCAGTCGCTTCACTGGCAACAACCCATTCATCAACGATTGCTTTCACTGGATGGCTTTACCCGATAGGCGTTTCCATTTATTCCGCCGCACTGATTGCTTGGCCCGCATGGTTCAGTCATGCAAAAAACAAAAAGCAGATCGGCTGGAGAGCTGCGGCATTGTTCGGCATCGCCGGTTGGTTTGGCTCTGCCAACGGCATTGGAATGGCACAAACTCTGGAAACCGTTCCCAACTGGTTCATCGTCGCATCGGGAGCCATCGTGATTTCAGGAATTCTTCTAACCAAAAATGGTTCGTGGCGTATCGCGGCGGTCATTGGATTGACGTTGATCGTTTTCCAATTGGGAAATCTGAATCATAAAAAGGTTTCCGAAAGCCCCATCGAACGCGGCAAACAAGTTTATCTCTCCGAAGGTTGCATCAACTGTCATTCCCAATACATCCGACCCAATAGCAGCGACGAAATTATCTGGGGAAAAGGTCCGAGTATGGATGAAATCAAAACGCAACAACCTGTTCTGATCGGTAACCGTCGGCAAGGTCCCGACTTATCAAATATCGGCACTCGCCGCTCTTCAACATGGTTGAAACAACATTTCATCAATCCCCAAGCGTTCGCTGTTGGGTCAAGCATGCCTTCTTACGCTCATCTCTTTGAAGATGGTCGCGGCGATGATCTCATTGCTTATCTCTCAAATCTTGGTCTGGAGAGATATGCCAGCCGCCTTGAACAAATGGCTGAATGGCAACCAAACGAAACGAAAGCCAAGAACAACGGCAACGAGCTTTTTTCCAAACACTGCGCCTCTTGTCATGGCACCGCAGGCCATGGTGATGTTTTAATGGCTGCCCATTTTCAAAAACCTCCCGCCAATCTCGTCGTTGGCCCTTTTATATGGTCGGCTGCGGGAGATCAGTTGAATGACAAGCTAGCGAAAATCATCAAATTTGGCATTCCCGGAACCGAAATGCCGGGCCATGAAACCTTGTCCGATCAAGACATCGCCTCTCTGCGGGCACATGTGTTGGACTTGAGAAAAGCTCCAGCTAGCAACTAATACGCTTCGATTTCTTCACCTAAGCTGACGAGAATGAGTTGCCACCGCTCACAGTCATCGCTTTCATCTTGGTCGCACCGTGGAAACCAAACCCTCAATTTCGCCTCCCAGTAAATCTGTCGTCTTCTTTCGCAGGGGATTTAGCACGCTTTTGCTCTGGGCTATCGTCGCCTCTATTTTCATCAGCATGCAACCGCTCGCCTATGTCGGCTTGGTTGCAGCTTTAGTGATCATCTCCACTCTTGAGTATTTCAAAATGCTGCACGTTGCAGAGGTGAAATGCTTCCCTCGCTACGGACTCTTTCTCGCCCTCAGTTATTGCGGCTTGAGTTCCTACTATTTGCTCAACGGTGCCAAAGACATCCCACCCGGCCTCGATGCGTTTTTCATTTTCCTCGCTGCCACCGGCGCATTCACTCTCCAACTCCGATACTCGATCAAAGGCATCGAAGCCCTTCTCTCCGTCGCGGCCAACTTACTCGGCTTCGTTTACATCGCCTATCTCTTCAGCTTCGCCTCACGCATCTCCTTCGGACTCCCCGGTAGCGGCGATGTCCCCGGCGCTTACGTTTTGCTCTGGCTGCTCGCTGTCACGAAGTTCAGCGACATGGGTGCCTACATCACCGGCTCTCTCATCGGGAAACACAAAATGATCCCAAAAATTTCCCCCGCGAAAACCTGGGAGGGCTTTGCTGGCGCTCTGTTCTTCGCACAACTCGCAGCTTGCGGATTGTATTGGCTCATGCCAGATCACCTCGATGCTCTCCATTCATGGAAACACGTGATCATCCTTGGTTTCCTTCTCGCCCTCCTTGCAGTTATCGGCGACCTCGCGGAAAGCGTCGTCAAACGCTCCCTTAACGCCAAAGACTCCGGTAAAATGCTTCCCGGCATCGGCGGCGGTCTCGACCTCATCGATAGCATTTGTTTCACCGCTCCCTTCCTTTGGTTTTACCTCAAAGGCGTCATTCCTTATTGCGTATGAGTTCCGGAAAAAAACGTCGGGTCGTCGTCTTGGGTTCCACGGGATCCATCGGTCTCTCCACCCTACGTGTCGCCGCGCAGCTGCCCGATGAAATCGAAATCGTCGGCCTCGCAGCCTGCTCAAGCGTTACCAAACTAGCCCAACAAGCAATTGAAACGGGCGTTCAAAACATTGCTATTTATGACGATTCCAAGGCAGAAGCTCTCCGCGCTCTACTTCCCTCCTCAGTCAAAGTCCACGTCGGAGCCAAGGGTCTAGGCGACCTCGCCCAGCTCGAAAGCGCCGATATCGTCCTCATTTCTATCGTCGGCACCGCCGGTCTTCACCCCGCCCTCGCGGCGATTGATGCCGGAAAAGACCTCGCGATCGCCTCCAAGGAAATCTTGGTCATGGCAGGTGAAATCATCACCGCACGCGCCGCTGAGAAAAACATCCGCATCCTTCCGGTCGATTCCGAACACAATGCGATCTTCCAATGCCTCGAGGGCCACCGCGGCCCTGAATCTGAAATTTCACGCATCATCCTCACCGCATCCGGCGGCCCTTTCCGCGACACCCCGGCGAGCGAACTTTGGAGCGTGACTCCAGAAATGGCGCTCAATCATCCCACTTGGAACATGGGGCCGAAAATCACTATCGACTCCGCGACACTTTTCAACAAAGGCCTCGAAATGATAGAAGCCCGTTGGTTGTTCGGAATCGAGATGGATCGCATCGAAGCCATCATCCATCCTCAATCCATCATCCACTCCATGGTCGAGTTCACCGATGGTTCGGTTCTCGCCCAACTTTCGCGCACCGACATGGGCTTCCCGATTCAATACGCCCTCACCTACCCGAATCGTTTGGCTGGCGCTCTCAAACCGCTCAACTTCGCAGAACTCTCCAAACTCGAATTCAGCGCACCGCGCATCGAGGATTTTCCAGCCCTCAAACTCGCCCGCCAAGCTGGTCTAACAGGTGGCACTCTGCCCGCCGTCATGAACGCCGTAAACGAAGTCGCGGTCGACGCCTTCCGCTCCGGGAAAATCCGTTTTCCTAACATCTGGGAAACCGTCGCCAGCGTGATGCAGTCACATCAAACCATTCTCAAGCCCACGCTAGAACAAATCCTTACTGCCGATAGCCAAGCGCGTCTCGCTGCTGAAGACATGATCCTCACAGCAAATAGCTAAGATATGATTTCTATGCGCAAATTCACCATACTCCTTCTTGCCGCATGTTTCGTCGCATCGTCCATTGACTTTGGACAAGGCAAGCAACCGAACATCTTATTCATCTTTTCCGATGACCACTCACTACAAGCCATCACCGCCTATGGCAAAAGCCGCTACGCGAAACATTTCCAGACCCCAAACATCGACCGCCTCGCCTCTCAAGGCGCGTTGTTTGTAAACTCCTTCTGCGCCAACTCCATTTGCGGCCCCTCACGCGCTTGCATTCTCACCGGCAAACACTCGCACATCAACGGCTTCGTCGATAACGATTCACGCTTCGACGGCTCCCAGCCCACCCTGAACAAATACCTCGGCGCCGCTGGATACGAAACCGCCATCATCGGAAAATGGCACCTCGTTTCTCGTCCCGTCGGCTTCGACCACTGGGAAGTCCTTCCCTCACAAGGCAATTATTGGAATCCAGATTTCATCCAAATGGACGGAAGCAAAAAACGCGTTGAAGGATATGTCACCGATATCATCGCCGATAAATCCATCGATTGGCTCAAAAATCGCAAAGATAAAACCAAGCCCTTCCTGCTCATGAGCCAGCACAAGGCACCGCATCGCAACTGGATGCCTGCTGAACGCCATCTCATGATGTTCGATGGCATCGATCTCCCGGAGCCCGAGAGCTTATTCGATGACTATGCGAATCGTAGTGAGTCGCTCAAAACCCAACAGATGACCATCGCAAATCATTTCTATTGGGGTTGGGACATGTTCTTTCACGAAGCCCCACCAAAAGCGGCAGGTTTATTAGGAGGTTTACCGAACACCGAATACGATCGCATGACCCATGCGCAAAAGCGCCCGTTTGATCTTATTTACGGTCCACGCCAAAAGAAATTTCTCGATGACCTCGCAGCCGGAAAAATGTCGGAACAAGACATCGTCCGCTGGAAATACCAACGCTATATCAAAAACTACCTGAGCACGATCCAAGCCCTCGATGAAAACATCGGTCGGATGTTAGATTATCTGGAAGAAGCCGGTCTCGCCGAAAACACCATCGTGGTTTACTCATCAGATCAAAGCTTCTACCTCGGTGAAAAAGGTTGGTATGACAAACGTTGGATGTTTGAAGAATCACTGAGCATGCCGTTCATCATGCGCTGGCCGGGTGTTGTGAAACCCGGCATCCGCCCAGAGGCGCTCATCCAAAACATCGATTACACACCCACCTTTCTCGAAGCCGCAGGCCTCGAAGTTCCCAAAGACATCCAAGGCAAAAGCCTTATCCCCATCCTCAAAAACGAAGGCAAATCCCCAGATGACTGGCGCAATGCCATCTACTACTTCTACACCGGAGAAGCCACCCACAACGTCCCCGCCCACGACGGCATCCGCACCGATCAACATAAACTCTTTTATCTCCCCCGAACCAAAGAATGGCAACTCTTCGACCTCATCAAAGATCCCCAGGAAATGACCAGCGTTCACGATGACCCTCAATACGCCGAGATCTTATCCACGATGAAAAACCGCTACCAAGAACTCCGCACAGAGTTCAACGTGCCTGAGGGAATACCGAAGTAAGCTGAACTTTGTGATTATCATTGAATCACCCCTATAACGCTATACGTTATAGTCATGAAATCTCCTATCACTCCCGGCGAAATTCTTCTGGAAGAATATTTAATTCCTATGGGCATTTCACAAAACGCCATGGCCCGTGCCATCGGCGTTGCTCCACGTGCAATTAACGAAATCATCCACGCCCGCCGTTCGATCACTCCCACCATGTCCATCCGCTTCGGCGCATTCTTCCGACAATCACCCGAATTCTGGCACGGCATCCAAGTTAAGTGTGACTTCCGCGCTCTAGCCAAAGATCTGAAAAAACTCACCGCTCATATTCAACCTGCATCGACCATCGCTCAGGCGTCTTGAAGAAGATACAAGACTGGATTTAGATATGATCTGATAGAAAAAATCATAGCCGAAGGCCTTGGACTGCTGCGGTGATCCGCAGCTTTTTGATTCAAGATCGCCTGTGGTAACACCTACGTCATACCAACCTACTTTAAATAAGAGGTATTCCCTAACAACTCCTCGCTCCGCTGCGGCGGTTTTATCAAAACCGCCCTACCATATTTCACTATACCTTCTTCCTCATCACCGCCGCCACTTCCCACAACACCGCCGCAACACCGATAGAAAACACCAGACCCCACGCAAGCATTGCATATCAGGGCTAGCAGTTACAGTCATTCAAACTCCACCCCATCGATAACCGATAGATCGCACGGTTTGAATAATGATGGGATTAGCTGGATCTTTCTCGATCTTTTTTCTCAGCAACAGGATGTGCTGGTCGAGCGTGCGCGAATCAGGGAAGTAATCGATACCCCAACAGGTATCGAGCAAGGCATCACGAGTGACGGCTTCGCCCTTGTGATCATAAAGCATACGTAGGATCGAAATCTCACGCGGGGTGAGATCGATGTTAATTCCATCACGCTCGGCGATCAGGCTCCGTGGACGAACTGTTAGATCGTTTAGAGTAAATCCGTCTGGCGTATCCCGCGGTGCGCTGCGGCGCAGAGCCGCACGGATGCGTGCCATCACCTCGCGGCGAGTGAAGGGCTTACGGATAAAATCATCGGCTCCGAGATCAAGTCCGACAACCACATCAATCTCCTGGTTTTTGGCGGAAAGAAAAAGAATCGGAACGATCCGGTCGCTGGCTCGCACACGGCGGCAGACCTCGTATCCATCGACATGCGGCATCATGATGTCGAGGCAGAGCAGATCGGGTTTACCTTCGCGCCAGAGCTTCACCGCCTCACGGCCATCGGAAGCGCGCAGGGTTTTAAATCCCTCGCTTTCGATACAGGTGGCGAGCGCATCGAGGGTGAGCGGATCGTCTTCGGCAATCAGAATGGTCATGCGGGGGTGGTTTCAGAATTAGGGTTTAAGGTGATCGGGACGGGGATGCGGAGCTGGAAGAATGCTCCTACGTTGCTTTCTAACAAATCAAGCTCACCGCCCATGCGTCGCGCGAGGTCGCGTGCAATGGAAAGACCAAGTCCGGTGCCGCTGGCTCCTTCGTTAGTGGATTCAAGCACACGCTCGAAGGGAACAAATATCCGCTGTCTAGCAGATGACGGAATCCCGTTGCCATGGTCCCGAACATCCAAAATCAGAAACTCCGCCTCCATCCTGCAAGCAAGTCCCAGCCATTTTCCTTCAGATGCATATTTCTCAACATTGGAGAGCAGGTTACCAGTAATCTGGCCGAGGGCGTCTGGGTCAATTAGCATAGGTAAATCCGCAGTGAGATCTTCCTCGATTTCAATGCCGCGCCGTTCCAGTGCTGGGCGGAAGTTTTCGAGAGTCTGACTCACCACCTCAGCAGGCACACAGAGAACTGGATTGAGCTGTAGTGTGTTCCGCTCGCGACGGGAAAAAGTCAGCACGTTAGCGACGAGGCGGGACAGCCGTTCGATTTCCTCCGCCACCAACCCGAGCCGCCGCCGTGCTTCGTCTGGGCGGGTGGACATAGACTCGGTGGCGAGGTCGAGATTGAGCGCAAGATTGGTGAGCGGTGTGCCCAGCTCGTGGGAGACTCGGTTGACAAAGGAGACGCGCTCGGCGGAGAGCTTTAATGCACGTTTTTGTTGCAGCAGGAGAATCACGCCGGAGATAACGAACAGGATAGCGAGGGTTGTAGCTACAGCCATCGTCGCCGGATCCCGCACTTGCGTGATGACTAGTCCGTCCCATGAGCGGATTTGCCAATCTCCGAAGTTTGAGCGAATCGGAATGATGGCGGCGGCGGGACCATGTTGCTCGGTGCCTAGCGAAACCAGCGGTTTGCCGTTGGACTGCTCGAGCAAAAGCCGTCCACCTGCTTCGCGGAGGGGAGTTAGTGGTGTCTCCAGCCAAGTCTCTAGATAATTCGCCGTGGTCTCTTCCACCGTGGCGCGATCTATCAGAAACACGACGAGCTTGCCGAGTTCTGGCTGGCGGCAGTAAACGAGATAATTGGCATCGGCGGTGGCGAGCCACTTGCCCTTCTGCGGCAGCGTATCCTCCAGCATCGCGGCATCAAGCACCACGGCTGTCCTGGAATTTAGCGAACGCTTGCCATTACTGAGCTCGATTTCAGGAAGTATCGTGGTTTTCCAACCTGGTTGGATGGTGAAATTCTTTTTTTCATTCTTGAGAAACACCTGGATCAGGCGAACACCGGCAATTTCCTTTGCTTGCACGGCGACCTCATCGGGTTTTTCCGCCAGTGCGGCGACAGTCAGTTCTTCGAGGTGACTCATGTAAAGCGCATCCAAACGGGCGAGTTCGCCGCGCAACACCTCATCAAAATCAAACAGGCGAACACGATCCGCCGGAGTGCGGGATTCCACCTCGCGCCGAGACATGCGCTCGCCGCCGACCATCACAAGGACGGCGGCGGCGAGCATGGGAAGGAGGGTGAACAGCGCTGCTCGCATGGTTACTTCGTAATGGACGCCGTAACGAAAGCAAACCAAACGCGGTTTGCCGAGTCCGAATCCACCTTGGAAACGGGCGGACGATTCATAGTTCCAATAAGGAAAGGGCTATCAATCCTTAAAGTCACTGCTGTATCGATACTTTGTTTTTCGAACACCGGCATTACTACTTCGGAAACGCCCTGTCCGGATTTGGTTTCGCCGGCTAGGGTTGTATGTCTCGGCATAAGTCGAAGATCGATGAGATTTCCATCATCTCTGATATATGCCTCAATTTCAAAAGTAAGGCCGGTATTCCGAGTTTCAAAGTTAGTAGGAAAAGCTGGCGCAATCAATCCAGTGGCATGATCGGGGACGACGGGAGCGGCTTTTTTTTCTGTCTCTACATCTTCCTCCACCACGGCGGTGCTTATTTGTGCGGGATTATAGTCAGATGGATAAATCATCTCGGCAATGCCTTCGCTAAATGCTTTTTGACCTGATCTCGTGCGAGTTACCACGAAGCTTTCCTGTTTCACCTCTGTTTTATCCGAGGATTCGGTTAACTTCGCATAGAGAGCTTGATCGGCGAGTTTCGCGCGCTGAAACGTGGCCGCCATCGCCAGAGGAACTGAGAATTCCTCATAACAGATCGAGATGTTCACAGGCTTATTCGGAGACTGATCTTCGGGGGGTATTGCGGCAACGGTGGGAGTCCCATCCTTTTTGGCAGCAACATAGGGATCCGCAGCCTTATCCTGCGAGTATACAGTCGTGAGGCTCAGTGAGGCGACAACTAAGGTCGCGAGTAGTGTTTGTGTTTGTATCTTCATAGCGCAATCACTGTATTCGATAGCTGCCGGAGAAATGTCAAAAGATTGTCAAAAATCACAGCGCTATGATCACTTGTTACTAGACTGTTTGCCAGAAGTCCTTGCGTAAAAGACCGAGCGATGGAGTGACGAGTTCAAGGCGTGAGGGAATACCGAAATAAGTCGTGAGTTAAATAATGATCGCCGAAGGCCTTGGACTGCTGCGGTGATCCGCAACTCTTTGAGATACCATCGCCTAACGGAACACCTACGTCACACCAACTTACTTCAATTTAGAGCATTCCCTAACAACTCCTTGCTCCGCGGCGGCGGTTTTATCAAAACCGCCCTACCATATTTCACTATACCTTCTTCCTCATCAACGCCGCTGCGCTCCAGAGCACTGCGGGCACACCGATAGAAAACGCGAAGCCCCACGCAGGTTGCTCGCGTCCGATCGCGCCTATCCATGCGAACAGAAAACCCATCGGAACGGATCCGCAGGCAAGTGCTATTACAAACTTTCCAAACGGCATTCGCAGCAAACCCGCCATACATGCGAGCACCTCGGGGAGAATCGGTAGGGCACGACTGATCGCCACCACCCATGCGCCACCTCGCTCGAACAAACTTTTGCCCTTTTCAAAATCCCTTTCACCCAACCAACGCTTGGCGAAGGACTCTTTGAAAAAACGACCCACCCCGTAGCCTGACATCCCAGCCAACATAGCACCGATGGATGATAACAATCCCCCAATCCAAAAACCATACACTACACCCAATGCTGACATCACCACCGTTCCAGGAATTGGCAATATAAGATCAGCCATCAATAAAACGATTCCTAACAACCACGCCCAGCCTTTGGCGTTTTCGAAATGCCCAGCCAGTTTTTCCACATCCCACGCTTCTTCCAAGCCTTGACCGAACAAGGCCCAGCAAAGGAGAAAAAACGCGGCAATTGCGAGCATTAACCAAACCAATCTCATCTTAAATTGCTTCTTTTATCTTTCTTGAATTTTGAAATTTGGGCTTTGAATTTTCAGGTAACAATCTCCACCGGCGCATCCGGCAAAGCTTTCATGAACGTCTTTCCATAGCGTTTGGTGACGATCCTATTGTCCAAAATACATACCAAGCCGTGATCTTTTTTCGTCCGAATCAACCGACCCACTCCTTGCCTTAATTTCAAAACCGCCTCCGGCAAAGAGTAGTCCATGAATGGATTCCCGCCAGCTTCTTGGATCGCTTCCAAGCGTGAAGCAGTCAACGGATGATCCGGCACAGCGAAAGGCAAGCGCGTTACAATCACATTCGATAACGCCTCACCCGGCACATCCACCCCTGTCCAAAAACTATCCGTGCCAAACAGCACACTGCTCACATCCTCACGAAATTCTTCAAGCATCTGATGCCGTGGCATGCCGTCGCCTTGCTTGAACAAGCGCCATCCTTTCTTTTTGAAATAACTCTCACAACGCTTCGCTGCGTCCTGCATGGTCCGATAACTCGTGAACAACACAAACGCCCGACCCTCGCTCTCACTCACCGCATCCATGATCCCTTTCGCCAACATCTCATCATATTTCGGCGTGTTCGGCTCGGGGATGGATTTGTAAATCTTCACCTTCATCTGCTTCTGGTAGTCAAACGGACTGCCGATGCTCAAGGCTCGTGCCGATTCTGCACCGACCCGTTTCCGGAAATATCCCAACTCAGGATCGCCAACCCCAAGGGTCGCACTGGTCATCACCATGCATTTTTTTCCAGAAAACAACAAAGGCCGCAAACGATCCGCGACATTGATGGGTGCAGAGTGGCAACTGAACTGCGTTTCTTCACGACCGCTTTTCTCCACCCAATACACACTGCCTTCATCGCGTTGATCGAGAAAAGTTCCAATCTCAACATGCGTATCGCGAAACTTGCGCGCCAGATCCATCAACTCGTTCTTCGAGGTTTCATTGCCCGTATCTTCCGCCAGCTCCGACAACTCCTCCCACAAATCTCGCAACGGCGCTGCCAAACAATTTCCAACTAATTCCGGATTTCTCACACGGTATTCTTTCGACCACTCACCAAACTTCGCCGCATTTCCGATGTCGTTGAAAAACTGATCCACCGCCACCAAGCTACGCTCCACTGCCAGCATGGGTGCTGCTTTGCGATACGTTTTCAGCAAACCCTTGCGCGTCTTCGGATTGTAAAGCCGCTGCAAATCAAAACGCAAACCCGCTTGAGTGATACGCAGGCCGAGCTGAACCGCCGCCACCTGCTCCACGGTATGTGCCTCATCCATCACCGCGAAATCATTCGGAAAAAGAAATCCACCCATTTTATCGGGCTCGTTTTCATCGGACATCTCATTCGTTTCTAACAAGGCAAAAAACAAGGTGTGATTCACCACCACCAACTTCGCATCCGCCGCGGCTTTCCGCGCCTCTTGGAAAAAACAATTTCCCTTGGGTCCACAATATCGCTGCGTGCACGAATGCGCCTCGCTGCAAACCTGCAACCAAACCTTCATCGATGGTTGAAACGGAATTCCACTTAACGTCCCATCCCGAGTCTGATCCGCCCAATCACGAATCCGCGCAAGCTCCTCACTTTCGGTCGATGTAAATAAATCGCCCGATTGCTCCCAAGCACGACGTAACCTCGCCGGACACAAATAGTTTCCACGGCCTTTCAACAAAACCGCCGGCAAATCCTCACCCAAAATTCTCCGCACCAAGGGAATATCTTTTCTCACCAATTGCTCCTGCAAATTGATCGTATGCGTCGAGATCACAGCCTTACGACCCGTCGCCAGCGCAAACTTCGCAGCCGGAATCAGATACGCCAAAGATTTCCCCACTCCCGTCCCCGCCTCCGCAACCAATGGCTGCGACGATATGAAACTTTCCGCAACCGCACCCGCAAGTTCCTCTTGTTCAGGGCGATACTCAAAATCTTTCGATTTCGATAACAAACCCGTCCTAGAAAACACATCACGCACCTCCTCAACCAAATCCACTCCCCCTGCGTTTTCCGTAATCGAAATCATCTGCCGTCACTCTCAGCCCTCACCCGCATTTCTGCAAGGCTGTAGCACGACTATGGAATGTAATTAGGCAGGGACCTTTATCCTAAAGGTCCATATCTGACGGCCCGCCAATTGACATCGGGTCTTTTCCGTAACAACCACCACCAGATATGGACGCGTAAGGATACGCGTCTGTGCCTAATCAGATTAAACCCTCAAAAAGTCGCCGTGATCCCCGTGTAAAATCCCAATCCCGCTCCGTTAACCGGGGTCGCAAAGTTCGCTAATACATAATTTTGATCCGCCAAGTTCTCAACTCGCGCATGCAGGGTCACGTTTTCGTTCAGTTTGTAACTCGCATGAACGCGGAGCAGTAAATACTCATCCAAAGGAGCACCACCATAGGATCGAGTATCGACGTAAGTCGCACCAAGCCCAAGTAGCAGTTTCTCGATAGGGCGATACTGAACCGATGCCGTCGCAGTATTTTCAGGCTGATCATCAAGCGAATCACCTAACCATGTCCATGAAACTTGGTAATCAATTTCTTCCGTGATTTTGCCATTCGCGGCAAATTCCAGACCGCGAGTGAGAGTCGACCCAGGCAAGTTGATGGGTGGAGGTGATAGAGGAAATGCAAAGGTCGTTTGAATTTGGTTTTCAATCGAGTTTTCAAAATATGTGACCGAAACCCTATGTTCATCCGTCAGCTCCTGTTCTATCCCAAGATCCCAACCCAAGCTCTGCTCTGCCTCGAGATTGGGATTCCCCAAGCCAAAGGTGGTGCCGTACAAATCTAACAAGGTCGGTGTTCGGAAGGCTTTGCCAACACCTGCGCGGAATTTCGTCTTTTCCAGCGCCTCCCATCCACCACCCAATCGCCATGTCACTTGATCGCTGTAATTCACGTAATCTTCCCAACGCACAACCGCATCCGTGGTGATGGTATCCGTTGGCTTCCATTTCATACCAAGGTGACCTCCGTAGCGATATTCATCTGAAACGGTGTTAATGGTGTTCTGATAATCGCTGTGTTCAACAAACCCACCAAACAGCAAAGTGTAAGTATCGGATAACTCAAAACTCTGATCCGTTGATAATATAACACGCTCAAGATCGGCACCGTAGTTTCCGCCCGATGAATCGTTATCGTAACTTTCCTTATACAAACCCATCACCACACTTGAAATCCAACCGGGTGCCAGACGTGCATTCGCATAAGCCGTAACCAAGTTCGAATCCACATGATCGATATTCGTTCCGAAAAAATCATACTGAAATTCCGAGTCCTGACCTCGATACGTCATTCCAAGTGTTAAGTCTTCGGTCTGCGCCCATTCCAATCTCATGGAGCTGCGTAATAGGTCGTAAGACTCATTCGGAGCATCGTTATCCGTATGCTCATGACCTCCACCCACATACCAAGATAATCCATTTTCTTCACCGGAATTGGATGCAAAGACCTGATAACTATCAAAGGATCCGATCTCCGTCCTTAAATAATTGTTAGACTCACCACTACCCCTGGCCGTTTCCATCCACAGAACACCACCCACCGATTCACCACCATGAATTGCTGCTTGCGGTCCACGAAGCACTTCGATCCGACTGAAATCATTCACCCGCGCACCTGATAGAAAATTTCCCATAGGAGAGGTCGAGTCACTGACACGAACACCATCCACAACGAGTTGCGAATATGACGAAGTTGTCCCGCGAATAAGCACGGTACCAGAGGCTCCTATTTGTCCACCTAAAGATGTTGAAACCACACCGGGAATCCGATTTAGCGCATCTTTCATATCAAGAAGACCCAGGCTTTCCGTCTCCTCTGGATCAAGAACCGTCACGGCCGAGGTTGTCCGGGAAACATCCCCAGGCATCCTCCATGCCGATACCACCAACTCTTCCAGCTTATCCTCCACCTCCGCGTTCAATGAACTGCAGAGCAATGTCGCAGTTGCTCCAAATAGAGTACAGCCCGTCCTTATAGTTCGCTTATGCGCGAACGTTTTATTTTTTATCATTTATGTTTTACCTCCGTGAACCTGTATTCCGCAGGTTCGTTCAGAAACTCCCAAGGCTGGCGATCTGACTCAGCTCCCCGTTTTCACGAAAACCCATACAGTGGCGGTACCGCTCCGGATTCTCACCGGATTCCCCATCAATTGACTGCCCGAGCGACAGGCTTCCAAAGGAGTGCCACTGCTATTTCAACAACGACGGAACAGAAATAGGCATATCCATCGATGTATCCAAGCATATTTTTATATTATTAAGGGCTGTTTTAGCTAAGGCTTATTGCTGAGCCTCTTTTACCCAGTGTTTATGTGGCTTGAAGAGCATTTGACGCTTACCTCCATTGAGTCGTCATTCTCACGCCTCCAAAATAACTCTCATCAGCTTCAACTTGTTCTGAGATTTCATAGCTTGGGAGTTTGGTTGCAATTCGCTAACGAAGTCTCATGAAGAATGTAGCTGCTGTATATTTATTAACCTCCGTGTTCTCGGCCGCTACACGAGCTATGGCGCCCACTACAAAAACTTTGATTAAATCGCTTTGCTTCCAGGCTGGAAGACGGCTTTTTCTCAGATAAATTGACTTGTCTATTAGACAAAAAAGAAAAAACCAAAAAAGCTAATCCTTACCGAAATCCGTACACGTTTCGTGCATTTCGTGGTTAAAAAATCTTTACTCAACGGATTATCCACGGCGGATCTTCGAGCCCGTGAAAAAGATCGTCATGCGATAAACCTTCTTCTCACGCGTGGAGATAATTCCAGTATTTAAATCCACTTTCTCAGGGATTTCCACACGATGAATATCAACCATCGCTTGAAATCCACGCTCCGAATACACATCGATCAAGATCGCTATGGCAACCGGATTCTTAAAAAGTGCATCTTCGGTGTTTACGGTCGCCCGACCCGTCACAGCGTATCGTTTGATGACTGGCATCATCTTGTCTTGGATAAACTGCACCACTTTTTGTAACGTTTCCGTGTGCTCGACCTGATAGCTATCCAAACGATTCACCAGCTCCTGCCGCGCTTTAATCACGATCTCATCCGCCAGTGGAATATGACGCAACATGTCGTAAGTTCGAGGATCTAACTCCAGCGAGCTTTGATACTCCAACTCACGAATAATATTTTGCTGCACCACTTGGATCGGTGCCTGGGCGTTGATGAAATGATAATGGAAAATCTGCTTAAGCGAAACTAAGGCATCATAGGTCTTTTCCTTAAATGTCCGGTAACGGTTCCGTGCCAAATCGGGGTCAAAATCCGTTATACGCTCTTCCTCTAACACACCTACACCGGATTGCCTGACTTCCGCATTGTGAAGCAAGGTTTCCCGACCACGCTTCAGCTGCCGCGCGATGCTTTCCACCTCATCAACAAATAACACCATGATATGAAACACTGGTTGGCGGAAAAAATGTGCCTGCGGCGTATCGGAAAACTCTTTCCGCAATTTCACCATTTCATCGTAAAATAACTTCAAACATTCCACCTGCACTTTCGTTCTTGGAAACCCATCCAATACCGCACTGTCGCGGAAGTCAGGTTTCAGCAACTCATGGAACAACAACCGCAACACCTCTTCATCCCCCACCATGCCACCTCGTGCCTTGATCTCCTGAGCTTCAGGTGTGCTCAATAACTGACTCACCACAATCGGCTCCGCCATGATCCCGCGGACCTTCCGAATGAAATCCGTGTTCGTTCCCTTACCCGAACCCGGCGCGCCACCTAACAAAATCAACTCTTTCGGAAACCGTAAATTTTCCCGTCCAATATTCGTCTCCAGCTCTTTCCAAACACGGTTGAAAATAAGCTGCGCATCTTTGATTTCTAAATCCGCTCTGGGCTCAGTTAATGAATTTTTACTCACGAGAACGCGATCAAAGAGCATCATCTCCCATCCGTCCAGCACGGATGAAACCTAGTTATTCGTTATAAGTTATAGCTCAAGATAACTTAGCGAATACCACCTCCAATCTGGCTTCTCCAAGTCTTCCGTCTTACTTCTTCTAGCCTTGCGCATTAAAATCATCCCTTTAGCTTCTTCACATGCGCAACAAAGCCATCTCCCTACTCCAAGAACTCACCGAAGCACACTCGATCTCAGGCTTCGAAGACGAAGTCCGAGCAATTTTCATCGACGAACTCGAAGAAGTAGGTCCCCTCGCCACCGACAAATCCGGCTCAGTCATCTGCACACACGCCAACGAAGGCCCACGCGTCATCATCGCCGGGCACATGGACGAGATCGGTTTCATCGTCCAAAACATCACCCCAGATGGATTTCTCCAATTCATCACGATCGGCGGTTGGTGGAACCAAGTTCTACTCGGCCAACGCGTCCAAATCATCAATCGAGACGGCGATAAAATCCCCGGCCTGATCGGCAGCAAACCCGTCCATTTCCTCCCTGCTTCCCAGCGCGACCTGCCTGTAGCTGTCGAATCCATGTTTATCGACATCGGCGCCAACTCCCGCCGCGAAGTCATCGACGCCTACCGCATCCAACTCGGCGCTCCCATCGCCCCACTCTCACCCTTCACCCCCATGATTAACCCCAATCTATTCATGGCTAAAGCTTTTGATAACCGGGTCGGCATGGCTGCCACGATCCAATCCGCCCAGATCCTGGCCGAAATGGACCACCCGAACGAACTCATCTTCGCTGGAACCGTCCAAGAAGAGGTCGGCCTCCGCGGAGCAAAAACCCTCGCCAATTTCACCAAACCCGATGTCGCCATCATTCTCGAAGGCCCGCCGGCCGATGACACCCCCGGCTTCAACCCATCCGAAGCCCAGGGAAAACTCGGAGGCGGCGTCCAGATCCGACTCTATGATCCCACCGCCATTGCCAATCCTCGCCTCGCCGAACTCGCCATCGAAACCGCGGAACTTGCCAACATCCCTTACCAAGTCACCGTCCGCCGCAGCGGCGGAACCGATGCCGGATCTTTCCACCTCGCCAACCACGGCATCCCATCCATCGTCCTCGGCGTCCCCACCCGTTACATTCACTCCCATAACGCCATCATTGATATCAACGATTATCTCGCCATGTTGTCACTAACGGTCGCTTTGGCCAATGAATTGGATCAGGACAGGGTCGATGGACTGACACAATACCTCTGATTTCGAAACGTTCGATTGAATTACTTGTTTGCTTCTCTAGTTAATATTTTTTAAATATCAATAAAACATTATCAATTAGTGACTTACAGTCATATTACTCGATTATTCTTTATGCTGAGAGAAGCTGCTGAAATCGAAATTGAATGGGGCATATCTCGCTCACCGTTTGGAAATGCATTCATCGCAAGCTCTCCAAAAGGCATCGTTCAGCTCTCGTTTTTCGAGACGAACGAAACCGAATCCTACCAGCAGTTGATGCACGCTTGGCCGAAAGCGAAGCTGAATAGAAACGATCGTTTAGTAGGCGAACTCTCACGCCAGATCTTCCAATCTGGGACCTCAGAAAAACCCAAAATCGCCCCCCAAGGCACCGAGTTTCAACTCCAAGTCTGGAAGGCATTACTGAATATCCCGAGGGGTAAAACCGCCACCTACAGCCAAATCGCTAAGCTCATCGGCAAACCCAAGGCCAGCCGAGCTGTCGGAAATGCCACAGGAAAAAACCCCATCGCCTTCCTCATCCCCTGCCACCGAGTCATCCGCACAGACGGTTCCTTAGGTGGCTTCCGCTGGGGAACCAACTGCAAAGCCAAAATCCTTGGTTCGGAACTAGCCTAAGCTCTTCCTCTTCATTCAAAAATCAACAACGCCTCAGTGAGCATTAGCGATTGATGATTATTGATTTTGGATTTTTAATTTGAGAATCCCAATCCCTTTTTCACTATTCACTATTCAATCTTCACTCTTCACTCTACTCTCGCCAACCCATATCAAGCCGACTAAAATCTCCTGTGATTGATCATGAGTAACGATTCACAAGCCCCTGAAAACTTTCCCAACGGAAATCCGCCCGATTTCCCGGCGGATATCAGCGGGTATAACGAAAACGACCTGTGGGAACTCGGTGATTCACCTAATGAGTTTCCTAAGGATCTCAAAGAGACTAAAAAAAGTTATGGGATAATGGAGAAACCCGTTTCGACGGACGATTCTCAAAACGCCCCAACCCCACCAGTAGACACTCGAACATTCTACGCCAGCCTAACAGGACTCGAGAAAATCAGCTTATTTGCCATTGTAGCCACTTTTGCCATCTCTGCAGTTCTAGCAATCATCCACTTTTCAAAGGAAATCCCCATCGATTCGAAAATCTCGAAAATCGTCAAATTACCTATCGAAGGCAAAATTCTCACAATTACCACTGTAGAAACCTATTGGCGCAAACCAAACTCTCAAGGTGAAAGTATCGACGTCGTTAAACGTGGAGCCATACTCATCCCTAACATAAAAATGACAGCATCAGGTAAATCCGGAGCCATCCGTATCTTCTTTCGAGATAGCGATGGCACGCTTGTTGGTGACAGCACTACGCTTGCCATTTCAGGAACCCAAGATATCACCATCTCCGCCACCGATGGCTTCAGTGACATAGGCATGCACGCCTCCTACCGCACTGGAGAACACCCACGCTGGATGATCCAAGCCTTCGAAGGCTCATCCGTCGACGCCCCCATCGAAAATTTTCACCCCATCTTCGAGACCGAAATCTCCACAGATATACGTTAAAGAGTGAATGATGAGTAGTGAATAGTGAAATGAATTAAAATCTCTCTGCTTTGACTCCATTTTATTCCATCCAAGCCATCACCGCTTCGCCTATATTCTATTTGATTATAAAACTCGCTCTGTTTTGACTCTATTTCATTCCGTCCAAGCCATCATGGCTTCGCCTATATTCTAATTGCTCGTAAAACTCGCTCTGTTTTGACTCTATTTCATTCCGTCCAAGCCATCACCGCTTCGCCTATATTCTAATTGCTCGTAAAACTCGCTCTGCTTTGACTCCATTTTATTCCATCCAAGCCATCACCGCTTCGCCTATATTCTAATTGCTCGTAAAACTCGCTCTGCTTTCACTCTTCAAACTTCACTCTTCACTATTCCATGACTCCACTCCCACCCAAAGAAGGCTGGCACGTTCTTCACCTCTTCTATCACATCGACTACTCGCAATGGGCGATGCTCGGCGATGATGAAAAACGCCAAGCTAAAGTCCGTTTTACCGAGCTCATTCAGGAAATCCGCGCGACTCCTGACACTCAGCTCCTAACATTTTCCATCGTCTCTCCCAAAGCCGATCTCGGGTTCATGCTACTCACCCCAGATCTCCATGTTGCGAATTCCTTTGAGAAACAACTCTCCCTCTCTCTCGGCCCAGAAATTCTAACACCCGCGTATTCCTATTTCTCTATCACCGAGCCTTCCGAATACACCACCACCCGCGAGCAATATATCGCCGAAACTTTGATCGCCGAAAAGAACCTCAGCGCCGATAGCGAAGAATACGCCACCGCACTTAAAGAATTCGACGAGCGGATGGCTCACTACCGCTCCTACCGCGTCTATCCTCAACTTCCCGATTGGCCAATTGTTTGCTTCTATCCCATGACCAAACGCCGGAGCGGAAACGATAACTGGTATTCGCTCGATTACGAAACCCGTCGCAACCTCATGTCCGGCCACGCCCGCGTCGGCCGCACCTACTCCGGACGCATCCTCCAACTGATCACCGGCTCCACCGGCCTCGACGAACACGAATGGGGCGTCACGCTCCTCTCCAAAACCACCTCCGACATCAAAGACATCGTCTACGAAATGCGCTTCGACGAAGTCTCCGCAAGATACGCCGAATTCGGTGATTTTTATATCTGCCTTCAGTTGCCGCTGAATGAATTGTTTAAGCGACTGTGTTTGTAACGTTCGGAATAGATTGCGAATGGTCGATCTCTTAAGAAAAAATTAGTAGATTCATCCAAAACAGCTAACTTACCACAGATATCCAAGAAAACAGGATACCATCAGCAAAGAAAGTTTGAGAAAGATCAGCGACTTGAAATTTTCTTATAACACTCACTTAAACTAACAAATTCTTTGATGTTATTGATAAGTTTCGATTAGATCTAGAATTCAACCCAACCTAACTTACACACGTTTGACTCCACTAACAAGCTGTGGACGACGAAGGCGGATAAACACACGTGGATGAACCAGAATCCGTAGTATGAAATCGTCACGATCAAATCCTCATTTGGTCACTACATCGCAATAGTCACCGTTTGGTACAGGTGAAGTCTGTTTTCTAACCTAACGTCCCTGTTGTTGACGTTTGAGTTCTCGCGCGCGGAGCTCTTGCAAGTAAGCCTCATATTCTTTCTGGGCAGCTGCGGGGTCTTGAGCGGTTGAGGGTTTAGGGCTGACACCTGGATTCACCGCCTTCGCGCCATATTTTTTCCATGGTCCATAAGGCACTTGGCTTTCTTCTACAAATCTCCAGTGAATTTTCGTTCCAGATTTTATCACCAGATAATCACGAACCGCTGGAGATATATCTATCCCTGCGGATCCGTTCTCAGTTGCTTTCGGAGGTTTATTTCCAAACACGTATGCCCAGTCATCAGTCACCCAAGGTCCGCAATCTTCCCACTGTGCGTAACAGCTCTTCTGGTTGACAAAAATCTGTATCCACCTCCCCTTCAACACGGTTTTGCCAGGTAGAGGATTCACTCTGGAAAACCATGGAATAACTTTGGATGCCTCTGGTTTATGCGCCCTCCATGAAATTAAATCGTTGTAGGGCAGTGCAATGTAAAACGGGTTCAGCTTGGGCTCAAAATCCTTGGGTCGGAACTCTCCCGTCGCATGATTCGCAATCCGTTTTTCGGGGGCGGGATTGTCGTATCCCCCGAAATTTTCCATCCACTTGGTATCCCAAGAGGACATGCAGTTCGGGGTTGGATTCCGCTGCGTGGGTTGTTCCCCACACCAAAAAATCGTAGCTGTCACATAGGTTCGCCACGGATATTTAACAGGTTTTGCTGGCTGAGCAGAATTTGCCTGATTTGCTGGACGGCTACCAGTTGGGATCACCACGCGCGGAGTCGTGGATTCATGGCTTGGACTTTCTGAAAAACCCTGTCCCATAAGTAAACAACACAAAATAAGACTAAGATTTTGTGGGCTTTGATAGTTGAACGGACGCAATAGCAATCGATTGATTCGGATGAAGTAAACATTTTCTATCTTGCCTCAGAGGCAAGATCAATCCCAAGATAAGCCATCAAATTCATGTATCGAATTGTCCTACCAATCATTCTTTTCATCAGCTCATTAGCAGGAGCTGATGAATTCCGGACTTGGTCGAATCCAGACAAGACCAAAAGTTTCGAAGCTCAATTTTTGAGCAGCAAAGACGATACGGTGGTTTTGCGCCTGAAGAGTTTCAAAAACATTACAGTGGATATCAATAAGCTCCATGTTGATGATCAACTCTGGATCAAACAAAACAAGAGTGATACTGCAAAAGCCACTGCGACATCCAACAACAAGATCAAAGAAATCAACGAAAATGTTGTATTCGACACACTCGTTTTTGGAGACAAGCGTGCGGAAGTCACCAAGAAACTCTTTGAGAGCAAGCTGGTGAGCACAAAGATGTCCCAAGTGCACATCGGACGAACTGGACTTAATAACATTTTCACCACTCGCGAGAAAATAGCAGGACTTACCTTTTCCTTAAGCTTCAACTGGGACGCATCGGACGAGCTCGTTGAAGTTAGCTTGCAGTCCGAAAACATAAGCTCCCAAGATTATTCCACCCACGTCAAAAACTGCTATAAAGAACTTGAGAAAATACTCATCTCCATTTACGGAAAACCGAAGCAATCCACTGAGATGCCGAGCATCAACGAACTGAAAGATGATCAGATGCTTTCCAGCCATGTCTGGCGCCTGAATCAAGGTGGCAGCATCCTGCTTGGCACCTCAAAAATGGAAGGCAACTATCAAGCGGTTGTTAGATTCACAAAAGAGGTTCATTAATCTCCAAAGATGCCGGAGTTACCCGAAGTCGAAACCACACGCCTGGGGATTTCACCTCACCTGATCGGACAAAAAATCCGTGAGGTCATCATCCGCCGATTCGACCTGCGCCAGCCGGTTTCCGAAAACCTGTCCGAACTCGAAGGAGCGACCTTCACGGCGATCAAACGCAGATCGAAATATCTCCTGTTAGAAACCAACACCAAACAGGTTATCCTGATCCACCTTGGGATGTCTGGAAGTCTTCGCATCGTGCCGCCCAGTGAGGATTGGAAAAAACATGATCACATCGGGATTACTATCGGGAAGAACTTGCAACTCCGTTACCATGATCCACGAAGGTTTGGATTGTTCCTACGCATCGCTGCATCAGAGGTTAAGACTCATCCTTTGCTAATCAACCTAGGCCCAGAACCTTTGGAGGCCGATTTCACGGCTGCGCATTTGCACGCAGCGTTAAAAGGAAAATCCATCCCCATCAAAGTCGCAATCATGGATGCGAAAATCGTGGTTGGTGTTGGAAACATCTACGCCTCCGAAAGCTTGTTCCGCTCTGGCATCCATCCCCTTCTTCCATCCAACAAGCTCACCAAACCCCGCGCCGAGAAACTTGTCGCCGCGATACGCGAAGTCCTAACAGAATCCATCACCCAAGGCGGAACCACCCTGCGCGATTTCCTGAAATCCGATGGTGAACCCGGCTATTTCAAACAACGCTTGTTTGTCTACGACCGAAAAGGCGAACCCTGCCGCGTGTGTAAGACGCCCATTTCACATCAAGTTCTCGGACAACGAGCGACGTATTGGTGTGGTAAATGCCAAAGACGCTAGCGACTTTGGCATTTGTTCTTGGTTCCTGGTTCTTAGTTCTTGGTTGGAGCTTCGCACTTTTGAATATTCAAACCAAGAACTAGGAACCAAGAACTAGGAACCAAGAACTAGGAACCAAGAACTAGGAACCTTTCCTCTCCTCCATCAACGCGCTCAACTCCTTGACGATATCCGGCTTCGATTCTGCTAGATTTTTCGTCTCACCTTTTGGAGTTGTGTGATCGTAAAGCTCATATGCTGGCTTGGCGTCTTTCTTTGAATGACGGATCAAACGGTATTGCGCGGTGCGGATGGTTTCTGCCTGAGGAGAAAACGCCATCGCGATATCGCCCGCTGCGGTAGGATCGGATATCTGTGCTTTGAGCGATTTTCCAGCAATCCCTTGTGGAACAGGAATCCCCGCGAGCTCACAGAGAGTTGGGTAAATATCGACTGTCTCCACAACTGCATCGCTCATTATCCCAGATTTTTCCATTCCAGGATAACGGATCACCAACGGCGAGCGAAGAGATTCTTCAAACAAGGTATGTTTCCCCCACACCCCGTGTTCACCGAGGTGCCAACCGTGATCCCCCCATAGCACCACGATGGTATTTTGCGTAAGTTTCAGTTCATCGAGTTTTTCTAACAATTTCGCCACTTGCGCATCGGCATACGACACGCAAGCGGCATAAGATTTTCTCATTTCATCGGCGCAAGCGGGATCGGTGCGCGGATCACCGCTGACGTAGTTTCCGAAAAATTCACCGCTTGCGTGCCACGTGCTGAGGCCAACGGGTTTGTCAGGATGTGGGATGGGCGGGAGTTTCACGTCCTTATAAATATCCAAATAAGATTTCGGGCACGCAAACGGCAGGTGTGGCTTGATCAAACCCACTGCCAAAAAAAACGGATCTTTTTTACCTGCCAACTTACCCAGTTGCGCCACCGCATCGCGGGCGATCCAACCATCGTGATAACGGTAATCATCTCCTTCTTTGTGCTCGTTGACCGGACATGCTCCGGAAACCCGCGGCACTCCGTCCGCCAAACCATGCATCGCTTTCTGCGGGGTTTTCCACGGCCCGGTCGGCATCAAATTCAAATCCCAAGAACCCGGCATCTCCACTTTCTCTGGCTCCGCCCAATCCTTTCCACCCAATCCGCCCGGATAATGCGAGATTTTCCCTATCGCCACGGTTCTATATCCCTGTGTCCGAAATTGTTTCGGCATGGAAAACGGCGCTGTTTCTGCCTGAGCAGACACCGACATCAGGGCATCGTTGCTTCTGAGTTTTCCGGATGTTCCGTATTTTCCCGTCAAAAGAGAATACCGCGAAGCCCCACAGGTTGGTGCTTGGACATAATGCCGTTTAAACCCCCGCCCGCTGGCTACCAACGAATCGATTGCTGGGGAATGAATGTGTCCGACCCCAAACGATTTCAGCTCCGGCCTCAAATCATCCACGCAGATCAAAAGCACATTCGGCTTCGCTCCATAGGCAGAAACCCCAAATACTACCAACCAGATCAAACTTCTGAACATACTCTCTGATTCATCATCTCATCCCTTACGGCAAGGCAATAGCTGCAAATTTCATTTTCATTTCCCAAAACCACGACCATTATCCCCGCGCATGCTACCAATTCTAATCACAGGAAAATCTGGCCGAATGGGCCTGGCCGTCGCCGAAGCCACCATTGCTAATCCCGGAACTGTCATCGGCTCAACCCATGACGCTGGTGAAGATCTCGACGCCGCCGTCAAGGCCGCGAAGTGCATCATCGATTTCACCGTTCATTCTTTTTCCACCACTTTGGTCGAAACCGCATTGAAGCACAAAGTCGCCTTGGTGATGGGAACCACCGGCCATACCAATGCCGAGCTTGCGACTATTCACGCCGCTTCAAAAGTCATCCCCATCGTCCACGCCCCGAACTTCTCCGTCGGCGTCAACACTCTGTTCTGGCTCACCAGCCAAGCCGCTCGCATTTTGAAACAGGACACTTTCGACATCGAAGTCACAGAAATGCATCACCGCCACAAGATCGATGCCCCATCCGGCACAGCGCGTCGTTTGTTAGAAATTCTCAACGAAGAGACCGGCACTTCCTATAACGAAGACATTGCCCACGGTCGCTTCGGAAACATCGGTCCTCGCAAGCCCCGTGAAATTGGCATGCACACCCTGCGTGGTGGCGATGTGGTCGGAGACCACACGGTCATGTTCGCGGCCGATGGCGAGCGCGTGGAGCTCACTCACAAAGCCTCATCGCGCATGACCTTCGCTGCTGGCGCTGTACGAGCCGCGCTCTGGCTTCAAGACAAACCCGCTGGCCTCTACGACATGCAGGACGTGCTCGAACTTAGGTAATATTTCATGAAACTCATTTTTCCCATTCTCATCGGAGCCCTTCTCTGCAGCTGCAAACGCGAGCAATACGCCATTCCCAAAGGCGAGGGCGATCCTTTAGCACCTCTAACAGCCGCGGTCAGCGGATCGGCAGTTAAAGCAACCGATGCCGCTCGCTCTGCTGTCCGTGTGAATTCCACCAGTCAATCATGGAACCCCGCACAGCCATGGGAAAAAAACTCACCTAACAGCCTCCGCTCGCTCGGCATCATTGTGAAACCCGGACAAGTTCTCACCAGTGCTGAAATGGTCGCGGACGCAACCTATCTCGAACTCGAACTCATCGATGGCTCAAAAACCGCCGAGGCGAAAACCATCGCGGTCGATTACGAGGCGAACCTCGCACTGCTCTCCCTAAAATCCGAAGCTGATTCCGCTGCTTTTTTTGAAAGCACCACTCCCATCACCTTAGCCAAACCGCCAACCATCGGTGACACCCTGCAAGTCCTTCAAATCGAGGACAACGGCACTCCGCTCATGACGGAAGGCAAACTTCAATCCGTTGATGTCAGCGCGAGTTTTCTAACAGGACAAGCATTCCTCGGATATTTGGTAAAGGCTTCCATGCAGAGCGCTGCAAGCAGTTTTTCGCTTCCAGTGATTCATGACGGCGACTTCGCCGGCATCCTCGTTAGCTATGATAATGAGGACCAAATTTCCGATGTACTATCGGTAGATGTTATCCAACGTTTTCTCGCAGATGCGGCTGAGGGCGATTACGCAGGTTTCCCTTCGCTTGGAATCTCCATCGCAACCACCATCGATCCCATTTTTAGAAATTTCCTCAAACTCACCCCGGAACAAGGCGGCATATTTGTAAGTAAAGTCCGTCCAGGCGGTGCAGCAGAAAAAGCAGGAGTCAAAGAGGGCGATGTGATTCTGGCTGTCGATAGCTTTACCATCGATCCCCTCGGCTACTATCAACATCCTAACTACGGTTCTGTTTTCTGGGGACATCTCATCAAAGGAGAAAAAGCCAGTGGCGATACTGTGAAGCTTTCCATCCTTCGAAACGGCGAAGCTAAGGAAATCACCGCCACCCTCACCCGCGATGATCCGAAAGATGTATTGGTGCCTCACTATCAATTCGATCGCGCTCCCAACTTCCTCGTCAAAGGCGGTTTGATCTTTCAAGAACTCAATCGTCCCTTGCTCGAAGCTTACGGCGAAGAATGGACCAGCCGCGCACCACTCAACTTGCTGGATGCCTACGAAAACCCGGAAAAATACGAAGATAAATTCGATCGTATTATTTTCCTCAGCGGCTCCATCCCCACTCCCGCTACCATCGGCTATGAATCCCTGCGCAACCTCATCGTCAAAAAAGTCAATGGCGTGGAAATCAAAGACATGAAATCCCTCATCGATGCATTCAAAAAACCCAACGCGGATAAACTCCACTCCATCGAATTCCTCGACGAAGATTTCACCGTCCACCTCGATGAATCGCTCTCGTCAATAGTCGACGCCGCCCTCCTCCAACGCGGCCTAAACACCCTCTCCAGAGCGGAGTGATTCTATCTCTTAGTTGAGATTTGAATGATCTGTGAGCAATTGCGAACGAACCTACACACGAAGTCTATTCTCATAGCCCCTAGGCAAATTTGAAACTTGAAATTTAAACCATGAAAACTAGCTTAATCATCGATCTTTCCACCCTCCCCGAAGAAGGCATGGCGTTATCCGGCGAGCTAGACGGCACCATTTTTGACCTCCCAAAAGGCGATGCCCGCGTCACCGGCCCCCTCACCTACGATCTTTGGGCACAAAAATTCGATTCCGAACTCCTCCTCACCGGCTCCATTTCCGCCCCTTTTGAGTTCATTTGCGTCGTCACTCTCAAAAATTTCATCAAAACGATCAGCCTTCCCACGGCAGCAATCTCTATAGAAATAGGGCATTCTGGGCAAATTGACGTCGCCGAAGCCCTCCGCGAGGAGATTATCTTGGAATTTCCCACCTCTCCCCGCTGCGACGAGGGAGACATCCCGCAACCCTGCGAAATAGATTCGCGATATTTAGCAGTAGACAAATCCTTAGATAATGATTTATCACCTGCGCCCCGCAACGAGAGTCCCGACCCCTGGTCCGCTCTCAACGACCTCAAAGGTCTCAACGATCAAACTTAACTAACTACCACCATGGCCGTACCAAAACGCCGTCAATCGAAAAGCCGCCAGAAAATGCGTCGCGGCGCAAATCGCTGGAAAGCCCCTGTCTTCAGCGCATGTTCCGACTGTGGAGCAACCATTCCTTCACACATCGCTTGCCCTTCTTGTGGCACTTATCGCGGTCGTAAAGTGATCGAGGTTGAGAGTTTCTAATTGAAACTTATACACTTTCAACAAACCCACGCTAGTTTTCTGGCGAGGGTTTTTTCTTCGTACTTCCACAACCCTGTTTTCTCGCTAAATAAGACTCTCATATGAAGGTAGCACTCGATGCCATGGGTGGCGATCACGCCCCAGAAATCAATATCGTTGGCGCCGTCCAGGCTCTGAAAAGCCTAGAGAAGCTCAGCCACCTTTATCTTGTTGGAGACGAAGATATCCTCAAAGCCGAGGCCGCGAAACACAAACTCGATTTAACGGATCCACGCGTCAGCATCGTCCATGCACCTGAAGTGATCGGCATGGCGGAACCAGGAGCTAAAACCGTACGCCGCAAGAAACTTTCCTCTATCAGTATTGCGATGGATCTCGTCAAAGACGGCACCGCAGATGCCTTCGTCTCGGCTGGCAACACAGGTGCAGCCGTTGCCGCTGCTACTTTGAAACTCCGCTGCCTCAATGGCGTGGACCGCGCAGGCATCGCCTCTCCCCTTCCTAACGAACACGGCATCTGCAACATCCTCGATTCTGGAGCCAACCCTGAAGCAAAACCCGAGCATCTCGTCGCCTACGCAATCATGGGTTCGGCCTACGCAAAATACGTTCTCGGTGTCAAAGAACCAAAGGTTGGCCTCATGTCCAATGGCGAGGAAGATGAAAAAGGCACGACCTTTACCAAAGAAACATTCAAACTCCTCAAACAAACACCTGGCATCCATTTCATCGGAAACGTCGAAGGCCACGATCTGTTCGAGACCCAACTCGACATCGTCCTCTGCGATGGATTTGTTGGTAATATCGTGCTGAAAAGCGTCGAAGCCACCGCGAAAGCCGTTTCGAAATGGTTGAAAACCGAAATCAAGGAAACTCCCCTACGCATGGCTGGAGCTGTGTTAGCCCAAGGTGCGTTCAAAGCCCTAAAAGCCAAGAGTAGCTACGAAACCTACGGCGGCAGCCCCCTGCTCGGCGTTAACGGCGTTGTGATCATCGCTCACGGATCCTCCACTGGAGTCGCTGTGAAAAACGCCATCCGCGTCGCTGTCGAAGCCGTGGAGCACAAAATCAATCCAAGAATCGAAGAAGCCATGGCGACCATCCCCACAGCGGCGCCCGTTTCGGAAATTTGATTCTCGGATTGCCCTTTGAAATAGTAGGAGGTCGATAAATAGGTTTCTCGCGCAAAGTCGCCAAGACGCAAAGTTTTAGAATGACTGTAGGCATCATGCCGACTCTTCATCCATTTTATGAATCTAAAAAGAAAATGGAACCGCAGATGAACGCGGATGAACGCGGATGAACGCAGATAATGAATGAGTTATACCGATCGATACTCTCATCTATTAGCTGAAAGATGAATTCGTCCTAATTCTCTGAAAATTAACGTTTATCTGTGCCCATTTGCCTCCGGCTATATCCACTTTATTCCCATTGTGATTCCATTTTCCCATCTTGGATTAAACCTATCTTCCTTTGCGTCTTGGCGCCTTTGCGCGAGACCCCTAAATCCCATGCATTTCGCACTTCTGTAACGATTTCGCGTGATCTCTCCGTCTTCTTTAATTAGAAGTCACTCATGTCTCAGCGAGTCAAAACCGTAGCGTCGATCACCGTTGAAAAATTCTTCGATTCCTACTCGGAGAATTTGAAGCTCACTCTACTCAGCGAACGCGTGGGTTTTGATCGCACCATCAGTGAGCCCGCTGTCAACCGACCCGGCCTCGCTCTTGCAGGATTCTTTTCCTACTTTGCCAAGAAACGCGTTCAAGTCCTCGGTAACCTCGAAATGGCCTATCTGAGGAAATTGCCCGATGAAATGCGGATCGATCGCTTCCGTCGCATGTGCGAGCGGGATATCCCTTGCTTGATCGTTTCCCGCGGAGCTGTGCTCGGCCCTGAGCTCATGGCGGTCGCCAAAGAACATTCCATTCCCGTATTCGGCACTTCTCAAATCACCATGAAGTTCCTCAATGCGGCGACCATCAGCCTCGAACACGAATTCGCGCCAACCGTCACCCTACACGGTTGCATGGTCGACATGCGCGGCATCGGCGTCCTCATCGTGGGTAAAAGCGGTTCCGGAAAATCCGAAACCGCCATCGGTCTACTTGAACGCGGCGGATCGCTTGTTGCCGACGATATGGTGCGCATCAAATACGTGGGTGGCGAACTCATCGCCTCCGCCCCTGACCTCTCACGCGGATACATGGAAATCCGCGGCATCGGCATCATCAACGTCGCCAACCTCTACGGCCTCGCCTCGATCCGCCCCGACAAGCGCCTCGACCTCGTCATCACCCTCAAACCCGCATCCGATCTCAACGAAGTTGACCGTGTCGGCCTCGAATCAAGATCCTACGAACTCCTCGGCCAAGATGTCGCTCACGTCGAGGTTCCCGTCGGCCCCGGCCGCGACACCGCTCGCATGGTCGCCATCGCCGCACTCGATCAACAACTCCGCCGCCTCGGCTACAACATGGCAGATGAATTCAATCAGAAGCTCCTGAATCACATGTCAGCTAACAAGGGCGCGATCTAACAGGAGATTGAACCCATGAGTGAGGTCACGATTACTTACCTTGAAATGAGAGACCTCTCTCAGCTGCGACGCAAGACAACGAACGATCCTCGGTTTCGTGTTGTTGAGATCGCTGAGAAGAAAGGCGAATTGAATCGATCTCTCTACGTGTTGATCGGCGAGGCATGGGAGTGGCGAGATAAACTATCATGGAGTATGGAAGAGTGGAACTCGTATGCAGAATCGGAAAACCTCAAAACCTTTGTCGCTTATGTCGACGATGCAATCGCGGGGTATTTCGAGCTGATGGTCCAGGGGGATGATGTTGAGATCACCTATTTCGGACTCGCCCCAGATTTTCTAGGCAATGGTTATGGCGGGGCATTGCTCACCCAAGCGATCGAGGCCGCATGGCGACTCTCTCCGAGCCGCGTTTGGGTGCATACCTGCAATCTCGATCACCCCGCCGCCTTGCAAAATTACCTCTCCCGAGGGATGAGCATTTACGACGTTCGCCAGCAGTGAACCTGAATTCTTCCAACTTGCCAAGCGGCGCATCGGATATGATGGTTTAGCCATGCGTTACATCGAACCCCACGCCCACATGGTCAGCCGCACGACGGATGATTATGAAAAACTCGCGCTCGCAGGCTGCGAGGCGCTTTGTGAACCCGCGTTCTGGGCAGGATTCGATCGTTCCTCAGCAGATGGTTTCTACGATTACTTCCGCCAACTCACCGAATACGAACCACGCCGCGCGGCTCGTTTCGGAATCAAACATTTCTGCTGGCTCTGCATCAACCCCAAGGAAGCCGACGATCCAGGTTTCGCGCGCGAAGTCATGGCGCTGATCCCGGATTTCATCAAAAAGGAAAACGTGCTGGGAATTGGTGAGATCGGTCTCAATAAAAACACCCGCAGCGAGTTGCAGATTTTTGAAGAACACGTCCAGATCGCCCTCGATTACGATTTACCCATCCTCATCCACACGCCGCATCTTGAGGACAAACTCAAAGGTACGAAGCTCATCATCGATTCGCTCTCGTCGTTTTCGAAATTGGATCGATCTAAAGTCATCATCGACCACGTCGAAGAACACACGGTGAAACTGGTGATGGATTCTGGTTTCTGGGCAGGCATGACGCTCTATCCAGAAAGCAAATGCACCCCGAACCGTGCGATCGATATTTTGGAAACCTACGGCACGGATCGCATCTGGATGAACTCCGCGTGTGACTGGGGAGTATCCGATCCCATGGCCGTGCCGAAATGCGCGCTCGAAATGAAACGCCGCAAACACACCGCAGCGCAGATCGATAAGATCGTTTACGAGAACCCCCTAGCATTCCTCAAGCAGTCACCGAGGTTTAGTTTGTAGAGTAAGGAATAGGCAGGGACCTTTATCCTTAAAGGTCCATATCTGATGGCACTTTATATCCCATCGAAACCACTCCGTTGTTAAGGCCGCAAGATATGGACTTTTAAGGATAAAAGTCCCTGCCTTTCAGAACTGAATATCTTACTTCTACTTCAGCAACGCCAAGATCGGCTGCGGGTAAACTCCGAATACCAAGGTCAGAATCGTTAGTGTAGCGATGCAGATTTTAGAGATGATAGGAATCGTGATTTTCGAATCATCGTTCGGAGCGATCCACCACATGGCGCGGATGGTTTTGAAATAGTAGTAGAAACCAGCAGCAGCGGCGACCACCGCGATGCCGAGGCCGATCCAAAGACCGGATTTTGCAGCGAGCGAGAAGACGAAGAATTTCCCAATGAAGCCAGCTGTTAGAGGAACACCCGCAAGTGCTGCGAGCAAGATGGTCAACGCGAGGGCAAGCGCGGGATTACGTTTTCCAAGTCCGTTGAAGTCAGTAATCGCTTCGCCATCACGTTGGATGCGGACTTGAGCGACGATGAAAAACACGCCGAGGGTCATGATCAGGTAGGTCGCGAGGTAGAATGAAACCGCTTGGATAGAAGTCACGGAATTCTCCGAGGTCGATGTCCATGCCGCGAGAGCAAGAATCAAAAATCCAGCATGGGCGATGGATGAGTAAGCGAGCAAACGCTTGAAATTGGTTTGCGCGATGGCGGCCAAGTTTCCGAACAGGAGAGTCGCACAAGCAAGGATGAGCAGAATAGTGAGAACGTGATTCCGCACCGGTGAACCTTCGGCGAGAAACGGCGTGAGGAAACGGATCAGCAAAATGAAACCAGCGGCTTTAGAACCGACCGAGAGAAATGCGGTCGTAGGGGTCGGAGCGCCTTGATAGACATCGGGAATCCACATCTGCATGGGCACGGCACCGACTTTGAAGCCAAGTGCCACCAAGACCAAAGCGATGCCGAATAGCAGTGGAACTGTGTTTTGCATCTCAGCGATTTTTTCCGGCATGAGATCGAGACGCATCGTGCCAGTGGCACCATAAACCCAAGCGATACCGTAAACCAAGAAACCTGTGCTGAGCGCGCCGAGGATGAGGTATTTCACGCCAGCTTCAAGTGAACCGACGTTGCGACGCATATAGGCAACCAAGATGTAAAACGTGATCGTCACCAATTCCAAAGCGACGAACGCACCCGCAAGATCTTTCGCAGAAGCCATCCACATCATGCCGGCGCAGGCAAAGATCGGCAGCGCGTAATATTCACCTGTCCCCTCTTCTGAGTTAGGATTCTCAGTGAAACGTGCGAGGATTTTCCGGTAATCGATCGCCATCAATAAAACCACAGCGGTGGTGATCAGTGCGAAGATTTTATAAAACAACGCGAGTCCGTCGAACTGATAGAAATTCCAGAGCGGCCATGAAGCCCAGGATTTGGAAGAAGGATCTACTTCCATGGCTTTCTGAACATTATCCGCTCCAAGAGAGTCTACGTAAGTCACCGGCCCGACTGCAAAACAAGTCGCGATGAGAATAAAAATCAAACCAACCGCACCGATGATCCCGGCCCATGATTTATTTTTCGAAGGAACAAAAGCCTCGGCGAGCAAGATGACGAAGCCGAGGGTGACGGTGAGTGCTTCCAGGTAGTAGGCGGGCATTGCGTGAAACGTTGAATGTTTAAAATCGGTAAAAAATCCTTACTTGGTGATGAAGAATTGAAGAAGAAGGTTGGGATAGCAACCGACAGCAAGGAGAGAAAGAATGAGGAGGACAGCTGGAATGTGATCACACCATGTCAGATCGGCGACATTTGTGGTCGATTTGACAGCCGGTCCTTGGAAAATTTTGCGGAACGAGCGAAGCATGTAGACGGCGGAAATCACCACTCCCCAGATGGCGAGAATACAAGCGATCTGCAGAGGGCCCAATCCATCGGCTGGAACGTAATCTTTAAACGCGGAGAGGAAAACCATGACCTCGCCAGCAAAGTTCGCGAGACCGGGAAGTCCGATCGATGCCATGGCGCCGATACCGAAAACGAAAGCCAATGCGGGCGCAGATTTTGCAAGTCCACCGAGATCGGCGAAATCGAGTGAACCCGTGCTACGTTCGATACGATCAGCAAGGCCGAAGAGAAGAGCGATTGAAATACCGTGCGCGAACATCAGCAACACCGCGGCAGGAAGCGCGATGTCATTTTCCTTGTTCGCAATCAACGCAGCGATCGCGAGGAAGATGTAACCCATGTGCATGACCGATGAGCTACCCAACATCGTGTCGAGGCGCTTTTGAGAAATGGTCACAAAACCCACCCAAAGAATATTTCCTAACAGCAACACCAACAATGGGGTCAGCCAAACTTGCAGTCCTTCTGGGACCATAGGCAAGGCCACGCGAAGCATTCCATAAAGACCAAATTTTTTCAACACACCCGCGTGAAGCATCGCGGTTGGAGCAGGTGCGCTGGCGTAGGCAGGAGCCGCCCATGAATGAAATGGAAACAAGGAAACCAAGGTGCCGAAGCCGATGATCAACAAAGCAGCGATGCCTTTTTGTGCGGAAGGATCAATTTTTCCAGCGAGGTCTTTCATCTCCACCAAATCAAATGTTCCGGTGAGCGAAGCGAGCCAAACCAAACCAGCTAACAACACCAAGGAACCGAGGCCGAGATAGATGGTGATTTTCCATGCGATTCCACGTCGATCTCCACGACCCAAAATACCGATCATGAGGAAAGTCGGGATCAATGCCATTTCGTGGAAGGCGTAGAAGAAAAACAAATCTTTGGAAACGAAGGCACCGATTGCACCCGCTGCGATGAGCAAAGAAGAACCGTAGTAAAGTTTTTCGGAACCTTCAGGAGCTTTGCTCGCATGCACAGCTGCGAAGGTGACGATCACGGAAAGCAAGACCATGATCAAACTCATCGCATCGATGTAACCGAAGCTGAGATTCAGTTCAGGTTTTTCAAGAACCGTGAGAGAGAAATTCCAAACATCTTCTCTCCAACAAAACACCGAACCCAAACCGAGAATGAGATTGATGGCGGCGGCAGCTAACGCGGTTTTACGTGCTGGGGCACCGAGAAGAATAGCGATGAAAGCAAGGATAGGAAGAGCAACGAGTAACGTGAGCATATGGGAAATGGGAAAGTCTTGCGGAAAGTCCATTTCCACACGGCGAATACAGCGAAGTTGAGGCGTCGCGAAAAGGGCAAAATGGGTAATTTTACAGGGAATTGACCCAAAGCCCAAAACTTGGCGATTTTTCAGCAAGTTTACCAAAAATAAGGTCGGAAAACCCTGAGCTGGCGGGGTGATGGAGAGAGGATCTAGTGCTTGGGACCAAGAAACCCAATACTTAGATTTTTATGCTCTCTCCACCCCAAATTAATTGCTCTTGGCTTTAACAGCCTGATCCACCAGTTCGAGAAAATCGTAACGATCCGCAACCAAGCTTTCAGCAGCAACTTCACGGGCGAGGGCGAGAATGAGGGCGTCGTCAATGATCGCTGGTTTTTCTTCACGAAGCCAGAGTCCGAACCCACAGATCAAGGAAGCGAACCGACTATCTGAAGATGCTTCTTTTTCATAATTACTAACCAGGTCGATTGCCGGGGCGGTCTCGCCATTCACTGACCAAACCAACTTACCAAGATCCGCGCTTTTCGATTCAACGAGGAGTGCGACCATGGTTTCCTGGCCAGCCGAAAGCTGTTGTGGCATGTCCTTGCGTTGGCGATCGTTTTGCTCGAGTTCAAAACCTAACAAACGACTCGATATAATTGAGCTTTCGTTACTCTGAAACTCAACGGTAAGTTTTGAGCTTTTATCTTTAGCTCCTCTGATTTTCACGAACACCAAACTTCCCGATGGGCTCCATGGGCATTTGACCACTTCCACACCCAAAGTGTTACCTTGGAAGAGTGCGACAGAACCTTTTGCATCCAGCGGAAACGCATTGAGCATTTCCTCGATTCTAACATCCTGCCTGCTTGGGAGATTCCCGGCATCGCGAATGGATCGGGTGATTTGGGTTAAACTTTTATTTCCGGTAACCAGTGGAAGGCCGATTTTATTTTGACTTTGTCCACCGTTATCCACGGCAACATAATCCTCACCCAAGCCATTATCTGTGCCGTTTCCCACATTCCCACCAGAATTTCCGGAGTTCGGTGGAGCGATCAAATTGATAGCAACCATCGTGGCAGCCACTACCGCAGCAGCGGATAGAGGCCATGTCCAGATACTGAACGATTTACGCTGAGGGTTGATACTGACAATTTTATCTGAACCAGAAGCTTCTCTTGCAGCGCGCATGATAGCGCTGCGATGTTTTGGCAAAAGCGTATCGGTTTCCGAACCCAACATTTTCAATAGATCCGATTGCGTGCGCTCGATTTCTTGCACCGCCAGTTTAAGCGCAGGATCGCCTGCGATCGCATGATCGAACTGCTTCGCTTCTTTCGGTGACAACTCACCCAAAACATAGGCGGTCAACCTTGGGTCATCCTGTTCAATCTTCATTTGCATCTCCTTTCTCCTGCATCCATCCACGCAAGCGCTTCAGTCCTGCATGAATCAGGAAACCGATGTTTCCCGATTTCAATCCTGTCACGCGATGGATCTCCTCGTAACTCAATCCTTGTTGAAATTTTAACAAAATGACCTCCCTCTGATTTTCTGAAAGCCTGCCGATGTAGCGCATGATATCCAGATGTTCATCTCCGCTCTCCGCATTTTCACTGGCAGAGCTGTCAGGGCTGGCGATTTTTTGCCAACCCGCATCATCGAGTGGTTCGATGCGCTTGTCTTTCCGTAAAACATCGAGGCAGCGATTTCGGCACACCGTGAATAACCAGCTTTTAAGGTGAAGCTTAACCTTTTCAGGATCCTGCTTACACAGACGAATAAAGGTATCCTGCACGACATCTCGCGCACGATCCAGATCGTATAAGTAGGTTCTTGCATAGCCGATAAGAGAGGATTCGTATTCTGTGACAGCTTCTTCGATGAATGACTCAAATTCTTGAGGGCTCAGTTTCATCGTTGGTCCAATATCACACTCATCAGCAACGTCCTCGATGGGCAAAATCTTTGAAGAATTTTTCACTTTTGCTGATTATTTAATAAAATAGCTCAAATGCTCCAATTCCAGGGCCAGATCGACGTTGTTGACCGTCACATCGGATGGCACTTCAAGCATGATGGGTGAAAAGTTCAGAATTCCTTGAATTCCCGAGGCCACAAGGCGGTTTGCAACTTCTTGGGCAAAACCGATGGGCACGCATAAAATGACCAATTTGACGTTATTTTTTGCAATAAACGCCTCCAATTTAGAAGCATGGTGCACAGGAATTTTAAGTTCCCGTGCCCGTGCTTCCTCGGGTTTTGCATCAAAGGCGGCAACCACTTCAAATCCTTCCTTTTGGAAACCCTGATATCTCAACAGGGCAGAGCCCAAATTACCCGCACCCACCAAGATAACTGGCTGAAGCTGCTCGCGGCCAAGGGCTTCACGGATCGTGGCGATCAAACCCGAAACTGGATAACCCAACCCACGGGTGCCGATTTGTCCGATGTATCCGAGATCACGACGCAACTGCGCGGGCTTCACTCCAGCCACTTTGGCGAGCGTGATCGAGCTGACCGTTTTCTGGCCGCTATCGCTGAGTTTCTGCAAACAACGATGATAGATCGAAAGCCGATAAATCGCCTTTTTCGGAATATCTACCTTTTCGTGTTTTTCCGGTTCACTACCCACAAATTGATAAGATCACAGGTTTTCTGGTTGTTGCAATAACGCAGCAACCCGATTCAACAACATTCCAGCACCACCACCATCCACCACACGGTGATCAAAGGTCAGCAACAACTCAGCTTCGGTCGCTGGTAAAAACGCCTCCACTTGTTCGCTCCATACCGGCTTTTTACGTCCGGCACCGATTCCAAGAATCAGAGTTTCATTAGGCAAAGGAATAGGTGTCCCGGTAGTGAGCCCGAACGTTCCGAAATTGGTGACGGTTGCGATACCACCACGAGAGTCAGCTTCAGTCAAACGGCGACGACGCGCACGATCCACCAAATCATCATACTCCTGCACCAGTTCAGAGAGCGTTTTCTGGTCCACTTTGCGCATCGCTGGGACAACCACACCATCTTCAACCTGCACGGCGACGCCAATATCAAAGGAACGTGGGTGAACGACTTTTTCACCGATCAAGTATCCTGCAGTCATCGGTTGTTCTTTGAGAGCGATGGCAAAGGCTCTCAAAAGATAAAGCGTCAAGCCGGGCTTGGGTGATTGTTGACGGCGGTGATCGAGCAAACGATCTAACAAAACCGGAAGTCCCACCGTTGCCAACGGACGAGTCCAACTGCGGCGCATCGCATCGGCAACCGCAAGACGCATCGGCGATGCTGGAGCGCTCGGCCAGGCTTCGAGATAATCCAAGAATCTTTCCAAATCCTCGACGGTGACTCGTCCACCCGCACCTGTTCCGGCAATAGCTGAAATATCCGCCTCGCGCAGACCCATGTCGTTCATGCGGGCACGCATTCTTGGAGAAATATAATGTGCGCCCATCACTCCAGTAGGCACGGGCAATCCTTTTACCGTAGGAATGATGCTCGGATCTTCTTCATAGGAATCTCCATCCAAGGCAAAGTGCAGGTTTTCCTCACCGCTTTTGGTTTCCTGTGGCTGGCTTTGATTTTTCGCTTCAAGGCTTTCGATTGTATCCACTCCAGTGCGAGCAACCTCTTCCTCGGTCACTTCTAACAGACCGAGCAGCGAACCCACCGAATAGGAAACACCCTCCACCGCCCGAATCTCCGAAACCACTCCATTGCAAAGCGTGGTAACTCCCATGGTCGCCTTATTGGTTTCCACCTCGATGATTTCCTGGTCCGTCTTCACCACGTCGCCGACTTTGACATCGAGTCGGATAACCGTTGCCTCGGCGATGGACTCTCCGAGCTGTGGCATGAGTATGGGAACGATTGGCATGGCAGTTACTAAAAGGATAAGAGTTTACGAAGCGCTTCTGAAATTGACTCAGGAGTCGGACGATGCGCGGCCCAAAGTTTTGGATGGTAAGGCACTGGCGTGTCGCGTGAATTGAGACGTTGTGGTGGAGCATCTAACAAATGAAATCCTTCTTCGGTGACACGGGAAACCACTTCAGCAGTCACACCACCCCATGGAAATGCCTCGCCGACCGCGAGCAAGCGCCCTGTCCGTGCGACCGATGCCAGCACGGTATCGATATCTAACGGTTTCACTGAACGTAGATCGACCACTTCAATTTCCCAACCATCCTGTTGCAAACGATCCGCTGCGCGAACGGCTTCGTGAACCATCGCGCTATAAGTCACCACCGTGGCATGTTTACCGGGTCTGGCGATACGGGCTTGGCCGATCGGTAGATGTTCGCCCTTGATCGTCTTTGCTTTCAACCAGCGATAGAGAAACTTGTGTTCGCAGTAGATCACCGGATCGTTCATTTTCACGGCATCGATCAACATGTAATATGCATCGGAAACGGTCGCCGGTGTGACCACAACCAAGCCGGGATACTGGGCATACAAACCCTCCATACTCTGACTGTGAAACGGACCGGAACCGGGAGTACCGCCGGACGGAAGACGAACTGTTAGAGGAATCGGCATTCCCGTGCGATAAAAATGCGTGGCAGCCTGGTTGACGATCTGGTTGAACGCGATCGACGAGAAATCCGCGAACTGCATTTCCACAATCGGCCGCATGCCTTCGATGGCGGCACCAACTGCGAGACCTATCATCGCGTCTTCGGAGATCGGACTATCAAAAACGCGGTTCGGGTAAGCCTCCGCCAAGCCTTTGGTCGCTTTGAAAGCACCGCCGAAATTCGCGATGTCCTGTCCGTAGAGAAACACACGATCATCCTCACGGAGGAGATCCTCCTGAGCTTCGCGGATTGCATCAATATAGGTTACGCTCACGATGAAATGTAGGGAAAGGTTGTGGAAAGGGCGGACCATTTTTCCAGATAAGGATCTGGTAACGCCTCCTGCTGCGCTTGTGCAACGGCTCTTTGGACTTCTTCAGAAAACTCTTCTCGCCAAGCATCGATCTCAGCTTGGCTTGCGTATCCACCTTCGACGAGTTGCTCAATCGCGACCTCGATGCAATCGCGACCATAATAGCCAGCGCGTGCAGAATCTGGAACATAAGAACCATCATCGTGTTCGCCGTGGCCGGAGAGTCGTAGTAAATTCGCGACCACCATTTGCGGGCCTTTTCCGAGACGTGCTTGTTTGACCGCCTCACCGATCACGGAAGCGCAAGCCATAAGATCTGTGCCATCGACGGAGTATCCGCCAACGCCGTATCCCCTCGCCCGCTCGACCAAATCGCCGCAGGCAAACTGGCGGTTGTTAGGAGTTGAGTAAGCAAATTGATTGTTCGCAATCACCACCACCATCGGAAGTTTTTCCACGGCTGCCATGTTCAGCCCCTCGTGAAACGCACCGGTCGATGTCGCACCGTCGCCGACACAGGTTGCGCCGACGCAACCCTCCAAGACTCCTTTGAGCCGCTTTGCGAAAAGCATGCCCGCTATCAGCGGCACCTGCGCACCGAGATGAGAGATCATCGCCGGCATGCCTTTGTCAGGCCGTCCGCGGTGAATGTTTCCGTCCCTCCCTTTCATCGGTCCCTCGACCGATCCGAGATAGGTCCGAGTGCAATCAATCAAAGGTTCACCAAAAGCCGTCCGACCCGCCTGATCTCGGATCAACGGGGCAAAACAATCTTTCCCCTGAATTAACGCCGCGCCCAAGCATCCACTGACTGCTTCCTGACCTTTTCCAAGATAAACCCCGCCGACGATTTTTCCGGCCTTGTAAAGGCTAGAAAGCTTGTTTTCCAAGATCCTAGCTTTCAGCATTGCCTGAAAAGACCTGCGCAAAAATTCTCCATTGAGAGAAATCACTGCTTCAAAAGGTTTTGGTTCCGCATCAGGCACACGAGAGACTAAACCGACTCTTCCGAATCGTGCAACCGCTTTCGTTTTGGGATGTTTTTATCGTATTTAGCCCATACCAAGCGCCAGCTCAGTTCGGGGCCAGCTGATTATGGAACTGGACGAGTTCGTCGGTATAGATTTTAGCCCCCTCCTCGTTGAGGTGGGCCTTGTCAAAAAAGTAATCTGGATCGGTATATTCCGGCTTATTTTCATCATAGATGAAGACCGTGCCGTATCCGTTTAGCAGTTGCTCAAGTCTTGGAATGAAGCCCGTGGTGACTTTTCTAAAATTGGGCGGAACCGCGATGATGAGGCGGATATCGTTTTTTCTACAGAGATCTGTGAAGGAATTGAACGCCTGCAGCTTGTAGGCTAGTTCATCTACGGGTGAATAGGTGTTAATGTTCGAATTGTATTCCCTGTCGAATGTCGCCTTCTGACGAAAAATCGGCATCGAACCACACGGCAGAATGTTATAGTTTTGGCTAGGCTGGCGCTTCCGCAGTTTGAAATTCGATTGGTTCAACTGACTCAGCACCACGAGCTCACTGATAATCGGTTTCATTTTCCCGCGCCTCACCATTTCATCTCTGACATCTTTGTAGCGGACAAGCGGATACAACCTATCGAAGCGAAACTCGAGAGTATTACTGACCAAGAGTTCGTCGCTGTCATCCACCACAAGGATCACGGTTTTCGGTTTCTGGTTACCCTTGGTCTCTAGGGTCTGGCGCAGCAGGTATTCGTGGAACGTAATGTCCGATCCCGGATACGAGAGATTATATGCCGAAGGTCCTCCAGAATCTGCGAACCGCTGAGCGATCACGCACTGCGCCCCACGTGAAGATCCAAAGACCAACACATCAGCCCTGATCTTTCCTTCGAGAACTCGTTCCAGTCGACGATCGACCTCGCGTGTAGGCGATGTGTTTCGGACGATTATGAAAAGCTTATCAAACAGCAGGAAGAATGCTGTGAACATCGCTAATCTGGTTAAGAACCTCTTCATAAATTAAAATTGGAAATAAATAAAGTGCTGCTCCACGCCGGAAAGCACCAAGATGCAGGCAATCAGAATAGCGTAGAATAACCATCTGAGAGGCGCGTACCACTTGAGCCCGAATGCCTCCAACGCGTATTGGCTTTCGCGGCCACGCCATTCGACGATCGTGCTGAATACGATGAAGAAAATGGTTAGGTATGCTGACTCTTGCAGGCGAGGGGCTGAGAACAGACTGAGATTGAAGATACCTTTGATGATATTGACCGCATGAGTCATGTCGTTAGCTCGGAAGAAGATCCAGCCGAAGACGACCATCAGAAATGTCGAAATCATCGCGAACACTTCACGGAGAGATGGCAAGGTCTTTCCTTTAGCAACAATTTCCAAATGATTGCGATTCCGATTCAAGAGCATCAGCGGGATGAAGTAGAACGCGTTGAGCGCACCCCAAACGAGGAACGTCCAGTTGGCACCGTGCCAAAAACCGCTGACGAGGAAGATGATAAAAGTATTTCTGATCTTCATGGCGGTGCCGCCCTTGCTTCCACCCAGCGGAATGTAGAGGTAGTCGCGGAACCAAGTGGTGAGTGAGATATGCCATCTCCTCCAGAATTCAGCGATATCACGCGAAAAATACGGAAAGGCAAAATTCCTCAACAACTCGATACCGAACAACCGTGAGGTGCCGAGTGCGATATCGGAATACCCAGAGAAATCACAATAGATTTGGAACGTGAAAAAGATAGCACCCAAGAACAGGGCACTGCCAGGGTAACTCGTGCCAGCAGCCGAACCGTTGAAATAAAGATTCGCCCATTCCGCACAACCATCCGCCACGACGACCTTTTTGAATAAACCCCAAAGGATCTGTCGCAGTCCATCTACAGACTTCGCGTAATCGAAGTTCCGCTCGCGTTTCAATTGCGGCAGAAGGTGAGTGGCACGCTCGATGGGGCCCGCCACTAACAGAGGGAAATAAGCAACGAATAACCCGAAATTTACGACGTTACGCTCACTGCGTATTCTACCGTAATAAATATCAACCACATAGGAAATCACATGGAAGGTGTAGAAGGAAATACCTACGGGTAGAATGACGTTAAGCGTCCATGAATTCGGATCCACATTCAAACCCTGGCGACTCAGCAGCTCTGCGAAGGATGCGATGAAGAAATTGTAGTATTTAAACAACCCGAGAAATCCGACGTTAAGAATAATACTCAACCAAAACCAGAAACGTCGACTCGGGCGGGTCGTGGATTTTTCGATCAGCAATCCAGTGCTGTAACCCACAAGAATAGAGAATGAGAGCAGGAATAAAAACTTCCAATTCCAGCATCCATAGAAGTAGAGGCTAGCTACCAGCAGAAGAAAATTTTGATAGGCGATGCTCTTTTTTGCGACAAACCAATAAAGAAAAAAGATCAGCGGTAGGAAGAGCGCGAATTCCAGTGAGTTGAAAATCATGATTGGGATAGCTGTCGATTGCTAATTACCATTAAGAAGAGCGCCATCAGCCTTTATTACGAGTTTTCCATCACTATGAAAAATCAGCACCTTTGGAAATACAGTTTATTGAGAGGCAATCCAGCACCTTCACTCAGGATCGCCTCCTCAATCATTTCAAGAAGGGATCCATCGGAAAACAAACGGGTGTCTCCCATCAAAATGCATGGAAATTCAAAATCAAGAATCGTCCCTATCCAGCCTTTGATCGGCCGACCCATGACAACATCAATATCTTCATCGGGTTCGTTTTTGGTAATCCAATCAATCATGTCCAAATAAGCGCGAGAGTGATATGTGGCACAACTCGTCATGCATCGTTTGGTAACAGGATCGATCGCGAAACCTTTGACCAGATTACTATTTGATTCCCCCCTACTGAGAAGTTTTCCTTCGACAAAATTCACATTGGTCGCATTGCGCCATTCGCTTTCGATTTCCTTCCATCCGGAGGGCATACTAGCGAGATCAACAAGTCTCTGGTATTCAGCTCTGATGTTATCCATTGTAGTTATGCTGCGATGTTCAGATTGAGATGAGAAAATGTTAGGAAATTTTCATCTTGCGCAGATAATACACTGATGGGTCTTCAGTGGAAGAGAAAACAGGATGAGCCATACCGAAGGCCTGAATATCCAAAGTTTGGGATTGGCCGCCGTCAGAAAAAGTGGTCCATGTTGAGTGAGAGGATTTGTTACAACCAAATCCTACAAAAATGAACCGACAAAAAAGACATAAGCCCGAAGAAATCATCCTCCTCCTGCGTGAATGTGACGCTAGTCACCTGAATCAAGAACAGTTCTGCCAGCAGAAGCAGATCTCAGTAGCCACGCTGCACCGCTGGCGCAAAAAATTCGGGATGATGGACGTGGAAGACGCCAAGCGACTCAAAGCGCTTGAGAAGGAAAACGGCGAGCTCAAAAAGATGTATGCCGATGCGATGCTGGGAATTAAGGTGCTCAAGGAGGCTCTCGAAAAAAAGCTCTAAGCGCGGCGCACTGCCGTCAACTGGCATGGCACGCTGTAGCTAAAAAAAGCTGCAGCGAGCGTCAGGCATCCAGCCATTTTAGCCTTCACCGATCCACACTGCGATACCGCCCGAGGTTTCCCTGCGTCAGAAAGCAGGAAATCGACAAGGCCATCGTGGAGTTGAGCATTGAACATGCTGAGCTCGGCTCGGACAAGGTGGGTAGGTTGGTGCGCAACCGCGGGCTGCGAGTCAGCAGTGAGCGAGTGCGTAAGGTGCGCCGCGAGGAGAGTTTGCAAGTGCCTCCTACCAAAAAGAAACAAAGCCGTCGAGGCATATCCACCGGGGGGTTTCCAAAGAAAGCAGCCCACCGCGGCCATGTCTGGACCTGGGACTTCATTCATGACACCACGATCAAGGGAGGTTCTTACGGAGTGCTGAGCGTGGTAGATGAATACACCCGTGAGGTTCACGCCCTGCATGTGGCCCGCAACATTGGTTCGGGCAAGGTGCTGGAGGTAATGAGGGAACTCATCAAGCTCCATGGTGCCCCCGGCTACATACGCAGTGATAACGGTCCCGAATTCGTAGCTAAGTCCCTTCAGTCGTGGCTGGCTGAAGCGGGTATCAAAACCCTCTACATCGATCCGGGCTGCCCGTGGCAGAACGGCTACGTCGAGAGCTTCCATGACAAGTTCCGCAGAGAGTGCCTTGCTCGCGAGCTGTTTTATACGCTGAGCGAGGCGCGGGTGGTGATCGCGGCCTGGCGCATGAAGTTCAATCAAGTTAGGCCGCATCGCAGCCTCGGCATGAAGACGCCCGAGGAGTTCGCCTTTGGACTCGCTCCCGCAAGAGGGCAAACGGCTCAATCTGCTTTCTACGCTGCGGCCTCCGGCCTTCGCTCCGAAAGCAGATTGACAAGCAGGTGGCAGCCACTATCAATGAACCCGAATCCTCTCACTTTGAGCGGACCATAAACTGGAAGGGTGCCAGCGTCGCTCTATCCGATCCGCCAGCGGTTCAAGAAATGCTCCGGTCATAGCGGTGAGAATGATAGGAAAGGTGAACCATCCGATCACAAGCACGAGGATCGATCCCACTCCGCCGAGCATCCATTCATCCCAACGAGTTTTGGCAAACCATCCTTGCTGCAGCCAATCAAGCCCGCCGATCAACCACCAAGCTAGGCAGGCGACTCCAGTAAAGACCAGCAATGTCCCCACGAGACCGACGAGCATAACCCACCAAGCAAAGGGTTCGCGCAGCACTCCAAACGCGAGCCTTAAATCACTCAGTTCGCGTTTCACGGTTTCGGGTGTGGGTGGAAGTGGCATGTTAGTTGTTATAAATCTAATATTTCACTCTTAGCTCTCAACTCTTCACTCTTCACAACTCACTCTTCTCTCTTCATCTCAGGCCGTTTCCTAACAATCGGTTCTAATCCAGCGGCGATGGCTTGTGCACAGGCTTTCTCAGAGGCGCGTTTGAGTGCGGCGGTCATGCCGTCGAGCCATTCTTGATGACTCCGAGCCTTTTCGGACTCTTCTGAAGACTGGACTTTTGGATATGGAACGGGATCTTCCATGAGGTTTGAGTGTGATTGCTGATTGCTGCTTTCCACTATGAGCGGTGGCGTGACTGAAGCATCGTATATCGCCCATTCATCCACAATCCCAATGTAATCGTTTTTGAAATAATTCAAACCACGGGAAAACCGACGACGTATGGTTTCAATGGGAATATTGTGACCGCCAAAAGAAACGCGTTGCGCCACGCGATGGATGGCGAATTCGACATCCGGAAGTTTTAGAAAACAAAGCTCAACTCTGTAACCTTTCGCTTTCCATTCAGGAATCATGCGAAGAAAAGATCGTGATGAAAGCGTCGTTTCAAAAGCTAAACTTTTACCAGCATCCACGAGCTCGTTGATCCTCTGCAACATGAGTCGCCCAGCCGTAATGGCCACATTTTCTGGCAAAAACGGACTGATACCCGCAGCGATCAGATCCGCGTTGATGAATTCTGGACACGCAGCTTCGTTCGGTAAGAACTCTCGCGCGAAGGTCGTCTTACCCGCTCCGTTTGGCCCAGCAATAATAAGAATTTTCTTCATATGTCATGTCTGGCAAATCTCATACTCAGGAATTAATGAAGCTTCTGACATTTAAGCATAAGAATACAATGTATAGAACCAGAAGCAAAGTTGTCATCATTGTCAACCATCTGGCAAGAGATCTGAATTTACCTTTTAACTCGTAAATCGAAAGCCCGAAAAAAAGTAATGCGGTGGTTAGAATAATATCACCAAACGATAAAAAACCAATGACCGGATCCAGCCAAAATTGAAGATAACCAACCAATAAACTGGTTACTATAATATAGATATCTAGTAATCTAATAATCGCAGCGTAAATCACGACAGTAATAAAGAGAGGAGAAAAACCCCATACGGAACCTTGGGTTTCATCCTCTAGATTTATCATTGGATTGAATGGTCGAAGCCTTTACAACTTCTCATCTCAGTTAACCTGAAACTTCTTCACCTATCAACCCCCGATCAAATCTTTAACCGCGTCTTTCTCTTCTTTCAACTCGTTGATGGTTGCGTCGATTTTGCCTTGGGAAAACTCGCTGACAGGAACGCCTTGAACCACTTCCCATGATCCATCGGCTTTGGTGCGGATTGGCATGGAAGCCATCAGGCCTTTTTCGATGCCGTAAGAACCATCGGAGCAGATTGCGACGGAATGCCAGTCGCCGGCTGGAGTTGGAGTGATCAAACTTCTAACGGTATCCATCGCAGCATTTGCAGCGGATGCAGCGGAAGATGCACCACGTGCTGCGATGATTGCTGCGCCGCGTTGTTGAACAGTTTTGATGAACTCACCTTCTAACCATGCACGATCTGTGATGACTTCTGTGACGGGTTTACCTTGGATTTTTGCGTTGGTGAAATCGGGGTATTGGGTGGCGGAGTGATTTCCCCAGATGCAGAGATTGGTCACATCCGAGCAATGCACACCGGCTTTCATCGCAAGCTGACTCTTGGCACGGTTTTCATCCAAACGTGTCATCGCAAAAAAGCGATCATTCGGGATACCAGCGGCGTTGTTCATCGCGATCAGGGCATTGGTGTTGCATGGATTACCCACGACTAGCACGCGAACATCTTTCGCTGCCGAACGGGCGATCGCTTGACCTTGTCCGGTGAAAATCTTGCCGTTGATGCCAAGCAAATCCGCACGCTCCATACCTGCTTTACGCGGCACTGAACCAATCAACAACGCCCAGTTTGCACCCTTGAAACCTTCGTCCAAATCGGTGGTCGCAACAACTTCTTTCAACAAAGGGAAAGCACAATCATCTAACTCCATCACCACACCTTTTAGCGCGGGCAAACCTGGCTCGATCTCGATCAAACGGAGATTTACTGGCTGATCTTCACCGAAGACAAATCCAGATGCGATACGGAAAAGAATAGCATAACCAATTTGTCCTGCGGCTCCTGTGATAGATACGGTGATAGGTGCTTTCATAAGGTAAAAATTTAAGAGGCGGCGATGCTATGTCGCTAGACTTTCGGCTGGCTAGTCCAATATCTGAATCCTGAACAAAATTTTCATCAGGCATCCCCTCACTCCACCACCCTAACATTCTCCCCTGCAAGCCACTTACGAATCACGTGAGGATCTGCCGTGAAATGACCCAGCATCCTCCAATTGGACCATTTGATCGCCAATGCCTGATCCCGCGACTCCTCAACCACCCCGGCTTTATCAATTCCAGAAGAATGCAGAAATTTCATATCACCATTTTTTTCTACTACCACAAACCCGACATGAGTATCTAAACCCATCAAATAAATCGCAGGTTCCTTCGCCTCCAACCAATCGGCGTAGGTATCGTAGTTTTCCCCGACCTTTAACTGGCAGTTTTCCGCATCGGTAAAAGTTCGTAAAATATTCGCCGAAGGCTGCTGGGCGAGCTTGTATCGATTCACTTTGAAACCCGCATCGCGGATTAGGGTGGAAACATAATATCCGCAGGCAATTTTTCCTTCCCCAGGGCGTTCCGCCACACCATTGAAATCATATCCCGTCCCTCGCCAACAACGCATCATCTCCGGAAGGATCATTTCCAGAATCACCCGCGCGTCATTCTCAACTTTCGCTTTCTGCTCCGGGCTTAGTGCCTTCTTATATTCTTTTACCAGATTTGCCCGCCAGTCACTCAGCTCAGCCTCCAAAACCTCATAACGCTTCAAATCCGGCACAGGCTTCTCCTTCACCGCGGTCAATGCACTGAAAAAACCCCGATGCTCCGCCTCGCGCCATAGCCACCAACCCCCTATTCCTAGAACAAGGAGCAAAATCACTCCCAGCATCCATTTAAAACCTCGCTTCACTCCCCTATCCTCTACAAAAAACGGATCACTACAACCCTTGAACCTTAAATCCGCAGCCTTAACTGCGGATTTAAGAATCGACAGGCAAAGAACATCTTGCCAAACGCTGAATCATACCTACTTTGCCGCCCGAGCAGGAGTCCCCTTATCTCCGATGTCTACATCCGGCACCCTATTTCTCCAATCATTCGTTTTTCCTAGTGAAACTCGAATTTTGAGGGCTTGCCAGGAAATCCGGGACCTCCTTGCTTACGGATGGCGGCGCAGATTGCCCGCGATCGATCCTATCAAGTCCTCTTCCGCAATGGTTGCGGAGGCTTGTCCCAGCACCAAAAAGCTGGCGATCGACCGCTACAGCAATTGCGCGCAGGTCCGTTCCTGCAATGCCGGGGATATAAACCACCCGACGCGCCGGGCCGTCCGTAAAACACTGACCCATGCGAAAACATGTCAACTGATACAAACAACTCCCCAAAACAGGGATCAAGCCGTCGCCGCCGCTCACGCGGAGGGCAAAACCGTAGTAACAATAACTCAAACCGTGGCAACAACGATGGACGCCAGTCCAGCGGTGGAAACCGCTCCAGCCACAAAGGCTCGGGCCAATCCCAACAGCGCCGCGCAATGCCAACTCCCAAGAAGACCTTAAGTTTCTGGCAGAAAATCCTCAAAGCCATTGGCCTATTCAAAGAGCCAGTTAGGCCACCCCGTCCGGAACGTCGTCCAAGCGTTACCGATACCAAACAAAAGCAAGAACCACGCCGCAGTAAAACCCGCGACGCACGGACCGAGCATGGAAATAATAACGAATCCCGCGATAACTCCGAAAACAAAAGAGAGCCTCGTGAGCGTGCGAACAAAAATTCCAATCGCTCCCGTGGAGGTGACCCGTCAACCGTCGAGAACCGCCGCGTTTATGTTGGAAATCTCTCTTACGATACCACAGAGAGCGATCTAGAAGAGCTCTTCAAGGGTGTCGGGGCTGTCCGCCGCGTGGAAATCGTTTACAATCGCAGCACCCATCGCTCCAAAGGCTATGGTTTCATCGAAATGCTCGATATCGATGAAGCCAAACGCACAGTGGAAGTCCTTCATGATCAATTCTTCATGGGACGTAAAATCACCGTCTCCGGCGCGAAATCGAAAGATTACGATGATGCTGAGAAAGAAGAAGGCGGCAGCCCAGCTACCGTAACGACCATTCCAACACTTGCTCCTATCAATCCACAGAAAGAAGAAGTGCTCAACTTGATCGACGAACCCGCCGCCCAGGCCAGTGCTGAAGTTACGAACACAGAGGTTCCTACCGAGGAATTCCATTCCGAAGCAATCGCTACTGAAGTTGAAACGGCAGAGGTAACTGAAGAAATAAAAGCTTAATTCAAACCATCAACTCAAGAGGCTCTCCACAAGGGGAGCCTCTTTTTTTATACACATCGGCAATTTTTCTCTCAAATAAATCATTTTTCAAAATTCCCCGCTTGCGATGCTGATATATGGTTTTAGATTCCAAGATCATGGCAGTAAGCACCGTAGCCTCACCACCCGACTACCTTTCACCCGAGATTCTTCTTAATCCAGAGAAACGCCAGTTTCCGAAGTTTGATATCGTTCGCCTACTTCACACCGTTTTCGAGCCCACTCAAAACTGCAAGGTCTGTATCCTGATCGACTTCGATCAACCAGAAAATCACATCAAAAATTTCCATTTTCTCTCAGAGCCAGGTTTTCAGGTTCAAAAAAACGCCCACAAACATTTCTACACTGCCCTTCAAGATTATGCTTTGGACAAGCTCGGTATGTCGGGAGGCGAAATGTTCGCATACCGCTGCACCAAAGGATCCAACCTAGATCTTGCCGATGAAGTCTGGAACACCGATGGTAAACTCCTCTCACTCGATAAGGACATCTATCCCAACTACGATCTCATCCTCTGTATATCGACCTTTTCCGCAACCGCCCCTCTAACCGCAAAAGCCAAAGAATACGGTTTCCGTGGTGCAACCCTACACGGTCTCAACGACGTAATTCTGAATTCCGGCCTCGCCGTCGATTATCGTGAAGTCTCCCGCGACGCAGAAAAAATGCGCTTAGCACTAACCAAGGCAGATTCAATCGAGATTGATTTCACCCTCGAAGACGGTCGCGTTCTCACTGCCACACTGGAGCTTGGACAACAGGAAGCGCAAAAATCCCACGGTCTCTGCCTTGGAGAAAAACCCGATATCGCTAACCTCCCTGCTGGCGAAGTCTATTTCGTTCCAACCAATGCGAATGGTCAGTTCCCAATGAAATACGAAGACGGTACGCTCGGGGTGTTAGATGTGAAAGATCGAAACATTTATCGTTCCACCTTGATCGAGGGCAACCAAGCAACCATCGAAGCCCATAATAAACGCTTAGCAGAAGATCCGATGACTGGTACGCTTGGCGAACTCGGTTTCGGCACCCAAGTTCTTCCCGTTTCCTACGCAGACATCCAGGATGAAAAAGTGCTCGGCACCTGTCACCTTGCCACTGGACGCGATGACCATCTCGGCGGCGATATCCTACCTAACATGTTCAAAAAACATGAGAACGCCACCCACGACGACATCCTGTTCGCCCCACATAAAACGCCAAACTTTAACGTCAGCCAAGTACGCATGAATCGTGGTGGTAACCAAGAAGTCCTCATCGAAAACTTCCGTCCTGCCAAATACCTAATGGACGCCCTGACGCACTAAAATTTCAAATTTCAAATTTCAAATTTCAATTCAATCATAAGCATCTTCCAAATACTTCATCTTCATACTCTTCATTGAAATTTGAGATTTGAAACTTGATATTTACCTCTCATATGCGTTCAACCCTTATCGTCATCGGCATTTTCGTGTTAGCGATGGCATTACGTACTTCACGCAACAACCTATCGCGCAAACTTGGGGCGTTAACGTTTCTGTTCGCGAGCTTCTGCTTTTTCTATTTTATCAGCGGAAATGTCTTAGCTGGAATCGCCGGTGCATGCTTATGGTTCTTCTTGCCATGGATCGAACTTCTCACCCATGTGCGCAGCTTGCGCATGCCATTGGATAACCGTCTGCATCACAAGCAACTCCCCAACCCATCATTTTTCCCGAATGCGGTCGAAGCCGCTGCCGGCATGGAAGAAGCCGGCTTCGAGCACGTCTCCGATTGTGGCTGGAATTGGTCCGGCATGCATCAACACTTCCGCTTGTTTTGGAATCCTGAAGAACGAGCGATCGCAACCGTTTGCTTGTGCGAACAAGAGGAAGCCGCTTTCGCATTTATCTCCATCAGCTCCGTAGATATAAACGGCAAGACTTGGAGAACCACCAATTTCCCCTTCGCTCCCACCCTTCGTTGTTGCGAGAAATTGAAATGGAATCACGTTCCTTGCGAAAAATCCTGCTTTCACCAAATCCTCAAAGATCATCGAAATTTCCTCGGTAAAATGAAGCTCAAGACGGATCATCTTCTCATTCCGGATCCGGAATTATTAGAGGAAAGCATCGAGAAAGAGATGCGGCAGCAAATCGATCACAACCTCAAAGCCGGCATCATTCAGCTCACTGGAGACGGAAACTTCCAATACTCCAAGCGCGGCCTGATCTATCTCTGGTACCAATTTATCAAAGACATGATCCGCCTTTGCTGAACGAATGCGAAGACCGCTTCTTCCTTCCAGAACGATGATATCAAACACGACCGGCACTGTATCGGTAAGACATGCTTCACCAGATCGTGAGCAGATTTCATTTTCTGGTCATACATCTAAGCCTTGTAGGCGAAATATCAGAATATAGCTCCGAACAAAAAATATGAATAAAGATTAAATTCTAGACTGTTTACTCAGCAGCAGAATTTTCCATCATGTCATTTCACACCATAAAAAAAGCGCAATCGTTTGATACGATTGCGCTTTGAAAAATTCAGATATACTTACTTCGCCTCAGATTTTTTTGCGTAACCTGCGGCGATATTACCTTTCTCATCGATCTTGCCGCATGCCCAGAGAAGACCGCGAGTCACGAGATCCAGATAACGAGCATCACCGACCGTATCATTGTTGTGACCTATCGTGGTACCGAAAACGCGGGTCTTTTTCGCTCCATAGAGATTTGTCCATGCGACAACCGTTTCTTGATTGCCCTGTTTGCCTTTAGCGAGAACGTGCGCTCCCTCGTGTATAGCGATGTTGTTGTAAAGTTCCTCATTGATGGTAGTCCAATCGGCGAGCGTCTTGGTAATAGGGTGCTCCTTATCAACGAAAGCGATATCGATGGGCTTTTGCGGACCATGTCCTGTACTCTGTAGACCGAGAAACTCAAACCACTTGCCGTTGTCTGCTGTGGGTTCGACCTTCTGTTTGAAATCGCCAAAACGATAACTATGCATCGCGCAGTGGAGGTTTACAGCAGGAGTACCGTCGACGTGAGGCTTGAGAACACCGGCAATGACAACTGGGTCGGTAATACCAGCGGCGCATTCGTCGTGGATCACCACGTCGAAGCCAGCGGCATAATCAGGATTACCGAAAATTGGAAGAGCTGGTTTGGTGGTTTTGTCGTCTACGTGGATTTGCACTACCTCGGCCTGGATGCGTTCCTCAATGCCCTTCTTGAGTAGTTCGGTCTGGGTCTTGTAGTCATGACAGCAGCCTCCGGTGATCAGCATGACTTTCAGCGGCTTGGTTTCGGCGGAAACGCTCTGGACGAATGCGAAGCCAGCCAAGGCCAACGCGACAATATTCATTTTGGTTTTCATAGGATTTGGTATGAGAATGGTTTACTGATTTTTTTAAACGGGAGCAACCTCGGATATATTTTAGTTAATTGGGTCATTTGATGAACTTGCTATACTTCTCCATCGAGATGTATTTCCATTTAAAAGCAGACAACAGCCAAATGTTTGGCTTTGCAAGCAGTAGCCCACTGTTATCGGCTTTTTTTGTTTATTCTTTATCAAGATCGAATTCTATAATCTGCTTAATACTGAATGCTTGGACGTTCTCTTTTAGGCATCCCTTTCAATCACTTAAGTATTCAGTCATCACTTATCCAATATCCCTTTCAATAAATCTCCTGCACCCTTAATAAGTTCTTCTCCTTTATCAATCACTTCACTTCCCTTTTCGATAATTTTAGTCGGGCTTTCACCCAAAACATTTTTGGTGAATTTAAATACTTTCTCACCCGTTTCTGGAAGCAACTCAAACATACGTGCGCCAGCGGCTTCGGTTAAGCGATCGGTAAGATCTTCTTTCGGATCGGAGAGCGTTCCGGTCACGCGGATGGG